>Ga0208794_1000148_pt1 | contig 62066 bp, 49 predicted proteins | sample 32_taG_FD_184106 | JGI IMG/M metagenome (GOLD analysis project Ga0208794, IMG submission 184106) | Marine viral communities from the Gulf of Mexico - 32_GoM_OMZ_CsCl metaG (SPAdes) (version 2) | ecosystem: Environmental > Aquatic > Marine > Oceanic | place: Atlantic Ocean: Gulf of Mexico... | reverse complement strand
TGACGCCGCCGGTAAATTCCACTGGAACTTCGTTGAGCAGGGTGATGCCGAGCGGGGCGAATGCGGCGTCGTAAAAGGCCTTGGCCTTGTTCCAGTCCGCGACGAGAATTCCAACGTGATCAAGCATGGGTCCAACTCCGGTTTGAGGAGTGGCGATCTGGCGCGATTCCGGTGACAGGGCATGGCAGGAAGGTCATTGTTGCCCCTCCTCGTGCAGGGTGGCCCATACGAAATCGGCGACCTGCGCCGGACGGGCGAGAACATCGTTGTTCCAAAGGCGAAGCAGGCGGAAACCGCGGCGAACAAGTTCGGCGTCTCTCGCCAGATCACGCGTACTTTCGGCATGCTGCGAGCCGTCCGCTTCGATGATTAGCTTTACGTCGTAGCACACGAAGTCGGCGATGTAGGGGCCAATGGGAACCTGACGACGGAACTTGAAGCCAGAAAAGCGGCGATCGCGCAACAGCAACCACAGTCTGCGCTCTGCCTCTGTTGGTTCTCGACGCATCGCCCGCGCAAAGCCGAGAAGTCGATTTTCACCAGACATTCCTTCCCCCTCATCCGCCCTTCGGGCACCTTCTCCCACAAGGGGAGAAGGGTGGCTCCGAGTTTGCCGAGGATACCGAACACACCACCGGGTCCCCTTCTCCCCTTGTGGGAGAAGGTGGCGCGCAGCGCTGGATGAGGGGGATTGCGGTGTCACCGCTTGACCTCCCATTTGGTCTGGCGCTGGCCGGCCTCGTCCTTGTAGTCCATCAGCGCGATGCCCTGCTCGGCAAGTTCGTTGCGGATGGCGTCGGCCTTGTCGAAGTCCTTGGCGTTGAGGGCGGCGAGACGGGAAGCGACTTGCACATTGACTGATGCAAGGGCGTCCCCGTCTATCGAAACCGCCAAATCTGCAATGCGCTGTGCATAGAGCTCCAGCTCATCAAAACCCAGCAGATGCAGTGCCACCACGAAACTCGCGGCATCTTGTAAGTTCCCCTTTACGCCAGAGGAACCTTGCTTGTGGAGCTCCGCGATCACTGGGCTTAGATTCAAGTCATCAAGTATCGGGCTACCTTCGGGAATAGTGGCGGAGAAAGCGGAAAGTTCGGCGCCGAACCTTTCGTTGATCGCCAACTTCAAGTCGGCCCACTTGTTCACGATGGAGGTAGCCTCCTCCAGCCTGGCAACAGTGAAGTCGATTGGCTGCCGATAATGCGTCATCAGCATGGCGAGGCGCAGCACTTCGCCGGGCCATTTGCGGCCGCCCAAGGCTTTGGTTTCGAGCAGGTCATGAATGGTAAAGAAGTTGCCCAGGCTCTTGCTCATCTTCTGGCCTTCGACCTGCAGGAAGCCGTTGTGCATCCAGACATTGGCCATGGCGTGCGAGCCGTGGGCGCAGCGGGACTGGGCGATTTCGTTTTCGTGGTGCGGAAAAATGAGGTCGAGCCCGCCACCGTGGATGTCGAAGGTTTCGCCCAAGTAGCGTTCGGACATGGCCGAGCACTCAATGTGCCAGCCGGGCCGGCCGCGACCCCAGGGGCTGTCCCAGCCGGGTTCGTCTTCGGACGACTGCTTCCAGAGCACGAAGTCGGCCGGGTTGCGCTTGTGTGTATCCACAGCAACGCGGGCGCCGGCGAGGTTGTCTTCGAGATTGCGGCCGGACAACTGGCCGTAGTCGGGCATTGAATCCACGGCAAACAGCACTTCGCCGCCCGCCTCATAAGCGTTGCCCTTGTCCAAAAGCCGCTGGATCATCGCCTGCATCTCGGCAATGTTTTCGGTGGCGCGGGGCTGGATGGTCGGCTCCAGGCAGCCGAGCGCGGCAACGTCCTTCTGATATTGCGCGGCGGTGGTTTCGGTGACCTTGCGGATGGCCTCGTTCAGCGGCAGGTCGGGATGATCGCGCAAGGCACGCGCGTTGATCTTGTCATCGACGTCCGTGATGTTGCGCACATAGGTGACGTGCTCGGCGCCATAGGTGTGGCGCAGCAGGCGAAACAGCAGGTCGAAGACGATGGCGGCGCGGCCATTTCCAATATGAGCAAAGTCATAGACCGTGGGACCGCAGGCGTAGAGACGCACATTTCTTGCATCCATGGGCACAAAGGGGGCCTTGGAACGGGTCAGCGTGTTGTAGAGAGAAAGCTGCGGCTTTGCCGTGGTCATCGCGGGGTCCTGTGGGCCATACGGTATTGCTCTGGCGGGAGAGCCTCTATCCGTTTTCAAACCATCAGGATGAAGAAGACCGCTCCGCCAACGCTGGGGTTAGCAGGTAATAATGCAGCAGGTAATGGTGCACGCGGTGTTCATGGCGCGGAGATTGGCCGCGCCGCAGCGATAAATCAAGCCCAAATAAAAATGGGGCGGTCCGAAGACCGCCCAATCGCTTTGGAGGCGATAGATCAGATTGAGCGGAGCGGGCTATTCGGCCCGGAACTGCTGATGGCACTGTCCGCAAGTTCCCATGAGGGACTGAAGCGCTGCCGCATAGCCATCGGCATCGCCGGCCTCAGCGGCAGCAAGGGCGTCAGCCGCGGCGGTTTCGCTGGCATTGGCTATGGCGACAAAGCCCTCCCAGTCCTCCCAGATGGCGGGAAGCGCTTTGGTGTCGCCAACAATTGAGCCTTCAGGGAAGAGATCGGGAACGTGGCTGAAATTGTCGCGCAAAGTGGTCATGGCGGTGACCGCCTCGGCCCCCGAGAGTCCGCGAGCGGAACGCAGAATGCCGCCATTTTCTTTCATCAGGGCCTGCCGCGTCTCTACAGCCTCTTCGGCTGTTTCAGGCGGCGTGAAGCCGTCCTGGGCGATCACGGCGACGGCGCCGAGAGCGAGAAAGGTGCCGATGGCGGCTGCGGAGACCAATTTCATCATCGTCTTGTTCCCTCGAAAGTCCTGCACCGGACAGGTCCTCATTCCATGCCCACACGATTGCACGGCTTAGTGACAGTCCCAATGTGCACACGCGAATGTGACCGCTTAGTCAGACAGCAGGACAACTGACTGTTCGATGTCGCCAAATATCGAATGCCCGGCTGCGTCCACCGCCCCAATGCGCACCTGATCGCCCGGTTTGAGAAACGAGGTGCGGGCCCGGCCATATTTGGCCTTTTCGGCGGTGCGCGCCTCGGCAATGCAGGCAAAGCCAATACCATCCGATTTGAGCGGAAGGGTCTGGTCGTGCGGGTTCGACACCGTTCCCCCTCCAATAATGGTGCCCGCCGCCAGGTTGCGCGTTCGTGCCGCCTCGACGATCAGATCTGCGAAGTCGAAGTGCATGCCGACACCGGCATTGGGTTGACCATAGAGCTTGTCATTGACCTCGACGCGGATGGGCAGATGCAGGCGATTGTCGCGCCAGTCCGCACCCAGGCTGGCCGGGGATATGGCAATGGGAGCAAAGGCGGTGGAGGGCTTGGCGTGAAAGAACCCGAAGCCGTTCTGCAAGTCATCAGCCACCAGCCGGCGCAATGACACGTCATTGAGCACGGTCACCAGACGTATCGCTGCAGAGGCTTGCTCGCGCGTCGCGCCCATCGGCACGGCCCCGATGATGACGCCGATCTCGGCTTCGAAATCCAGAGCAAGATCGTCACTAGGCACGACAATGGGTGCTGTAGGGGCGGAAAGCGAATCTGATCCCCCCTGATAGAGCAGTGGCCGGATCGACTGCAGTTCCTCGTCCTTGCTGCCCTTGAGCGAGCGTACGCGTTCGAGATGACTCATATAGGCCGAGCCATCAATCCACTGATATGCCCTGGGAAGCGGCGCATGTGCTGCCTTTGGATCGAAAGCCTGACCAGCGATTTCTCCGGCATCGAGTTGGGCCGCCAAGGCCACCAAGGCGGGCTCGGCATTCGGCCAGTCGTCGAGCGCCGCCTGGAGATTGGGGGCAATCCGGCCGGCCGAAACGGCCCGGCCAAGATCGTTTGAAACAACCACGAGCTGGCCATCTGGCCGGCCATTGCGCAGGGTGGCAAGTTTCATGCGATCTCTCCTCAACAATTGTGTTGCCTGGACGCGCTACCGCCGGGCAAATCAGGTGGCTATAATGTTGCCACGGACGTTAAGGCATTATCCAGTGCGAGAGAATCGCTTTGGAAGCATCAGGGCTCTGGCGTGCTGGACGAACCGAAGGCTCGTCAAAGGCTTCGGAGGAGGGGCACCTCCGCAAACAGGAATTAGACGTGAACTTCAATTTGATCGGGCTTCGCCCGTTTGTCCTGCTCATTCTGGCAACCTTCGTGCTGGCGTTGGATGTGGAGGCCGCCTATGCCCAGGCTGCCCAGTGCCAACAACTGCAGTCTGCGCTCGCACAGTTCGACCGCAACGGTGACTTCCGCCAGTTGGGCAGCAATTCAAATGCCGCGCGACAATTGCAGCGTCAGGTCCAGCAGGCAGAAAGCCGATACATCCGTGAGGGGTGTAATGACGATGCGCGGGCCGGCCGCACACTCAGCCGGAGCTGCCAATTGATAGCCCGCGACGTGCTAAGCCTGCGCGACGACTATGCCCAGGTCAGCCAGTCCGTCGAAACGGCCAATGCTGTGGCCCAGCAGCGCGAAGCGATCCTTCAGGAAATGGCCCGGTTCGGCTGCAATTCGGGGTCTAATGCCAGCTTTACCCGTGAGCGGCAGAATGTCTTTGACCGGATATTCGGCACCACCTCGGAGGGTGACTTCACCAATGGTGATTTCGTCGACGGCGGCGACTTTTGGGGCTATCAGGGCTACAATACGGTGCGCACGGTGTGCGTGCGCCTCAGCGATGGGTATTTCTGGCCGATCAGCTACGCCACCCTGCCTGACTATATCAGCAATGATGCGATCAGCTGTCAGCAGATGTGCCCAAACACGGCGGTCGAGCTCTATTATTACAACAATCCGGGCGAAGAACCCGAGCAGATGCGCAGCATCAATGGCGTGCCCTACGCATCCCTGCCAACGGCTTTTGCCTATCGCAACGAATTCGACAAGTCGGCCAGTTGCAGCGCTGCGCCGACCGCTGACGGGTCGGTGACCGTGGTGGCGGCCGCCGATGGCAGCAGCCGATCCATGCTCGATATCAATGGCTTGCGCATTCCCATGCCGCTGCGTGATCCGCGGGGCGTGGCCCCCGTCCAGGCGGCGCCAGCGGAAGCCGTAGCTACTGTAGCGCTGGTCGATGTGCCGCTGCCCCGCCCGCGCCCGTCCGGGCCGGGCGAGATCGCGCGTCAGCCAGCAGCACCTGTTGAGCCGGAATTGCGGATCGTCGAGCTCGGCGGCAAGAGCGTCAGGGTAGTCGGTCCAGACACACCTTACGCCCAAGCAGGACGAGCAGGGACTTAAGCTCAGGACCGTCAGGGCGGCCGGTGAGCGCCAGGCGAAGCGGCAGGAACAGGCTCTTGCCCTTGCGCCCCGTGCTGGACTTGAGCACGTTGGTCCATTGCGACCACGTTGTATCATCCCAAGGCTCGGGCGGCAGCAAGGCCTTGGCAAGGGCCAAGAATTCGCGATCCTCATCGGCCACGACCGCCTCGACCGGACCGGTCAGGAGCTTGGACCACTCCACGATGTCGGGGAACCTCACGAGGTTTTCGCGGAGCAGCATCCACATGGCCTCACCCTCGAGCCCCAGTGAACTCAATCGCGGCGCTGCAACCTCATAGGGCATGGCATGCAGTATGCGAGCGTTGAGGGTATCCAATTCGGCAGGATCGAAACGGGCCGAGCCGTGCGAAATCATGGAAAAATCAAGCTTTTCCGCGATAGCATCGAGATCATCGTAGGTTTCGATGGGCAGGCTGGTGCCTGTGAGGGTGGCGACGATGGCTATCGCCATCGGCTCGTAGCCTTCTTCCCAGAAATCGGCAATGGACTGGCTACCGAGACGCTTCGAAAAGCCCTGCCCCTGCGAATCCGTTAGCAGGTTGTGATGCCCAAAGACCGGAACGGCGCCCCCCAGAGCCTCGAATATTTCGATCTGGGTGCCTGTGTTGGATACGTGGTCTTCGCCGCGGATGACGTGAGTAATGCCCAGATCGATATCGTCCACCACTGAGGGCAAGGTATAGAGATAGGACCCGTCCTCGCGGATCAGCACCGGGTCCGACATCGAGGCGGTGTTGACCGTTTGAGCCCCCTTGATCAGGTCATCGAAATGCACCGGGCGGCCATCGAGCCTGAAGCGCCAATGAGGCTTGCGTCCTTCTGCCTCCAGGCGGGCCCGGTCTTCATCGGTCAGGCCGAGAGCGGCGCGATCGTAGATTGGTGGCCTGCCCAGCAGTCGAGCGCGGGCTCGCTTGCGATCGAGTTCTTCCTCAGTTTCGTAGCAGGGGTAGAGCCGACCCGCAGCCACAAGTTGATCTCGCGCGGCATCATAAAGGGCGGTGCGGTCTGATTGGCGCACCAGAAGGTCCGGTTGAACACCAAGCCAAGCCAGATCGGCTTCGATTCCGTCGGCAAACTCGCGCGTGGAGCGCGCGAGGTCCGTATCGTCCATGCGCAGCACGTAGCGGCCGCCATGGCGGCGGGCAAAGTACCAGTTGAGCAGGGCCGGACGGGCATTGCCCAGATGGATGCGGCCGGTGGGGGATGGTGCCCAGCGAACGGTTACGCTCATCCGATGGTCATGTCCTTGTAGCCATTGGTGATGGGATATTTGCGTCCCTGGCCGAAGGCACGCGGTGTGAGCTTGGGACCAGGCGCGGATTGCCGACGCTTGTACTCGGCAATGTTGAGCAGACGCTCGATGCGCTTGACCAAGGCCGCATCATGACCGCGAGCAACGATGTCGTCGAGCGCCATTTCCTCCTCAACCATACAGGTGAGGATGTCGTCCAGCACCGGGTAGGGCGGGAGACTATCCTGGTCGGTCTGATCGGGGCGCAACTCGGCACTGGGCGCCTTGTCGATGATGGCCTGGGGAATGACCTCCCCTGCCCGGCCAAGGCAATCATCCGGCAAGTGCTTGTTGCGCCAGTCGGCAAGGGCATAGACATCCATCTTGAACATGTCCTTGAGCGGATTGTAGCCGCCGTTCATGTCGCCATAGATGGTGGCATAGCCAACGCCCATTTCCGACTTGTTGCCGGTCGTCAGCAGCATCGAGCCCAACTTGTTGGAGACGGCCATGAGAATGGTGCCGCGCATGCGCGACTGGATGTTTTCTTCGGCGGTATCGATGTGGCGGTTTCCGAAAATAGGCTGAAGCTCATTGAGGGCACTGTCCACCGGATTGCCGATGGCCACAACATCATAGCGTACGCCCAGCCGCTCGGCGCAGTCGCGAGCGTCGCGCAGGCTCTCTTCAGATGTGTACCGGTAGGGCAACATGATGGCGTGGACCTTATCGGGCCCGAAGGCATCTGCGGCCATGGCGGCGACCACGGCACTGTCAATTCCGCCGGATAATCCCAGCACGACATGAGAGAAGCCGTTCTTGAAAACATAGTCGCGCAGGCCAAGTACGCAGGCACGCCAGGGGGCTTCCTGGACAGAACTCAGTTGCTCGACGCGACCATTGGTGCACGTCCAGCCGTTCTCGGTTCGAGTCCAGTCCGAGACAATAAAATCCTGTTCGAACGACTTGCCCTGCAGGACCAGCCTGTCGCCCGGCTCAATCGCGAAGGACGCGCCGTCAAAGACCAGTTCATCCTGGCCGCCGACCTGGTTCAGGTAGAGCAAAGGGACACCGTCCTCAGCGACACGAGCGCGGACCAGATCCTTGCGGATGTGCTGCTTGTTGGTCCAGTAAGGTGAGCCATTGGGGCAAAGCATGATCTCGGCCCCGCGCATGGCCAGATGCTCACAGACCGCTGGGTGCCAGACATCCTCGCAGATAGGAACGCCCACAGAAACGCCCTTGATGGTGACCGGCAAGGGCAGCGGGCCGGGCTCGAAATAGCGCTTCTCGTAAAAGACATCGGTATTGGGCAATTCGCGCTTGTAGCGAATAGCGGTGATGTCACCATTTTCGGCAATGAGAACTGCGTTATGCAGGCCGGTTACGTCGAGCCAGATTGTGGGAAGAACAAGCACCACATCGGTGCCCTTGGTTTCGGCCACCAGAGCGCGCGCAGCTCCGATGGCGTCCTTGATGAATTGTTCCTTGAACAGCAGATCGTCCGGAAAATAGCCGGTGAGAAACAGTTCGGACAGCATCAGTATGTCGGCCTTGGCGGCCGAAGCATCGCTTAGCGCCTGACGCGCGAGCGCAAGGTTTCCGGACAGGTCGCCCACCTTGGGGTTGAGCTGGGCGAGCGCGATGCGAAGCTGGTCGGTCACTGGAAGCTGGCCTGGGTGCAAGGAACAGGGCCATCCGGCATAAGCCGGATGCGGCGCAAGGATTAGCCGCTCACCCCGGCAAGGGCAAGCGGCGCAGTCGGGAAGCGGCGATGCAGGCTGAGAAGACTACTCGCCGGCCAGACGCTGCTGGCGCGGCGGCTTTTGCGCATGCACTTCCTCGGCCACCAGGAATGCCAGTTCCAGCGCCTGGCTGGCATTGAGGCGCGGGTCGCAATAGGTGTTATAGCGATCTGAAAGCGTTGCCTCCGTAACGGCAGAAACGCCGCCGACGCACTCGGTGACGTCGTCACCGGTCATTTCGATATGTACGCCACCGGCATAGCTGCCCATTTCGCGGTGCACATCGAAGAAATTCTTCACTTCTGCCAGAACACGGTCGAAGGGGCGGGTCTTGAAGCCAGTCGACGCCTTGATGGTATTGCCGTGCATCGGATCGCAGCACCAGACCACTGTTCGACCGGCCTTCTGGACCGTTTCGATCAGGCGCGGGAGATGCTCATGCACCTTATCGGCGCCGAAGCGAGAGATGAGCGTGATGCGGCCGGCTTCGTCGGTCGGATTGAGCCGATCGAGCAGGCGGAGCAAGTCGTCATTGGAGAGGCTGGGGCCACACTTGATGCCGATCGGATTGTTGATGCCGGCAAAGTATTCGACATGGGCTTCGTCAGGATCGCGCGTACGGTCGCCGATCCAGAGCATGTGGCCAGAGGTCGCGTACCAGTCATTGGTGATGGAGTCGCGACGGGTCAGTGACTCCTCATAGCCGAGCAGCAGGGCTTCGTGGCTGGTGAAGAAGCTGGTCTGCTTGAGCGCTGGCGTGTTCTCGGGGGTGATGCCGAGGGCCGACATGAAGGTGATGGCGTCGTCGATACGGCGGGCCACTTCCTCGAAGCGCGCATCCCAGCTCGACCCTTTCATGAAGCCCATGGTCCATTCGTGGATGCGGGTCAGCTCGGCATATCCGCCCATGGAAAAGGCACGGAGCAGGTTCAGCGTCGCGGCTGACTGACGATAAGCCATCAGCAGGCGGTTGGGATCGGGGACGCGGGCCGCTTCGGTGAAGGCAATATCGTTGATAATGTCGCCGCGATAGGAGGGCAATTCGACGCCATCAATGGTCTCGGTATCGGCGGAGCGTGGCTTGGCGAACTGGCCCGCCACGCGGCCAACCTTGACCACGGGCTTGGATGCGCCGTGGGTGAGGACCACGGCCATTTGCAGGAAGACGCGGAAGAAGTCGCGGATATGATCAGCACCGTGTTCAGCAAAGCTCTCGGCGCAATCGCCGCCCTGGAGCAGGAAGGCCTCTCCGCGTGCGACCGCTGCCAGGCGGGTCTTCAGATCACGCGCTTCGCCGGCAAAGACCAGGGGCGGGAAAGTTGAGAGCTGATGCTCGGCATCAGCAAGGGCCGCCGGATCGGGATAGGCGGGTACCTGCCTGATAGGCTTGTCGCGCCAGGAGCTGGGGGTCCAGGTGGTCATGATCGGTCTCGCTTACGCCGGCAGAGGAGATGGGGGCGATCTAGCAAGCCAGAGCGCCCGTGCCAAGCAGAATGGTCAGACGCGCTTGCAATCGCGATAGGTGTAGCTCGGGGTCTTGAAAGTCACGAGCTCTTCTGCCGCCGAGGGATGCAGGGCGATCGTGCGGTCGAAATCGGCCTTGGTGGCGTTCATGCCGACGGCGATGGCGACGAGCTGGATCATTTCAGCGGCCCCTGGACCCAGAAGATGAACGCCTAGCACCCTGCCCTCATCCTTTTCGGTTATGAGCTTCAAGATCATGCGCTCGGTGCGGTCGGAGAGGGTGTTCTGCATCGGGCGGAAGCGAGCAACATAGACATCGATATCCCCGTGGGTAGAGGCCTCGTATTCGGTCAGGCCCACCGTGCCGATCTCTGGCTCGGAGAATACCGCGGTCGGGATCAGCGAGTGATCGACCTTGAGCGGGTTGTTGTTAAAGACCGTCTCAGCGAAATACCAGCCTTCGCGGATGGCGACCGGGGTCAACTGCGCCCGGCCGGTGACGTCACCAACGGCATAAATGGACGGCACAGAGGTCTGCGAATACTCGTCCACGGCGATCGATCCGTGTTCGGTCAATTGAACGCCGGCGGCGTCCAGGCCAAGCCCGGAGACATTGGGACGGCGGCCGGTCGCAAACATGACCGCACCATAGGGCGCGGAGACGCCATCGCTGAATGTCGCGGTGATGTCATCTCCGGTCTTGGCCAGCGACTTGATGGTGGTTTGATAGATGATGCGGATGCCGCGTTCGATCAGTCCATTCTCAAGTCCGCGGCGCATATTCTCGTCGAAGCCACGTAGGATGCAATCGCCGCGATAGATAATCGTTGTGTTGACGCCCAACCCGGCAAAGATGGTGGCAAACTCGACAGCGATATAGCCACCGCCTTCGATCAGGATTGAATGGGGCAGCGTAGGCAGATCGAAGGCCTCGTTGGAGGTAATTCCGAGTTCGGCGCCCGGGATATCGGGCACGAAGGGATGAGCACCCGTCGCCACAAGCAGGTATTTGGCGCTCAGTTCACGGCCGTCGCGGAGCAAACGAATGCCGTTCGGCCCGGTAACGACGGCGCGGTCGCGGATAATCTCGACACCGGGCTTCTCCAGATTGCTGGCATAGGCGTGCTCGAGCCGGGTAATTTCTTTTTCCTTGGCCGCTACCAGCGTGGGCCAGTCAAAGCTGGCATCTACCTGCCAGCCGAAACTTTCAGCGACATCGAACTGATCGCGAAAACGAGCGGCGTAGACATACAGCTTTTTGGGAACGCAGCCACGAATGACGCAGGTTCCGCCCACGCGGAACTCTTCTACGATAGCCACCTTGGCGCCATAGGTCGCGGCCATGCGAGCGGCCCGGACGCCACCGGAACCGGCACCAATGACGATCAGATCGTAGTCGAAATCCATTTCAGTCCCCTGCTCGGTTCGGCGCATCAAAACATGCCGACCTTTTATCGTCTAATGCCGATGAATATAGTTCGGGCTTCGCACAAAAAAAGACCCCGCACAAGGCGGGGTCAATGTCCGGCAGGGCAGGAGGATCAGAGCTCGATGCCCTGACCACGCAGTTCGGCGCGCACCTTGGCAAAGAACTCCGTGCGCAGATTGTTGGTATAGACCTGCAGCACGCGACGAACGTCCGCGTTCAGTTCGGAGTTGGCGGTCGCCAGCTTCTGGCCGACCGGGGACTCATAGAAGGCGACGATTTCAGTCAGTTCCTCGAGCGTGAAGTAGATTGCGTAGACGCGGGCAAACTGATCGAGCAGTTCGCCCTTGCGGCCGTTGTAGGTCTTGATGACCTCGCCGATGGCGTCGCTGGTTTCTTCCTGGATTTCCGGGTTCTGGGTAATGATCTGGCGCATCGTATCGATGCCCATTTCCACAATTGTGGTTTCAAACACCGCGCCGCGGTCGGTCAGGTCGATATATTTGCGCGCCATCTCAAGCTGCTCAGGGGGCACTTCCTGGGCAGAGGCCGGAACCACGGCCGCAATTGATCCAGCAATCAGTGCAGCCAGTGCCATGATCTTGGCACCGCGTGCCCAGTTTCCAATATTCCACAATGCCATCTTGTCTCGTCCCACGCTGGTCAATTGCTTTCGAGAAGTGTTTCTACGCCATTCGGCGTTGCCACATAAGCCTTGCGGCACATTTTCAGGAACAGTCCATGCTGGACCACGCCCGGAATGTCCAGTAGCTCGGTTGAGAGGGCTTCTGGCTGCGAAATGCGGCCAAAAAAAGCATCAAGAATGAGATGCCCCCCATCGGTGAGGAAGGCTTCACCGCTTTCCGTGGTGCGCAATTGCAGTTCACCCTGCGCGTGATGGTGCCGCATGGCACGGGCAATCGCATGCCTGGTCGCGCCCAGGCCAAAGCGGTTAACCTCAATAGGAAGGGGAAACCGACCAAGCGCCTCGACGATTTTTGAGCTGTCTGCAATGACAATCATCGCGTCAGAGGCAGCTGCCACGATCTTCTCGCGCAGCAGCGCCCCGCCGCCTCCCTTGATCAGGTTGAGCGCCGGATCAATCTCATCGGCCCCATCGACTGTCACGTCCAGTCGCTCCAGGGCATCGAGATCGGAGAGCGGGATGCCGCATTCGCGCGCCTGCTTCGCGGTCGCCTCTGAAGTCGGAACGCCAACGATGTCGAGCCCCTGCGCGACGCGATCACCGAGCAACTGGACAAAATGGCGAGCGGTCGAACCTGTTCCCAGCCCCACCTTCATGCCCGAGGTGATCTCGGCGACGGCTCGGGCCGCGGCCTCGCGCTTCAGCGCATCGCTCATTGGTCTGTCCTTTTGCCAATTTGCGCGGGTGTGGCAGGGCCCCGACGTTGCTGTCAAGCCTGCGAAAGTCGACCATTCACGCTTTGGTGACTCGCAGGTGTAACCGACTAGCAACACAATAAGGCGATGATGTCGCATATGTGGCGGAAATCGGGCTGAACCCTTTCAGCTCCAATCGACACCAAGTAAGTAGCGCAAATAGTCGCGGGCCCGAATCAGGGCGACGTATTGGAGAGGGCAAGTGGAAGCATGAGCATCATAAGAATTGCACTGGCGTTTGGCATGGCGGTCCTGCTGGCAGCCAGCTCTGTACTGCCGTCCAGTGCGGCCCTGTGGTACAATCCGGACACCAACAAGTTCGAAGAGCGCTCGGCCAGCGGCAATCGTAGCGGCGGCAGCCCGATCCGCAAGCAGGTCGTCGACTATGCGACCGACTTGAAGCCCGGAACGATTGTCATCGAGACCAGCGAACGCCGTTTGTATCTGGTTCTCGAAGACGGCAAGGCCATGAAGTATGGCATCGGCGTCGGTCGCGATGGATTCCGCTGGTCCGGCACGCACCGCATTACGCGCAAGGCGGAATGGCCCGGCTGGACCCCTCCCCCAGCCATGCGCAAGCGCGTTCCCGACCTGCCGGCCTATATGCCGGGCGGCCCGGATAACCCGCTGGGTGCGCGCGCGCTCTATATAGGGTCCACTCTTTACCGCGTGCATGGCACGTCCGAACCGTGGTCGATTGGCCAGGCCGTCTCTTCGGGCTGCATCCGCCTGACCAATGACGACGTCACCGACCTCTATGAGCGCGTCAAGGTCGGCGCCCTGATCGTTGTCCGTCACTGACACGAACAAGTTTTATCAAAAGAGCCGCCGGATTGGCGGCTCTTTTCGTTTGAGCGCTTTGCGTTGACCGCCGCGGGGGATAAACTGGCGGCATGACCGTTTCGCATCCCGAGCAACGCCCCCTGATCGACAGTTTCGGCCGACGCATTTCTTATCTGCGCATATCGGTCACGGATCGCTGTGACTTCCGCTGTGTCTATTGCATGGCGGAAGACATGACATTTCTGCCCAAGAAGGACGTGCTCAGCTTCGAGGAAGTCGAGGCCATTGCGAGCGCCTTCATAGCACGCGGTACAACCAAAATCCGGCTGACCGGTGGCGAACCGCTGGTCCGGCGCGATATCATGGCGTTGGTGCACACTCTGGGCGGCCGGCTGGGTAATGGCCTGGAAGAGCTGACCATCACGACCAATGGCAGCCAACTCCAGAGGCACGCTGAAGGGCTGTTCAAGGCCGGTGTGCGGCGCATCAACGTGTCGCTCGACACGCTGGATGCTGACCGCTTCTCGCAAATTACGAGGCGCGGGCGCCTGAGCGACGTGCTGGCCGGGATCGGCGCGGCACAGGCGGCGGGGCTTGCGGTCAAGATCAACATGGTGGCCATGCGCGGCGTCAACGACGACGAGATCGAGGCCATGATGGAATGGGCACATGGTGGCGGAATGGGTCTGACACTGATCGAGGGCATGCCACTGGGCGAAGTCGGGATCGACAGGGTCGACACTTACCTCCCCTTGCGGGAACTGCATGACCGGTTGGCGCGGCGCTACAGTTTCACCAAGCTGGACAAGCGTACCGGCGGCCCCGCCCGCTATGTGCATGTTGCTGAAACCGGCGGCACACTGGGCTTTATCACGCCGATGAGCCACAATTTTTGCGAGAGCTGCAACCGTGTCCGGCTGACGGCAACCGGACAGCTTTTTTTGTGTTTGGGGCAGGACGATCAGGTCAATCTGCGCGATGCCTGGCGGCAGGGTGGCGCTGCGGCGCTGGATGCGGCGCTGGACCACGCCATGATCATCAAGCCCAAGGGTCATGACTTCGTGCTGGATCGCAGCCGGCCCGAACCGGCGGTGGCCCGTCATATGAGCGTCACGGGTGGCTAAACCGGCATTCTCCGCGGACTCGCTGGAGAATTTGCTCGACCGTAACTTCCCCGCTCGCGGGCCGCTTTGGCAGCTGACGGAAGGCCAAGAGTCTCGGGCTTTCGCCTTTGACGCGGCGGGGGAGCAGTTCGTCGTCCGCGTCAACCGGCAGGTGCAAGGATTCGAAGTGGACAGGCTGGTCCATGCCGTCCTGCCGGGCAGTGGCATTGCCGTGCCAGAGGTGACCGCCATCCTTCCGCTGGACGATCAATGGGTCTGTGTGTCCCGGCGATGTCCGGGCGAGACGCTGCAGTCATTGCCTGCGGATGGCGCATATGCCTATGGACCGGCGGTCGCCCGCACCCTCGACCAGCTTGCGGCGGTGGACGCGGTCCTCCTGGAGCGCCTTGGCGCCTCTCCCTTGTTCTGCAGCCTGGGGTGCTGGCCGGATTTTGTTCGAGCCGTAGCTGAACTGGAATGGCGCGGTGTGTCGCCCGGACTCGCTCGGCAAATCCATCAATGGACCGACCTCATTGTCCAACATGTGCCGAGGCTGCCACCTGTACTGGGGTTGGTGCATGGGGACTTCGGCTCCAACAATGTGCTGGTTCAGGATGGCACGATCAGCGCTGTGCTGGACTGGTCGGAGGCGCGAATTGGCGATCCGCAATATGACGTTGCCAACATATTGTTCTGGCGGAGCTGGCTCCCTTGCATGGAGCAGCAAGCCCGCTATTTCGAGGCGGAAGAGCCAGGAGTCTTGAGGGACCAGGCCCGCCTGCGCTGCTATCAATTGCGGATCGGCCTTGCGGTGCTCAGTGATGCGCTGGCCGATGGCGACGCACATCTGGCCGAGTGGGCGGCGGGGCGTCTCGCAGATATTGCAGCCAAGCGCTAACGCCCGGCGGCGCGCTCTACCAGTTCGACCAATATGCCGTCAGGGTCACGCACAAAGACCACGCGCTTGATCATCTCGGTATTGTAGGCATCGCGGGGCCCCTCAACGATCGAGACGCCGGCCTCTTCAAGCCGTTCCACCATGGCATCGACGTCGTCATAGGCCAGCGTGATATGCCGGAACCCCGCCTCCGAATGCGGAACATCACGAAAAGGACCGACCTCGTGGGCAGGCGCAGCAATCTCGAGCATGCCACCGCCGGCGTCGAGAAAAGCAAGCTCGCCCCCCGCAGTGGTTCGTCGCAGCTTCAAGTGCAGCCCCAGCAGGCCGCAGTAGAAGTCTATCGCCCGCTCCATGTTGCTGACTGTCATGCCAACGTGTTCAAAGCCAAGCAACATTGAATGCCTATTTATCGTCGTCCGAGATGATGGCGAAGTCGAGCGGTAGTGCGGTGGTGTATTTAATCTGTCCCATCGCAAAAGCGGAACTGACATCGGTCAGATTTATCCTGCTGATCAGGCGCTTGTAGAAGGCATCGTAGGCGCCGATATCGGGCACGACGACGCGCATGAGATAGTCAACGTCACCGCTCATGCGGTAGAATTCAACGACCTCTGGAAATTCATCGATCACGCCGGAGAATTTGCGCATCCAGGCGTCGTTGTGCTCGTTGGTCTTGACTGAAACGAAGACGGTGACACCGACATTGACCTTGACGGGATCGAGAACGGCGACGCGCCGCTGAATTATGCCGTCTTCTTCCATCTTCTGGATACGGCGCCAGCACGGCGTGGTGGACAACCCGACCTTGCGACCGATTTCGGCCACCGGCATGGTGGCATCGCGCTGCAAAAGCGTGAGGATTTTCCGGTCGATCTTGTCCAAAGCCATCTGCGCCCCATGAAATCAGATTTCATCTAGCCGGCATATTTTGACCGCCAGCGCCAACACAAGTGCCATAGTCATAGGTAGGGCGCAATAATATTGCGCATTGAAATCGGGCGAACGCCGCAAGATCATCTTAACCCTGTCCGCCGGCGAGTGGCCAGACGTTTATTGAGTTGGCCTGCGATCTGCCAGGCGATTTCACCCCCTGTTAACTACGGCACCCCTAAGGTCGATCGAGAGCGTCGCGAGCGCGTTTTTGTTCGCAGTATCGAGTAAATGAGTAAGACTTCCATGTCGGTCCACGATGCCAGTGTCCGTGAACGCCCCGGACATGACGGCAAGCGTACAGCGCAGAAAGCCGTGCTCGAAGCCCGTCAGCGGCTGACATCGAGCTCGGGAACGCGTGCGGATTTCGACTTCGAACTTATGCATGACTATGCCGACTCCCGGATCGGGGCGGCACTGCCCATGGCCGCCATTGTCAGTATCCTGGCCATTGTTGCGAGCTTCTGGGTGCCGCTGATGGTCACGACCATCTGGGCGGGCCTGGTCATCTCGAGCCTGTTGATCGTGGTGGTCACCGCCCGGCGATTCAAATCGGTTGACCCAGCCAAATTCAATGCCGCGCGGTGGACCACCAGCTTTGTGGCGGCGGAGAGCCTTGGCGGGTTGGCGCTGTCGCTGCTGGCTCTGTTTACCCTGGTGACTGACCCCGAAGCCCTGGCTCCCGTGATGTTCGCCATGGTGCTGGTGAGCATCGCTAGCAATGCCATTGCAACCCACACCCTACCCCCGGCAACCCTGATGAGTACGCTGCCGGTAACGGCGACAGTGTCGATTTCGCTGATCGCGCTGGGCGGCACACTCAACTATACCTTGGCAGCGGTGGCCATTTGCGGTGAGATCTTCTTCGTCTATCTGGCGCGTCAGCTTCACAATTCGGAACTGGAAACCATCACCCACCAGGCCGAAAAAGACACATTGATCTATGAGCTGGAAGAGGCGCGCAACATGTCGGATGAAGCCCGCCGACATGCCGAGCAGGCCAATATCGCCAAGAGCCAGTTCCTGGCCACGATGAGCCATGAATTGCGTACGCCGCTCAATGCCATTATCGGCTTCTCCGAGGTGCTGAAATCGGAGCTGCTGGGACCACACCAGGTGCCGCAATACAAGGAATATGCGGGTGACATTCACGCCAGCGGGCAGCATCTGCTCAACCTGATCAACGAATTGCTCGACCTCAGCCGCATCGAGGCGGGCAAGTATGAGCTCAATGAAGAAGTGGTGTCGCTGGTCGACATTGCGGATGACTGCCGCCGGATGATGGAGTTGCGGGCCAAGTCCAAGAATATCGAGTTGGTGTTCAGTGTGGGCGACAATCTGCCCAAGATCTGGGGCGATGAGCGCGCCATCCGGCAGGTGGTGCTGAACCTGTTGTCCAACGCCATCAAATTCACCCCGCAGCAGGGCAAGATCGTGCTGGTGGTGCAACGCAGCGGCGATGGCGGGCAGCTCATTTCGGTCAAGGACAATGGCCCCGGCATTCCAGAAACCGAAATCGCCACCGTCCTGTCGTCCTTCGGGCAGGGTTCGCTGGCGCAGAAAACCGCCGAGCAGGGTGCAGGCCTCGGCCTGCCGATTGTGCAAAAAATCATGGACCTGCACCAAGGACGGTTCGATCTGTTCTCCAAGCTGCGCTTCGGTACCGAAGTGATCGCGACCTTCCCGCGCGCCCGGGTGATGGATGCGCTGGCTCCGGTGGTCGAAAAGCGCAATAGACTGGAAATCTACTCAGAGGCCGGCTGACGGCATGGCCAACCGTATCGGCCGCCGAAATTTTGCCGTGATAGGCGTGAGGATCACGCTTGCGGAGGCCCCATGATCGTACGCCAGACACTTGCTATTCTGATTTTGCTCGCAATGCCGTGGAGCGCTGCGGCGCAACAGATTTCCATTGGCGACGACAACGCGCCGGTCTTGGACGAAGCGGCGGAATTCGATACCAGCTATCGCCCCTCCCCCAGCATATCGGCGCGGCTGCAGCGGGAGTTCCTCAATCGCGTCCGCTGGTCTTCCGGTGTCGAAGCGCGCGAAAGCCTTGCCAACGCCTTTGCCGAGCGGAGTCCGAGCGAAATCTGGCAGGAGCTGGTGGCTCCGGACGGGCTGACAACAAACAATGTGGCCGACGCTTTGACAGCCTATTGGGTGTTGAACTGGGTCACCGCGAACGGAGCCTATGCCGTGGAAGTCGATAGCCGCCCGGTGCAGCGACAATTGCGTCAGGCTTTCGCCAATGATTCCAATTTCGTTCGCCTGAGCGACCAGCAGCGCCAGGAAATGGCGGAAGGCTACATCCTCAACTTCCTGGTCGAGCACGCCGCACTCAACACTGCGCTTGCGCAAAAGGACCTCGAGACGCTGTACGCGCTGGCCATGGCTGCAGCGTCCCGATTCCGCAGCCAGATGAATGTGAACTTGTTCACACTGGTCCCGGGGCCAGACGGATTTGTGGGGCGGTCAAGTAGCGACTAGACAGATTTGCCGCTGACCGAGGCGCCCTCAAAGGTCGCCATATTGTTGTGCAGGTGCAAGGCCGTCTTGGCCATGACTGCCGCAAGCGCGGCACCGCTCCCCTCGCCCAGGCGCATGCCCAGATCGAGCAGGCCGGACTGGCCCATCTTCGAGAGCACCTGTTCATGGGCGCCTTCGGCAGAAACATGGGCGAACAGGCAATGGTTTATGGCTGCCGGATTAACCGCATGTGCGATGGCCGCGGCAGCCGTCGCGACATAGCCATCGACAATGACTGGCACCTTCTGGTGGCGCGCGGCGACGAGCGCCCCAAGCATGGCACAAATCTCGCGGCCACCCAGGCGCGCCAGAATGGCAAGTGGATGATCGAGTTCGGCCTTGTGCAGCGCCAGTGCACGATCGACGGCGTCGGCCTTACGCCTAAGGCCCTCGTCATCGACGCCCGTGCCCCGACCGACCCAATCGGCGCCGGTGCCGCCATAGAGTGCCGCATAGATGGCGGCGGCGATGGTGGTATTGCCGATGCCCATTTCGCCCAGGCAGATAAGGTCCGGCTTTCCTGCCACTGCCTCCATGCCATAGGCGATTGTGGCCGCGCACATCTGATCGTCCAGCGCCGCTTCTCTGGTGATGTCCCCAGTGGGCAGTTCCAGCGCCAGTTCGAAGACGCGCAGATTGATTTCATGCAGGCCGCAGATCTGCGAGATGGCAGCACCGCCATTGGTGAAATTGGCGACCATCTGCGCGGTGACTTCCCGCGGAAAAGCCGACACGCCCTGGTCCGTGACGCCGTGGTTGCCGGCAAAGATGGTGACCATGGGATTGTCGAGCCGCGGCTTGGCGCGATGCTGCCAGCGCGCCAGAAACTCCACCAGCATTTCAAGCTGGCCCAGGGAACCGCGCGGCTTGGTCAGAAGCGCGTCGCGTTCGCGCACCGCAGCAACCGCGCTCTCGTCACCATCCGGCACGGCCACGAGCAATTCGACAATGTCAGCGAAGGCGGGGTTGAGTGGCATGGCAGGTCCGGCGCGATATGGTAGGAAGGCGCGCGTCTTGTTGCCCATTACGGAGCGAAAAGCAATTGACCGAGCGGGGCCCCGAAACCAAAGAAACCGACCGGATGGATACGGCCAACCGCGATGCCTACGCCCCTGAGCCGGCGCGCGGGGGACTGGGCCTGAAAGACGATCTGGTCATGGCGCTGCGTTTCTTCTCTCGGCTGCCAACAGGCGACACGCCGCATGAAAAGCCTGATCTCGGCCGGATCGCCATGGCCCTGCCACTGGCCTCTGTGGTGATGGGGGTTGGCCCGGTCCTGCTGCTCGCCGGGGTGTGGCTTGGCCTGCCCGGCTACTTCGCCGCGGCATTGTCCGTGGCAGCCATGGTGCTGGTCGGCGGCGGCATGATGGAAGATTCGCTTGCCGATGCGGCCGACGGGTTGTTTGGCGGCTCGACGCCGGAACGGCGGCTCGAGATCCTGAAAGACAGCCGCCACGGCACTTATGGCGTAGCGGCCCTTTGCCTGTTTCTGATGCTGCGAGTGGCGGCCATTGGTAGCGTGGCAGCGCTCAATCCGTTGGTAGCTGCCGGCATATGGCTTGCGGCCAATATTGCGGGACGCTCTGGCGCTTTATGGCTGGCGGTCGCCTTGCCCCCTGCCCGGTCAGACGGCGCCTCCGCCTCGGCAGGAATCCTGCCTGCATCACGCTTCGGCGTTGGGGCGGCCCTGGCATTGTTGCTGGTCTTCGTCATTGGCGCACCGGCATCGAGCCTGCTCGGCGTGGTCGCTGCAGCGTTGCTGGTAGGGCTGGTGGTTCTGGGCTGGACGGCCATCTGCAAGAACTTGGTGGGTGGGCAGACCGGTGACCTGATCGGCGCTGCCGCGGGGCTGGGGGAAATAGCGGCGCTCACAGCCCTGCTGGTCTTTGCCTGAGCGTCTTGAAATCGCCGCGCCGGCACCTTTTATGGTACGGGTATCCGGTTCGAGGGCAGACCGCAGCATGGGCTTCATTGGCATCGCATTGATCATCGCGGCGGGCATCGTGCTGCTCATCAGTGCAGACGCAGGGAGCCTGGTGGGCCTGAACCAGATGCAGACGGCACAATTGGTGCCGCTGCTCGTGCTCCTTATCATTTTTGCCGGCGGCCTGTTCACACGTCGCCACAAGGTGTCCGAACTGATCGGCGGAGTGGTGCTATGGGTGGGCCTGTTTGGCGTCGCCATGGTGACCTATGCCTATCGCGATGAATTGCTTGGTGTCGTCGGACGGGTGGCGGGGGAATTCCAGCCCGGCGTTGCCCTGGTGGATGAAGAGGCCGGAACGGCAATCTTCCGTCGCGGCATGAGCGGGCACTTCGAGGTCAACGCCACGATCAACGGGCATACCACGCCAATGATCTTTGATACTGGCGCCAGCGCGGTGGTTCTGACCATCGCCGATGCGCAAGCGGCGGGCATAAATGTTGAGGGACTACGCTACACCGTGCCGGTGTCCACGGCCAATGGACAGGGACTGGCTGCGCGGACCCGGCTCGACAGCATCGAGGTGGGTGGCATCTTGCGGCAGAACCTGACGGCTTTCGTCACAGAGCCAGGGGCGCTGGAAACGAGCCTGCTCGGCATGACGTTTCTCGAAACGCTCAGCCGCTACAGCGTGACGCAGAATTCTCTGGAACTGGTGGATTGAGGAAGGGCGGGCCAGCAGGCCCGCCCCAAGATTGTCAGCTCACCGGGAACTGGGTGGCCTGTCCGGCCACAATGTACCAGGTGACAAAGAGCGCATTAATGAACGCTCCCGGCAAATAGCTGCCGGTTCGCCGGTAGGTGAAGGTGGACAGGAAGGCGATGATGGTCATCAGTGGCAGGAACTGGATGGCGATCACCGTGTTCAGCGGCTCCTCGATGCTGAACAGATGACCGGCAAACAGCAACCAGCCATACTGGAATGCCAGGAAGACCAGAAAGCCCAGCGCCAGTGCGCCGATATTGGACAGATACTGCTTGAGGCGGCTGTCCCCGGCCACCGTCAGTCCGGTATGCAGGCCGCGTAGCGCCAGCACGAAGAACAGGGTGAACGGCACCAGATAGACCAGCGCAATCTTGGCCTGAACCAGGCTGAGGGGCTTGAGCGCCACAACCCAGAAGCGGAAGTCGATCTTGAAGAGGAAATCCGCTGCCAAGACAAACAGGTAGCCGATGCCGACCGTCGCCAACGCGATCAGGATGGACCCAAGGATATTGCCGCGGGCGTCGACCTTTTCCCCCCGCAGCACAAACCCGACAAGGAAGACGATGAGACCGTTCAGCACCGCCCAGAAGGCGATCTGGCTGGTAATCGTCTGCGGCAGCAGCGCCGAGGCCGGGAAAAGCTGCCCACCCCAGCCGAAGAACAGGTAGTACGTCAGCACCGGCACAAAGGCGCTGATCGCAAATCCGAGCCACCACTTGGCGCCACGCTCGGAATGCGCCGCCTTGACCGGCGTGTTGCGCAGGTGAGCGAAGGCCTGGGTCCCCAGAAGCGCCTGAAACGTGCCAGCCAGCAGCACCACGAAACCAACCAGCGCGATCAGTGTGCCAATTTCCTTCCACAACCAGATCTGGTCGGAAGACGGCAAGGGCTCGGCCCCATCCAGTGTCTCGGCGAACCAGTCGATGGAGTAGCCGATGGCTTCGGGCGAGATGTGATCGCCCGGATGGGTGGTGTTGGGCATGTGGAGAATGCGGGCCGTACCCTGGGCGATATCGCCATAGACCTCGCCAGGCACCACGGCCTGATCAGTACCAAAGACCGCCTGCAGCTTGGGGCTGTCGGCAACGTCCTGGGCCCGATCGACATTCCACATCAGCTGCGAGAATTCGTCATATTTGGAGAAGACGACCGCAAGATTGCGGGGCCATTCCGGGGTCCCTTCCATGGCGAATGGTGCGCCGGTGCTCGAGCCTTCGAGCACGAGGGACTTGTAGGCGTCAGGCATGGTGGCCGCCGCCGCTAGCACGGTCCAGCCGCCCATGGAGTGGCCTTCAAGGCCGATATTGTCGGTATCGACGATGTCGAGACCGCGCAGATAGGCCAGTGCGCCGGGCCCGCCAAAGCCGTTAGCGAAGGCCGGACCGTCGGAATAGCCATGTCCGGACTGATCGAGGGCCAGAACGACATAGCCCCGCCGCGCATACTCTATCGCAAAGCCGGATTGGGTCTCGCGGCTATTGATATAGCCGTGCACCGCCAGTATCGCGGGGGCCTTGCTTTCCGCCGTGACACCCGGAGGCACATAGAGCAGGCCACTCAGGACCTGGCCGTTATTGCCGTTGAAGCGGATATCGCGAATGGATATGCCGCCTGATGTCTGAATGAAGTGCGCAAGCAATGCGCCGATGAGAATGATGACCCATCCCAGGTGGAACAGGCGAAGGTTTTTGTTCAGCAATTTTGCCCCCCATTGGCCGTTTGGAACGTCAACCGAAGGATGGCTTATACCGCGATCCGAAACAAAATCGAATGAAAACGAAAACCTTCCACCATAAAGCGAAAGCTAGCCAGCGCTACGCCGGCACCATTGCCCGCTCTTCCACCGCCGCCAGTGCACGGCCAAACACTTCCGGCCCCGCGCCACGGCGGCAAGCGTCGACGCTGAGGATCTGGCGGAACTGGCGTGCGCCAGGCCGGCCATTGGCCAGTCCCAGCATGTGGCGGGCGATGCTGTTGAGGCGGACACCGGCCTGCAACTCACTCTCCGCGTATTCCGCCATCAGCGACATGATCCCGGCGAGGTCGGGGACCGCATGGTTGTCGCCAAAGACCCGCGCATCGACTTCGGCCAGCAGCATGGGGTTGTGATAGGCGGCGCGCCCCAGCATGACGCCATCCATATGGTCGAGATGCTCCATAGCCTGGTCGAGGGTTTCGATACCGCCATTGATCATGGTCGGCAGCGGCGCAAGCCGCTTGGCCAGCCGATGCACGCGCGGGTAGTTGAGCGGCGGGATAGTTCGATTTTCCTTGGGACTGAGCCCCTGCAGCCAGGCCTTCCGGGCGTGGACATAGAGCGCATCAACTCCCGCTTCGACCATGGCGTCGGCGAAGCGATCAAGACTCTCCTCGGCATCCTGATCATCGATACCGATCCGGCACTTGACGGTTACCGGCAGATCCGAGGCATCACGCATGGCGCGAACGCAGGTGGCCACCAGGTCGGGCTCGGCCATGAGACACGCGCCGAAACGACCGGACTGCACCCGATCGGACGGACACCCGACATTGAGATTGATCTCGTCGTAGCCGAAGGTCGCAGCAATCGCGGACGCCTTGGCCAGTTCCGCCGGGTCGGAACCGCCAAGCTGGAGCGCCACGGGATGCTCGGTATCGTGGAAGCGCAGATGGCGTTCAGCATCGCCATGCACGATGGCGCCGGAATTGACCATTTCAGTGAACAGCAGGCTATGGCGCGTCAACAGCCGATGGAGGAAACGGCAGTGCCGATCCGTCCAATCCATCATCGGGGCCACCGAGAAGCGGCGGGCCCTTTTCAGGGTGGTCGCGCTGTTTTGGTCAAGCTGCGGCAATAGTCCGGCGTCCTTGGTGTGTGTGTCCTGCGCCCGAAATAGTGCGGAAGGTGCGCTCATGCAATCTCCCCACTGATCTGGATCAAAGCGTGACGCCATGCGTTGGTGCAGTGTGGGAACACAATCAAGCGTCAAGGGAGTTCGCCATGTATTCCAATATCGTATGCGGTGTCGACGGTTCGGACCTCGCCAACAAGGCCCTGCGCCATGCGCTGGCGCTGGCGGCCAAGACGGGCGGAAAAGTCACTGCGGTGACGGTTACTGAGCCGTCCATCATCGTTGCGCCGGGCGCCGAGATCATGATGGTGGACACCAGCTCAATCATCGAAGACCTCGACAAGGCAAAGGAAGAAACGGCCAAGGGCATTCTGGCGGATGCGGAAAAGATCGCTGGAGAGTCCGGCATCCATTTGACGCAGATGCATGTGGCCAACAGCCACGCTGCAGAGGGCGTCTTGCATGCGGCCAAGAAGATTTCCGCCGATCTCATCGTCATGGGCTCGCATGGCCGCCGGGGCCTTGGGCGCCTGCTGTTGGGCAGTCAGGCTGCCGAGGTGCTGGCGCATGCAGATATTCCGGTGCTGGTGGTCAAATAGTACTAACATGTCAGCGGTGGCATGGCGGCGGGAAATGGTTTAAATGCCCCGCATCTGTTCAATTTCAGGTTCGGCCATGACCCAGACCACCCCCCGCCATGTGGCTGTCATCGATATCGGCAAGACCAATGCCAAGGTCGTGCTAATCGACAGTGTGACCGGCATGCAGGTTGCAGCGAAGAGTGTGCCGAATGCCATCCTCACGGATGGACCCTACCCACATGCCGATGTCGAGATGCTGTGGGATTTCATCTCCAAATCGCTCAAGACGCTGCATCAAGATCATGGGGTAGATGGCATTTCCATCACCACACATGGCGCGACAGGTGCGCTGCTGGCGGGAGAGGAACTGGCCCTGCCCGTGCTCGATTACGAATTTGACGGACCCGAGGCCAGCACGGCCGATTATGCAAAAATCCGCCCCGAGTTCGGCGAGAGCCTGTCCCCTCGCCTGCCGAACGGGCTGAACTGGGGGGCGCAGCTTTATTGGCAATCCCGACAGTTTGCCAAGGATTTCGCCAAGGTGACGGCCATTGTGCCCTATCCGCAATATTGGGCCTGGCGGCTGACGGGAGTGCTGGCCAGCGAGGTGACTTCGCTGGGGTGCCATACCGATCTCTGGGCACCTGATCGTGGTGATTTTTCCGGCATGGTCGGTGCACTGGGATGGCGTAGCCTGTTTCCTGCTGTCAGGCCCGCCGCATCGGTCATCGGAACGCTGCGGGCGAACGTTGCTGCAGAAACCGGATTGCCCGCAGACACGCCGGTGACCTGCGGCATTCACGATTCCAATGCTTCTCTGGTGCCGCATCTGGGCCGGCATGAAGTGCCTTTCACTATCGTTTCGACCGGAACCTGGTCCATTTTGATGACTGTGGGCGGGGATACCAAGGCGCTCGATCCTCAAAGGGACAGCCTTGCCAATGTGGATGCCTATGGCCGGGCCGTGCCGACGGCGCGGTTTATGGGCGGGCGGGAATTTGATGCGTTGGTGCCGGAAATTGTCGAACCGGATGCGGACGATCTTGAGTTCGTGATCAGCAATGACATTCAGGCGCTGCCCAGTTTTGTCCCCGGGGTCGGGCCTTTCGGCGGGCGCACCGGCTACTGGACGAGCGATCCGGAGCACTTGACGCCTGCACAACGGACGGCTGCGGCCTCGCTTTATCTGGCGTTGATGGCCCGCGCATGTCTGGACCTATCCGGCCTGGGTCGAAGCGTCACGCTGGAAGGACCTTTGGCGCGCAACCGGCTGTTCGGACAGGGGCTTGCCTACCTGACCGGGGTACCGGTCTATGCTTCGGGCGATGCCACGGGAACAAGCCTGGGGGCGAGCCTGTTGTTCGGGGGCACCCTGCCCGACGCTGGAGGCAGCCATGCGCTGGAGCCCCTGCAGGTGCATGGGCTGGACGCCTATATCAAAAAATGGTGGGAGCGCGTTTCGGGCTGACGCTCCCCTATCGACCGAAGGAGACCAACATGCCGTCCCACAGACATCGCATCGTGATCGTGGGAGGCGGGTTTGGCGGACTTGCCGCGGCCAAGGCGCTGGCCAAAGCCGATGTCGAGGTGGTGCTAATCGACCGGCGCAATCATCATCTGTTTCAGCCATTGCTGTACCAAGTGGCCACGGCGGCTCTCAGTCCATCAGAAATCGCATGGCCGATCCGGCATCTACTGCGCCGGCAGGACAATGTGCGGGTGTTGATGGGCACAGTCATTGGCGTGGATACCGAGGCACGTGAGGTCCTACTCGAGCATGGCGAGCGCGAAGGCTATGACAGCCTGGTGCTCGCGACCGGCGCACAGGATTCTTATTTCGGCAATGACGAATGGAAGCGCTTCGCGCCAGGCCTAAAGACGGTGGAAGACGCCACGGCGATACGGCGCAAGCTGTTGCTCGCCCTTGAAGCCGCGGAACGAGAAACTGATCCGGAGCGGCGCCGGGCCCTGCTGACCTTCGGAATCATTGGCGCCGGCCCGACGGGTGTCGAACTGGCCGGCGCGATCGTCGAACTGGGCCGCTCCAGCATCAAGGGACAATTTCATACGCTGGATCCGGAGGCGCTTCGGGTCGTCCTGATCGAGGGGGGTGACCGGGTCCTCTCGAACTTCGACAAGGAGCTTTCGGACTACACCCACAAGGCTCTCGAAGACATGGGCGTCCAGGTGGAACTGGGCGCTATGGTCAGTTCAATTGACGCCGAAGGCATCAGCTATGGCGAACGCCGGCTGGAAACGCGCACCGTCATCTGGGCCGCTGGCGTTGCTGCAACCCCGGTTGCAGAGTGGCTGGGCATAGACGCGGATCGCGGGGGGCGGATCAAGGTGGCACCGGACCTGACCGTGCCTGGCCTACCTAACGTCTACGTCGTTGGTGACGTGGCCAAGGTCAGCCGCGCCGACGGCGAGCCGGTTCCGGGTGTGGCGCCGGCTGCCAAGCAGGAGGGCCGATATGTGGGGAAGGCTATCCTGGACCGGCTCGCCGGGAAAAAGGTTGAGCCGTTCGTTTACAAGCATGCAGGCGATCTGGCGACCATCGGAAAAAGCTCAGCGGTGATCGATTTCGGCTTTGTAAAGATCAAGGGCTGGGCCGCATGGTGGCTCTGGGGCATTGCCCATATCTATTTCCTGGTCGAAACCCGCACGCGGATCTTCATCACGCTGAGCTGGCTGTGGATCTATCTCACTGGGCAGCGCAGCGCGCGGCTGATTACCCACGGGGAGGCGACGAGCCAGAAACCGCTTGATGAAGTGGACGAGAGTTAGCGCTCGGAAACGACAACCGTTTCGGGCTTGGCCAGTCTGCGTTCCCGCAGCCAGATATAGAGCCCGGACCCGATGACGATGGGCGCTCCGACATAGAGCCAGACATCCGGCGGCTGGTTGAAAATGATCCAGCTCGCCGCGGCCAGAAAGAAGATCTGGAAGTAGGAGAACGGGGCCAGCACGGTCGCCGGGGCCAGGCTCGAGGCCACCGTGATGAGCTGGTGACCGACAAAGCCAAAAACGCCGATTGAAAAGAAGACAAACCAGCCATCGGCCGTCGTGGGGAACGACCAGAAGAACGGCACGACCGGCAAGAGGAAGACCGTTGCAAAGATGCCGACATAGAACTGGCTGGTGGCGGCGCTGTCATAGCTGGATACCTTGCGGGTGAGCAGCATGTAGAAGGCAGTGCTCAGGGCCGCGGCAAGCGAAAGCAGGGTTGCAGGGTGGAAGGCATCGGTTCCGGGTCGGACGATGACCAGTACACCGAGAAAACCGACAGCGATGGCGCTCCAACGGCGCCAGCCGACCTGTTCGCCCAAGAGCGGCACCGACAGGGCGCAGATCAATAGCGGGACCGTGAAGGCGATGGAGCCGGTGACGGTCAGCGGCAGAAACTGCACGGCCAGGAAATTGCAGCTTGTCGCGCCCAGCAAGGCCAGCGCGCGAAAGAACTGCAGCCGGAGATTGCCCGAGCGCACCATGGTCCTGCCGTGCCGCGGCAAATGGATGGTGGCGACCAGCACCAGGTGGATCGCATAACGCAGGAAGACGATCTGGATGAAGGAGATGCCAACCATCCCGAGCCATTTGGCCGAGGAATCGATGCCAGTGAACATGAGATAGGCGGCAAGCGCCAAGCCGATGCCCAGCAGACGCTGCTCTGCGGGCGGGGAATAAGGTCGAGACATCTAGAGTTCCAGAGATCGCGAAGGGTGCGACCGCCGGCAAGGCTGGACAAGAGCGCCGCCCAAGTCAATGACCGGGCGGCGTTTTCTTGTATGGAAGCGAACGTCCTAGAACGTCTCTGCCAGGTGCCGGACCTTCAGTGACCCGGCAAGATCGCTGGACTTGACCATGTGTCCGTGGCGCGGGATGAACGTCAGCTCTACGGGTCTGCCGGGCAGCAAGGTGATCGCATTGTCCGAAAAATAACCGGGCGCATCGACGCTGGCCGTGGTGAAGAAAGCCGGCGTGTCTGCCTCAAGCGTGAGAACGGCCTTGCCGTCCCGATCCGACCATTCGGCACGGACATTGGCCCCGACCAGTTCATAGGCCTTGTAGGGCTTGGGGAAATAATCGTTTTCGCCCAGGATGTTGCCCTGCGCGTCTTTCCAGACGAAATAGAGGAACTCGTCTTCGGCCAGGTCAAGGAAGGGAATATCGGCCACTGTGATGGCGGCATCGGGGCTAACCGCCGAATTGCCGGAGAAGACCATCCGGCTTTCGCCCGTGACCTTGACGGCCGTCACTTCAAGCGCGATCGAGACTGCCTTGCCGGTATCGTTGATGGCTCGCAAAGCGATCTGGTCAGGCAACTGCCCCTCGACCGGCGTACCGCGCGAATTGGTCTGCACTTCGGTGATCTGGGGCACGGCAACGACATTGACCAAATTATAGAAGCGCCGGGCCATGTAGTGCATCAGCTTCCACTGCCCGCCATAGTCCAGGCTCGACCAGCTCGCGACCGGCCAGATATCGTTGATCTGCCAGTAAAGCGTGCCCATGCAGCGTGGCTTGGTGGAGCGCCAATATTCGATGGCCGTCTTGATGGCGAGCCCCTGCTGGATCTGGCTCAGAAATACCATCTGGTCAAAGTCGCGCGGGAAACGGAAATAGCGCGTCATCGTCTCGAGAATACGGGCATTGCCGCCGGCATTGCGCTGGTGGTTTTCCATGACGGGTGACGAGGGATTGCGGTCTTTTTCCTCGGCGAATGTTTCGACGACATTCATCGAGGTAAAGGACTGGAAGCCGAACTCGGAGGCAAAGCGCGGATTGACCGTGCGGTAGGCCTCAAAGCTCTTGGCGGAATGCCAGACGTCCCAATAGTGCAGGTCGCCGCGGGTGTCGGAATGCCAGCCATCGGAGAAGTCCATATAGCCCAGCGAAGGCGATGACGGCCAGAAGCGGCGGGCCGGGTCCTCATCCTCCACGATGCGGTGCAGCATCGAGTTGAGCCGGTCGTAATTGGCGATATAGCGTTCCTTGTCCGCCTTTGTCTCAGGATACCAGTCGAGCGAACCGATGACTTCGTTGTCGCCGCACCAGAGGGCGATACAAGCATGGTGACTGAGGCGCCGCACCTGCTGGGTGATTTCGGTCTCGACGCTTTTGAGGAATGTGCGGTCTGAGGGATAGCTCATGCAGGCGAACATGAAGTCATGCCAGATCAGGATGCCGAGTTCGTCGCACATATCGTAGAACCAGTCCGGCTCATACTGACCGCCGCCCCAGATGCGCAACATGTTCATGTTCGCCGCCTTGGCGCTTTCGAGCAGGTCACGCACCACGGCCGGTGTTGCGCGGCTAGGAATGGCGTCCGCCGGAATCCAGTTGGCGCCCATCATGGTGACGTCGCGGCCATTGATCCGGCACTTGAAGGAATGGTCGATCTCGTCCTTCTCAACCACCCAGTTGAGATCGCGCAGACCGATCTTGCGGGTCGTCATTTCGCCCTCGAGATTGGTTGTGAGGTCGTAGAGCGGCTGCTCGCCCTGCCCCGCCGGCCACCAGATCTTCGGGTTCTTGATCGTCACATTGTGGGTGAAGACGTTTTCGCCCTTCTGCACCGCGACCTTATCGGCAATGACCTGCCCATCGATGCTGTGTTCGAGTTCAACCTCTCCGTGAGCAAAGGCGAAAAGGCGAGTCTTTATCGAGAGTTCGACCGAGCTCTCGCCGTGGGCCTGATCGACTTGCACGCTCTCCTGTCGGGCCAAACGTGCCTTGCGGAGGCTCATCGTGCCGTAGACACCAATGGGCATCAGGCAGATGCCCCAGTCCCAACCCGCATGGCAGGCCGCCTTGCGGATGAAGTTCATATGGATGCCCTTCAGACCGTTGGTCTGGTAGTTTTTGGTGAAGGGGATCGGAAACGGGTGCGCCTCGGCGCGCGCCTTGGCGACATCCGGCGCAATGTCGAAGTCGATGCGTAGCGTATTCTCGCCCGCGTGCACCTTGCCAGTCACGTCAAAGTCATGCCGCACAAAGCTATTGTCGGTCCGCGCAATTTCCTCACCATTGAGAAAGACAGAGGCGATGCAGTCAATCTCGGCAAGGGTCAGGGTCAAGTAGCCATCGATGTCATCCTGGGTGGCAGTGAACTGACCCTCGACACTCCAGGCCGTCTCATTGACCCACATCACCGTCTTCTCGTTCTCGCCGAAATAGGGATCCGGAATCAGATTTGCGGCAAGCAGGGCGTGATGAACGTCGCCCGGGAGATTCATGGTCGTTTCGATGTCGCGCGCTGGGGCGGTCAGGGTGAAAGTGCCGCCCAGATCGAGGGCGGAATTATGCGTTGGGACGGCCATGAAATTATCCTCCGATTTCGGCAATGCGCCGAATTGGGTGGCCAATACCAGTCTCTGCAATCGATTTCAATGCAACGTTACAACCGGTCACCGCCTCCATGGATGGCGGAAGCGTGACCCTAATATGCTTTCGCAAGTGTCCCTGAGGGCGTATCGTTTTTTTGCGAGATCCGAGAACAAGAGCCACGGTCGATGAACGGCCATAGGGCCAGCCAGAGATTTCGCACTCAAGGGAGACGTCAAATGAATAAGTACATGTTGGCCTATCACGGAGGCGGCATGCCAGACACACCCGAGGAGGGTGCCAAGGTCATGAAGGCCTGGAACGACTGGTATGGCTCGCTCGGCGACAGTCTGGCCGACGGCGGAGGCCCCCTCGGGCGCTCAATGACCGTCGGCAGCAAAGGCGTGGAGGAAGGCGGCGGCCCAAATCCGCTGTCCGGCTATACGGTAGTCAATGCCGATAGCCACGAAGCAGCCAACGAGATCGCCAAAGGCTGTCCGATCCTGAGCGACGGCGGCACGGTCGAGGTGTGTGAAATCCTCGAAATGTAGGGGTTTCAACGCCGTTACCGCCTCTGCTGCACCGTTCCGAGGAGAACGGTGATCGCTGTCGCGCGCGGCAAGCACTCGCGAAGTCCACGCAGCCGCCCAGGTGTCCAGGTACCCAGGTGCCCAGATTATTTTCTGCAAGACGCGATCTCGCGAAAACGTTTTACAGATAAGTTAGCATTTCTCCCCTTAGGCTCGCCGCACGAAAGGCGAGCTCAATGTCTGTTATCAGGCGCCTCCTACATAATCTGTCACAAACCGACAGTCCTGAACTTGCGATGGCGCAGTGGCGCGCGTTGAGCCGCCAAGTTCCATTGATGTACATCATGCTGGCCGCCAACACGCTGATCCTTGCTTGGACGCATCTGGATGCCGCGCCGATAGACCTGACGGTCTACATTCCCGCTATTCTGACTGCATTGTGCGCCATCAGGACCATTGTCTGGTGGCGCACAAGAAACCGCATGCTGCATCCGGCAAAGGTTCGCAACAGACTTCGTGGCGTTGTCTGGAGCGGAGCGGCGGTGTCACTGGGGTTCACTGCCTGGAGTTTCAGCCTGTTCCCCTATGGCGACCCCTACCTTCAATCGCATATTGCCTTCTACATGGGCATTACGACAATCGGCTGCATGTTTTGCCTGATGCATGTCCGTTCTGCAGCATTGGTGGTGGGGATCTGCGTCCTGGGCCCCTTTACAGTCTTCTTCATGTCTTCAGGTCAGGAGACGCTGGGCGCCATAGCCGTCAACATGATCCTTGCGGTGGCCGCCCTGCTCATCATCCTGCTCGGCAATTCACGCGACTTTGCCGACCTGATCGCCTCCCGTAGCGCAATCGCCCAACGGCAGCATGAAACGCAGCGGCTCAATCAGGAAAATCATCGGCTAGCCAATACGGATCCGCTGACGGGCCTGCCCAATCGGCTCAGCTTTGATCGTCACCTTGCCGCAGCTCTCAAGGAGGCTGCCGCCGAGGGCCGCCCGATCGCAGTGGCCCGGCTCGATCTCGACAAGTTCAAGTCGATCAATGAAATCTTCGGGCAGCTGGCCGGAGATCGTGTTCTTTTGGAAGCGGCGCGGCGGATTGGGTCGCTGCGCCGGAAAGACACTTTCCTGGCGCGGCTCGAGAGCAATACATTCGGATTGATTTTATCCGGGCCGATCGATCAGCAGACCCTGACCCATGCCGGCGAGGTTCTGTGCAGGGCGATGCGTCTCTCCTTCGACCAGCCCGAAGGCGTGATCCGTCTGACGGCCTCAGCAGGACTTGCGGCCTCGCAACCGGGCGACACGGCCGATGGACTGTTCGATCGGGCCGACTACGCCCTGTCCTGCGCCAAGCGGGACGCTCGGGGCGGTGCCATCATTTTCTCAGAGCATCATGCCAGGGAGATCAGCAAGGTCCGCCATATGGAGCACCTGCTGCATTCGGCCGATCTCGATAAAGAAATCTATGTGGTCTTGCAGCCACAGTTCGACGTGTCCATCGGCGCCACGATCGGCTTCGAGGTTCTGGCGCGCTGGCGCAACCCGGTGCTGGGTGAAGTCTCTCCGGCCGACTTTATTCCCATGGCGGAGCGGACCGGCCAGATCAGCAAGATCACGCAGAGCGTCCTGCGTCAGGCCTTGGCCATCAGCCGGACGCTGCCGCCCAGCATCCGGCTCTCGGTCAACCTTTCAGCACATGATATTGGCTCCACCACGGCCATCGAGCAGATCGTGGCCCTGTTCGACCGCGGGCGCAGCCCCTGTCAGATCGATTTCGAGGTGACCGAAACCGCTGCTGTGCGTGACCACAAGCAGGCCAACCAGTCCTTGCTGACGCTTCTGGGGTTGGGTGCCCGCATCGCCCTGGACGACTTCGGCACCGGCCATTCCAGCCTCACCCATGTGCAGCAACTCCCGCTGCACCGCATCAAGATCGATCGCAGCTTTGTTGCCGAGGTGACCAGCGACATAGCCAGCCGCGCCATCATCAAAACCATGATCGATCTGAGCCGCAATCTGGGCATCTCCTGCGTGTTCGAAGGCATTGAAACCGAAGAACAATTGCAGGCTCTGATCGCGCTGGGCGGGACAATCATGCAGGGGTATCTGTTCGGGCGCCCCATGGCGGTAGACGAGGTCGAGGGCTATCTTCGACGGGAGCGTTCCCAAAACCGTGCGGTGAGCTAGAACGGGCGGAGCCATAGGCCCCGCCCTCATCACCTATTGAGCGGCAACTTCGGTTTGATCAACGTCGAGGAAGCCACCGGACTGGCGCGCCCAGAGCTGGCTATAGATGCCGCCGCTGTCGACCAGTTCGGCATGCGTGCCCTGCTCAACGATCAGTCCTTTGTCGAGAACGACCAGCCGGTCCATCATTGCGATTGTCGACAGGCGATGCGCGATGGCGATAACCGTCTTGCCTTCCATGAGCATCTGCAACTGCCCTTGGATGGCCGCTTCAACCTCGGAGTCCAGCGCCGAGGTGGCCTCATCCAGCACCAGGATCGGCGCGTTCTTGAGCAGAACACGGGCTATGGCGATGCGCTGGCGCTGGCCACCCGAGAGCTTGACGCCGCGTTCGCCGACATGGGCGTCATAACCCTTGCGGCCCTGCGGATCGGACAAGGTCTCGATAAACTCGGCAGCTTCAGCCTGTTCGGCAGCGTGGCGCATCATTTCCTCAGTCGCATCAGGTCGACCGTAGAGAATGTTTTCACGCACCGAGCGGTGCAGCAGGGAGGTATCCTGGGTGACCACGCCGATATTGGCGCGCAGGCTGTCCTGGGTGACCCCACCGATGTCCTGGCCGTCGATCAGGATTCTGCCATCGGCTCGATCGTAGAAGCGCAACAACAGATTGACGATGGTCGACTTGCCTGCGCCAGAGCGGCCCACCAGACCGATCTTCTCGCCGGGCCGCACGTGCAGGTTGAGGCCAGAGATGACGCCTGAACTCTTGCCGTAGTGAAAGGCAACGTTCTCGAACTTGATGTCGCCATTGACCCGGGGCAGCGGCTTGGCCTCCGGCTTGTCTGTAACCACGCGCGGGAGCGAGATGGAGTTGATGCCGTCCTTGACGGTGCCGATGTTCTCAAACAGCGAGGACATTTCCCACATCACCCACTGGCTCATGCCCTGGAAGCGCATGACCAGCCCGAGGGAGACAGCGAGCGACCCCGGAGACATCAGGCCCTGCATCCAAAGCCAGATACCCGTGGCACCGACGGCAAAAAGCAGCAGCGCATTGGACCAAAGCACCAGGATGTTGAGCACCGTGAACAGGCGCATCTGGCGATACACCGTATCGAGGAAGCCATCCATGGCCTCCTTGGCGTAGGCCTCTTCGCGATTGGAGTGGCTGAATAGCTTGACCGTGGCGATATTGGTGTAGCTGTCGACGATGCGGCCAGTCATCATCGAGCGCGCATCAGCCTGCGCCTGGGAAATCTTGCCCAAGCGCGGGATGAAATAGATCATGAGCGCTACGTAACTTGCCAGCCAGATCAAGAACGGAATAGCCAGGCGCCAGTCCGTTGATGCCGCCAGGATCACCGCACCGGTGAAATAGACGGTGACATAGACCAGCATGTCGAGCAGCTTCATGACCACTTCGCGTACAGCGAGCGAGGTCTGCATCAGCTTGGCGCCGATGCGGCCGGCAAACTCGTCCTGGAAATAGCTCATCGACTGCCGGATCAGATAGCGATGCGCCATCCAGCGGATACGCTGGGGAAAATTACCCAGCAGTGTCTGGTGCATAGTCAACATGGAAACCAGCATGATGGCCGGGACGAGGATCACGATCATCGCGCCCATCAGTCCCAGCTTCCAGCCATCGGTCTCGAGGAAAGTCGCCGGGTCCGCATCGGCGAGCCAGTTCACCACATCACCGATGAAGCCAAAAATGATGATTTCGCCAATTGCCACCAGGGCAGCGGAGACCGCCATCAATGCCAGCCAGCGCTTGGCGCCATGGCTGTAGTGGAGACAGAAATCCAGCAATCCCTTGGGGGGTTCGACCGGGTCTCCCTTGGGATAGGGATCGAGACGGGATTCAAACCAGCGCAACATGTCTTTAGACCATTTGTTCAAAAGCGGTATTCGTTCGGTCGCCCATAGCTGTGCGACCTCAACCGCAGCTGAGGTCAAGGCATATCTGGCCGACGGTTCGAAGCCGCGCGGAAATTTCGGAACCATCGCTCATGCGACCACGAAGGGTGCAGAGGAGCGACGCGCAGGCGACTGCTAGCGCCTCCTCTCCAGTATTGTCCCAATTGACGCCACAAGAGTCATGCTATGCAGTCGTGAGCCGCTTAGGATACACGAGATTGCAGAATCGGCTGTCACCTGACGGCCACACCTTTGACAGAACACCATGACAATTGGACCGCTTCATGCGCACCGAGAGTGAACAGACCGTCTACCTCAAGGACTATGCCCCGACCCCATACCGGATCGTGTCAGTAGAGCTCGATTTCAAGATCCTGGAAGACAGTACCCGCGTGCGCGCGCAACTGACGATCGAGCCACGCGAGGGGACCATTCCGGGCACGCCGCTGGTGCTGGATGGGGACGAGCTCAAACTGGACTCCGTCGCCATGGACGGTGCTCCCCTGGTGCAGTCTGCTTATGCCGCCGATGCCAGTTCGCTGACCCTGGTGGAACCGCCTCATCGCCGTTTCGTATTGGAAACGGAAGTAACCCTGAAGCCCGAAGCCAATACCAAATTGATGGGCCTTTACCGCTCCAGCGGGACATGGTGCACGCAATGCGAACCGGAAGGCTTCCGGCGGATCACATATTATCTGGACCGGCCAGATGTATTGGCCCCATTCAAGGTACGCATGAGCGCGCCCAAATCGGTTGCGCCGGTGCTGCTGGCCAATGGCAACCTGGTGGACAAGGGCGAACTGGGCGACGGGATGCACTTTGCCGTCTGGGAAGACCCGTTCCTCAAGCCCGCCTATCTGTTTGCGCTGGTTGCGGGCGATCTGGGCTCGATCAAAGACAGCTTCACCACCATGAGCGGTCGCAAGGTGGAGCTTGGGATTTACTGCACCCATGGCAAGGAAGCCGAGTGTGCCTATGCCATGGACAGTCTTATCCGTTCCATGGCCTGGGACGAACGTCGCTTCGGTCGCGAATATGACCTCGATGTCTTCAACATCGTCGCTGTTTCCGACTTCAATTTCGGGGCGATGGAGAACAAGGGCCTCAACATCTTCAATGACCGGCTGGTCTTTGCCAAGCCCGAGACGGCTACCGATGCCAATTATCACGGCATCGAGCGGGTCATCGCGCATGAATATTTCCACAACTGGACCGGCAACCGCATCACCTGCCGGGACTGGTTCCAGCTCTGCCTCAAGGAAGGGCTGACAGTCTTCCGCGACCAGGAATTCACAAGTGATGAGCGCAGCCGCCCTGTGCAGCGCATTCACGACGTCCAGAACCTCAGGAGCAGCCAGTTCCCCGAAGATGGCGGGCCATTGGCGCATCCGCCGCGCCCCGACAGTTTCCGCGAGATCAACAACTTCTACACGACCACGGTCTACGAGAAGGGCGCCGAAATCGTCCGCATGTTGGCTACGATCCTGGGCGAAGATGGTTTCCGCAAGGCCATGGACCTCTATTTCGAGCGGCATGACGGCGATGCGACCACCATTGAGGCGTTCATCAAGGTGTTCGAGGACGCCAGTGGTCGCGACCTCAGCCAGTTCGCCATCTGGTACCTGCAGGCCGGCACGCCGCGGGTGAGTGTTTCGGACAGCTATGACGCTGCCAGCCAGACATACTCGCTGACCCTGACCCAGAACATTGATCCGACGCCTGGCGAGCCGACCAAAAAGCCGCTCTTGATACCCATTCGCTTTGGATTGATAGGCCCCAATGGAAGCCCACTGGGCTGGACCAAGGTTTCAGGCGGCGCAGTGGACGGCGATCTGATACTGCTCGATAGCGAGAGCGTGACCCTGACTTTTGAGGGTGTCGGCAACAAGCCGGTACCATCGCTGTTCCGCGGCTTCTCAGCGCCTGTCAAAGTCGACGCCAACCTGACCCAGGATGACCTGCTGTTCCTGGCGCGTCACGACAGCGATCCGTTCAACCGCTGGGATGCCCTTCAGACGGCGTCCACCACGCTGATTGCCCGTGCGGCACAGGGCCAGTCTTATTCCGAGAGCGAAGTGGAGGCCCTGCGCGCCGCACTTGTCGACACATTGGAGAATCCCGAACTCGACGATGCCTTCAAGGCGCAGGCGCTCGAGATTCCCGCTGAGACGATCGTCGGCCGACATATCGGCAAGGATGTGGATCCGGATGCAGTGGCAGCTGCCCGCAAGGCGCTGGTGACAGCGCTGGTCTCCCCGGTAGCGACAAAACTGGCCAATGCGTATAGTGCCCTGGCAATGGACGAAGCCTATAGTCCGGATGCCAAACAGGCGGGCCGGCGCTCACTGCGGAACGGCCTGTTGTCACTGCTGACGGCGGGCTCGGAGCGTGGGGCAGCGCTTGCAGCAGAGCAGTTCAACACAGCCACCAACATGACCGACCGTTATGCGGCTATGGCCATATCGACTCGTAACTGGACCAGCGATGCCAATGCCCTGCTCGGCGAGTTCCGAACCCGATTTGCCGGCGATCCGCTGGTATTTGACAAGTGGCTAACAGCCTCGGCACAGGCGCCCGACGACGGCGTGATCGACAGGATGCGGTCGGTTCTAGGTGCTCCAGACTTCCCCAAGACAAACCCCAACAGGCTACGGTCGCTGCTGGGAAGTTTCGTGATGAGCAACCCGGTACAGTTTGCACGCAAGGATGGTTCCGGCTTCCGCTTCGTTACTGAGGCGGTCGCGGAAATCGACAAGGTAAACCCACAGGTGGCGTCACGTATACTGACGGGTTTCCGCATTCTTTCCATACTGGAAACTTCGAGGCGCGAAGCCGGATTGGCGGCCCTGCAGGCTCTAAAAGACCAGCACAGCCTCAGCCGCAATGTGAGCGAGATTCTCGACCGGATACTGGCCGGCTGACGATCCGGAAAGGGGAATGGCCGAGCCGTTCCCCTGCCCTCTCCGAGGCCTGAATCCGGAACCGGTTTTTTGGAAGAATTTTTCTTCACCGCTAAGTGATTCAGCTGACTCCGCTTTTTCAATCCATCCCATTTCAGGCTGAATCCCGCACTGGACAAGTCGGGCCGACCTGATTCATACCTTGTTAAGGGCAAGTTTGGTTTGGGTCTAAACCCCTTCAAAGGATGGAGAATTTCATGCGGTCGTCGGGGACATCCGGCGCCGGCGCTCTCGGATTCCGCGCTGGCAAATGGAACAGGACTGGACACCGCAAAACAGCAGCCCAGGCGCGTTGGTGCTGGCGCTTCACCCGCACCAGCGCAGCCGTCGCGGCAACAGCATTCTTCGCTGCCAGCCTTTTTGTCGTCTATGACGTCACGCGCACCATTGCCGGCGTCCAGCATGAACTTGCCGCCATCGGCGAAATGCTGGCCGCCGACATAGCCATGCGATCCCCCGGCGAGGCGCAGGCGAGGCTTGAGGCCTCCAGCTTGCGTACCGGCGGCCTCATCAAGGCCAGCCTGGCTGCGGCGACAACGCCGGGCCTACTGACGGAAAGTGTGCCGGCCGGACCGCATGGCACAATCGGCCTGGAGATCGAGCACACTGCGGCGCTCTCCGGGGTCAGTGGACGAGGAGCACTAGCCTTTGCCCTTGCGGGCGTTTTGACCCTCGCATCGGCGCGCCGCCGCAAGGGCATGCCGGCGCCGGAAGAACGAGACAGCTATGACCAGCTTGCCGCGGCCATTCCCCTGGGGCTGGCCTGCTGGACTGGCTCGGGCCAGTTGATAGTCTGCAATGAGCAGTATCGGGAGCGGCTGGACCTCGACGATGCTCGCCTCACCTATCATCAGGCCGTCAGCCAACTCATTGCCGGCGGCTATATGAAATTGGTGCGCGAGAATGACAGTCTTCGCCAGCTCGAACTGCACCGCCAGGACGGCACCTGCCTGCAAATTGACGAAAGGCCGCTCGGTGACGGCGCTTTCATGACATTGGTTTCGGATGTCACGGAGACAAGGCGCACGGACGCCATGCTCCAAACCATCCGCGAAGAGCAGCGGCAGCTTGCGCGCCGATATCACGAGGAAAAGCTGAAGGCCGAGGCCGCCAGCCGCGCCAAGACCAATTTCCTCGCTCATCTCAGCCATGATATCCGTACCCCGCTCAATCACATCATTGGCTTTGCGGAACTGATGCAGCACCAGACCTACGGGCCTCTGGGCGACAGGCGCTACGCGGAATATGTCGAAACCATCAAGTCATCTGGCGAACATCTTCTGGCGTCATTTGCCGCCATTCTCGACCTCGCCGAACTCGAAGGTGGCCGCAAGGCGCTGCGGCAGGATCCTGTTCTGCTCGACGAAGTGCTTAAAAGCGTTGTCGAGCGCTTCAAGGGACAGGCCCAGCGCGCTGGCATCACTCTGCTGGTAGGACGTGAAACCGGCGCCGTGCTTCGAGGCGACCGCCTCGGGCTCATGCGGATGATCGGCAATGTCATGGACAATGCGCTGCGCTTTACGCAAGCGGGTGGGCAGGTGACCCTGGCCAGCTTCGTCGCCGATGACGGCGTGGTCATCGAGGTCAGCGATACAGGGATCGGCATGGACGAAGATCGCCTTGCCAGCCTCAGCCAGCCCTTCGCTTTGGGTGATGCCAGCTTTTCCCGTGACGGCGTTGGTCCGGGGCTCGGCATATCCATCGCCAGAGCTATAGCCGAGCAGAGCGGCGGCAACCTCGCCATAGACTCCAGTCCGATGATCGGGACGACTGTCGCCATTTCCCTGCCCACGGAGCCGGCAGCAGCCAGCCTCGCGGCCTAGTGCCCCCGCGCCTTCACGTACCACTCCGACGCCGCCTCTTCGACCTCCGTGCGCATATGGGCAATCTCGAGTTCCAGCCGGGCGAAATCGGGGTAGTTGGACAATTGCGCCAACAGGTCCTTGAACGGCCCCGTCCAAGCTTCCTCCTTGAAGGGGCTGACCAGAGCGGAGCTCATCACCTGTAAGACGGTTGAGTAGAGTCCGTGAATATCAGCCAGTCGTTGCCCTTGCGGCAGCAGGTCTACCTCAGCCATGCGTGACAGCACCCGGGCGGTCGTCTCCTGCGGCAAGGCCAACTGCGCACCGGCCACGAGTTGAGCGGACTGGGCGATGAACTCCAGGTCCACCAGGCCACCACTGACCAGCTTGAGATCAAAGGCGTGTCGGGGCTTGCGCTCGCGGGCCATCAAGGCGCGCATGGATACAACATCATCTATGGTCTTGGTGTTATCGCGCGGACGCGCCATGACTTCGGCAATCTCCGCATCCACCTTTGCGCCAAGCCTTCCGGTGGCTGCGACGACCCGAGCCCGGCTCAGCGCCAGGTGCTCCCAGGTCCAGGCATTGTCCTTATGATAGGCGCGGAAGCCGGCAAGGCTGGTGGCCAGCGGACCCGAATTGCCTGACGGGCGCAGGCGCATATCGGCCTCATAGAGCACGCCTTCCGCCGTAGGTGCAGAGACAGCCGCGACCAGTCGCTGTGTGAGGCGGGCGAAATAGTGAGGGGTTGCGAGTTGGCGCTCGCCATCAGATTCAGTGTCGGGGGCGTCGTAGAGCAGAATGAAATCGAGGTCGGAGGTGAACGTCATCTCCCGGCTCGCCATCTTGCCGAAAGCCAGCAAGGCAGTTTCAGCCCCCTCGATGCGACCGTGCCGAACGGCAAACTCGTCCTGCACTTTTGCAAAGAGCCGGTTGAGCAGTGTTTCGGCCAGCGCAGTAAATTGCTCCCCTGCCCCTTGCGCACTGACCGTGCCGGACAACAGCCCCGCGGCCACCAGAAATTTCTGCTCCTGCCCAATGATGCGGGCCCGATCGATCAGATCTTCATAGGACCGCGCATCGGCCAGGAAGGCATCCACCTTGGCGACGAGAACGTCGCGATGCGTGACGTCATTGGCAAAGGCTGGATCGATCAGGCTGTCCATGACGTGAGCGCGATGGATGACGGCCTCGGCCATGCGCGGCGCCGAGGCCATGAACTGCACCAGCAATGTGCGAAGCTGTGCATGGTTGCGCAAAAGTGCAAAGAGCTGGACGCCAGCGGGCAGGCGCGAAAGGAAATCGTCAAAATGGGCCAGCGCCTCATCGGCATTGCCGGCGCGGCCGAGGGTCAACAGAAGGGCAGGCAGCAGTTCGGTCAGGTGCGCGCGTGCGGCCGAGGTGCGCGTGGCGGCATAACCGCCATAATGCCACTTGCGGACAGTTTGGCTGGCCTTCTGAGCATCAGCAAAGCCCATCGCGGTCAGGGTCTCCAGCGTTTCCGGATCATCATCGCTGCCAGTGAAGACCAGATTGCCTTCACCCGAGCCCAACGTCTCGCCTTGGGTGAACAACTCGGCATAGTAGCGGGCCACGCGCTCCAGCGCGGCGCGGTAGGCTTTCTCGAATTGCGCGCGGTCGGCCTCTCCCATCAGGCACCCTATGACTGCCACCGCTTCGGGTGTGTCGGGCATGGAATGGGTCTGCTCGTCGCGGAGCATCTGCAGGCGGTTTTCAACTGCGCGCAGATACCAATAGGTCTCGGTCAGCTCCCCGGCAGTCTGTTGACTGATCCAATCGGCTTCGGCCAGCGCCGCCAGTGCCTGGGCGGTGGGGCGCACGCGCAGCGCCTTGTCGCGACCGCCCGCTATCAATTGCTGGGTCTGAGCGAAGAATTCTATCTCGCGAATGCCGCCGCGCCCAAGTTTGACATTGTGCCCCTCGACACGGATGTCGCCGACTTTCTTGGACACATTGATCTGCCGCTTCATGGCCTGGATGTCGGCAATGGTGGCGAAGTCCAGATGCTTGCGCCACACGTAAGGCGCCAGTTCCTTGAGGAACGCATCGCCGACCACCTTGTCGCCAGCACAAGGGCGCGCCTTGATCCAGGCCGCGCGCTCCCAGTTCTGACCGCGTACCTCATAATAGGCGAGCGCGGCATCGACCGAGAGCGCCACCGGCGTCGAACCCGGATCCGGGCGAAGGCGCAGGTCTGTCCGGAACACATAGCCTCCGGCCTGCCGGTCCTCCATCAGCCCGACCAGCTTCTGCACCATGCGGGAATAAATTTTGGTGCTCTCAAGGGGATCGGCCAACACCGGCTTCTGCGGGTCAAAAAAAGCGACGATGTCGATGTCGGAGGAATAATTGAGTTCTCGCCCGCCATGCTTTCCAAGCGCGAAAAGGGCAAGGCCTGAATTGGCAGCGCGCGCCTGCTCTGCGGGAATGGCGAGATGCCCCTTCTCGAATGCCTGGCGCATAAGCAGGTCCAGTGCCGCCTCAAGCGCGGCATCGGCCAGATCGGACAAGGCTTCGGTCGCACGTGTGGTGGTCCAGGCTCCACCGGTTTCGGCAACGGCGGCAAGCAAGGCAGTACGTCCCTTGGCTAGGCGTAGCGCTTCGGCGACGCTCGCCTCGTCGTCTTCGCGGCCGGCCCGCCCCACGGCCGTGATCAATTCGGAAAACGCCTCGTCGGGACCCGCCTCTAGGGCTTGGGCAAGCCATTCGCCGTGTTTCTGGGTCAAATCAAGCAGGTATGGGGCCGCTTCAAGCAATGGACCAAGGGTCGGTGCATATGAGTTGAGTACGCTGGAAACCCCCGTGGGCATTTCCTCGAGCATGGCGAGAAAATGAGAGGCATCAGTGGGCGGCAAGGGCGTGAGGATTGTGCTCATTTTTGAGGCATAGCCTGCCCCCGCGGCCCCGGCAAGACGCTGTTAGCGGGCAGGAATTTCCAGCACGGCACGAACGCCGGGGGCATTGTCCTCAATGCTGAAGGTTCCGCCATGCAAACGCGAAACGGCGTTCACCAGGGATAGACCGAGACCTGATCCAGGCTCCGAACGACTTTTCTCAAGCCGAACGAAGCGTTCCAGTACACGCTTGCGGTCTGTGTCGGGGATGCCTGGTCCATTGTCGGCGACAATTATGCGTACTCGGCCAGCACTCTCACTCAGACCTACGGCGATCCGTCCGGGCGAACCGTCTTCAGGACGGGCATATTTGATGGCGTTCTCGAGCAGATTGACCATAGCCTGGCCAATCAGTTCACGATTGGCCTTGAGGACAACACCCTGGACGATGTCGGTTTCGACGATAATGCCGGCATCCTCGGCCACCGGACCGTAGAGTTCGGCGACATCAGCCACGATGTCGCTGATGTTGATCTCCGACAGGGCACCTGAGGGCGCACCGGCCTCGACCCGGGCAATCATCAGCAGGGCGTTGAAGGTTTGAATCAAGCGATCGCTCTCGGCAATCACGGTTTCAAGCGCCTGCTCCCGGGTCTCCACGCTGGCGGTGTCGCGCAGTGCAGCTTCGGCCTGATTGCGTAGCCGGGTCAGCGGGGTCTTGAGATCGTGAGCGACATTGTCGGTGACCTCCTTGAGGCCCTGCAGGAGCTGCTCAATCCGGTCCAGCATGGCGTTCAGATTGGTCGCCAAAGCATCGAACTCATCGTTGCGCCTGGTCACGGGCACGCGCTCGGAGAGGTTGCCCGACATGATCTTGGTGGAGGTTTGCTGGATGGTGTCGATGCGTCTGAGCACGCGCCGGGCGGTGATGCCACCAGCTATCAACGAGAACAGAATGATGCCTACAACGCCGACCAGGAAGCTTTGCAGGATGATGGCGGAATAGCCCCGTCGCTCGACAACATCGCGCCCGACCACCAATCGCATACCATTGGCCAGCTCGACCGACCGCACGACGGCAACGCCCTCACGCTGGCGCGGCGGACGCAGTTCTTCAGCGCTCGCGTCATCCCCCAGCGGGTTGGGGCGCTCATAGTCAAAGCTGTAGACGCCCGGGACGATGACCACCTCAGCTGGCACATCAGTGACATTGCCCAGAAGGTAAAGGCCGGTGGCATCGCCGAGAAAATAGATGCCGGGACCGGGCTGGCTCGACAAGCGATTGACGGCATAGGCCAGCGCGCGAATACCCTGATTGGCCTCGATGCGCTGGAACTGGCGGATCTCGCGATCAATGTCCTCGGTCTGCTGGCGCTGAATCTGTACGCTGGATTGCCACCCGATAAAAGCCATCAGCAGGATGGCGAAGACCACAAATATTGCGATGAAAGTCGCGGTCAGGCGGACAGTGGATGTGCGCCAGACCTGGGCAAAGCGGCTCACAGGCTACTCCCGGATCATGTAGCCGGCACCGCGCACGGTGTGCAGCAGGGGATTGGTGTGCCCCTTGTCGATCTTGGACCTCAGGCGCGACATATGCACATCGATAACGTTGGTCTGGGGGTCAAAATGGTAGTCCCAGACATTTTCCAGCAACATGGTGCGGGTGACTACCTTGCCGGCATTCTTCATCAGGTATTCGAGAAGCCGGAACTCACGCGGCTGCAGCAGGATGTGCTCCCCGTCGCGTTCAACCTTGCGGCTCAGGCGATCCAGGGTCAGGCCTCCAACGGCATAACTGGTGGCCGCCTCTGCCGGGCTGGAGCGGCGAGCGAGGACCTCAATACGGGCCAGGAGTTCGGTGAAGGCGTAGGGTTTGGTGAGATAGTCGTCGCCCCCCGCCCGAAGGCCGGTGACGCGGTCATCGACTTCGCCAAGTGCGGAAAGGATCAAGACGGGTGTCTTGTCGTCTTCGGCACGAAGGCTTTCGACGATGCTGAGGCCGTCGCGGCGCGGCAGCATGCGATCCACGATCAACACGTCGTAGTCCATGCCCGTAGCCATGGCGTAGCCGGTCTCACCGTCGGTGGCATGGTGCGTGACGTGTCCCGCCTCATCAAGCGCCTGGACGAGATAGTTCGCCGCTTCGCGGTCATCTTCGATGAGAAGGATTTTCACGTGACGCTCCTAAAATACTGAATATTGGGCCCCAGGCAAAGCCCGGAGCCCAACAGGTTTCATTACTCAGCTTCGCCAATCGGCAGGCCAACAAAGCGTGCTTCACCGTCGCGGGCAATCTTGATCAGAACCGTGTTGAGACCACGATCCCGGACGGCTTGAACCGCCTGGTCGAAGTCGCCGGGTTCGGATACCGGCTTGTTGTCGACCTCGAGAATGACATCACCGGTGGCGAAGCCACGCTGGGCCGCCGGGCTGTCGCCATCCACATTCTGGATCAACAGACCACCTGAACCGTCGCCATTTGGCACCAGCGTCATACCCAGAGCAGTAGCGGCCTCTGGCAGTGCCTCGGGCGGGGTCGGCTGCTCCGGCGCTTGTGTGACAGCAGTTTCGTCGAGCTGCTGAAGCTGGACCGAAATTGTGGTCTCGGCTCCATCACGCCAGATGGTCAGTTCCACAGTGCTGTCAGGGGCCTTTCCGGCGATGGTGCGGCTGAGATCGAGCGCATCGTTGATCTCTTCGCCGTCGACCTGCAGAATGATGTCGCCGGACTCAACACCAGCCGCGCCGGCCGGGCCATCTTCGGTGGGTTCGCGAACGATGGCACCTCTTGCGTTGGGCAACCCGACGCTGTCCGCGATGTCACGGCTGACGTCCTGAATGGAAACGCCCAGATAACCGCGGGTCACCGAGCCATCTTCTATGAGTTGGCCGACAATCTGCTGCACTGTGCGGGCCGGAATGGCAAAGGCGATGCCGACATTGCCGCCGGTGGGCGAATAGATGGCGGTGTTCACACCAACCACTTCGCCATTGGCGTTGAAAGCTGGGCCACCCGAGTTGCCGGTGTTGACGGCGGCGTCGATCTGCAGGAAGTCGCCATAATTGGAACCGCCGATATCACGGCCGGCGCCTGAGATGACACCCACCGTCACGGTACCGCCAAGGCCAAAGGGATTGCCCACGGCGATGACCCAGTCGCCCACACGGCTCGGCTGATCATCGCTTTCAAAGCCCACAAACGGGAGATCCTCGCCCTCGATCTTGAGCACGGCCAGATCGGTCCGCTCGTCGGTGCCAACGATTTCGGCGACCTGTTCAGAGCCGTCCTCGAACACCACAGTAACCTTGGTGGCGTCCTCGACGACGTGATTATTGGTGACCACGTAGCCGTCGGCAGAAATGATGAAGCCCGAGCCGGCCGCCATGAAGCGCCGCGGGGCGCCCTGACGACCGGGTGCACCCTGTCCGTTCGGCGCACCAAACTGATCGAAGAAATCACGGAAGGGGTGATCTTCGGGAAGGTCAGGGAAATTAAACTCGAAATTGAAGTCACGGCCGCCGCGCTGGACGGTGCGTCCAGGGGCCTCGGCCTCGACCAGGATAGAGACCACTGCGGGCTTAACCGCCTCGACAAGATCGGCAAATCCCTGCTGCACCTGCGCCTGGGGCACAACGATCTGCGCGGCATTCTGCATCTGCGCGTTGGCAGCCTGACCGGTGAACACAAAAGCAGTGGAAACGCCGCCGACGCCAACCAGAAGGGCCAGTGCCGATGCGCCCAGCCAATGGCGGGTACGCGAAATAATAGTCGAACGCATGGGAACGTATCTCCTTCGTTAAGCTCTCAACAGCTTGTGGTGATACGTATGGAACGACGCGCCTTTCTATGAAGTTGCGCCAAGATTAAGCTTTGGCAATGTTGCAGGCGGGATTGTGTCAGGCCCCGGTCTTGTCGCTGCCATGTTTCAGGTTTTCGAGCGCGGCAAGCTCCTCAGGCGTCAACGCGTCGGGTGTCGGAGAGACCATGCGTCGACGTGCCACCAACAAGGCTACCAGGCCCACAATTAGCAGCAGCGGCGCGGCGGTCCAGAGCAGCAGCGTATGTCCCCCAAGGCGCGGTTTGAGCAGGACATATTCGCCATAGCGATCAACGACATATTGTTCGACTTCGGCATTGGTGTCGCCTGCAACCAGTCGTTCCCGCACCAGCACGCGCAGGTCCCGCGCGAGGTCGGCATCGCTGTCATCGATGGATTGATTCTGGCAGACAAGGCAGCGCAGTCCGGCCGAAATGTCGCGCGCCCGCTGCTCCAGGGCCGGATCCGGCAGGATCTCGTCAGGCCCGAGCGCGTGAGCAGCAGGCGTCATAAACAGCGCCAGACACAACAGCGTGACACGCAGCATTAGCGGGATGCCTCCAGCTTGGTCCTGCGCGAGGTTTGCGGCACGCCGAAACGGACACGGCGATCGCTCAGCGACAATATGCCGGCGCCTGACATCACCAGCGCACCAATCCAGATCAGCAGAATGTAAGGCTTGTGCCAGACACGGATGACATGGGTATCATCGAGCGACTCGCCGAGCTGCAAATAGAGCTGGGACAGGCCATAGGTCTGGATCGCCGCCTCCGTGGTGGGCATGCCGCTGGCAACGTAGGTCCGACGCTCAGGTATCAGGGTTGCCAAATCCCCGTTCGGACTGGTCACGGTAAACCGCCCGGCATCTGCCACATAGTTGGCACCGGGGATCTGTTCGAAGCTGTCAAAGGCAATCACATATCCGGACAGTTCGGCCGTCTCGCCGGGGTTAAGCGTGGTGACCAGCTCTGTCTCCCAGGCCGATACCGAGACAATGCCCAGAACCGTCAGGCCCATCCCCATATGGCCGATGGCGGTCGACCATATGCTGCGCGGCAAGCCGGCCAGCCGCCGCAAGCTCTCGGCCAGGGGAATACGCCCAATCCGGCTGCGCTCGATCAATTCCGCAATGGCGCCGAAAGTCACCCAGAAGCCAAGCAATAACCCGACCGGCACCAGCGAGATGGAGTTTCCGGCCAAGGCCGAAATGAGAATGGCGAGGAAAACCGCCAGCGCTGCAAAGCCCATCAGGCGCTGCCCGGCGGCCACCAGATCTGCCCTTTTCCATGCCAGCAACGGCCCGAAAGGCAGGACCAGCAAGAGCGGCGCCATCAGCGCCCCGAAGGTAAAATTGAAGAACGGGGCGCCAACTGAGATTGTCGTTCCGGTGAGGGCGTCCAGCAGCAGCGGGTAGAGTGTGCCCACCAGCACAGCCCCGACCGCTGTGGCAAGGAAGAGATTGTTGAGGATCAGCGCGCCCTCGCGACTGATCGGGGCGAACAGGCCGCCCTGCCTCAAGGCCGGCGAACGGATGGCAAAGAGCAGAAAGGCCCCGCCAATCAGAATGGCCAGCATCGTCAGGATAACAAGACCCCGCGTTGGATCGCTGGCAAAAGTGTGAACGGAAGTCAGAATGCCCGAGCGCACCAGGAAGGTACCGAGCAGGGACAGCGAAAAGGTGATGATGGCCAGAAAGATCGTCCAGATCTTGAGCGCATTGCGCTTTTCCATGACCAGAGCCGAGTGCAGCAACGCCGTGCCGGCCAGCCAGGGCATGAAGCTGGCGTTTTCCACCGGGTCCCAGAACCACCAGCCGCCCCAGCCCAGCTCGTAATAGGCCCAGTATGAGCCCATGGCGATGCCCAGGGTCAGGAAAGTCCAGCTGAGCATGGTCCAGGGACGCACCCAGCGCGCCCAGGCCTGATCGATGCGACCCGAGATCAGCGCGGCAATGGCGAAGGAAAAGCAGATCGAAAAGCCGACATAGCCCGCATAGAGCAGCGGGGGGTGAATGGCCAGGCCGATATCCTGCAGTACCGGATTGAGATCGCCGCCCTCCAGGGGCGCAGGTGAGAGTCGCGCAAAGGGATTGGAGGTAAACAGGGTGAAACCGGCAAACGCGGCGGTCAACAGACTCTGCGTACCGAGCACCAAATTGGTCAGGTCCGAAGGCAGCTCCCGGCTGAACGCGGCGACCAGGGCGCCAAACATGACCAGGATCAGGACCCACAGCAGCATTGAGCCTTCGTGATTGCCCCAGACGCCAGAAATCTTGAAGATCAGAGGTTTGAGCGAGTGGGAATGGTTGGCTGCCAGCGCCAGGCTGAAGTCCGACACCACAAAGGCATGAACCACGGCCAGGAATGCCAGGGCCACCAGCACAAATTGCAGGATGGCGGCCTGGCTGAGAACGGCAGCCAGACGCTCACCCCGCCGCCAGAGCGTTAATCCCCCCAACGCCGAAAGCAGGGCAATCGCAAAGGCGAGGACCAGCGCGAAATGTCCAAGCTCGATGCTCACTGGACAGCCTCCTCCGGCCGCCACTCGCCCTGTGCCTTGAGCGCCTCCACGACTTCCTTGGGGATGTAGTTCTCATCATGCTTGGCCAGCACATTGCTGGCCTCGAAGCGCCCGTCGGCGCCAAGGCTGCCTTCTGCCACGACGCCCTGCCCTTCGCGGAACAGGTCGGGGAGTATGCCCGCATACTGCGCGACAATTTCGTGCCCCCCGTCGGTGATCGTGAACAGGTTTTCCTGGCCATCACGCGTCCAACTGCCTTCCTTGACAAGTCCGCCGAGGCGAATGGCCTGTCCTGGGGCGATCTCGCGGGCGACGACATCACTAGGGGCATAAAAGAAGACGATCTGGTCGCGTAGCCCCACCAGCACCAGCGCAGTGGCGATGGCGAGCACCAGTGCCAGCCCGGCAATGGTAGCAAGGCGCTTCTGCTTGCGAGTTAGGCCGCGGCGCGCCGAGGTCGGCATAGTCATGGCTGTTCTCCATTCAGCGTCAGTCCCGCATCCAGAGCGAGCGTATCGAGACCGCCACGATCAAACGCGGCGGGATAAGCGTCAACCGCGGCATCATAGGCGCGCTGTGCGTTGTCGCGATCGCCCAGAACCAGGTAGGAACGCACCAGTTGAGCCCATTCCTCAACTGTGCCGCCCTCATCAAACAGACGTTCGGCGAGCCCGCTGACCATGCCCGCGATCCTTTCGGCCTGTTCTGCCCCGGTGGCGTCGACGCCGTCGTTCTGTGCGACGGCGAGGCCCTGGCGGGCGGCCGGCAGCCAAGGCTCATCGCCAGTCGCGCGATCGAGAACCTGCTGCCAATAAGCTGCCGCCTCCTCGTAGCGCTCTAGGCGCATGAATTCGGCCGCCAGATAGAGTCGAGAGCGGATGTGTGCACTATCCGCATCGGCTGCCTGCCGCAGCAGGCCCATGGCTTCTTCGGACCCTGCGCCATCTGCATCAAGCAGCAGGGCCTCGGCCAGATCGGTCTGCAATTCGGCGGTTGGCTCGGACAAAGCCAGCAGGCGCCTATAGGCGTTGGCGGCGTCGCCGAAACGTCCCATTTCCAGATAGGCTGGCGCAATGACCTGCCAACCGCGCAGATCGTCAGGGGTTTGTGCCAATCGTGCCTCTATGCGAGTCACCGCCTCGCGCAGGTCCAGTGATTGTGCGGCCAATTCCGGACGGCCGGCCAGTGGTTGGGCAGGCAGGTCAGGCCGCCCGAGAAACGTGTATATGCCGAGGCTGAGCGCTGCTGTAGCGATGAGCCCGAACAGTACTGGCGTCATCCCAAGAGGCTTGGCGCCGGCAGAAACCGGGGCAGACTTGCTGCGCAAAACATCCCGCGCCAACTCGCCCCTGGCCGCGAGCGCCTGTTCAGCATCGAGCTTGCCGCTGCGCTCATCGGCCTCGATGGCTTCGAGGGCCATTCGAAATTGTCTGTTGTGATCAGCCATTTCGTCGCCAGTCGCGTTGACCGTGCGTCCCGCCGCCGCATAATACAAAGCGGCACAGGCAATGGCGGTAACGGCAATGGCAATCGACCAGAAAATCATCGGCCCCAAACGCTTGTTTGCCCAATGCGGCAAGGCATGGTCCTCTATAAGCCGAATGCGGCGAAAAACCATCAAAACAGCGCAGAAAATCAGGGACGCATTGCCACAGGGGCCTGTGGTCGCGGGCCCATTTGCCGCATGAGCGACCCGCTTTTCGACTTCGCAGTATTCGGCTCCACACCCACCGCGCAACTACTTGCCGGTTTGCTGGCCGGCGAGCACGCCAGGAAAGTCCTGCTGGTCGGTCACAGTCGGGCCGGCTACCGGCTGCCCCGCGGGATCGATCTGTCCGTTGCGCCCATAACCCGCCCACGAAGCTGGTCTATTCTGACCCAGACCGCCCCAGAGGCGGCGCGGTTTGTCTCGCGTATCGCCGGTCGCAGCGCAGTGTCCCGCACCGACCCGGTCTTTTTCGCACAGGAGCCGCATGCCACCGAAGCGCTCTCCCATATCCGGCACATGGCCAACGGTTTTGGAATTGCAGCGGAACCGGTGAGCCAGTCAGTCCTGGGCGGCAACCGCTCGGGTATCATCTTGCGGGACGCCCTCAAGCTCAACCGACCGCAATTGGAGACGGAACTTGAGCGCTGGCTGGCAAGCCGTTCCGTGCTGCGGCCAACACCCTCTTCGGTGACGATCGGCAATGACGGTGGGGTGGAACTTGAAAGCCAGGATGCGCTTCTCGGCGCCCGCCAGGCCGTACTGGCTGACGACGAGGCGATCATGCGCTGGCTGCCGCTTCGGCAGTGGCCGACACTGCTTCGCAGAGTACCCAGCACGAGCATCCTCACAACGCCGACGCGACCGCTGGCTGCTTCGATAATGCACGAACTCGATAGCGGACTGTTTCTGACTCAACAGATTGAGGGTGGTATCGCCGCATACGGACCGGGTGAGCGGGCAGACTTTTCAGAACATTTGCGAGCACTGCTGGGACAAGACAGGCGCGTGGAGCAGGCAGGCCAAACAAGCTTTGCGGCCTTGGCAACCATGGATGGGGCGCCAGCCTTCGGGCGGGCGGCGGGGCTCGGCGCAGACGTCGTGGCCGCTACTGGCAGCTATGGTGCCTTCATAGTCCCCGCGCTGGCCCGGTGGTTGGCGGGTGAGGCCTCGAGCGAAGAGGCACATTGGTTTGATCTGCACCTGGTGAACCGCGAAGGCCAGTCGAAACGGGTGGATGAGTTCAGTTGGCCAGCGAAAAGTCTGACCGCATGAAACCGCAGATCAACCGGCTGCCCGAGACCGCACCGAAAGGCTTTGGGGGAACCGCAATCGATCGAAGCCGTCCTGTAAGGTTCCGGCTCGACGGACGCCTTGTCACAGGCTTCGAAGGCGACACCGTACTGAGCGCTGCCCTGGCCTCCGGCATAGACACACTAGGGTCGCACCTGAACAGCCCGGTCGGTTTGACAAGCCGCGCCTACCCCGCCATCAGCCACGCCAGCCTGCGTCATGACCCCCAGTTTGCGCTGCCAATGGCCAGAACTCCGGCTCAGGATGGTGCCGATTTCGTCTGCCTGGGCGCAGAGCGTTCCCGTGGCATTGCCCGGCTGTTCCAAGCTGGCCGAACGCTTGGATTGAAGCTGGATGCTGCCCAGCCCATGCCCTGCCCCTGGCGAGCCACGCCTGGCTTGGCGGGCAGCTCAAGCGAGTTGCTGGTTATCGGCGGTGGCGTCGCTGGCCTGTCTGCCGCATTGGCAGGGGCAAGGGCAGGATTGGCGGTTACACTTATCGAAGCTCGCGCATTTCTCGGTGGCAATTCGGGCCTCTTCGGCACGCAGGAAGGCGAAGATGCACCCGAAGAAAGCATGACACGGCTCGCAGCAGAAGTTGAAGATGCCGATGCGATCACGATCCTCAAGTCCACCGAGGTGTTTTCAGTTGGGCCCGGCATGGTGCGTGCGCACCAGATCGACGCCAGCTCGGGAAACAGTCGCGGGCACGTCATCGACATGGCAGCGACACACATTGTTATCGCCACCGGATCGCTGGAACGCCTGCCACTCTTTCCAGGTAACAGGCTGCCGGGTGTCATTGGAACATTGGATGCCTATGAGCTGGCAACACGATATGGTGTATGGCCGGGTCAGCATGCCGTTGCCGCAACCAGCAGCAACTTCGCATATCGGCTCGCCATGCTGGCAAGCGATGCAGGCGTCAGGGTCGACCGCATATTGGACAGCCGTTCCGAGACAGCATCCCGGTTCATTGCTTTCTCTCGTGCATATGGCATCGTCCAGTCTCCTGGTACCACCGTCGCCGCTGCAGTGGTCGCGCGTGCCGGCGGTACGCTATCGGTACAGCTGGAAGGCCGCAGCGAAATGCCACTCGTGACGGATCGCTTATTGGTTTCGGGCGGCTGGCAGCCTGATCTCACCTTGTGGCACATCGCCGGAGGAACCAGTGCATGGCATGCTGAGCGGCGAAGGATCGAGGCACAAGGCTCGCTCGACTCCATTGCCTTGGCAGGAAGTGCCGCAGGCTATCTCACCCGGCGTGGATGTATCCAGAGTGGGGCTGACGCCATCGACCAGCTTCTTGGGCGCCAGCGCCGTCCGGTGGATGACCCCAGTGTAGACCGGCTGCATGAGACGCCCGATGGACCGCTTGCCATAGCCCCTCTCGCCGGTGAGGCAGCGCCGGCTTACCTGGACGCGGGAACCAGCCTCATACAAAGACCATCTCCAACCAGGAAGAGGGTCAGTCTTGCATTCTGGCGATCGCCGCCGCGCGGATTGCCACTGCTTTCCGAGGCACCGCAACCCCTGGCCGTGAACGAGGTCGCCGCTGGTGTCGATCTGTCGCTTGTACCAGCCGAGGCGGCGGGAATTGTTGCCCAGGAGCGGGTCGCTTCGGTGCCTCTTGCAGCCGCACCCTCGGAGTCGCGTTCTGAAGCTTGGGAGCCCGTGCCGTTGGACGAAGTTCCTCCGTACCTTGCCGGCAGGTACGGAGAGGATGCCAAAATTGTACGAATCGTTCCCGATGAACCGCGCGTTCTGGAAGCGGGCGCCCTGATCTACCCCGACTCCGATACCAAGCACCCCATCCATGCTATCGGCGTGGTTCTACGGTACGCGACTTCCGGGACGGTGGGACTGGTTGTCGCCCAAGCCGGCGCCTCGCGATATCCGGTGACGGTCAGGGAGCGGGGGCAGATCATCCGTGCCCAAATAGCGGCTCTCGATCCCTGATCAGGCGCGTCGTTCTGCCGCCGCTCGGGCGCGTTTCAATGTCTCGGCATACTCGCTGTTAAAGCGGATCTCGGCCATTTTGATGGCCGCATCGAGCCTTTCGCCGGTCACCGTGTCGTCCGGATTCTGTCGCAACAGGTCGAGGTTGCGCTGAATGTGCAGTTCGAGGGCCTGGCCGGTCTGGCTCCAGGCCTGGTCAAATACAGCGTTGAGCGCCAACGAGTCCCGGCAATCCCGCACTGTCGAAAGAAGATAGACACCATTGATTGCGCCCAGCAGGCGGTCATTGTCGATCCGGTCTGCCCCTTCGCGTGGCCGGCGCATGGCCTGGTTGAGGTCGGTGACAACCTCCCTCAACCGAGGCTCGACACGGTCCGACACCATTTTCGTGATGGTAGCCAGGACCTGTGTGGAACGACTGCCGCGGGCGAACTCGACATAGCCGGTCAGTGACCGAACGAGGCGGTGGAACCGGTCCAGGCTCCTGCAGACCATATCCACGTCAGCAAAAGGTCCATGCAGTTGCAAGCTCTTAAGCTGGTTCTGGGCATGTCCCAGAATGGCCTCGATCAAAGGCGCAAAGCCGTTGCGGGCAATGGCTTGCTCGCTGGCATTGCCGCTCAGTTTGATCACCGCAGTCACCAGGCGCGTCGGATTGGCGACCTGGCCGATAGCTGCGTGAAACATCAGTCCAGCCAATTTGGGGTCCTGCAACGGCATGGATTGCAGTGCCACACCCAGCGCGGCCTCGTCTGTCATGGCATTGATGGCCTTGCCAAAGCCCTGGGCCTTGGGCAGCAGTGCACGCGTCCTCAGCGCAGCGATGACGATCGCGGCTTCATCGTGGAAATTTTCTCGGCTGGATTGGGCGCGCAGGCGACGCTTTGCCTCGTTGTCGCCGGCAATCTTTTCCAACGCCGTTTTCATGCGGGTCAGAACTTCGGGCATGAGCGGTTCAAGGTCGGCAGCGCCAAAATTGCCGTTGGCGACGCCTTCGGCCGAGATCAGGTCCGCACAAAGATCGCGCACGGCCCAGACCCAGGCGCTCCTGGCGGCCTCTACGCTTACCGAACCGGAGAAGGGAAACAGAACCGGTTCGTCAACGAGGACTGGGTCGATCAGGCCGCAGAACGGGCGACGTCCAGCGGCCCCGGCGCCGATCCCCGGTCGGGAAGGCGTCGCGATAGCAGCAGGAGCGCTGGTGGCAGGCTGGTTCATGTCGGCTTCAGGTCAGATGTGACGTCACCACTGACCCTATAGGGTCATGGTAAACAATCCTTTTCCTGAAGCCCAGGTGTCGTCAGGCCGCGCCCTGGACGACGTTCCAATTGCCGTTCTGCTCGCGGCAGGCCGTGCCTTTCTTGACATAGTCGGTGCCACCGACTTTGACCGTGTGCGTGAAATCCCGGCAGTCGAGATTGTTTACCCGCACGTAGGGGCCAACAGCCACCGAACCCGTCGTCCCTTTGTCCCCCGCCCACTGGCGCGGTGCACCCGGCCTGCCGAACTGCAGCGCATAGAACTGCGCGCTATTGGCCTCATTGGAGTCCTTGGCAGTCATCAGCGCCAGGGCGGATGGATCGACAAAGCCATTGGCAATGCTGGTGGTCAGCTTGGCCGTCTGCACAGTCTGAGCCGACGTCGCCACCAGCGGCTGCGGCTGCGTCGCCACTGGCTGCGGTGTCACCGGCACTTGGGCAACGCGCGTCGCGCCAGTGCTCGAGCAGGCGGCAAGCGCTAGGGCCAGGATCGGGAGGGCGAGGAGCGGTGTGCGATTCATTGAGTTCGTGCCTCTGGTGCAGTCGAATACGGTTCTTGTTGGCGCAATGCGGCGAAAGTGCGTCAGTTCCCAGGCGGCTTGACCAGACCGCCCAGACGGGCCGTTGGCAGCCGCAGCTCCACCAACAATCCACCCAGTTGCGACCGCTTGAGTTCAAGCTCGCCGCCATAGACATCGACCAGTTCCTTGACGATATCCAGCCCCAGTCCGGAGCCCGGCGTTTTCTCGTCCAGCCTGACACCCCTGCGCAACACTTTCCGGGCGTCTTCCACGGATAGGCCCGGACCATTGTCGTCGATCCGCATCAGCAGTTGTGTGCCTTTTTCAGCTCGTATGCTGCTTAGCCGGACACCAACCTGCCCCTTGGACCATTTGCAGGCATTGTCGAGCAGGTTACCGGCCATTTCCTCAAAATCGGCCTCGTCTCCGCGGAACCAGGGCAAAGACGCATCAGGGCGCTGAAAGGCAATGGTCACGTCCGGATGTATCTTGCGCATGACGCGGGTCAGGCGCAGCATGATCATGGTCGCGTCAGCCTTCTTGCCCACCACCGAAGTCCGCGCGGCCAGTCGCGCCCGCTCGAGATAGGTCGAGACCATATTGCTCATTTTTTCGGTCTCGGAGGCGACGATATCGGCCAGCGCCCCTTTGCGTGCATAGGCCTCGTTGCGCAGCACGGCGATGGGCGTCTTCAGCCCATGAGCGAGGTTGCCCACCTGGTTGCGCGCCCGTTCGATGATCTGCACGTTGGAGCGAAGGAGCTCGTTCACCTCCTCGGCGAGAGGTGCGATTTCGGTGGGATACGTCCCGGAAACTTCGGCGCTCTCACCTTCCCGCACCGCCTCGACGGCCTTGCTCAACCGGGCTATCGGACGCAGCGCAATGCGGGCCACAATTGTACTCATGACAGCCAGCATGACGCCAACCGCGCCGAGTACGATAAAGGTTTGTCCCCGGAAGTCCGCTACGAGCTTCAACATCTCCGTCAGATTGCCCGCCACAGTTATTCGGTAGCTGGTGCCTCCCAGGGTGACGTTGCGCTCGACCATGCGCAATTGCGTGCCGAAGGGGTCGTTGATCACCTCGGTGCTCCGCCCCATCGCGTCGGCCGCCGCGCCCACGCCCGGCAGATCGATGCCCACCACGGATGTGGACAGATTGATCAGCCCCCCTTCTTCGCCCCGTATGATCCAATACCAGCCTGAACGTGGACGCTCAAACCGCGGATCGGCCAGTACAATTCCATCATCCTGGGGGTCCCCGGCCTCGAGAAGTGCACCGGCCAGGCTCTCGACGTGGAAATCGAGTGTCTCGGTCAGCGTGCTGTCAAGTGCGCGCGAATAAAGGTCGGTCAGCAACGCGCCGGTCGTGACCAGCGCCAACACCAGCCAGCCCGCCGACAACCAGAACAATGACGCTGCGATTGACCCTCTGCGCAGCATACTAGGCCTTGGCCCCGCCAGTCATGCCATCATGACGCCAGGTCAATCGCCAAGGATCTGATAGCCAAGACCGCGCACGGTTTGGATACAATCCTCGGGGAGTTTCTTGCGCAAGCGCCCTACAAAGACTTCAATTGTGTTGCTGTCGCGGTCGAAATCCTGATCATAAAGATGCTCGGTCAGCTCCGTACGCGAGATGACCTTGCCCTTGTGGTGCATCAGATAGCTCAAAAGCCGCAATTCGTGGCTGGTCAGCTTCACCGACTGCCCCTCGACTGTCACCTTGCCGCTGCGGGCATCCAGACGGACAGCGCCACAGACAATTTCATTGCTTGCGTGACCGGCTGCTCGGCGGACGAGTGCCCGCACGCGCGCCAGCACCTCCTCCATATGGAATGGCTTGGCAACGTAGTCGTCCGCACCGGCGTCGATGCCTTGCACCTTGTCGCTCCAGCGATCGCGTGCCGTCAGCAAGAGAACCGGCGTGGTCTTGCCGGCCCGGCGCCACTCCTCCAGCACTGAGAGCCCATCCATCTGCGGCAGGCCGATATCCAGGATGATGGTGTCATAGGGCTCTGTGTCCCCTAGAAAATGTCCCTCTTCGCCATCGAAGGCCACATCCACCGCATATCCCGCCTCGGTCAATGCGTCCTTGATCTGCCGATTGAGATTTTCGTCGTCTTCAACAACCAGAATACGCATGATCCGCCCCCACAAAGCTAGGCCGCTATTGTGCGCCCAGCGTCAGGTTTTGCGCCTGACCGTCCGAGCTGAGCACACCAATAACATATACTAGCCTGCCGCCCTCGTCACACACATCGACGCTGAGGATTTCGGAATGGGGATCCACACCGGCTTGGACCAGCACCGCGTCCAGCGACAGGATCTGTCCCGAAGACACAGCCTCCTGGATCTGGCGTTTGTCGAGGCAAGCCTGGGCCTGACTCTGGCCGGTGCCTGCAAGCGCAAGCGCCAAGGCAAGAGCCAGAGCAATGGAGGCCGATGGTTTGGGGGCGTTCGTTTTCATGACCCGATTATTAGCGGCTTCAAACTGAATGGGACATGAATGCGGCGAGACACCCCCGATTTCCACACAATTGACCTAGGCTTTCTCGATAGCCCCCTTCAGTCCCTTGCGCAGGAACAGGATGGCCAGTGCTTCAAGGACGAGGCTTCCCGCGGCCCCGCTGTCCAGAGCTGGCAGGTCGACACCCAGCATCTGGGCGAGGCCAGCCAGAAGCATGAAACCAGCCACGATGTAGGTCTTGTAGCCAGACAGGATATCCATGGTCATTTCTCCAGGGTTGGGATGATGGGTAGTTGGAACGGCCGCTAGCGCGGCTGTGCGGACGGCCCGGACGCGACTGGTCCATCCCCGCCCGAAATCCGGAAAGGTCGACAAAAGCCTGAGAAAGCCCAGTCGCCGATCGCATAATTCGCTGATGGTTCCTGCCGCGTCTGCCTTGCTGGCAGCAGCCAGGGTCACCGGACCGACGATGCCGTCGATGGGTACGCCCAGGACGTGCTGCAAGGTCCGCACTGCCCTGCCTGGCCCCGAATTGACCGCATAATCGAACACGGCAAGATCGACGCCGGCTGGCATTTCCCCTGCCCGGCACAAATCCCAGTAGCCAGCGCGATAAATCTGCGCGGCTTCGCTCCGGTCGAGCGCCTGCACCGCCGTTTTGGGCAGGTTCCACCACGGCGATATCCCACGCCAGCGCGCTAGGGTCTTGCGCGTGATACCCATATTGGTGGCCCCGCCCGGATCGGCAGGATGGTCCACATAGCCGCCTTCATGCCGGAGGACTTCCGTCAGGCAGGCATCGAAGCGCAAGTCACTCATGAAATACTCCCGTCGCCGCATGGCCGAGGCCTAGCGCGGCGCTCACCTGTTGCACCGTGAAGGAAAAACCGCTCGCTGGGCCGCCGAAATCGGTCATTTGATCGGCCAGCGCGTAAGAACTCAAAGCCTGTGTCGTGCTGAGAGTACGAATTGGAGCGCCACCGCTCCGGATCGTCACCTGCCAACGTTCAGGCACATACTCGACCGCCGGCTCTGCTACGCCCCAACCATCGCCGTCGGCACGGCTGCGGCGCCTCCAGCGCAGATCGACATTCCCGTTCGCCAGTCTCTCGCCATATAAATGAACGGGCGCCAAGGGCAGCGCAGGGCCAGATCCCGGGGCGACCGGAACGATCTGCCGATTCTCGCCTCCCGCCACGGCAGCGTGCAGATTTCGGGTCTCCCCCAGCCAATCTGTCTCTAGGGCCAGCGCCGCAACGGACTGATCGAGCACCATCACCCGTCGGCCCGCTGACGCTGGCCCAATTGCGCTGCCGGATCCTTCAAGGCCTCGCAATAGCTTGGTCAACCGATACTGGCCGGGCGCCTGCAGTGCGGCGTGAGCGAACCCGATCACCTCCCAGTTGCCGCCGTCTGTCTGCACCAGCAGTCGGTTGGTCCCTGCCAGGGCGGCCATAGGGTCGACATCGGCGAGATGCCCGGCTGTCAGGGCGATATCCAGAACGGACCCGCTGTCCCATCTGGCTTCTGGCCCCGGGGTCAGAGCTGCAAGCAGTTCGCCGATGGCCGCCGGTCGGCCGAGCCTCGCCAGCAAGGCGTCTGTCAGTTCGTCCGTCACCACCACGTCCCCCGCCCAGGGGTCCGCAAAGGCGCCAAATATCAGCCGGCTGCGCAGCGGGTCGGATGGCAAAGGCGGCAGATGTGCCACGGCAATCAGTGGCGTCACGACCGGAACCGTACCGGCGGTGCTGCCGCGCGGCCTGTCGATACCGTGGGCGAGGGCATCGCCACGCCGCACAGCGCTGGCGACCACTTGGCGCACCGCGCCATCTCGGATCTCGCTGACCTCGAACGGCCCCTCCATGACGCCGTCCACCATCACGCGGTCACCAGTCTCGAGCCCGACACGTTGAGGTGGCAAGGCAAACTCGATTTGGTCACCGCCGGCGACCTGGCCGTCCAGCAGTCGTTCTGCCGCCCGCCGCGCCGCGCCGCTATCAAGCACAATTGGCAGGCTTTCGGCGATCAGCGCGCCTGTGCCCGGACGTATCGCCGTTGAGGTGGCAGTCAGGTAGTCCCGCTCGCGATCGAAATGTCCGAGCGTCAGCCGCCCGGGCTTTTCCACACTGTCACCGCGGCGACGGGACAGCACAGGCTGGTCGAAGTTTGCCAGCGAGGCGCCTTGGAGACTGAGTGCCGCGCTCGTGCCACCGGCAATGCCGATCAGCAAATCGCCGCGCGCTGCCAATTTCTGCCCCGTCATTTCCAGGATCGGTTCGAGCGCGTCCCGCGCGGTCCCCGCCCCCGACACGGTCATGCCGCCGATCATCGGTGCTGAAGGCGCCGCCAAGACCGTGCAGCCGTGCTCTGAGGCCACCGCCTGAGCCAGCTCATCACTGGCCAACCCGCCCAGCCGGCCAGTCAGCCAGTGCCCGGTCGCATGATTTGCTCCGTCGGACCAGACTTCGGCAAGTGCCGGAAATGCGGGATAGGGCCGTGCATCCCAGGTCCAGCAATAGAGCCGCGCCGGATCGACCATACCGGCCGGGTTCTTCACCGGGTCGTTCCAATACTGGTGGTGCGCCCGCAGCACCTGGCGCTGGATCAGACCATCCGGCGTGCCGCTGGAGAAATAGGGCCGACCATCTTCCGCGCTCTTGCTGTCGCCGAAAATATTGGGCTGGTTGGCGCCCTTGTCGACCGCCCCACAGCCGATTTCCGTCAGCCACAGTGGCTTTGAGCCCGGCACCCAGGCCGTTGGGGTGGCGCTCCGCACGCCGTCGGGCCGGTCGAAATGCTCCTGGCTCCAGAAAGAGGCGATATCCTTGTAGCGCCAGACCCACGGCTCGCCATATGCGCCATCGGTGATCGGTGTGCGGAACTGCACCCTGCGATCTGCATCGCTGGCATAGTACCAATCATGCCCCTCGCCGGCGCCTATGTTGCCAGCCAGATAGTCCAGTTCGTATCCGGTGCGGGCCAGTGCCAGGTCGGCATGCGCCTCGCCATCGCGCCAGTCAGCAAGCGGCATGTAATAGTCGATCCCGACAGCATCGATGTCAGGCGAGGCCCAAAGTGGATCGAGGTGAAAGAACTTGGCCCCATTCTTCTGGCAACCGGAGTATTCGCTCCAGTCGGCAGCATAGGTCAGCTTGGTGTCCGGTCCGACAATGGCCCGCAC
>Ga0208794_1000147_pt1 | contig 64375 bp, 52 predicted proteins | sample 32_taG_FD_184106 | JGI IMG/M metagenome (GOLD analysis project Ga0208794, IMG submission 184106) | Marine viral communities from the Gulf of Mexico - 32_GoM_OMZ_CsCl metaG (SPAdes) (version 2) | ecosystem: Environmental > Aquatic > Marine > Oceanic | place: Atlantic Ocean: Gulf of Mexico... | reverse complement strand
GTCCCGGTGGAACAGCAGCGACGTGCCGCGAAAGAAGGCGAAGCGCGAGCCCGCGAGCTTGTCGAACTTCTCGCGCGCGCCCTGCGCGGCGCTGGCGATGCGGGTGGCGTGATCCTCGATGATGGTGTCGCGCACATGCAGGTGCCGGTCGAGCCCGTGCAGCTGGCCGGGCCGCATCACCGGCTCGCCCGCCGCGACCCGGCGCGCCAGCTCGCGGAACGCCTCGACGCGCGGCGCGAGCTCGGTGACCACCGGCCGGTCCGTCTTCCTGCCGCCGCCCTTCCTGGGGGTGGCGCGGCGCGATGCGCCCTTCGCCTTCTTCGCCGTGCCGCCATCCGCCATGATCGCCTCCGCGCCCGAACCCGAGCTTCAACGCCGCAGGCGGGGGGGCGGTTGCCGGGCGTGACAATCGCGCGGGCGGGCGACATGCTCCCGCCATCCGGGCCGGTCCGGCCCGCCAACAGACGAGACCACATCATGAGCACCGGTTTTTTCGACGGCATCGATCCCGTCCGGTTCCAGGGCGCCGGGTCCGACGACCCGCTGGCCTTTCGCCATTACGACCCCGACGAGATCGTCATGGGCAAGCGGATGGAGGAGCATCTGCGCTTCGGCGTGGCGTGGTGGCACAGCTTTGCCTGGGAGGGCGGCGATCCCTTCGGCGGCCGCACCTTCGAGCGGCCCTGGCATCCGCAGGACAACATGGCCAACGCCCGGCTCAAGGCCGATGTCGCCTTCGAGATGTTCGAGATCCTGAACGTCCCGTTCTTCTGCTGGCACGATGTCGACCTGCGCCCCGACATGGGCAATTTCGCCGACAACCTCGCCACGCTGAACGAGATTACCGACTATATCGGCGACAAGATGGCCGCCTCGCGCACCCGCTGCCTATGGGGCACCGCCAACATGTTCAGCCATGCCCGCTGGATGGCGGGGGCGGCGACCAACCCCGATCCGGAGGTCTTCGCCTTCGCCGCCGCGACGGTGAAATCCTGCCTCGACGCCACCCACAGGCTGGGCGGCGAGAACTACGTGTTGTGGGGCGGGCGCGAGGGCTACGAGACGCTGCTCAACACCGATATGGGCCGCGAGCTCGACCAGATGGGGCGCTTCCTCGCCATGGTGGTCGACTACAAGCACAAGATCGGCTTCGAGGGCCAGATCCTGGTCGAGCCCAAGCCGCAGGAGCCGTCCAAGCACCAGTATGATTTCGACGCCGCGACCTGCATCGGCTTCCTGCGCAAATACGGGCTGGAGGGCGAGGTGAAGCTCAATCTCGAGCAGGGGCACGCGATCCTCGCCGGTCACAGCTTCGAGCACGAGCTGGCGGTGGCGGCGAGCGAGGGGATGCTCGGCTCGATCGACATGAACCGCAACGACTACCAGTCGGGCTGGGACACCGACCAGTTCCCCAACAACGTGCCGGAGACGGCGCTGGCCTATTACCAGGTGATCCGGGCGGGCGGCTTCAGTAAGGGCGGCACCAATTTCGACGCCAAGCTGCGCCGTCAGTCGATCGACCCCGAGGATCTGATCGCAGCCCATGTCGGCGGCATGGATGTCTGCGCCCGCGGCTTCAAGGCGGCGGCGGCGATGATCGAGGATGGCGGTCTCGAGGCGGCGCTGGCCGAGCGCTATGCCGGCTGGGACGGGGCCGAGGCCAAGGCGATGCTCGATGGCGACCTCGCCGCGATCTCGGAGCGGGTGCTGCGCGAGAACATCAACCCCGCGCCGCGCTCGGGTCGGCAGGAGCGGCTGGAGAACTACGTCAACCGCTTCGTCTGAGGCGAAAGGGCGGGGGTCAGGCCGGCTCGGCGCTGACCCGCCCGGCCTGTGCCCGCCAGGCGCGGAGCAGCCAGCCGCCCAAGCCCGCCACGGCGGCGGCGGCGAGGATCAGCCCCAGCGCGTTGCCGATCAGTGCCGCGATCTCGGCGATGCGATGGGCGAAGACGTAGCCGAGCCCGGCATAGCCGGTGGCCCAGATCGCCCCGCCGGCCAGCGCCACCGCGCTGTAGCGCCCCCAGCGCAGACCGAGCGCGCCGCACAGATAGGCGACATAGGGGCCGAGCGGGCTGAGCAGCGTCCGGCTGAGCAGCACCGCCCAGAGGCCGCGCCGGTCGATCAGCGCCTCGGCGCGGCCGATCACCGGCCCGGCGCGGCCGCGCCCGAGCCGGGCGATCACCGGCGCGCCGCCGAGCCGGGCGAGGTGATAGGCCGCCTGGTCACCGATCACCTGACCCGCCAGCACCGCGAGCAGCAGCTGCCACAACGTCAGGTCGCCCGCCGCCGCGAAGCCGCCGCCGGTCATCACCAGGATCGAGGCCGGGACCGGCAGCGCGAGGCAGGACAGCGCCACCGCGACGAGGATCAGCCAGAGCCCGTAGGTCGGCACCAGCGCCAGCAGCATCTCGGTCATGGTCGGCTCTCCCGCAGCAATGCGGCGGCGGCCGCGACCCGATCCTGCAGCTCGGCGAGCGTCAGCCCCTCGCGCGCCATCACCTCGGCCAGCGTGCGCGGCCCGGCATGGGGCGGGGTGTCGGGGTCGATGCCCATGAGTTCGAGCACCACCGGCTTGGGCAGGCCCCAGGCATGGCCGACGAGGCGCGGCGACATCCACGGCTCGAGCGGGCGGTCATGCGCGACAGGGCCGAGCATCTGCAGCGCCTCCGAGACCAGCCCGGCCAGCAGCATCCCCAGAGCCACCAGCGCCACGGCCAGCAGCGCCATGACCACCGGGTGGCGGCGCAGCGCGTAGCGCAGGAACGCCCCGGCGTGGGTCATGCGCCCGCCAATGCGCCGGTCGCGCGGGCGCGGGCCGTCGCGGCGGGGGTCGCGGTGGTCATGCTCGGGTCGTCCTTTGGTCCGGGCGCGGTCGCCGCGCGGCTGTCGGTGCCCAACATGCCACGAGGTCCGGCGCGGGGCGAGGGCCGTCCTGTCGCGGCCCGTCGCAGGCCGCAGGTCCGGTTACGCCTTGCGACAAGTTCGGGCCGCCGCGCGGCGTCGAATCCGGATCGCGGGCGGCGCGTCATACGCGCCGACGAGCGATCTTCAACGGGATGCAGAAAGTCATCACCGGAAAGGTGGAAACAGGGCGTCGCGGCATGAAAAATTCAAGTCGCTGATATATCGAATGTTTTTCGGTTAATGCAAAAAAGAAAAACAATTTCAAAATTATATACCGGGGCCGATCCGCGTCCTAACCTGTCTCCAGATACTCCCATGGAGGATAGGATGAGCTTTCAGAACCCGGTCTTCATTCCAGGCCCGACCAACATGCCCGAGGTGCTGCGCCAGGCCTGTGACATGCCGACGATCGACCATCGTTCGCCGGTCTTCGGAAAGATCCTGCACCCCTGCCTCGACGGGGTCCGCCGCGTGCTGAAGTCGGAGAGCGCGCAGGTCTTCATCTTTCCCTCCACCGGCACCGGCGGCTGGGAGACGGCGCTGACCAACACGCTCTCGCCGGGCGACGGCGTGCTGGCGGCGCGCAACGGGATGTTCAGCCATCGCTGGATCGACATGTGCCAGCGCCACGGGCTCGACGTCACGGTGGTCGAGGCCGGCTGGGGCGAAGGCATCCCCGCCGACCGCTACGAGGCGATCCTGCGTGCCGATGGCGGCCACCGGATCAAGGCGGTGCTCGCCACGCATAACGAGACCGCGACCGGGGTGCGCTCCGACATCGCGGCGCTGCGCCGCGCGCTCGAGGCGGCCCAGCACCCGGCGCTGCTCTTCGTCGACGGGGTGAGCTCGATCGCCTCGATGGATTTCCGGTTCGACGAATGGGGCGTCGATGTCGCCGTGACCGGCAGCCAGAAGGGTTTCATGCTGCCCGCGGGTCTCGCCATCGTCGGCTTCTCCGGCAAGGCCATGTCGGCGGTCGAGACCGCCGGGCTGCCGCGCACCTTTTTCGACCTGCGCGACATGGCGCGGGGCTACGCCAATAACGGCTATCCCTACACGCCGCCGGTCGGCCTGATGAACGGGCTGAAGCTGTCGCTCGACATGCTGCTCGGGGAGGGGCTGGAGGAGGTCTATGCCCGTCACCACCGGATCGCCGAGGGCGTGCGCCGGGCGGTGGCGGCCTGGGGGCTGCGGCCCTGTGCGGTGTCTCCCGATCTCTATTCCGACACGGTGACGGCGGTTCGGGTGCCCGAGGGCTTCGACGCGACCCGGATCGTCACCGTCGCGGCCGAGCGCTACGGCATGGCTTTCGGCGTCGGGCTGGGCGAGGTTGCGGGCAAGGTGTTCCGGATCGGGCATCTCGGATCGCTCACCGATGCGATGATGCTGTCGGGCCTCGGCGTGGCGGAGATGGTGATGGTCGATCTCGGCCTGCCGGTCCGGCTCGGCTCGGGCGTCGCGGCGGCGCAGGAATATTACCGCCATGGCGCGGCCCGGCAGACCGAGGCGGCGGCGTGATGAAGGACCATAGCGAGATGCACATCCCGACCTTCGACGACGTGATCGCGGCGCATGAGCGTATCCGCCCGCATGTCCACCGCACCCCGGTGCTGACCTCGTCCTTCCTAAATGAACGTTCTGGCTGCGAGCTGTTCTTCAAATGCGAGAACTTCCAGAAGGCCGGGGCCTTCAAGGTGCGCGGCGCGTCGAACGCGGTGTTCGGCCTGTCGGACGCGCAGGCCGCGCGCGGGGTCGCGACGCACAGCTCGGGCAACCACGCGCTGTCGCTCAGCTACGCGGCCGGGCGGCGCGGCATCCCGTGCCACGTGGTCATGCCGCGCACCGCGCCGCAGGCCAAGAAGGACGCGGTGCGCGGCTATGGCGGCATCATCACCGAATGCGAGCCTTCGACCTCTTCGCGCGAGGCATACTTCGCCCGCGTGCAGGAGGAGACCGGCGCCGACTTCGTGCATCCCTACAACGATCCGCGGGTGATCGCGGGGCAGGGGACCTGCGCGCGCGAACTGGTGGAGCAGATGCAGGAAAGGGGCGGCGGCCTCGATTGCATCGTCGCGCCGATCGGCGGCGGCGGCATGGTCTCGGGCACCTGCCTGACCCTGTCGCGGATCGCGCCCGAGGTGAAGATCTACGCCGCCGAGCCCGAGCAGGCTGATGACGCGGCGCGCAGCTTCCGGGCCGGGCACATCATCGCCGACGACGCGCCCGAGACCGTTGCCGACGGGTTGAAGGTGCCGCTCAAGGATCTGACCTGGCACTTCGTGTCGCGCCACGTGACCGACATCCTCACCGCCTCCGAGCAGGAGATCGTCGATGCGATGGAGCTGATCTGGAAGCGCATGAAGATCGTGATGGAGCCGTCGAGCGCGGTGCCACTCGCCACCATCCTGAAGAATCCGGACGTCTTCGCGGGCAAGCGCGTGGGCGTCGTCATCACCGGCGGCAATGTCGATCTCGGCAAGCTGCCTTGGATGCAGAAATGAAAGGCCACGCCATGAAAGACCTGAACCTTGACGAGCTCAATGTCGGCTTCGATGTGCCCGCCGTGCCGGGCATGGACGAGAGCGAGATCCAGACGCCCTGCCTGATCCTCGATCTCGACGCGCTGGAGCGCAACATCAGGAAAATGGGCGACTATGCCCGCGCGCATGGCATGCGCCACCGCAGCCATGGCAAGATGCACAAATCGGTCGACGTGCAGAAGCTGCAGGAGAGCCTCGGCGGCGCGGTCGGGGTCTGCTGCCAGAAGGTATCGGAGGCCGAGGTCTTCGTGCGCGGCGGCATCGAGGACGTGCTGGTCTCGAACCAGGTCCGGGATCCGGCGAAGATCGACCGGCTGGCCCGGCTGCCGAAATTCGGATCCAAGATCACCGTCTGCGTCGACGACGTGGCCAACGTGGCCGAGCTGTCGGCGGCGGCCGAGAGGCACGACACCACCCTCCATTGCTTCGTCGAGATCGACTGCGGCGCCGGGCGTTGCGGCGTGACGACGACCCCGGCGGTGGTCGAGATCGCGCGCGCGATCGCCGCCGCGCCGGGGCTGAACTTCGCCGGCATCCAGGCCTATCAGGGCGCGATGCAGCATCTCGACAGCTATGCCGAGCGCAAGGCCAAGCTCGACGCCGCGATCGCCCAGGTGCGCGACGCCGTCGACGCTCTGACCGAGGCGGGGCTGAAGCCCGAATTCGTCTCGGGCGGCGGCACCGGCAGCTATTACTTCGAGAGCAATTCTGGCCTCTACAACGAGCTGCAATGCGGCTCCTACGCCTTCATGGATGCCGACTACGGCCGCATCCACGACAAGGACGGCAAGCGCATCGATCAGGGCGAATGGGAGAACGCACTGTTCATCCTGACCTCGGTGATGAGCCATGCCAAGGCGGACAAGGCGATCGTCGACGCGGGTCTCAAGGCGCAATCGGTCGATAGCGGCTTGCCGGTGATCTTCGGGCGCGTGGACGTCGAATACGTCAAATGCTCGGACGAGCATGGCGTCGTGGCCGACCCGAAGGGCGTGCTCGCGATCAACGAGAAGCTGCGGCTGGTGCCGGGCCATTGCGACCCGACCTGCAACGTGCACGATTGGTATGTCGGCGTGCGCGGCGGCAAGGTCGAGACGCTCTGGCCGGTCTCGGCCCGCGGCAAGGCCTACTGAGCTTCGGCAAGCAGATCGCCGGAGGCGCCAGCGCCTCCGGCCCGGACAAACGACAGGACGCATTTCATGATCATCGTGCCCGAAGCGGTCATCGCCGATCTCATCACCCCGGAAGCGAGCTTCGATGCGGTCGAGAAGGTATTCGCCTCCATGGCCGCGAAATCGGCCAGCAATTTCCCGGTCATCCGCGAGGCGATCGGCCATGCCGACGCGCTCTACGGCTTCAAGTCGGGCTTCGACCGCGCCGCGTTGAACCTCGGGCTGAAATCCGGCGGCTACTGGCCGGGCAATGCCGAGAAGGGCCTGACCAACCACCAATCGACCGTGTTCCTGTTCGATGCCGACACCGGCCGATGCCGCGCCGTGGTCGGGGGCAACCTGCTGACCGCGCTGCGCACCGCTGCCGCCGCCGCCGTCTCGGTGGCGCATCTGGCGCGCCCGGACGCGCGGGTGCTCGGCATCGTCGGTGCCGGTCACCAGGCCGCGTTCCAGCTGCGCGCGGTCGCGGCGCAGCGCGATTTCGCGCGCGTGGTGGCGTGGAACCGCAGCCCCGCGAAGCTCGACCGGCTCGCGGCGGTGGCGGCGGAGCTGGGCCTGCCCTTCGAGAGCGTCAGCCTCGACGATCTGGGCGCGCAGGCCGATGTCATCGTCACCATCACCTCGAGCTTCGACGCGATCTTGCGGGCCGATCAGGTCAGGCCGGGCACGCATCTGGCCTGCATGGGCACCGACACGCGCGGCAAGCAGGAGGTCGAGGCGGCGCTGCTGGCGCGGGCGCGCGTCTTCACCGACGAGGTCGCGCAATCGATCAGCATCGGCGAGGCGCAGCACGCGGTCGCCGAAGGGAGCCTGCGCGAGGACGAGATCACCGAGCTGGGCGCGGTGATCAACGGCCGCCACGGCGGCCGCACCTCCGCCGAGGAGACCACCCTGTTCGACGGCACCGGCGTCGGGCTGCAGGACCTCGCCGTGGCGGCCGCGGTGGTCGATCTCGCGGTCGAGAGGGGCGTCGCCATCGACGTCGATTTCTGAGCCATGACCCTGCGCGTCGCCATCAACGGCTTCGGTCGGATCGGACGCACCATCTTGCGGCTGCTGAGCACGCAGCGGCAGGCGGACGGCATCGAGATCGCCTGCATCAACGACATCGCGCCACTCGACACCTGCGCCTATCTGTTCGAGTTCGACAGCGTGTTCGGGCCGTTTCCGGGCCGGGTCGAGGCGGGCGAGCGGGTGCTTGCGGTCGACGGGCGGGCGATCCCGTTTCATCGCGAGACAGACCTGTCGCGGCTCGATCTGGCGGGCGTCGACGTGCTGCTCGAATGCACGGGTCACGCCAATGATCCGGCGGTGGCGGCACGCGGGCTCACGGCGGGGGCCCGGCGGGTGCTGATCTCGGGGCCGTCCGACGCCGCCGAGGCGACCGTGGTGCTCGGCGCCAACGAAGCGGTTCTCGCCGATCAGCGCATCCTGTCCTGCGGCTCCTGCACGACCAACGCGCTGGCGCCGCTGCTCCGGCTGCTCGACGATCTGTTTGGCGTCGAGAGCGGCCACATGACGACGATCCACTGTTATACCGGGGCGCAGCCGACGGTCGACGCGCCGCGCGGCGATCCGGCGCGCAGCCGGGCGGCGGCGCTGTCGATGGTGCCGACCACATCGAGCGCGATGCGGCTCACCGACGTGGTGCTGCCGCAGCTCGCCAGGCGCATTACCGGGGCGGCGCTGCGGGTGCCGGTGGCCAGCGTCTCGGCGGTGGATCTCACCGTGCGCCTGCGCGACCGGCGCGATGTCGAGGCGCGGCTGCGCGCCGGCGTGGCGGCCTCCGAGGTGATGGGCTGGACCGATCGGCCGCTGGTCTCGACCGATCTGCGGGCGCGGCCGGAATCGCTGGTGCTGGCCGGGCCCGAGATGCTGCACGGCCCCGACATGACCCGCATCCTGGGCTGGTACGACAATGAATGGGGCTTTTCGAACCGGATGATCGACCTGGCGCTGCGCATGGCCCTGCGGCCCTAGCCGGGCGATGAGCCTGCGCGGCAGGCGCTGACAGCTTGCGATGAAATGCGAAAGGGCGGCGGTCATCCCGCCGCCCTTCTCCTTGGCCCGGATACGCTCAGGTGGCGCGGGGCTGCGGCGCGCGGCGGCGCGACAGCACGAGGTGCAGCACCCCGCCCAGGGCCGCGCCGAAGATCCAGCCGAAGCCCGAGAGCTGCGCCAGCGCCGGCAGCCAGACCGTGCCGGTCGAGAACACCGCCGCCACCGCGAAGGCGATGATCGCGTCCCGGTTCCAGCCGGCGTCGTAGTGATACCGCCCCGAGGGGTCGTTGCTGAACAAATCGTCCACCGACAGCTCGCCGCGCTGCACGAGGTAGTAGTCGACGACGAGGATGCCGTAGAGCGGCGCCAGCAGCGCGCCCAACGTGTCGACGAAGCCGGTGATGCCGATCTTCGAGATCAGGCTGACCCAGAGCGCACCGATGAAGAAGGCGATCAGCGCGGTGATCACGCCGCCCGCCTTGGCGCTGATCCGCTCCGGCGCGAGGTTGGCGATGTCGTAGGCCGGCGGGATGAAGTTGGCCACGAGGTTGATGCCGACGGTCGCCGCGAAGAAGGTGACGGCGGCGATCACGGTGAGCGCGAGGTTGTCGACCCGCTCGACGATCTCGGCGGGGTTGGTCAGCGCCTCGCCGAACAGCACCACCGTGCCGGCGGTGACGAACAGCGCGATGAAGGAGAACACCGCGATCGAGACCGGCAGGCCCCAGAAATTGCCGCGCTTCATCGCGCTCTCGCTCTTCACGAAGCGGGAGAAGTCGCCGAAGTTGATCACCACGGCGGCGAAGTAGGCGATCATCGTGCCGATCACCGCGAGGAAGGCCATCACCGGACCCGGCCCGTCGACCTCCGCACGCCCCTCGAAGATCGAGCCGAGCGCCGGGAAGATGGCGTTGCCGGCCTTGGCCCAGATCACCAGCATCAGCGCGATCATCATCACGTAGACGAAGGGCCCGGCCCAGTTCAGGAAGCGGCCGATCCAGTCGATGCCCTTCATGAACAGCGCCACCTGGAAGACGCAGACGATCAGGTAGCTCAGCCAGCCCACGGCGGTCATGCCGAGGAACTCCGCCCCGCCCTCGAGCCCGAGCAGCGCGTTCAGCAGCAGCGCCACGGCGGTCGAGGCGAAGTAGGTCTGCACCCCGTACCAGAAGATCGCGACGATGCCGCGCACCAGCGCCGGGAACTTGGCGCCTTGCACCCCCATCGCGGCGCGGGCGATGACCGGGTAGGGCACGCCGTAGCGCACGCTCGGCCGGCCGGTGAGGTTGACCAGCCACATCACGATCGCGCCGGCGATGACGATGGCGGCGAACACCGCCCAGCCGTTCAGCCCGTAGGACAGGAACAGCGAGGCGGCGAGGGTGTAGCCGAACAGGCTCTGGATGTCGTTGTTCCAGACGTTAAAGATCTCGAAGGCGCCCCAGCCGCGCTTGTCTGAGGGCAGCGGCGCGAGGTCGGCGTTGTGCAGCCCGGCATCGGGCGCGCGGCGCAGATCTGTGTCGGTCATCGGAATTTCCCTGTTGAGATGGCGGCCGACCCTCTGGCGGGCCGGTCCGGTCATGCGCGGCCCGGGCGGGCCGCGCCGCAAGTCTCAGCGGTCCATGAAGCGCTGCGCGGCCGGCAGGTGCCGCATCAGCAACCAGTAGGCGATCCCGGCGGGCAGAAGACTGGCGTACCAGGAAACGCTCGAGAAGATCAGCGCCGCGACCACGCCGATGGCCATCGCGATGACGGCGGCCCAGTTGGTGCCCGCATAGGGCCCGGCCTCGTCGTAGAGCTTGCCGAGATCGAGCTCCTGGCGGCGCAGCACGAAGTAGTCGACCACCAGGATCGCGAAGATCGGCCCGAGGAAGGCGCTGTAGGTGCGGATGAACAGCCCCAGCCCGTCGGCGCTCTCGTCCTTGACCAGCTCCCAGGGGAAGGCGGCGAAGGCCAGCAGGCCGACGATGACGGCGGAGGTCCTGAAGTTGATCTTGAAGACGTCCATCAGCGCGTAGGCCGGCGGCACCACGTTGTTGAGAATGTTGGTCGTCACCTGGGCGAAGGCGATGAACAGCAGGGTGATGACCAGCAGCGGCTTGTTGTCGACCGCGCTGGAGAAGACCTTGATCGGGTCGACCTCGCCGGTGGCGCCCGAGACCATCAGGCCGATCATCCCCATGAACAGCGTCGCGGGCAGGATCGAGTTGGCGTAGATCGCGACCTGCCGGAACGGGCCGACATCGCGCTTGAGCTCGCGCGCATAGTCCGAGACGTTGAGCATCATGGTCGAGTAGATGCCCAAAAACAGCATCGTCGCCGACCAGAAGGGCGCGCCCCAGGTGCCCTCGACATTGATCAGGTTGGCCGAGATCTCGTCGCCATATTTGCCGATCACGCTGAAGAACATGTAGATCAGCGATCCGATGATGAACACCGAGCCGATGTTCTCGAGCCACTTGATGCCGTGGAAGCCCAGCACCGACAGGCCGATCTGCAGGAACTGGAAGCCCACGAAGAACAGCACCATGTTGTCGTAGCCGAACAGCGTCGCCGAGACGAGGTTGAGCGCGCCGGCGCCGATCCAGCTCTGGAAGCCGTACCAGACGATGGCGGGCACCGAGCGGACGAGGGCGGGAATGCGGGTGCCGGTGAAGCCGAAGGCCGAGCGGGCCTGCACCATGAAGGGGATGCCGTAGCGATGCCCGGCCATGCCGTTGATCATCAGCGCGAGGCCGATCACCGTGCAGCCGATGGCGATCGCCACGACGGTCTGCAGCAGGTTCAGCGTGCCCACCAGCCCCGAGCCGATGGTGAAGGTGCCGATCGAGACGCAGCCCCCCAGCCATGCGAAGAGATAGGACCAACTGCCCATGATCCGGGTCTGCTGCGGCGCGAGGCTCTCCTCCCAGAGGCCCTTGCCGCCCTGATCGATCCGGTCGTCGGCGAGGGGTGCACCTCCCGCCACGCCCTCCAGTTCTGCTTGCATCGTCATCGTTCCCCTCCCTTGAATATATGACTATTTGGCGATCGGTGTCGCGTAGGCATTGACCTTGCTGGTGGCGAGGCCGGCGCCGACCAGCGCCTCGATCATCCGCGTGGCGACGGTGACGCCGTCGATCACCGGGATGCCGGTTTCCTCGCTGAGCGAACGGGCGAGATCCGACATCCCGGCGCAGCCCAGAACCACCGCCTCGCAGCGATCCTCCTCGACCGCGCGCAGGATCTCGTCGCGGATCCGGGCACGGGCGTTCGAGCCGGCCTCCTCCAGCGCCAGCACCGGGATCTCGGCGGAGCGGACGCGGCGGCACTGGTGCGACAGACCATAGCCATGCACCAGCCGCTCGATCACCGGCACCGAGCGCGGCAGCGTGGTCACGACGCTGAAGGAGGTGGCGATCATGCTCGCCGCCTTCACCGCCGCCTCGCAGATGCCGAGCACCGGGCCGGAGGCCACCTCGCGGCAGGCGCCGATGCCGGGATCGTCGAAGCAGGCGACGACGATCCCGTCGATGCCGCGCGCTTCATGCGCGCGGATCTCCGCCAGCAGGCCGGGCACGGACATCGCCTCGTCGTGATGACCCTCGATGCTGGCGGGGCCGCCCTTGGCGGTGGCGCCGTGGATCGTGACCCCGGCGCCCGCCACGGCGCGGGCCGAGGTCAGGATCTTGTCGGTCATCGACGCGGTGGAGTTGGGATTTACGACCAGAATCTGCATGGGGCACCTATTGTTTTCCAAGATTGTTAACAATAGGTGTTATTCAGTCAACAAAATCTTGCGGCCGAAGCCGCGCCGAGGCGCCTCGCGCTTGTTTGCAAAAGGCAAAAACTTTAGATCCGGCGGATGAACAGCGCACCCGAAGACCAGATCGTCACTTCCGTGCTCGACGCCATCGCCGAGCAGCGGCTGCCCGCGGGGACCAAGCTCGGCGAGCAGGCGCTGAGCGATCTGTTCGGCTGCAACCGCGCCAATGTCCGGCGCGCCTTTGCGGCGCTGGCGGCGCAGGCGGTGGTGGAGCTGCGCCCCAACCGCGGCGCCTTCGTCGCCACGCCCTCGCCCGAGGAGGCGCGTGACGTGTTCCAGGCGCGGCGCACGATCGAGGACACCGTCGCCCGCCATGCCAGTGGCAAGGCCACGCCCGAGGATATCGCGTTCCTGCGTCGCGCGATCCGCGAAGAGCGCGAGGCGCGCGAGCAGCATGACAAGCCGCGCGAGCTGCGGCTGTCGCGGCAGTTCCACATGCGGCTCGCCGAGATCGCGGGCAACAAGGTGCTGGAGCGGTTCCTGTCCGAGCTGACGATGCGCTCGACCCTGATCCTCGGGCTTTACGGCACCAAGGGGCGGGTGCTGTGCGGCGACGAGGAGCATGGCGAGATCGTCGACGCGCTGGAGGCGGGGGATACCGACCGGCTGCGCGGGCTGATGGATCGGCATCTGCGCCATCTCGAGGGCGGGCTGCAGTTCGACAGCCCCCCGCCGAGCCATCTCAGCCTGCGCGAGCAATTGTTGACAGGCCAGGCCTGACGACGGGCAGTCGCTCAGCCGCGATGGCGGCTTGAGAGCGACGTTCGAGAGAGATGGCGACCGACCTTGGCGGGCCGTGCCCCGTCAGGTGGCGTCGCCGTAATCGCTCATCGGCGGGCAGGTGCAGCTCAGGTTGCGGTCGCCCCAGGCGTTGTCGACCCGGTTCACCGGGGGCCAGTACTTGTCGACCCGGAAGGCGCCGGGCGGGAAGCAACCGGTCTCGCGCGAATAGGGCCGGTCCCAGTCGCGGACCAGATCCTCCATCGTGTGCGGCGCGTTCTTGAGCGGGTTGTTGGCCCGGTCGGCGCGCCCGGCCTCGATCTCGGCGATCTCGGCGCGAATTGCCAGCATCGCGTCGCAGAAGCGGTCGAGCTCGGCCTTGGTCTCGGACTCGGTCGGCTCGATCATCAGCGTGCCGGCCACCGGCCAGCTCATGGTCGGGGCGTGAAAGCCGCAATCGACCAGCCGCTTGGCGATGTCGTCGACGGTGACGTCGGCGCTCTTGGCGAAGGGGCGGGTGTCGATGATGCATTCATGCGCCACCCGGCCCGAAGGGCCCTTGTAGAGCACCTCGAACGCGCCTTGGAGCCGCCGGGCGATGTAGTTGGCGTTCAGGATCGCGACCCGGGTCGCCTGGGTCAGCCCGGCGCCGCCCATCATCAGGCAGTAGGCCCATGAGATCGGCAGCAGGGAGGGCGAGCCGAAGGGCGCCGCCGAGACCGCGCCCTCGCCGCCGACCGGATCGCCGGGCAGGTGGTCGAGGAGGTGGCGCTTGACGCCGATCGGCCCCATGCCGGGACCGCCGCCGCCATGCGGGATGCAGAAGGTCTTGTGCAGGTTGAGATGGCTGACATCGCCGCCCAGATCGCCGGGCCGCGACAGGCCGACCATGGCGTTCATGTTGGCGCCGTCGATATAGACCTGTCCGCCATGCTCGTGGGTGATCCGGCAGACCTCGGTCACGGTCTTCTCGAACACGCCATGGGTCGAGGGATAGGTGATCATGCAGGCGGCGAGCCGGTCGGCATGCTGTTCGGACTTGGCGCGGAAATCGTCGAGATCGATGTCGCCATTCGCGGCCGTCTTGACCGGCACCACCTGCCAGCCGACCATCTGCGCCGTGGCCGGGTTGGTGCCATGCGCCGACATCGGGATCAGGCAGATGTCGCGGTGCCCTTGGCCTTTCGCGCGGTGATACCCGGCGATGGTCAGCAGACCTGCATATTCACCCTGCGCGCCGGAATTGGGCTGCATCGAGATCGCGTCATAGCCGGTCACGTCGCACAGCTTGGCCGAGAGGTCCTCGATCATCTCCATGTAGCCCGCCGCCTGGTCGCGGGGGGCGTAGGGGTGCATCAGCGCGAACTCGTCCCACGTCACAGGCATCATCTCCGCCGCGGAGTTGAGCTTCATGGTGCAGGAGCCGAGCGGAATCATCGCCCGGTCGAGGGCGAGGTCGCGATCCGACAGGCGCCGCATGTAGCGCATCATCTCTGTCTCGGCCCGGTTCATGTGAAAGACCGGGTGGGTGAGGTAGTCGGACTGGCGCAACAGCGCCTCGGGCAGCCTGTAGCGCGGCGTGAAATCCGTGTCCTCGCGCTCGATGCCGAAGGCCCGCCAGACCGCCTCGATGGTGGCCGGGCGGGTCCGCTCGTCGAGCGCGATGCCGATCCGGGAGCTGCCGACGCGGCGCAGGTTGATGCCCTCGTCCACCGCGGATTTGAGCACGGCCGATTGCAGCGCGCCGACCTCGACGGTGATCGTGTCGAAGAAGCTTTCGGGCTCCACCTCGAAGCCTGCCTCGCGCAGCCCCTCGGCGAGGCGCACCGTCTTGCGGTGGATCCGCTGGGCGATCGCCTTGAGGCCCTGCGGCCCGTGAAAGACCGCGTAGAAGCCCGCCATCACCGCCAGCAGCGCCTGCGCCGTGCAGACGTTGGAGGTCGCCTTTTCGCGGCGGATATGCTGCTCGCGGGTCTGCAGCGCCAGCCGGTAGGCGCGGTTGCCGTGGCTGTCGATCGAGACGCCGACGATGCGGCCGGGCATGGCCCGGGTATAGGCCTGCCGGGTCGCCATGTAGGCGGCGTGCGGGCCGCCGTAACCCACCGGCACGCCGAAGCGCTGGGTGCTGCCCACTGCGATGTCGGCGTCCATCGCGCCCGGCTCCTTGAGCAGGGTCAGCGCCAGCGGATCGGCGGCGACGATGCCGATGGCCGCATGGGCGTGGAGCCGCTCCATCTGGGGCGTGACGTCGCGCAGCCGGCCATGGGTGCCGGGATACTGGAAGATCGCGCCGAACACCGCCTCGGGATCGAGCGCGTCCGGGTTGCCCACGATGATCTCGATCCCCAGCGGGGCAGCCCGCGTCTTCATCACGGCGATGTTCTGCGGGTGGCAGTTCTCGTCGACGAAGAAGCCGCGCGCCTTCGACTTCGCGACCCGCTGCGCCATGGTCATCGCCTCGGCGCAGGCGGTCGCCTCGTCGAGCAGCGAGGCGTTGGCGATCTCGAGCCCGGTCAGGTCCGACACCATGGTCTGGAAGTTCAGCAGCGCCTCCAGCCGGCCCTGGCTGATCTCGGGCTGGTAGGGCGTGTAGGCGGTGTACCAGGCCGGGTTTTCTAGGATGTTGCGCTGGATCGCCGGCGGGGTGACCGTGCCATGATAGCCCTGACCGATCAGCGAGGTGAGCACCCTGTTCTTGCCCGCGGTGACCTTCATGCGGTGCAGAAGCTCGCTCTCCGACAGCGGCTTGCCGAAATCGAGCGGCTCGGCCTGCCGGATCTTGGCGGGGAGCGTGTCGTCGATCAGCGCCTCGAGGCTCTCGGCCCCGACGATTTCCAGCATCTGCGCCATCTCCGCCGGAGAGGGGCCGATATGGCGCCGGTTGGCGAAGTCGTAGGGGAGGTAATCGGTCGGGGTGTAGGTCATCGCGGGCTCCCGGGGCTCAGCCGATCAGGGCGGTATAGGCGGCTTCGTCCATGCAATCGTCCATCTGCGACGGGTCGGAAGGCCGGATCTTGAAGAACCATCCCGCGCCAGTGGCGTCCTGGTTGGCGAGGGCCGGGTTCGCGGCGAGCTCTTCGTTGACCTCGACGATCTCGCCGTCGATCGGCGCCATGATCTCGGAGGCGGCCTTGACGCTCTCGATCACCACGATCTCGTCGCCCTTGGAAACCGTGGCGCCGACCTCGGGCAGTTCGACGAAGACGATGTCGCCGAGCTGGGTGGTGGCGTGCTGGGTGATGCCCACGGTGACGATGTCGTCCTCGGGGCGCAGCCATTCGTGCTCTTGGGTGTATTTCATCGAAGTCTCCCTTTGGGTCAGCGTTTGAAATTCGCGGGGGTGAAGGGCAGGGCGGTGACCGTGAGCGGCAGGCGTTTGCCGCGCAGCTCGCCATGGACGGTGGTGCCCGGCGTGGCCAGTTCGACGGGCAGGTAGCCCATCGCCACCGGGCCGCCGACGGTCGGGCCGAAGCCGCCGGAGGTGATTTGCCCTACCGGCGTGTCCGCCTCGGCCCCGGTAAAGAGCGTCACCCCTTCGCGCATCGGCGCGCGGCCCTCGGGGCGCAGGCCGACGCGTTTGCGGGCCACGCCCTCGGCGAGCTGCGACAGGATGGTTTCCGCCCCGGGGAAGCCGCCCTCGCGCGCGCCACCCTGCCGCCGCAGCTTCTGGATCGACCAGCCGAGATCGGCCTCCACGGGGGTCGTGTTCTCGTCGATGTCGTGGCCATGGAGACAGAGCCCGGCTTCGAGCCGTAGGCTGTCGCGCGCGCCCAGCCCGATCGGCGCCACCTCCTCATGCGCCAGCAGCTTCCGCGCCAGCTCTTCCGACCGGTCCGCCGGGACCGAGAGTTCGAAGCCGTCCTCGCCGGTATAGCCCGAGCGCGACACCCAAGCCTCGATCCCGTCGATCCGCAGCGAGGCCACATCCATGAACCGCATCCCGGAGACCCCGGGTGCGAGGGGCGCCAGCACCTTTTCGGCCGCGGGCCCCTGAAGGGCGAGCAGCGCGCGGTCGGTGATCTCGGTGATCTCGACGCCGTTCGTCCGCGCGCGCAAATGCGCGAGATCGTCGGCCTTGCGCGCGGCGTTGACGACGAGAAACAGGTGATCGCCCCGGTTGGCCAGCATCAGGTCGTCGAGAATGCCGCCCTCATCGGAGGTGAGCAGGCCGTAACGCTGCCGGTTTTCCTTCAGCCCGAGGATATCCGCCGGGATCAGCGCCTCGAGCGCCCGCGCCGCCTCGGCATAGCTGTCGCCCCGGATCACGACCTGCCCCATATGGCTCACATCGAACAGGCCGGCATGGGCGCGCGTGTGCTGGTGTTCCTGCATCACGCCCATCGGGTATTGCACCGGCAGCTCGTAGCCGGCGAAGGAGACCATCTTTGCCCCCTGTTCGAGGTGCAGCGCGTGCAACGGCGTGCGTCGCGGATCGGGCATGTCGGTGTCCTCCTTCAGCCAGTTGGCCGCAATCGGGAAATCGCGCCGGGACACCCTAGCGCGGATTCCGGAATTTTTGCAGATCTTGCGTGGGTTACGTCCCATGGGCGGAAACAGGCCGAACCCGGTCGTCACCCCTGCCTGCGAGGAGCGACGCCGGGCCCGCCGGATCGGGGACATGCGCGCGGCGCCGGGGGCGCCTCGTTTGCCTGCGGGGCGCCGGTCAGCTCTGCTTGCGCTCGATCTCGATCGAGGTGCCCCAGGGATCGGTGGCGATCCGCGCGGCCTCCGTCTCGCTGCGCAGCACCACCGCGTCGAGGCCGGTGCTGCCGGGCTGGCGAGGTCCCGCGCCATGGCTGCTCCAGGTGTTGGTGGCGAGGTGGTGGTGATAGCCGCCCGAGCCGTAGAACGACGCCTTCGGGATGCGGTAGGTCACCTCGAAGCCGAGGTTCTCGGCGTAGAAGGCCTCGGCCGTCGATACGTCGCCGACCTGCAGGTGAACATGGCCGATCACCGTCCCCTCGGGCGCGTCCCGCCACGGGCCGTCGGCGGCGGCGAGCAGGTCGGGCCCGTCCAGCGGCTCCGTGGTCATGGTGATCCCGCGCGCGTCGCGGTGCCAGGCCGACCGCGGCCGGTCGGCATAGACCTCGATGCCGTTGCCCTCGGGATCGGCAAGGTAGATCGCCTCGCTGACGATATGGTCGGAGGCGCCCTGAAGCTGCAGGCCGGTATCGGCCGCATGCCGCAGCCAGCTTCCCAACGCGGCGCGCGATGGCAGCAGGAAGGCGGTGTGGAAGAGCCCCGCGGCGCGGGGATCGCGGGGCCGCGCGGCGGCGTCTCGGCGCAGCTCCAGCAGGGGCCTGTCATCGACGCCGAGCGTCGCGCTCTCGCGGTCCGCGGCCAGCTCGGACAGGCCGAGCGCGGCGGTGTAGAACCCCCGCATGCGGTCCAGATCGCGGGTGACGAGCCGCACGCGGTCGATTTCGGTGGGGGCGTCGCTGGTGGCCATGTCGGGCTCCTCCGTCAGTGCTTGGGCGCGGGTGATCGGCTACCCGGCATGTGGCCGGGCCGGCGCCGTGGTCCCAAGCTGGGGCGATTCCCGCCCGGCTATTAGAGGGCCAAACAGAAGATGATTGCTTCCATATCGGAAGCTATCCCGGCCAGCCCTCGTCCCATTCCGGCTCGTCCCTGAAGGTCTCGACGAGGAAGTCGATCAGCGCGCGCGACTTGGCTGCGAGGTGACGGGAGGGCGGATAGATGGCGTGCAGGGCCAACGGCTCGGCCTCGAATTCGGTCAGGATCGGGACCAGCTCCCCCGCCCGGATCATCAGGCCGGTCACGAAGCTCGGCCCGAAGCAGATGCCCAGCCCGGCGCGCGCGGCGATGGCGCAGGCCTCGGCATTGGCGAAGCCCAGCCGCCCGGACACCTTGGTGGGACGGGGCGCGCCGTCGGGGGCGCGCAGCGGCCATGTGCCGGGCTGGGCCAGATTGCCGTCGAGGATGCAGTCGTGACCTGCGAGATCCTCGGGCCGTGTGGGGTGGCCGCGCTGCGCGAGGTAGGCCGGCGCCGCGCAGGTCACCAGCCGGATCGGGCAGAGCCGCTTGGCGATCAACGCGCTGTCGCGCGGCTGGCCGATCCGCAGCGCCATGTCGAAGCCGTCCTCGACCAGATGGGCAAGCCGGTCCGAGAAGGCGACGTCGAGCGCCACGGCGGGATGGCGCGCGGCGAAATCGCCGAGCATCGGCGCGAGCACCGCCGTGCCGAAGCTGAGCGGGACGGTGAGCCGCAGCAAGCCACGCGGCTCGTGACCGGTGCGGCGCATGTCGGCATCCAGCGCGTCGAACGCCTCGAGCAGCGGGCGCAGCCGCTCGTGATAAGCCCGTCCGGCTTCGGTCAGGGACAGCGCCCGCGTCGATCGCTGCAGCAGTTGCGCGCCAAGCTCGGCCTCGAGCCGGGCGACAAGCTTGGAAGCCTGGCCCGAGCTGGTGCCGAGCCTTTGCGCCGCGGCGGAGAAGCTTCCCTGTTCGACCACGGCGGCGAACATCCTATCACAGCTCAGCCGGTCCATGCCCGCTCCCTCCGTCATGCCGGGGCAGGCTAGGCCGCGGCGGGGCAGGTATCCAGCCGTGGCGATTGCGACCGGGTCGATGTGACGCCCGGTGCCGCTGTTCCGGGCGGATGTCGTGCAGTCGGCTTGGACGGGGTCACTATGCGGCCGGTTGCGACTTCGATCCCAGGCGATCGAGACTGGCAGGCGAGACCAGCGAATGTCTGGTCCTCCCCGCGGGCGCGGGGAGGACCTGTCGTTCACTCGGCCGCGCGGTTCGACACGCGCGCCCCGGCAGTGTCGAGCTGGGCATAGGCATCATGCGTCTCGGTGCCCATGTTGTGCTCGGCCTCGGCATCGCTGCGGAAGCGCTGCCGGTGGCGGTGCACCATCAGGTCATCCCAGCGCAGCGCCCGCACCAGCCCCCAGGCCACAAGCCCGAGCACCACCGCGAAGGGAAAGCCCGCGATCACCGCCGCCGCCTGCAGCGCGCCCAGACCCCCGGCGAGCAGCAGCACCGAGGCCACGGCGCCCTCTGAGATGGCCCAGAAGATGCGCTGCACCTTGGGCGGGTTCGGGTCGCCGCCGGCGGTCAGCATGTCGATCACGAAGCTGCCGGAGTCTGAGGAGGTCACGAACCACAGCACGATCAGGATCGTCGCGAAGAGCGAGGTCACGCCCGAGAAGGGGAAGTAGTCGAGCAGCACGAACATCGTGTTGGCGTAGTTCTCGCGCGTTGCCTCGACGAGCGCCGGATCGCCCGAGAGCGAGATCGAGATCGCGGTCCCGCCGAAAGCGGTGAACCAGAAGAACATGATCGAACAGGGCAGCAGCATCACCCCGAACATGAACTCGCGCACCGTGCGGCCGCGGCTGATGCGGGCCACGAAGACGCCGACGAAGGGCGCCCAGCTGACCCACCAGGCCCAGTAGAAGATGGTCCAGCTTTCCTGCCAGTTGGCGTTCTCGTTGCCGCCCTGCCAGCCCTCGTTCCAGGTACCAAGCTGGATGAAGCGGCTGAGATAGTAGCCGTAATTGTCGACGAAGCTGTCGAGGATGAACAGCGTCGGCCCGACGATCACCATGAAGGCGAGGAAGATCAGCGTCAGGATGATGTTGATGTTGGACAGCCGCTTGATGCCGCCATCGAGCCCCGCGACGACCGAGAGCGTGGCCATGCCGGTGATCGCGGCGATGATCGCGATCTGCACCGCGACGTTGTTGGGCACGCCGAACAGCTCTTCGAGACCGGCATTGACCTGCGTGGCGCCCAGCCCCAGCGAGGTGACGATGCCGAACATCGTGCCGAACACCGCGACGATGTCGACGAGATCGCCCCAGCGGCCGTAGATCCGGTCGCCGATCAGCGGATAGAGCGCTGAGCGGATCGCCAGCGGCAGCCCCTTGCGGAAGTGGAAATAGGCCAGCGCCAGCGCCACCACCGCGTAGATCGCCCAGGCGTGGAAGCCCCAATGCATGAAGCTGATCGCCATCGCCTCCTGCGCTGCGCGCACGGTCTCGGGCTCGGCCCCCGGCGGGGCGAAGTAGTGATACATCGGCTCGGCCACGCCCCAGTAGATCAGGCCGATGCCGATGCCCGCCGAGAACAGCATCGCCGTCCAAGAGAACAGCGAGTATTCCGGGCTTTCATCCATCCGGCCGAGCCGTATGTCGCCGAAAGGTCCGACGGCCATGAAGACCACGAAGACCAGCAGCAGGTTGATGAGGATGATCATCGCCCAGCCGAAATAACCGGCGAGCCATCCCTGGACGCCGGTGAAGACGGTGTTGGCGAGATCATCGAAGATCGCGCCGAACAGGATGAAGGCGACGATCAGGGCCGCCGAGACGATGAAGACCGGCCGATTGACCTTCGGAAAGATCCAGAACCGCTCCTGCGGTCGCATGCCTGGCATGGCATTTCCCCCTTTGACATGCGGGCCGGACGGGGTCCTGCGCCGCGGTTTGGGCGCTCAACGCCCGGCGGGGAGTTGCCGTTCACATTTTTTTGGAGGAACCGGACGTGCCGTTGCGGCGGCGCAAACGGGGCGCCCGGCTATTCGGGCGCCGAGAAATGCGTTTCGCGCGCCTCGAGCGTGTAGCCCGATTCCGCGATCATGATCCCCATGAACACGATCGCGGCCAGCGGCGGCAGCAGGATCGCGTAGACCAGCGCCAGCCGCTCCCATGCCATGTGCATGAAGACCGCGATGATCAGCCCGGCCTTGAGCGCCATGAAGAGCAGGATCAGGCCCCAGCGCAGCAGCCCCTGAAGCTGCGCGTAATCGACCATGTAGGAGGCCAGCGACAGCACGAACAGAAAGCCCCAGCAGACCAGATAGAGCCGGATCGGATGCGCCTGCCCCTCATGCGCTGTGGCGGGGGCGGTCTGTCGTGCGGACGCTTGGGTCATGTCGGCCTCACCACAGGTAGAAGAATGCGAAGATGAAAACCCAGACGAGATCGACGAAGTGCCAGTAGAGGCCCATGATCTCGACCGCCTCGTAGTCGCCCTTTTCGCGGCACAGCCATGTGCGGCGACCGCTGTCGAACGCGCCCTTGCGGACCTTGTTCGCGACGATCAGCAGGAACAGCACGCCGAAGCTGACATGGGTGCCGTGAAAGCCGGTGATCATGAAGAAGGCCGCGCCGAACTGCTCGGCGCCGAACGGGTTGCCCCAGGGGCGCACGCCCTCGTGGATCAGCTTGGACCACTCGAAGGCCTGCATGCCGACGAACAGCGCCCCGAGCGCCGCGGTGGCGTACAACAGCGCGGCGGTCTTCCTGCGGTCGCGCGCATAGGCGCAGTTCACCGCCATCGCCATCGTGCCCGAGGACGAGATCAGCACGAAAGTCATGATCGCGATCAGCGCCAGCGGCAGGTCGGCGCCGCCGACATGCAGCGAGAAGACCTCGCTGGCATTGGGCCATTCCGCCTCGGTCGAACTGCGGGCCGACATGTAGGAGATCAGGAAGATCGCGAAGACGAAGGTGTCGCTGAGCAGGAAGATCCACATCATCGCCTTGCCCCAGGACGCGCTCTTGAAGGCGCGCTGGTCGGAGGCCCAGTCGGCGGCGAGCCCCTCTAGCCCGTCGGGGCGGGGGCGATGGCGGTGTCCGGAAGCGGTGGCGTCGGTCATGCTCGTCTCCCTCAGCTCAGGATCGCGCGGCACAGCGCGGCGGCGTCGGCGGCCCAGCCGGTGAGGATCGCCAGCATGGCGATCCAGACGATCAGCAGGAAATGCCAGTAGATGGCGCAAAGCCCGATGGCGGTCGCGGCCTCGGCCGGTCCCCGGCCTTGCCGCGCGCCCACCCGCGCCAGCGCCGCCAGACCGCCCAGCACATGCAGCACATGCAGACCCGAGATCAGGTAGAAGAAGCTCGCCCCCGGCGTGGCGGCGAGGCTCTGCCCGCTCTCGGCCAACCGCACCCAGGCGAGGCCCTGCGCCATGAGAAAGCCCGTCATCGCGACCGTGCCCGCGCCGAGCCAGCGCGCGAGGCCGCGCGCGTCACCGCGCCGCGCGGCGAAAGAGGCCGCCTGCAGCGCGAGGCTGCTCAGCACCAAAAGCGCCAGCCCGATCCAGATCACGCCCGGCAGCCGCATCTCGAACCAGTCGGCGTAGCCCATTCGCATGCTCACCGCGCTGCCCGACAGCGCGAAGAGCCCGCCCGCCACGATCAGGAAGATGCCGAGCCCGGCGCGCCCGGTGGGCTGCCCGCCGGGGGAGGGGATGCGGGTGACGGCGCCGGTTTCGAGCCATGGCCGGTCCGCCACGCCCTGCTTCCACAGCCATGTCAGCGCGACGACAGCGACCAGCGCGACGAAGCCCAGCACGATGCTCATGGCACGTGGCTCCAGCTGGCGGGATGGCCGGGATCGTCCTGCGCGATGAAGTCGCGGGACGCGCCGGGCACGCTGTACTCATAGGCCCAGCGATAGACCACGGGCAGCTCCTTGCCCCAGTTGCCGTGGCGCGGCGGCATCTCGGGCGTCTGCCATTCGAGCGAGGCGGCGCGCCACGGGTTCGGCTCGGCCTTGCGGCCGTAGCGCAGGCTCCAGGCGAAGTTGAACAGGAACAGGATCTGCGCCGCGCCGACGGTCAACGCCGCCACCGAGATGAAGGCATTGAGCGTAGCGACGCTGTCGGGCACGAAGCTCGCCGAGATGTCGGGGTAGCGGCGCGGCACGCCGACGAGGCCAACGTAATGCATCGGGAAGAAGATCGCATAGGCGCCGATGAAGGTGACCCAGAAATGGATCAGCCCGAGCCGGTGCGACAGCATCCGCCCCGAGATCAGCGGGAACCAGTGATAGATCGCGCCGAAGATCACCATGATCGGCGCGACGCCCATCACCATGTGGAAATGCGCCACCACGAACATCGTGTCCGACAGCGGCACGTCGACCACCACGTTGCCGAGAAAGAGGCCGGTGAGGCCGCCATTGAGGAAGGTGACGATGAAGCCGAGCGCGAAGAGCATCGGCAATGTCAGGTGGATGTCGCCGCGCCAGAGCGTCAGGATCCAGTTGTAGACCTTGAGCGCGGTGGGCACCGCGATGATCAGCGTCGTGGTGGCGAAGAAGAAGCCGAAATAGGGGTGCATCCCAGAGACGTACATGTGGTGCGCCCAGACGATGAAGGACAGCGCGCCGATGATGACGATCGCCCAGACCATCATCCGGTAGCCGAAGATGTTCTTGCGCGCATGCACCGCGATCAGGTCCGACACGATGCCGAAGGCCGGCAGGGCGACGATGTAGACCTCCGGGTGGCCGAAGAACCAGAACAGGTGCTGGAACACGATCGGCGAGCCGCCGCCATAGCTCAGCTGCTGGCCCATCTCGACCAGCGCCGGCATGAAGAACGACGTGCCCAAGAGCCGGTCGAACAGCATCATCACGGCCGCCACGAAGAGCGCCGGAAAGGCCAGGAGGGCCATCACCGTAGCGGTGAAGATGCCCCAGACGGTGAGCGGCATGCGCATCAGCGTCATGCCCCGCGTGCGCGCCTGCAGCACGGTGACGGCGTAGTTCAGACCGCCCATGGTGAAGCCGATGATGAACAGGATCAGCGAGACCAGCATCAGCACGATGCCCCAGCCGGTGCCGCCCGGCGTGCCCGACAGGATCGCCTGCGGCGGGTAGAGCGTCCAGCCCGCCCCGGTGGGTCCGCCCGGCGCGAAGAAGCTCGCCACGAGCACCACCACGGCCGCGAAATACATCCAGAAGCTCAGCATGTTGACGAAGGGAAACACCATGTCCCGCGCCCCGACCATCAGCGGGATCAGGTAGTTGCCGAAGCCGCCCAGGAAGATAGCGGTGAGCAGGTAGACCACCATGATCATGCCGTGCATGGTGATGAACTGGTAATAGGCCTCGGCCGAGATGAAATCGAACACGCCGGGAAAGCCGAGCTGCATCCGGATCAGCCATGACAGGACCAGCGCGACCATGCCGATGGCGATCGCGGTGCCGGAATATTGCAGCGCGATGTATTTGGCGTCTTGGCTGAACACCCAGCGCGACCACCAGCCATGCGCGTGCGGCGGCGGCAGGTCGGGAACTTCGGCGGGCGGGATGCCGCTGTCTGGGTCTTCGCTGACGCTGCTCATGGATCGCTTTCCTCCGCCGTTTCCGCCACCCGGACCGCGCCGCCCGCGGGCAGCCCCGCAAAGGTGACCTGCTCGCCGAGCCAACTGTCGAAATCCTCCGGCTCGTCGATCGACACGTAGCCGCGCATGACCCCGTGCCCGACGCCGCAAAGCTCGGCGCAGAGCACCTCGAACTCGCCGGTGCGGGTGGGGGTGAACCAGAAATAGGTGACCATGCCGGGCACCATGTCCATCTTGGCGCGGAACTCGGGCACGTAGAAATCATGCAGCACGTCGACCGAGCGCAGGTTGACCCTTACCGGCTGGCCCAGGGGCAGATGCAGGTCGCCGCTGTCGATCACCACGTCGTCGGCGCCGAAGCGGTCATGCGGGTTGATGCCCAGCGGGTTGTCGAAATCGATCCACTCGGTGCCCGAGCTGCCGAGCCGGCCGTCAACGCCGGGCAGGCGGTAGCTCCAGTACCACTGCTGCGCCACCACCTCGATCTCGGTGGCGTCGTCGGGGACGGTGATGAACCGCTTCCACACCACCAGCCCCGGCGCCAGCATGGCCGCCACCCCGAGCGCGGTGAGCGCGATCAGCCAGATCTCGAGCTTGCGGCTTTCGGGTTCGTAATGCGCGACGCGCCCCGGCTTGTGGCGGTAGCGGAACACGCACCACGCCATGAACAGCACCACCGCGACAAAGACCGCGCCGGTGATCCAGAAGGTTATGACGAGGGTGGTGTCGATATAGCCCCAGTTCGAGGCGATCGGGGTCCACCACCAGGGGCTGAAGAGGTGAAAGCCGACGGAAAAGAGAACAATCAGTACCAGACTGGCCGCAACGATCATCGCGATACCCTCTCGCGCGACCAGCGGTAAAATTGCGTGCCAGTCGGGGGACGCTTAGGCAGGTGTCGGCGAGCATAGCCGAATTTCGGAAAGTTTTCCAGCAACCTGCACTGGACCGCCCGGAGCGACGCGTTGTCGGTCGGAACAGAGCTGGACGGCGTCGCGTCAGCGCCGGGGCAGGTTCCTGTTCACCGAGGACAGATGCGTCCGCATCCGATCCGCGGCCTGCGCAGGGTTTCGGGCGACGAGCGCTTCGACGATGGCGTCATGTTCGTCAAAGGCGAAATGGTCCTGCGGCGGGCGCATGCTGGCCCGTTTCAGATCCCACAGCACCGCCCGCCGCACCGTGTTCAGCTCGTTGAACAGATGGATCAGCAGCTTGTTGTGGGTCGCATGCGCGATGCAGTTGTGCAGGTTGGTGTCCGCGGCCTCGTAGAGCCGCCAGTCCGAGGCCTGCCGGCCGCGTTCGGCCCAGGAACGGATCTTCTCCAGATCGGCGGCCGTCGCCTGCAGCGCCGCCAGCCGGGCCAGCTCGGGCTCGATGGCAAGCCGGGCTTCGAGAAGCTGGGCCGGGCGGGCGAGATCGCGCAGATAGGCCAGATCATTGAGGTTGTGGACCGGTCGCGCCCCGACGAAGGTGCCGCGCCCCACATGGCGCCAGATCAGCCCGTCCCGTTCGAGCTCGGCCAGCGCCTTGCGAAGCTCGAAGCGTGACACGCCGAACTCCGCGATCAGCTGCCGTTCGGGCGGGATGCGGTCGCTGTGGGAGAAGCCGCGCGCGATCAGGTATTGCCGCATCCGCGCGGCCAGCGATGGCTCCGCTTGGGACACGCCGTCCTCGACCAATTTGCTCATTGGGCGATCTTCCTCCCGCCGCTCAAGCCATTGTAGATACGCGGTTTCCCTGTGCCGTCCCGCCATCGGCGAGAGAACCCGCATGCCATGCATCGACCCCACTGTAACCAATCCGAGGATTGGTGTCACCGCTGCGACCGGGTTTTCGATCTAGCCTGCAGGGACAACCCGCTTTGTTTCGTGGAGGAAGACGGAATGCGTATCGCGACGGCCAATCTGGGAGCCGGTCTGGAGACCGTGCTGCTGCAGGAGGATGGCTCGGCCCATGTTCTGGGGATGCCCATCGCCGAGCTGATCGGGAAGGGCCCTGCCGCGCTCGACCGGCTTCGGACGAGCGGGGGCCTACCGCTGCTGGCGCCCGGTGAATTCACGCTGGCGGCCCCGATCCCGGCGCCGGCCAAGAACGTGTTCTGCGTCGGCCGGAACTACATGGAGCACATCGCCGAGGGCGACCGGGCGCAGAAGCAGGAAGTCGGCGTCACCCAGGTGCCGGTCTTCTTCACCAAGCCGCCCACGGCGGTGACCGCCCCCGATGGCGACGTCCCCATCTTCCCGCATCTCTCGACGCATATCGATTACGAGGTCGAACTGGCCGTCGTGATCGGCAAGCCGGGGCGGGACATCCCGCGCGAACGGGCGATGGAGCATGTTTTCGGCTACACCATCATCAACGACGTCACCGCGCGCGACATCCAGCGCAAGCATGGCGGTCAGTACTTCAAGGGGAAGGGGCTGGACGGGTCCTGCCCGATGGGGCCCTGGATCGTCACCGCCGACGCGATCGCGGACCCGCATGATCTCGGCATCCGCTGCTCGGTGAACGGGGAGCTGCGCCAGGACGGCAATACGCGCGACATGGTGTTCGACATCCCGACTTTGATCGCCGCGCTGTCGGCGGGCATGACGCTCGAGCCGGGTGACATCCTCGCCACGGGCACGCCCTCGGGCGTGGGCTATGCGATGGAGCCGCCGCAATACCTGCGCGATGGCGATATCGTCACCTGCGAGATCGACGGCATCGGCCGCCTGACGAACCGGATGCGGGCCATGGGCGGCGCGGCCAAGCGCGTCGCCTGAACCCGGTCGCACCCCGGCGGAGGAGGCCGTGGTGCATTCAGCCAAATCTAGGAGGAGGAAACCCATGACGATGTCGAAACTGCTCGGACGTGCCGCCGCGACGGCGATCACGCTTGCCCTCACGGCCGGGGCCGGCCTGAGCCAGGAGCTGCGCGAGATCACCTTCGCGCAGCCAAGCGCCTCGGCGATCAACTCCTTCCCGGTCTATGTCGCGATCGGCGAAGGCTATTTCGCCGAAGAGGGGCTCGAGGTTCAGGTGGAGACGGTCAACGGCTCGGGCTCGGTGCTGCAGGCGCTCGCCGCCGGTCAGGCCGATTTCGGCCGTCCCGGGCCGGGCCCGCTGCTGACGGCCCGGGCGCGCGGGGTCGATGCGGTGTTCATCTACAACGTCGCGGCGCGGGCCAATTTCGGCCTCATGGTCGAGGAGGACAGCCCCTACCAGACCCCTGAGGATCTGGCCGGCAAGGTGGTCGGCACCGGGACAGCCGACGGCGCGGAGGTGGGTTTCGCGCGCAACGTGCTCAGCAGCGCGGGCATGTCGCCGGGCGAGGATTACGAGTTGCTCACCGTCGGCGATGGCGGGCCGGCGACGGCGGCCTTCCTGCGCGACGAGATCGCGGCCTATTCCGCATCCGTCGCCGATGCCGCCGTGCTGGGCCAGCGGGGGGTCGCGTTGCGCGACATCACTCCGGCGGAATTCGCGCGGTTCTTCGGCAACGGCCTGGTCACGATGGGCGACACCATCCGCGACGAGCCGGAGCTGGTCGAGAAGTTCGTCCGGGCCTTCATGAAGGGGCAGAAATTCGCGATGGACGAGGCCAATCGCGAGGCCAGCCTCGACCATTTCGCGGCGGGCTTCCCGCAGGAGATCGAGGACCGCGACTTCGCCTCGGCGCTGTTCACCGCCGTGCGCTCGAAATCCATCCCGCTGGAGACCGACAAGGGCCTGGGCTACCTGCCGCCCGCCGTGTGGGAGGAATGGCAGGCCAGCCTGATCGCCAATGGCGACCTGCCCGCCCCGCTGGACGATCTGAACGCCGCCTTCACCAACGACTTCGTCACCAAGATCAGCGCGGAGCTGGAGTGATGATGGCGACGGCCAGGGTGTCGCAGTTGCGTGCGTCGACGGGGGGCGAGACCGTCTATGAACTGACGGGCGTAGGGAAAACCTACGCCCGCAACCGGGTCCGCGCACTCGAGGGGATCTCGCTGTCGCTGGAGCGGGGGAGTTTTTCCTCGGTGATCGGATCTTCGGGCTGCGGCAAGTCCACGCTCCTGAAGATCATGGCGGGTCTCATCCCGCCATCCCAGGGAAGGGTCACGATCAACAACCAGCCGGTCCGGGGGCCCCGCCGCGACATCGGCATGATGTTCCAGCACGCCACGCTGTTTCCGTGGCGCACCACGATCGAGAACGTGCTGTTGCCGATCGAGATCCGGGACGGAAAGGCTGCCGCCAAGGCGGCCTGGGGGCGGGGCGAGAAGCTGCTCGATCTCGTCGGCCTCGGCGGGTTCGAGTCGGTCTATCCCGACGAACTCTCGGGCGGCATGGCCCAGCGGGCGGCGATCTGCCGGATGCTGGTGACGCAGCCCGACATGATCCTGCTGGACGAGCCGTTCTCGGCGCTGGACGAGATCTCGCGCGATTTCATGAACATGGAATTGCAGCGCATCTGCACCGAGACGAACGCGACGGCGTTCCTCGTGACCCATTCCATCGCGGAAGCGGTGATCCTCTCGGACCGGGTCTATGTCCTCGCCCCACGCCCGGGCCGGATCGCCGAGGTCGTGGAGATCGACCTGCCGCGCCCGCGGACGCTGGACATGATCACGACGCCGAAATTCGGCGCCCTGGTCGAACGCATCCGCACCCGCCTCGACAAGGGAGACTTCGAATGACCGATACCGCGCCGGACCAACTCGACGACACCGTCTGGGTCGAGAAGGCCAGCCTGATCGACAGCATCCCCCGGCCGGTCCAGATCGCCTCGGTTGCGGTGGTGTTCATCACCGTCTGGCAGCTGATCACCCTGTCCGACCTGGTGCCGCCGATCATCCTGCCGACGCCGCTGGAGACGTGGAACGACATGATGTTCGTGGGGGCCAATGTCCTGTCGGGCGGCTACATGCTCGACTCGCTCTGGACCACGGTGAAGACGGTTCTCTACGGCTATGCGCTGGCCATCGCCATCGGCCTGACGCTGGGCATCATCGTGGGCGAGACCGCCTTCGGCGAGCGCGCGATCATGCCCTATCTCGTGGCGATCGACACCATGCCCAAGGTCGCCTTCGCGCCGCTCTTCGTGGCCTGGCTGGGCTTCGACATCGACAGCAAGGTCGCGCTGGCCGCCTTCATCGCCACCTTCCCGATCGTGGTGGGCACGGCGGCGGGGCTGCACGCGCCCGACGCCAACGCGCGGATGCTGTTCAAGACCATGGGGGCGAGCCGCTGGCAGACGCTCTACAAGATGAAGCTGCCGACCGGCCTGCCGCAGATCTTCACCGGCCTGAAGATCGGCTCGGTCGGGGTCATGGCGGGGGCGATCACCGGCGAGTTCCTCGGTGGCGGCAATGGCTTCGGCGAGCTGATCCGGGTCGCCGCCTCGCAACTCAACACGCCGCGCGTGTTCTCGCTGATCCTGTATCTGAGCCTCGTGGGCCTGGCGCTGTTCGCCGCGACCTCCTACGCGCAGCGGGTGCTGGTGTTCTGGCACAAGGACCGCGTTATCGGGGCCGAGGGCTAGGGACATGGACCTGCGGCGCGTCCCGGCGGATGCATTGACCGATTTCGTGACGCGCGCCTTCGAGGCTGCGGGCGTCGACGGGCCGGCCGCACGCGACGTGGCCCGGACCATGGTCGAGGCGGACCTGCTCGGCTACGACACCCATGGCGTGTTCCGGCTCGGCCAGTACGTCGACCGTCTGCGCAACGGAGGCAGCAATGCCATGGCCTCGCCGCAGGTGGTGCGGGAGACCGCCGCGACGGCGCTGATCGACGGCGATGACGGGCTCGGCCATCTCGCGATGACCCTTGCCGTGCGGACCGCGATGGACAAGGCGCGCGGCGCCGGCATCGGCTGGGTCGGCGTCCGCCGTTCGAACCATGCCGGGCCGGCCGCGCTCTATGTCCGGCCGCAGGCGGCGGCGGGCATGATCGGGATCGCGGGCGCGGTGGGCAGCGCCAATCACATGCCGCCTTGGGGCGGCACGGAGCTTCTGCTCGGCACCAATCCATTGGCCGTATCGGCGCCCTCCGGCGCGGGCGCGCCCTTCGTGCTGGACATGGCGACGACGGTCGCGGCCATGGGGAAGATCAAGACGCTCGCGCAGCGTGGCGAGAGGATGCCGGAGGGCTGGATGATCGGGCGCGACGGCCTGCCACTGACCGATCCCGCGCGGCGGCAGGAGGGGTTCCTGATGCCGATCGGTGGCGCCAAGGGCTATGGTCTGGCGCTGGCGATCGGGCTTCTGGGCGGAGTTCTGAACGGTGCGGCACTCGGTCGGACGGTGGTGGACTTCACCTCGGACACCAATAGTCCGACCAACACCGGGCAGTTCGTTGTGGCCATCGACATCGCGGCCTTCATCGACCTGCAGAGCTTCACGGCCGAAGCGGACCGGGTCTTTGCCGAGCTGCGCGCCGCGCCTCCACTGCCGGGCACCGACGGTCCACGCATCCCGGGGGAGCAGCGCGAGGAGACCAGGGCGAGGAACCTGGCGGACGGCGTGCCGCTGCATCCGTCGCTCGTCACGGCGCTGAACGCGCTTGCCAAGGAGCTTCACGTCGCGGGTCTCGACGGTATGGGCTAGTTGCGGCGGTCCGGGGGGCCTCGGCGCTCACGCATGATCCTGCACCTTGGCCGCCTGCATGGCGGCGACCCTGAGGCCTTGGCGGTCGTGCGATCGCAGGGGCTCAGATGTCGAGCAGGCGACTGGCGGACAGGGAGGTCCGACTTTCCAGCCTGCAGAGAGCGCCGAGGACAGGGATGGCGGATCACTCCTGAGTGATCTTTCAAGTGCCGGTATTTGCGTACATTTTTGTTTCGCAGGGCGCCAGATGGACCGTTGTAACCTACTGCTGACGTAGGGTCCCAAGCCGCACGGGGGAACCTGAGCGGCCGATCGTGGTTTCAGGTTTACTGTTCCGACACTGGCATGAAGGGGCAGCGCGCGCCGGTCAGGGATCCATTCCCCGCCCGGCGCGCGTGGCGTCTGTCACAGCCGGATCCCCGCCCGAAGCGTCATGCAAGAACCCCGCTTCGGGCGGCAGGCTCCCCATGTTTTGCGAAGGGCCGAGCAGGTCGCCGCGCGCTGCCGGAGAACAGCCGGCGAGGTCTCACCTTTTAGAATCTCAGCTGTGTGAGCGGGCGGCCCAAGCCTCCGGTCACGTGTGTTCGGCGCATGTCCGCGCGGTGGATCAGATGGCCGGACCATGGTCCGATTATTTCGCGATCAATCTGTGTCAAGAATCAGCACATACCGACACGGGCTTCCCCCCGCCCGGATCGGCACACCGACGATTTGACGTCTGCCTGAAGCTTATGACCGGAGATTCACCATGAAACTTTCCCAACTTCTGCTCACCACGTCCCTTTGCGCCGTGGTTGCCTTGCCCGCGTCGGCGCAGCCGCGGACCTTTGCCTCGATTGACACCGACCGCGACGGAAACTTGTCCATGAAGGAACTGACGGATGCCTTCGGCACCGCCGGTGCGCAGAGCTTCCTGGCCTACGCCGATCGCGACGGCAGCGGCAGCGTCAGCGTTGCCGAAGCGCAGATCTCGCAGGACGACGAAGACGACGAGGACGATGACGAGGATGATCGCGACGAGCGCGACGACGACGAGGATGATCGCGACGAGCGCGACGACGAGGACGACGACCACGACGAAGATGACGACGAGGACGACGACCGCGACGAGGATGACGACGAGGACGATCGCGACGAGGATGATGACGAGGACGACCGCGACGAGGATGACGACGAGGACGATCGCGACGAGGATGACGACGAGGACGACCGCGACGAAGACGACGACGAGGACGATGACGAGGATGACGAGAAGGACGATAAGTGATCTGATCGCGTCAGCTCAGCACTGAGATCACCACTCTGGGCAGTCGCGAGTTTCTCGCGGCTGCCTCCATCGGCAGGATTGCGCATTCTTGAAGGAGGCCCGGAGTGGCGACACCCCTCTCGCAGACCAAGTTTGAAAAGCTGTTTTCGACGCCGTTGTTCCGTTTCGCCCTGGACGACGCCGACAGCTTCAATGCCGAACTCCTCGCCGAAGGGGAACGCCTGCGATCTGAATCGGAGGGTGCGTCGAAATCGAACCGGGGCGGGTGGCATTCATCCGGCAACCTGTTCGACAACGAGGCGGCCTGTTTCCAGCGTCTCAGATCCCACGCGGTCGATGCCGTCATGACCGCGACCGACAAGATCGGCGCAAAGGCGGAAACGAGCCGGCTCGATCTCAAGATGTTTTCCTGGATGAACATCAATCCGCCAGGCGGATACAACGCGCCGCATACCCATCCGGGCGCGCATTGGTCGGGCGTCTATTACGTCGCGCAGCCGGAAGCCGAAACCGAATCCTCGGGGAAGGTCGAATTCCTCGATCCGCGAACCGATCTGCCGAATTGGCGGCTTCTCAAGGCGCCGTCCTTCTCCGCGAAGAAGACGATCCGGCCGGAGCCCGGGGAGCTGATCCTGTTCCCGTCCTATCTCGTCCACTGGGTCTATCCCAACGACACCGAAGAGAACCGGGTCTCGATCGCCTTCAACGCTACGTTCCGCAAGGCCGTCAAAAAGACCAAGGCCAAGGCAAAGACCAACGCCTAGGGCAGGGAGCCGCTACGGGTTAAGAGGCCGTCAGCCCCGGTCCCGTCGCTCACTCACCTAGGCCCCAGCCCTCATGTGCGATCAGCGCGGCCTCGACGCGATTGCGGGCGTGAAGCTTGCCCATGATGCCGGTCATGTAGTGCTTCACCGTCTTTTCCTGCAGGCCGAGCGCTTCGGCCACCTCCTTGTTGCTCTGGCCCTTGGCGACGCATCGCAGGATATCCTCCTCGCGCTTCGTCAGATCCTCGAGCGGCGAGTTCGGCGCGCGCTGCGGGGGCTGCGACATGTAGTTGAGAACCCGTTCGGCGAATTGCGGCGAGACATGCGCCTCGCCCCGCGCGACGCCTTTCAAAATCTCGCGCAGTTCACTCGCTGAGATGCCCTTCAGGATATAGGCGATCGCGCCGAATTTCAGCGCGCTCGCGACGTTTTCATCCTCTTCCGACACGGTGAGCATGGCGACATGCGTCGCGCTGCCCGCGGCGGAGATCGCCTTGACGGCGGCCAGCCCTCCGCCGGGCATGGACAGGTCGAGAAGCGCGATGTCGGGTCGGGTCTGATCCGCGATCTGCACGGCTTCTTCCGCAGAGCTTGCGGCACCCACGACCTGGAATTCCCCAGTTTCCTCGAGGCTGGTGATGACCCCTGCCCGAAAGATCGGATGATCATCGGCGACAACAATACGAACCGTCATTTCTGATCCTCCGACATTGGCAGGCGCAGGCGAAGCTCGCTGCCCTTGCCCAGTTCCGATTTGATCGCGACCTCGCCACCCAGCGTGGCCGCGCGATCCGACAATCCGGGCAAGCCCTGTCCGCCGTCATCGCGCAATTCGGATCGGAGCTGCGGATCGAAGCCCTGCCCATTATCCGACACAATGACGTTGATCCAATCGCCCTGCATTTTCAGAGCCACCCTGATTTCTGTGGCCTGCGCATGTCGGCTGGCATTCGAGAGCGCCTCCTGCAGGAAACGATATACGCAAAGCTTTGTCGCATATGACGCGTCGATCGCGCCTATTGAATCGCCCTGCAACTCCGCTTGAGATCCGAAACTCTTGTTATGGTCTCTGACGGCCTGCGCGGCGCATTGACCGAGATCGAGCCTGGCGAGATCAGGAAGCGCCAATCCACGCGAAATTGCCCTCAATTCCGACATCGCACTCGCGAGCGCCTGCCTGACGGTATCGGCGTCCTTGGAAGGCCCGATCCCCGCGCTCTCGAGGCGCAGGCTGACGAGCGACAGGTGCTGCGCCACGCCGTCATGCAGATCCTGTCCGATGCGCTGCATGATCTTTTCCGATTGCGCGGCCGCGCGTTGGGCGGCCCCGGACACGTGCTTGCGCAGCGCATCGTTGGTCTGGGACAGCCTTCGGCTCTCATGGAGCTGCGATTGAAGCTGCTCGCGCTGGCGCTCGATGAGCCGGCTGCCGATATGCACGATGATGAACAGCAGCGCGCCGCTCAGCCCCAGGATGCCGGCCACCAGCATCCAGCTTTCACGGCGTGCCTCGACCAGCTCCAGAGCAAGATCTTCGGCGCGCTGATAGAACTCGACGACCGCGAGGACGTCACCCGTTACCGTGTCCCGGATCGGCACATACACCTCGAGCAGCGGCAGGCTCACGGCCACCTCGGTTTGATCGCCCGAGACCTGCAGCGCCTGAAACTGCGAGGCCACCTCGCCCGCCCAAGCCTTCTCCAATGCCTGGGACGGCTCGTAGGAGCGCCCCCGCAGCTCCGGCCGGTAGGATTCCAGGATCTCTCCGGATTGGCTCCAGACGTTGTAGGTCACGACCCGCTCGCTCAGCCGGCCTTCGCGAAACACCTCGCGCAGGGCCAGCCCGGCCTCGCGGGAGAGGGTCTCCCTATCCCCCTGGCCCCAGGATTGGTTGGGGATCAGGCTTTCGATGTAGAGCGCGGCCGAGGTGCCCGAGTTCTGCACGACGCCCTGTTCGATACGATCGGCGACCCAGCTGCCCACCACATAGGCCGCCACGAAAATCACCGCCCCGCCCGCGAACAGGAAGCGGAAGGAAAGCGAGTGAAAAAGAGGCGAAAGCGCGCTGAGCATGGCTGTCATTAACCCTTGATGCGGTGAATTCGCGCGTTTTGCTACCGACCAAGGTCCGAGGTTGGCGGATGACCGCCTGCGGCGGGGCCATCGCCTGATGTGCGGGGGAAACGGGGGAAGGGTGGGCCGAGAGGGCATGACAGGGGGATGCGAAGGCTCGTTCACCGCTCAGCTCCGGCCGAACGCGGGCGGCGTGGTGACGTTGGTTGGCGTCGTAGAGTGCTCAAGCGTCGCGCATCGTGATGCGCAGGGCCGCGCAGGTGGCGGCGGAGCTGCGGCGCTCCCGCCCTCGATTACCCTGTGCTCAATGCACGTGGCCGGCCAGCTCATGGTCATGATCGTGTTCTGGCGAGGCGCCGCGATCCATATCGCCCGCGGCCTCCGTCTCGTCCGGTAGCGCCTCGAGGCGCAGGGTTTCGGAATGCAGGTAGACGATCAGGTCCGCCACGTCGTTCTCGCCGAGGCCGAACCGCGGCATGCGGACCGCGGGAAACGCCTGGTCGAGCTTGACCGCGATCGGGTCCCCTTGCGCCAGCATCCGGTCCGGCGAGCGGATGTAGCGCATGAGCCAGTCGCGATCCCGCCGCAGCGTGACGCCCTCGAGGTCGGGGCCGACGCGCACGCCGGCGCCGATCGAATGGCAGGCGGCGCAGGCCTTGTTGAACAGGCCTTCGCCCACCCGGTTCTGCGCGGCGAAGCTTTGCAGCGTGCGGCCGTCGATCACCTTCGCCGGAGCTCTCGGCGGTGCCCAGTCCGGGTCGAGCGCGAGGATGTCGGCCGTCGCGGCGGCAAGGTTGCCCATCAGCGAGGTGCGCCGCCATTCGCCCGTGCCGGCGTTGCCGATCAGGATGTCGCTGCGGTGATCGCTCAACCGCTTGCTGCGCTCGCCGAGCTTGTAGCGCAGCAGGGCGACGTCGTCCGGCGCGCCGGTGAGAAAGTACCAGCCCTCGCCAGCGCCGAAGGCTTCGGCATAGGCGGCCAGCTCCTCCGGCGCGTCGCGCTCGGGCGTGAGAGAGATCGAGATGAAGACGATCTCTTCCCCCATCCGGTCTTCCAGCCATTCGTGGACCTTGGCCAAACGCGCGGTGGCGAGGCCGCAGATGTCGGGGCAGTCGAGGTAGAAGAAATTGACCACGGCGATCCGCCCGTCGAGCACGTCATCGACGAAGCGCAGCTCCCGCCCCTGCTGATCCAGGAGCCGCGTGTTCGGGAAGTAGTCGAGATCCCAGCGGCCGGGCATCGCTGGCGAGGCTGCGAGCGTGGCCGCAAGCGCGACCACGCCCAGCCAGAAACGATGCATGGTCATCCACGCCTCCGGGAGCGCCGCCCCGACCGCGAGTCGTCATCATCATCATCATCGTCGTCATCATCCTCGGCCTGCGGGTTTCCGGAGAACTCCTTGGAGAACGGGTTGCCCTCGGGCAGGATCTCGGGATCCCGGTAGCTCACACCGTATTTGGACGGATCCGGCGTCGGGATCACGCTGACATGCTGGTAGGACTGGTTCGGGTCCTTGGGATCGGTCAGCAGGTCGTAGCGCGCCAGCATGGCCCAATCCTCGTGGACGGTGTTGTGGCAATGCGTGACATAGGCGCCGCCATACTCCCCGAAGGTGACCTGGATCCGGACCTGACCGCCCGCGCCTGTGCGCCAGACGTCCTTGCGCGCGCCGCGCTCGAGCGCCGACATGCGTGCCCCGCCGCGATCGATCGTGATCCCCTCCTCGAAGTGGAGGTGGACCGGGTGGTCCCAGCCGCCGCTGCTGTTCTCGATGATCCAGTGCTCGGTCACGCCCGGCTCGGGGACGAGCAGGCTGACCCGGTTGGCGTTGAGGAAGTGGTTGGACTCGCCGTTGACCCGGACCGACCAGCCGAATCCCTCAATGTTGCGATCGGCGCAATCGGGGAAGCATTCGCCGGTCAACAGCTCATCCTGCTGATCCGTGCCCTTGAACTCCAGATGGCGGACGCGCACCGGCTCCACGATCGGGATCGGATCGGTCAGCTGGGCGGGAACCCGGCTGTAGTCCGGGTCGGAGGCGCGGTGGATCTTGCCCGGGTTGTCGACCGACTCCACTTCGCCAACCACCCGGAATTCGATGAAGGTGCCGACCGCGGGATCGTCGGTTTCCTGATTGATGGCCTCGCGCCTGGGCAGATACTCCTTGGGCCTGGCGCCGTCCTGATGCTCGGAGACGTTCAACATCCGGAGCTTGGCGCCAATCGGAAAGGCCGAGAAGTCGACGATCACGTCGAAGCGTTCGCCGGTGCCCATCGGGTCAAGCTGGTTCACGGTGACCGGATTGACCAGCAGGTTGCCGTCGGTCGAGATGACCTGCATCGGTACCCAGCGGTTGCGACTGTCGAGCAGCCCGAGCCGGATGAAGCGTGACATGCAGGCATTGAGCAGGCGGAACCGGTACTTGCGCGGCAGCACTTCGAAGAACGGCTTGTAGGCAAAGTTGACCAACAGCAGGTCGCCCAGAAAGCCGACCGTGTCGAAGATGTCGAAGAAGTACTGGCCGTCAGGGTTGAGCGCCGCGTCCGAGATCATCAGGTTGACGTCGAAATCGATATTGCCCCAATCAAGCTCGCTGCCGCTCGGCAATTGCAGGTTCACGCCGTCCCAGAGCCGCTCGTTGCCCCGGTCCGGTCCGCTGTAATAGTTGAGCGCGCCGAGATGTCCCTTGTAGACGTTCTCGGCCGTGAAGAAGAAGCGGTGGTCATGCATCCACAGTGAACCCTGAAGCTCACGATAATCGCCCTTCACCTGCACCAGCCCGCCATAGCCGTCCGGACCCGACGCGCGCGGATCGGTGGCATCGGTGTTGATCATGTCGGCACGCGCCAGCGTCGTCGACCAGTGGTAGTCGTAGAACTGGCCGGAATAGAAATGCGCGTTCGAGGCACCGTCGCTCGCCGAGGCGTTGTGACCGTTGTGGTTATGGGTGGCCTGGCTGAGGGAGCCGAAAATGCTCGTTTCTTCGGCATCCTCGGGCAGCAGGTTGTAATGCCGGAAGATCACCGGCTCGCCGTAACGGAGCTTCATTAACGGCGGCGGTAGCACCGACTTGCGGTTCTGGCCCGAATTGAAGGTCCAGATACTGTCACGGTCCTGATCCGGAAACTCGGGGTGGAAGGAGAACCCCCTGTCCAGCTGGCCGAGCGACATCACGAAGGCCTTCTTCGGCAGGTATTCCTGCCATCGTTGATGCGCGAAGTATTCGCCCGGCGGCCGCCCTTCCATTGGTCCGTGCGAGAACTCGGGATTCCGGCAGTCCTTGCCGTCCGACATGGTGAAATCGGTGTGGTAGGACAGGCGCCGCGCCGGCGGCTCGTCGAGGTCTTCGGGGAAATGCAGATCCAATTCGTAGTCGCGGTAACGGGGCTCGAGCGGGTGCGGCTCCTCCAGGCGGAGACGCGGCATTTTCTGGGTGAAGGGCAGCGCCCCGAAGGTCGGGCTGCGCGGGACCCCGGTCGGAATGCCCTGCGCATATGCGCTGGAGGCGAACGGGCTCAGCCCGTTGATGTTGGCCAGCGTGCCGGCGCTGGTGAAGATCCCCCACTTGAACAGCTCCCGGCGGGTGACCTGCCCCCGAGACAAGGCCTTGACGATCTCGGCACGATTTTTCCGGGCGTTCTCCGCTTCCCTGATGCGGTGACGCGATGCATGGCGCATTAGATACATGGAACCCTACCCCCAAACCGCCCGTCGTCACGCGAAAAAGAACCGGAGACGAATGTCGGGCGGCGAAAATTACACGCATCCATTGTGAAAGAACCAACGCCTGCGTCCATACTTCAAACGAGTTAACGCGCTATCCTAAATATAAGGGGTTGGTTTAATCGCGCCAAAAATCGGCGGTTCGTGAATCGGTATGGATTCCCGTACCACTTCGTTTCTTGGGGGTGATCGAAAATTGCCTTTCAAGGCGTTCCGCGATTCCGGAGTTTTTGAGGGGCAAGGTACCCTGACGCAACTGGCGAAATGACCGCACGCCTAGGATTCGTCAGTATTCTGAAGGGATTGAGGCCGCAGACGCGCCTTCTGTCAGGCAGGGCGGAGCCTAGATCATACGCCTGTCAGCACCCGCTCCACGCAACCCCAGCAGGGCTGTGGGCCGTGGCGTGGTAGGGTCACCGCTACGCGCTTTATCTATATTGAAGCGCATCCGGATGGCCGGTGATTATATGCGCTTTCGATATTTTGGCTAGTATCGTCGTCATAGGGAGAGTCCACTACTTAATCTAGTGGATCTATATGGAACCCTGATACTACGCCTCCTGATTGTGGTTTTTTCTAGACACAAGAAGAGAATCTTGGCTAGCTGAAGCCTAGGATGGATTGGCGGGGAGGCGTATCACGATATGAATAACGATCCCAGCGTTGGGAGTGGGTAGTCCTTCTGTTAGTGGATCGATTGGATCTGCTGCTGCGCGCTAATGCTAAAGCATGGTGCTTTTCGGTATAGCGAGTTTCTGCGTGGGTTGTGTGCTGACAGAGCGCGCCGACCATTCGGGCTGACAGTTCTCGGACGAACTTGGCCGCTTCCCTGACTTGACGATTGATAGGTTCTGCTGGCCGTAGGGCGGGCAGCAAGTCGCGCTGTCGACGTTTGATGCCTTCGGCGCCAGGTGCTGCCACTTATCAAAATTCTTTCTTGCGGCTCGCCCCTTCTCCGGGGGCGGTGAGCGGTTGCGTCGCCATCGACGCCTTCTGCCACGAGCTAAAAGTGCCGTTTTAAATTTTATTGGAGCGTATGATGGCCGTTAAGCTTAACTTGAACGACATTCAGTTCATTCTCGACCAGATCAAGATCGCCGAGGCCCACTCGGCGGGAACCCCCCTGGACCAGCTCATCGGGAGCCCGCTGCTGCCGCATGGCCTGCGGACCGTGGATGGCAGCTTCAACAATTTCGGGGCTGGCAGGGAGAAGTGGGGCGCGTCTGGCGAGCTGTTCCCGGGGCTGACGGACCCGTCCTTTGCGACCGGAAGCGGCAGCATGGCGCCACTTTTCGGACCGAATTTTCCGAGCAACAACGACTACGGCCAAACCGGCAACGTCATAGATGGCGAGCCTCGCCTGATCTCGAACCTGATCGTCGACCAGACCGCGGAGAACCCGGCGGCAATCTATGCCGCCCTTCGGCTTGCCGAATATGACAAGAATATTCTCGATGCGGTTCAGGCCATTCGTGCCGAGTATATCGCGATCCGGGCGAACCCCGGTGGATTGGACGAGGCGGCGCTGCAGGCCCAGTATGGAGAGTTCCTCGAGGATTACGGCATCGAGCTCGACGGCTGGACGATCATGCTGCGGAACTCGGCCCCTGATGACGGGGTCTCGGCGCCTTTCAACTCCTTCTTCACCTTCTTCGGCCAGTTCTTCGATCACGGGTTGGACCTCGTGAAGAAGGGGGGCAATGGCACGGTCTACATGCCGTTGAACCCGGATGACCCGCTCTACAATCCTGCGACTCCGCACACCAACTTCATGGCGATTTCGCGCGTGACGACCGACGAAGCCGTGGGGGGCAACGTGACCACCCCCTGGGTCGATCAGAACCAGACCTACACTTCGAGCGCATCGCATCAGGTCTTCCTGCGCGAGTACGAAGTCAAGGACGGCAAGCCCGTGGCCACCGGCCACCTGCTCGAAGGGGCGCGCGGCCTCGCGACCTGGGCGGACGTCAAGGCGCAGGCGCGGGACCTCCTGGGCATCGATCTGACCGATCTCGATGTGAGCTCCGTGCCGGAGCTGCTGGTCGATCCCTATGGCGAATTCATCCGTGGCGAGAACGGTCTGCCGCAGATCCTCGCCGCCTTCGCCAAGACCGGCGACGATGCCGACGGCAACCCGATCCTCGAGGCGATCTACGTCGAGGGCGACCTGACCAACCCGGTCGACCCCTCGGCGATCCAGCTGCCGGTTGGCACCCCCGTCTACAACCCTGCGCTGGGGATCAACGTCGCGGTGGTCGAGGGCCAAACCGTGTCGGCGGCCCGAACGGGCCATGCCTTCCTCGACGACATCGCCCACTCGGCCGTGCCCGTGAAGGACGCGAACGGTCAGCTGGTCGCCGATGCCGACGGCATTGCCGGCAATGCCGTGTCGATGAATATGCGGGGACAGAACACCGAGTACGACAACGAGCTGCTGGACGCGCATTACATCACCGGCGACGGCCGGGGGAACGAGAATATCGGCCTCTCCGCCGTCCACCACATCTTCCACTCGGAGCACAATCGCCAAGTCGACGACATCAAGGCGACCATCGAGGCCAGCGGCGACGCCAACCTGATCGCCCAATGGAAGCTCCCGGACGGCTCCTGGGACGGGGAGCGGCTGTTCCAGGCGGCACGCTTCGCGACCGAGATGCAGTACCAGCACCTGGTCTTCGAAGAATTCGCCCGCAAGATCCAGCCGGATGTCGACATCTTCATCGTCCAGCCGGACGTCGAGATGAACCCGGCCATCTTCGCCGAATTCGCCCATGTCATCTATCGCTTCGGCCACTCGATGCTGAACGAGACCGTCGAGATGATCACCGCGGATGGCGACCGCAGCGGTTCGATGGACCTCTTCGACGCATTCCTCAACCCGCTCGCCTTCGGCGCCGTGGATGAGAACGGCGTTGTCACCGTCGACCACAGGGAAGCGGCGGGGGCGATCATCCGGGGGATGACCGGCCAGGCCGGAAACGAGATCGACGAGTTCGTCACGGATACCCTGCGCAACCAGCTGCTCGGCATTCCGCTCGATCTCGCGGCGATCAACATCGCCCGGGGGCGCGACACCGGCATGCCGACCCTGAACGAGGCCCGTGGCCAGTTCATGGAGATGGCCAATGGCGACACCCAGCTCAGGCCCTACGAGAACTGGAGCGATTTCGCGCTCAACCTGAGAAACCCGGCCTCGATCATCAACTTCATCGCGGCCTACGGTACCCACGAGACGATCACGTCCGCCACGACCATCCAGGGCAAGCGCGACGCGGCCTGGGCCATCGTGATGGGCGGTGACGACGCGCCGACCGACCGGATGGAGTTCCTAAACGGCGAGGGGGCCTACGCGAACGATCCGCGGTTGGGTGGCCTGCAGAACATCGATCTCTGGGTCGGTGGCCTGGCCGAGAAGAAGATGTCCTTCGGCGGCATGCTCGGATCGACCTTCGCCTTCGTCTTCGAGATGCAGATGGAGAACCTGCAGGACGCGGACCGCTTCTACTACCTGTCCCGCGTTCAGGGCCGCAACCTGCTGACCGAGCTGGAAAACAACTCTCTGGCCAAGATGGTGCAGGCGAACACGGATATCGGCGAAACGGACTTCGCGATCCCGGCCGATGTCTTCGCGACCAGCGACCACGTCTTCTACATGGACATGGCCAAGCAGATGCGCATGACGGGCAAGGCCGATCCCGAGCAGGATGAAGAGACGCTCGGCGCGTTCACCAAGCTCGTGGAGCGGCGCGATGCTGACGGCGACGGGGTCGCGGAATACATCCGCTACAACGGCGCCGACCATATCATCGTCAGCGGATCCGACGGCAATGACGTGATCGTGGCCGGCGATGGCGACGACGCGGTCTGGGGCAATGACGGCGACGATCGGATCGAGGCCGGCTACGGCGTCGACATGGTCAGCGGCGGCAAGGGCGACGACATCATCACCAACTCCGGCACCGATATCGGCGAGGCCGACATCTTCAAGGGCGACGAAGGCAACGACGTCATCCATGCCGGCAGCGGCATGGCCCTGATCTTCGGGGGGACCGGCAAGGACTTCCTGATGACCGGTCCGGACGGCTCGGAGATCCGCGCCGGTGAAGGCGACGACTTCCTCCTCGGCGGCGACGGCCAGGACGTGCTGTTCGGCAACGAGGGCGACGACTGGATCGAGGGCAAGTCCCGTGCCGACATGGTGGTCGGCGACAACGGCGACATCTTCTTCAACTCGACCGTCGTCGGCCATGACGTCCTGAATGGCGGCCAGGGTGACACCGATTACGACGCCGACTCGGGCGACGACATCATGGTCGCCGGCGAGGGCATTCAGAAGAACATGGGCATGTGGGGCCATGACTGGGTGATCCACAAGGGCCAGAAGGTCGCGGCCAACGCGGACCTCAACTTCCCGCTCTTCTCGACGCTGCCGCTAGAGGTGGTGCGCGACCGGTTCGGCGAGGTGGAGGCCCTGTCCGGCTGGAAGTTCGACGACATCCTGAGAGGCGATGACCGCGTCTTCGACAGCGCCTTCGAAGCCGAGACCGAGGTCGAGGAAGAGGACGCGGAGGTCGAACCGCCCGAGGACGAGGGCGGCGTGCCGGTCGAGGAGGGGGTGAACAACCCGGGCTTCATGCTGGTGGAAGAAAAGCAGGAGGAGGTGCCGGAAGTCTATGACCCGACGCCTGAAGGCAACTTCCTGTACAACGAACTCGACCAGGCGGGCATCGACCGGATCGCGGGCCTGAACAAGCTCATCACCCCCGACATGATGCGGGAGCTGGAGTACCGGGCCAATGGTTCATGGGAGAACCTGGCCGAAGGCGCGCAGGGCGACATCAAGCAGGTGTTCGTCGGCGGCAACATCCTCCTCGGTGGCGGCGGCAGCGATCTCTTCGAGGGTCGCGGCGGTGACGACGTCATCGACGGGGATGCCTGGCTCAACGTGCGCATCTCGATCCGGGACGCGAACGGCGTCGAGATCGCGACGACCGAGGGGATGCACGCCAAGGTCTATTCGGCCGCAGGGTTCGAGTTGCATGGCGGCCGGCCACTCTCGGTGCTGATGCTCGAGCGGGTCTACAATCCGGGGCAGCTGCACATCGTCCGCGAGATCCTCTACGACGACAGCGGCACCGACCGGGCCCATTACTGGGACGACCGGGTGAACTACGACTTCGACGGCACGAGCGATGGCCGGCTGGTGGTCCAGCATGTCATCGCCAGCGAAACCGATGCCGAGGACGGCAACGCCGGCAACCCGTTCGACCCGCTCACCGGCAAGAACCGGACGTCGGATGGCAGGGACATCCTGTCCAACATCGAGGAGCTGCAGTTCCGGGACGGCGTCGTGGGCATCATCAACGGCACCGCGGCGAACGACACGCTCGACGGCACGGATGAGAACGACATCATGCTCGGGCTCGATGGCGATGACATCATCCGCGGCGGCCAGGGGAACGACGTCCTTATCGGCGGGCTCGGCAACGATCGGCTCTTCGGTAACGCCAACGACGATCGGCTGATCGGCGGGCAGGGCAATGACGTGCTGCGCGGCGGGACCGGGAACGACACCTATGTCATGCATCTGGCCGATGGCTCGGACCGGATCATCGAGGCGAACGGCCAAGGCGCCGAGGATCGCATCGTGATCAAGACGGGCGGCCGGGCGCTGGACGGGTTGTCCGCGCATGACAGCCAAGGCGGCGGTGCCGCCGGAGACCTGGTGATCGGCTATAACGGCCAGCAGGTCACGGTCGATGACCACTTCCTCGGGGCAAATGCGCAACGGGGGGTCGAGTTCATCAACTTCGACGGCGGCTCCTTCGGAGGCTATGCCCTCGGACGAGCGGACTACCGCATCAGCAGGTCCGATCCCGGCGACAACAACCGCGTCGGGACCACTGAGAATGACCTCATCGCCGGTGAGAACACTATAGATCTCATCGAGGGCGATGCCGGCAACGACCTCCTCTTCGGAGGCGGCGGCAACGACGAGCTTCGGGGTGGCGCCGGCGAGGACCTGCTCGTCGGAGGTCAGGGCAACGACACCGTGTTCGGCGGCGGCGGCGATGACACCATGGTTCGTAGTGTCGGAGACGGCCGCGATCAGATGGATGGCGGTGACGGCCACGACACCGTGCACATCATCGGTGACGCTAGTACCGAAGATTACGTTATCTACACCGCTGCCGCGGCGGAGCTTGAGAACATCGACACCGGCGGCGCGGAGATCGTGATCCAGCGCAACGGCGAAACCGTCGCGCTGCTCAGCAACACCGAGGAGATCGTCATCGACGGAAAGGGCGGCGGCGACACCTTCACCGTTCATGGTGACTTCACCGATACGAACCTGTCCTACAGCACGATCACATTGGAAGGTTCGGCGGCGGGTGAAACCATCGACATCACGGGTCTGGCTTCGGCCCACCGCATCTACTTCCGGTCGGGTGGCGGCGAGGACAGGATCATCGGGACGCTCCGTCCACAGGACGTGATCGTGCTGCCCAAGGGCGCGAAGGTCGCCGACTACACCCTGGTGGAGAATGAGGACGGGACGAGCACGCTCACCAACGGGAAGGGCCACGCGGTCGTCTTCACCCGAGGCGAGGGCACGCCCCAGATCGACGATGGCGACGGCGATATGGAGGAGCCGGAAGACAACGACGACGAGTACGAGGTGCCGGACACCGGCGGCGACAACGGCTTCGAGCCGCCCGAGGACGACGACGAGATGTTCGAGGGGGAGGAGCCGGACGGCGAACAGTCCGAGGAGGACCCGGAGGAGGAGTTCGAGGGCGAAGAAGCCTTCGATGACGAGGACGCGTTCGAGGAGGGGGAAGAGCCGGAAGGCGAGGACCAGTCCGAAGGCGACGAGGAGCCGGAAGGCGAGGAAACCTCCGAGAACGACGAAGACTCCGAGGGCGAAGAAGCGCCGGAGGGTGAGGACGAGTTCGAGGAAGAAGAGCCCGAGAACGCGGAAGAGCCCGAGGGCGAGGAGGCCGATGCGTCCGACGAGGACGACGACGAGGATGACGACTCGGCGCAGCCGCCGGTCGCCGCTCAGCCGCCCGCCACGCCGACCGAACGCGCCGATTACATCATGGGCACTGCCGGCAACGACATGCTCGTCGGCCTGGGTGGCGGTGACACGATCCTCGCAGGGGCCGGAGCGGACATCGTGTCTGGCGGCCGAGGCGCCGACTTCCTCTCCGGCGACGCCGGTCGGGACGTCATCTTCGGTGGCGCCGGCGATGACGACGTGCTCGGCGGCGACGGCGCCGACATGCTCTACGGCGATGCCGGCAACGACCGCATCCTGGCCGGCTCGGGCAACGACATGGTGAATGCCGGCGCGGGCAGCGACGTGGTCTTCGGCGGCGCAGGCGACGACACCTTCGTGGCTGAGGTCGGAGACGGCAACGACACCTACTACGGCGACGACTTCGGCGGCGGATACGGCAACGACACTTTGGACATGTCCGCGATCACCGCCAACATCACCGCCGATCTCGGCACCGGTGCGGGAGGGCGCGGCATGGTTGCGAGTTCCCAGACCGGACGGGACGTGCTTCAGGGGGTGGAGAACATCGTCACCGGCAGCGGGGACGACGTCATCACCGCGTCGCGGGCGGTCAACGTCATCGACGGCGGGGACGGCAACGACATCTTCCGCTTCCTGTCGGCCGGCGATGCCAATGGCGACACGATCGTCAAGCTCCAGTCGGGCGACCGGATCGACCTCAGCGCGATCGACGCCAACAGCCAGGTCGCCGGAAATCAGAGCTTCACCCTGGTTTCGGACGGCTTCTCGGGTGCCGGGCAGCTGATGATCTCCGAGGAGATGCGCGAGGACGGGACCTACACCGTGCTGCGCGGCAACGTCGACAATGACGACGAGGCCGACTTCGAGATCGGGATCAAGAGCGGCCAAGTCAGCGAGTTCCAGCTGACCCTCTGAGTGCGGTGGCGGGCGGGGACATCCCCGCCCGCCCCGAATTTTCCAGTTTCACGGTTACAGGGGTGGAGTGACTCTGATGGCAAACGCAGAAGCCAAGGCCGAGGCGAAGAGAAAGTCCGGAGAAAAACTGACCAAGGGATTCCGGGGCGTCTTCTTCTTCCTGTTCGGTGTCTCCGGGATCATAAATCTTCTGGCGCTGACCGGCGCGTTCTACATGATGCAGATCTACGACCGGGCGCTGACGAGCGGCAGCATTCCGACCCTGCTGGCCATCTCCGTCCTCGCGGTCGGCCTGTATTTCTTCCAAGGCCTGTTCGATATCGTCCGGTCGCAGATCCTGGTCCGCGTCGGCTCAGAGCTCGACCGGAAGGTTGCCCCCACGGCGCACCAGGTGGCCATCGACATGCCGAGATTCGGTTTCTCGACGGCCGAGGCCCTCGCACGCGGCCGCGACGTGGACACGGTGCGCGGCTTCCTCGGGAGCCAGGGGCCGATGGCGCTGTTCGACCTGCCCTGGGTGCCCGTGTTCGTCGCCTTCGTCTACATGCTCCACCCGGCCCTCGGCATGCTCACGCTGGGCGGCGCGATCGTCCTGACGACGCTGACCCTGCTGGCGGAGATCCTGACCCGCAAGCTGAGCACCGCGACGCATGAGGCGTATATCCAGAGAAACGCCATCGCGGATTCCAACGCGCGCAACTCCGAATGCCTCCGGGCCATGGGGATCTCGGGCCGGGCGCTGCGTCGCTTCGCGGCCGCGAACGAAGAGCATCTCGACCTGCAGACCCGCACCAACGACATCGTCGGCACCTTCGGCGCCATCTCGCGGGTGCTTCGGATGATCCTGCAATCGTCGGTGCTCGGCCTCGGTGCCTATCTGACCATCCAGGGCAGCCTGTCGGCCGGTGCCATCATCGCGGCGTCCGTGGCGTCTGCCCGCGGCCTCGCCCCGGTCGATCTCGCGATCGGGAACTGGAAGAACGTGGTGGGCGCGCGGACCGCGTTCGACCGCCTAAAAGGCACGGTGGCCATTCTCGACCAGGCCAAGGTGCAGATGATGCTTCCTGCGCCGGAGCGCTCGCTCAAGGTCGAGAACATCACCGTCGCGGCCCCCGGCTCGGGGCGCGTCCTGCTCAGCGAGGTCAGCTTCGAGGTGCAGGCCGGCCAGGCGCTCGGCGTCATCGGCCCGAGCGGCGGCGGCAAGACGACGCTCGTGCGCGCCCTGACCGGAATCTGGCCGGTGCTGCGCGGCAGCGTCCGGCTCGATGACGCGGAGCTGGCGCAGTGGAACGAGGAGGAGCTGGGCAACTTCGTCGGCTACATGCCGCAGGAATACTCCCTGCTGGACGAGACCATCGCCCAGAACATCGCGCGGCTCGACGAAGAGGCCGATCCGCGCGGCGTCATCAAGGCGGGCCGCATCGCGGCGGTGCACGAGATGATCGTCCGGCTGCCGGATGGCTATCACACCCGGCTCGGCCCGAACGGCACCTCCCTCTCGGGCGGCCAGCGCCAGCGGATCGGCCTGGCGCGCGCGCTCTATGGCGACCCGTTCCTCGTGGTCCTCGACGAGCCCAACTCGAACCTCGACGGCGAGGGCGAGGCGGCCCTCACCGCGGCCATCGAGGCGGTGAAGGCGCGCGGCGGGATCGTCGTGGTGATCGCCCACCGCCCGAGCGCACTGGCGGCGGTCGATCTGGTCGCGGTCATTCAGCAGGGCAAGCTCTCGGCCTTCGGCCCGCGCGACCAGATCGTCGGTGGGCAGGTGCGCACGCCCAAGCCCAAGGTGGCAACGGCCCCCGTGGCCCCGGTTGTGGCGACGGCGTCATGATTTCGGTCAAGAGCACGAAGGGCGCGGTCGAGAGCGCCGATCCCGCCGAGCCCTATGCGCGGCGGACGGTCGCCAAACCGTTCGGGCTGGCCAAGGCGGGCGCATGGCTCATCGCGGTGGCCGTCTATCTCAAGACGGCCCTGTCCGGGAGCGTCGAAGCCGCCGCGCCGGCAGGGGCCAAGGAACACCGGGAGATCAAGAAGGAGCCGCGACCGGTTCCGGACAGCAAGGAGGAGCAATCCTTTCCGAAAGAGACCTCCCCGCTACCCGAGAAGTTCGACGGCCACACCGTGAAGACCTTGCTGGCCGCCGATCCCAACTCCGACACCATCGCCTTCTTCACCGGAGAGGCGAAGCTGGATCCGGCGATCTTCAAGCCCGTGGCCTATGTTCCGTCGGAGGCCAACGTGAATGGCTTTCCCAATGAACACCCGCTCCTGTCCGGACATCTCCGCAGGGTGATCGACGGCGACAAGGCCGCCCCGCCGAAGCTCAGGAAGCCCTCCAAGGAGGAGCCGGTGAAGACCCCGCAGGAGGTCAAGGGCGAAGACCCGGCTCCCGCCAAGGAAAGCCCGCCGGAAACCGAAGCGCCGGGCGGTGCGACCGAGAACAGCACCGATGACGGGGAAGAGGGCGAAGGCGCGAAGACGAGCAACCGGGCGCCGCGCGTATCGGGGCCGCTCTACCTGAACGACCTGTCGGTCTGCGCGATCCTGTCGCTGAGCCTGGCGGATCTGCTGCGGGGCGCGACCGATCCCGATGGCGACCAGCTCCATGTCGAGAACGTCTCGGCCTCCTCCGGGCATCTGACCTTCCATCCGGATGGCTACTGGGAGTTCGAAACCGGGGGCGAGGTTCAGCCGGTGGTGATCACCTACACCATCAGCGACGGCAGCCTCGGCGTGCAGCAGACCCTGAAGTTCGAGGTCACGCCCACCCATGACATCCTCGGCACCGAGGGCGACGACATCCTGATCGGCACCATGTGCGACGACGACATCCGGGCACTGGCCGGGGATGACCTGATCGACGCACGCGCCGGGGACGACCTGATCCAGGGCGGGGCCGGGGATGACCATATCTTCGCCGGTCCGGGCAACGACTGGGTCCATGGCGGGCCGGGGCACGACATCATCTTCGGTGGCAGCGGCGACGATTTCCTCGAGGGCGGCAGGGGGAACGACCGCCTGTTCGGGGAAAGCGGAGACGACGAGCTCTCTGGCGGCGAGGGAGACGATCACCTCGATGGGGGGAGCGGCGATGACGTCCTCTCCGGCGGTCAGGGAAACGACCGGATCATCGGTAATGTCGGGAACGACATGATCTTCGGCGATGCCGGCGACGATACGATCGACGGAGGCAGGGGCGACGACTTCGTGGAGGGGGGCGCCGGCAACGACGTTCTGCGCGGCGGCAGCGGGAACGACCGCATGACCGGCGGCGATGGCAACGACCACATGGTCGGAGGAGACGGGGCCGATATCCTTCTCGGCGAGGCCGGTGACGACCTGATCGAAGACGGCCGGGGCGCGGACATCGTGAATGGCGGCGCGGGCGACGACATCGTCGTCGCGACCCCGGATGGTGCCACCGATCACTATGACGGCGGAGAGGGTGTCGACCGGATCGACTATTCGGCCGCCACCGAGGATCTGGTGATCGACCTCGCCGCCGGGCGTGTGACCGGGGTCGAGATCGGACAGGATTTCATCTCGAACTTCGAGCACGTGGTGGCCGGGGCCGGCGATGACCTGATCCGTTTCGGCGCGCAGCCGGTGACGGTGACGGGCGGCGCGGGTCAGAACCGGTTCGAGTTCGCGACCGAGGACCTCTGGGAGGACTTCTTCGAGGGCCGGTTCGAGGCGCACCGGATGGAGATCCACGACTTCAAGGTCGGGGATCACCTGAAGCTGTCGAAGTGGGACATCCTCCACGGCAATGATGACGGGCCGGAGGACTACGAGGATGTCGTGTTCGATGCCCGTCCCTCTGCCGTCGATATCCCGATCCGCTACAGATCCGAGCGGACGGAGGAGATCGACAGGACCGTCCTCGAAGCCGATCTCGATGGTGACCAGTTCTACGAGATCTCGTTCATCCTGAATGGCCACCACTCTCTCATTATCCAAGCAAGCGCTTGCTGACCGAAGGCGGGGAAAATTCCATGCAACATACTGCGAACGCGTCCAAGCGATATGGCTCCAAGGGCATTCGGGCCCGCGTCGCCACCGGCATCCTGCTGGGAACCTTCCTCGTGGTCGGCGCCGGGGGGTGGGCGGCGACGGCGAAACTGACGGGCGCGGTCATCGCGCCGGGGACCGTCACCGTGGATGATGAACTCAAGGCCGTTCAGCATCGGGATGGCGGCATCGTGCAGGAGATCGCCGTCCGCGAGGGCGACGTGGTCGAGGAGGGCCAGGTGCTCATCCGGCTCGACGACGCCCAGACAAAGGCCGAGCTCTCGATCATCAGAACCCAGATCAACGAGAACGAGGTCAAGCGGCTGCGACTGCTGGCCGAACGCGATGGCCTCGCCGTGATCGAACTTCCCGAAGAGTTCGAGAAGGCCGTAGGCAGCGTCGCGAGCCTGGTGCTGGGCGAGACACGGCTCTTCGACGGCAACTCCAAGACCCGTGAGAACCAGAAGCAGCAGCTCGAACTCAGCATTCGCCAGATCGGCGACGAGATCGAGGGGCTGCGGGCGCAGAAGCTCTCGAAGCAGGAGGAGATCGAACTCGTCTCCCAGGATGTCGCCCGGATGAAGAAGCTCTCCGATGACGGCCTCGTCGAGGATGCGCGTCTGACGTCGATTCATCGGGAGCGGGCCCGGCTCGCCGGAGAGGCGGGGCGGATCGACGCCGAACTTGCCCGCGCGGCGGCCCGTATAAGCGAGATCCGCCTGCAGATCCTCGCGGTCGACGACGACGCCCGTACCCAGGCCCAGCGGGAGTTGAGCCAGATCGAGACCCGCCTGTCGGAACTCAGGGACCGGGAAATGGCGGTTCAGGACCGCCTCTCGCGGAGCGATATCAAGGCCCCGATCACCGGCACCGTGAACGAGGTGATGGTGAACACGATCGGCGGCGTCGTGACGCCCGCGGAGGTGCTGATCACGATCGTCCCGCATGACGCGGCGCTGAAGGTGGCGGTCAAGCTCAGCCCCGCCAGCATCGATCGGGTCGATGAGGGCCATCTCGCGCGGATGCGCTTCACCTCCTTCAACCAGAGGGTCACGCCGGAGATCATCGGCCGGGTCGCGCATGTCTCGCCCGCGGCCTCGACCGACGCTGCGACGGGGGAAAGCCACTTCATGGCTGAGATCGAGGTGCTCGACGGCGAGCTCGAGAAGCTTCCGTCCCAGCGGCTTCTGCCGGGCATGCCGGTGGAGGTCTACGTGCAGACCGAGGAGCGCACCGCGCTGTCCTATCTGGCGAAACCCGTGACCGACCAGTTCAACCGGGCCTTCCGGGAAAGATAAACAGTGGTTTTTTGAGAGGGAGGGGTAGGGGATGGAGAACGTCGCCGAATTCCTGAATACGCAAGTGGTGCCGATCTGGAACGCGTTCATGAACGGGGGGAGCGCGGTACTGTGGGCGGAGCTCACCGAGCCATCGGCCATGGTCCTGTTCACCCTGGCGCTTCTGTCCGGCATCGTCAGCAGAAGCGCGACCATGTTCATCGGCGCGACCGCTCTCGCCGGTGCGGGTCTCTATCTGCAGTACAGCCACGATCTCCTGCTGGATTTCAGGGTGGCGAGCGTGCTGATCGGCGCGCAGGTCATCTTCCTGCTGGGAGGCTGGGCCCATTATCACCGTGCCCGGCAGATGAGATCGGCGCTTCAGGCGCTGGAAAGCGAGAACGAGGAGTTGCAGACCAAGCTCGATCGCGAAGTCATCTGGCGCATTGCGGGATACACGACCTCGGCGCTGGACCAGAAGGCCGGGTCCAAACCCGCCGACGATGTGAGCTGATGCATGCGAGGGCCTTTGCGGGGCCGGCGACCCGCGGCCCCCGAGCAGGCCCACTTAGCGCCCCGTTTCTTCGTCTCCGGCCGCCCCCGTCGAACGGGCAATTCGATAGCCACGCGGCCCTCTCTCGGCCGGAGAGTTGGGCCTCACCAAGGAGGCTTGGGCCCATGCCTGGGCAGGCGCTCATGTTCCAGCCATGAACTCTCCGGCAGGCCGCGGGAATGACGGGCTTCGGGGTGATCATCAACACCCCGCGTCCGACCGCGTCGCGGCTTCAGGACAGGTCGATGAGCCGGGCCTCGAGACGGCGTTCGGCCGCGCCGGTGAAGCCGCACGTCGTGCAGCCAGCGCCACCGCAACCGGTGCAGGACCGCATCACCAGCGATTGCGACAGCACGCCGCGCAGCACGTCGCGCACCAGGTAGTCGGGCACGCCGAGATCGCCGAGCCGGGTCGCGGCGGCCTCGGCCGAATTGGCGTGCAGTGTAGAGAGCACCATCCGGCCGACCTGCGCCGCGCGACAGGCGATCGCCGCCGTTTCCTGATCGCGGATCTCGCCGATCATGATCACGTTGGGGTCGTGCCGCAGGATCGAGCGCAGCACCCGCGCGAAGCTCAGCCCGATGGCCTCCTGCACCTGCACCTGCTGCACGCCCGGCAACTCGTATTCGACCGGGTCTTCGACCGTCACGATCTTGGTGCGGGGCGAGTTGAGATGGCGCAGCGCGGTGTAGAGCGTCGTGGTCTTGCCCGAGCCGGTCGGGCCGGTGACCAGAAACAGCCCGTTGGGATGCTCGATCGCCCGGACGATCCGGGCCACCAGGTCGGGCGCGAAGCCCAGATCCTCCCAGCCCTGCCGCAGGGCCTGCGGGTCGAGGACTCGGAGCGCGATGCTTTCGCCGTGCTGCGTCGGCAGCGAGGAAAAACGGAAGTCGATCACCCGCCCGGCGATCGGCACCCGCATCCGCGCATCCTGCGGCAGCCGCCGCTCCGAGACGTCGGCCTGCGCCATGACCTTGAGCCGCGCGAGGATCGCCGCGGTGCCGAGGCCGGGATCGACCTCCTGCCGCGACAGCAGGCCGTTGACCCGCATCCGCACCACGAGACCGCTCTCGGTGCTCTCGAAATGGATGTCGGAAGCGCCGAGCGCCACGGCATCGGCCAGCTTCTCGTTGACGAAACGGATCACCGGCCCCTCGGCCTCCGGCGGTGCGGACAGGCCACGCCGGGACGCGCCATCCGCCTCAGGATCGCTCTCCGACCCCGCCTCTTCGGCCTGGCCGCGCGCCAGCAGCATCCGGATCGTCCGCAGCGTCGCGCCGCGCGGAGCGACGGGCCGCCCGAGGTGGAACTCGAGCTCGCGGCGCAGCTCGGTGTCGCCGGGGGTGGCCATCAGCACGGTCTGCGGCTCGTGCTCCAGCGACAGCAGCGGGGCGACGGCCTTGGCGCCGAGATAGGCCGGGGACAGGCGGAGCACGGCGTCCGGGTCGAGCCGCGCGCCCTCTTCCCAGGGCGCGGCGGCAAAGCCGATCCCCAGCGCCGCGCAGACCAGCGGCAGCAGCGTCTCCTCGTCGATCAGCCGCAATTCCAAGAGCACCTGTTCGAGCGGAACGCCGCGCGCATCGGCCATGCCGAGGGCCCGGGCGAGCTCCCGCGTCGGCAGCTGTCCCGATGCCTCCAGGCTTCTCGCCATAAGCGCATTCCGCGCGGGGCTTTCACTCTTTTCTCCCTCATTCATGGCAAAAACCGCTATCCTCACCCGGAAGACCGTCGAATGGTCCGACTGCCTTTTCGTGAGTGTCGTTTTTTTCAGGTCCGTATGTGAAGGTTTTATTGGCCCAGCGATCGGAAAAGCTCCGCGCCGCGTGGCGCCTGCTGTTCCCGACCTCCGTCCTCGCCGGCGGGCTGCCGCCGCGTCCGCCACTGACATTGCGAATGGCGACGTTGCTGCCGGGTGCCGCCGAACAGGCGGCGCTTCGGACGGCGGCCCGGCGGGGCCGTCCGGTCGATGTCGAGCTGCCGCGGGACGTGTTTCTCGAAAAGACCGTCAGCATCCCGCGCGCTGCCCGCGCGCAGGTGCAGGCCGCGATCGCGGTGCAGATGCGACAGGAGATGCCGGCGCAGGGGCGGGGCCTCGTCTGGCGCGAGGCGCTGCCCGAGCGTCGCGGCGATCGACTGCATTTTCCCGTGCTGTTGATGAAGCAGGACGAGCTGGCAGCGCTGAGGCGCGCGGTGGAGGAGACAGGCGCGCCGCTGCGGCTTGTCAGGGCCGCGGCCATGCCGGGCATGGCACCCTTTCTCGACCGGCGCGGCGTGACGGATCGCGCCCAACGGCGCTGGACCGCGCTGCTGGTGCTGCTCTTGGCGATGGTGGCGGGCTGGACGCTGTTCGAGCGCTGGAGCGCGCTGTCGGAGTTGGAATCGAGAAACGCCGCGCTCGCGCGAGAGGTCGCCGCGCTCATGGATCAGGCGGTGGAGGCGCAGCAGGAGGCGGTCTCGCGCGAGGCGTCCCTGTCGACGCTGGCATCAGAGATCGCGAGCTTCGAGGCGGAATACCACAGGCTGCCGATCCTGACGGATCTCACGACAATGCTGGAGGATCGGGTCTGGCTCTCCGCCCTGTCGCTCGACCGCGACGAGATGCGGCTCACCGGCTTTGCAGAGATGGAGGTGACGGCGGTCGTCGAGGCCATCCGCTCCGCCCCTTGGGCCGCCGAGGTCGCGCTCGACGGGCCGGTCATCCTCGACCCGGTCAGCCGACAGAACCGGTTCCAGCTGCGCGTGACGCTGCGCGCGGAGGAGGCGACATGAGGTGGATCGGCGCCTTGATCGGCTTGGGTCTGATGTTCCTTGCGGGGGCGACCCTGGCGCATGGGCTGTCGCGGGTCGGCGTCAGCCGGCAGGCCGCGCTGGAGACCGAGGCCGCGCGGCTGCGCCAGCAGGTCGGCGAGCTGCAGTCGCGGATCGCGTTCTGGCAGGCGGCGGGCGCGGCGCTGGTCCCGCCCGAGGGCATTGCCCATCGCAGCCCCGACGAAACCAGCAGCACCCTCGCCGTGCAGAAGGCGCTGTTCGAACTCGGCGCCGAATCCGGGCTGACGCTGTCGACCATCGGCGCCGCGCCGCCCCCTGCAGGCTTCAGCCAGCCCGTGGTTGCGGTCGAGCTGGAGGCGCGCGGCCCGATCGGAGCGGTCGCGACATACCTCGCCGGGCTGGAAGCGGTGGAGCCGCGCCTGGCCGTGTCGCAGATGGTGATCCGTGCCGCGCCGCGCGGTTTCGATGCCGCGCAGAGGATGTCGCAGGTGACGATGCGGCTGGTGGTCTGGGGGTTCTGGGTGCCGACCACGGAGGAGCTGTAGCATGAGAGCCCTGCGCCACCTGCCGCCTCTCGCGCATGTCGCGCTGCTCGCGGGCTTCGGGCTGGCGCTGGACTGGAGCCGCGAGCCGCCCATGGCTCTCGTATCGGCCCGCCCCCAGACCGGTGATGCGGCCCCCTCCGCCCCGGGCGATCGGCTGTTCGCCTTCTCCGGGCCGAGAGACTACGGCGACCGCCTTCAGGAAATAGCCGAACGGCCGCTCTTCGTGCATGGCCGGGGCAGGGCGGTGGCGGCGGCCCTGCCGCCAGCCGAGAGACCGCCCGAAACCGCCCCGGAAGCAGCGGTCCAGATCTTCGTGAGGGGCACCATGGTCGATGCCGGGGGTGGCCAGGCGCTGCTGGATATTCCCGATGGTGAAGGGGAGGTCTGGGTAAGGCTGGGCGACAGCATCGCTGGCTGGCGGGTGGAGGAGATCCTCGTCGGGTCGATACGGCTGTCGCGCGATGGCGAAGATCGAACGGTCCGGCTGTTCGAATGAGAGGCCGGGCGACATGCCACGACCCGCACGCCCTCGGGCCGGCCGGGCGCGATGTCTCCGCGCCGCTGGCCGGATCGTAGGGGAGCGAGAGGTGCCTGTATTCGCCTACAAGGGTTACACCTCCGCCGGGCAGAGCGAGCGCGGGCGGCTCGAAGGGACATCCGAGGGTGCGGCCTACGAGACGCTTCGGGCAATGGGCCTTTCGGTCGTGGAGTTGCGCGAAGCGGGCGCGGGTGCCTCGGTGCCGTGGTATCGGCGAGAGGTCGGGTTTGGGGCCGGGCAGATCCCGCTCGAAGCGCAGGCCGCGCTGGCCGAGCAGATGGCGGTGCTGTTCCGGGTCAGGTTGCCGATCCTCGAAATCCTCAGGGTGCTGGGCGCCGGTACCCAGCGGCGCGACGTTCGAGGGCGGTTGGAGCGGGTCGCCCGACTGGTCGCCGAAGGCCTGCCCTTTGCCGAAGCCTTCGCCCAAGCCGGGCCGCGCGTCGCCCCGGTCTTCACCACGCTGCTGCGGATGGGCGAGAGCTCCAACGAGATGCCGGACCTGCTGCAGGATCTGGCCAAGCATCTGCGCAGCCAGCAGCGGCTTCGCGCCCAGATCGCGGCGGCGCTGATCTACCCGGCGGTGCTCGTGACGGTCGGGATCGGGGTGCTCGTGCTGGTGAGCCTGACCTTCGCCCCGGCGCTGGAGCCGCTGTTCCAAAGCCGCGGCCTCGCGCCGCCGACCGGGCTCGCGGTGTTCCTGTCGCTGCGCGATCTCGTGGCGAATTGGGGGGTCTGGCTCGGGCTGGCGGTGGTGGCGGTGCCGGGGCTGGTGGCTCTCGCCCTGCGGCTCGCACGGGTGCGGGTCGTGACGCGGCTGCCGGTGATCGGACGGCTGGCGCAGGACACCGCGCTTCTCCGGATGACTCGCGGGCTGGAACTGCTGCTCCGCTCGGGCATGTCGCTGCCCGACGCCCTCGACCTGCTCGGCACGCTGCAGCCGGGGGCCGCGCATGCGGCAGCCATGCGCGCGGCGGCAGAGAGCCTAAGGAGCGGCGGCCGCGCCCATGAGGCCTTCGCGCAGGCGCCCCGGTTGCCGCTGCTGTTTCTCGAGCTTTTCCGCATTGGTGAAGAGACCAACACGCTCGGCGCGGTTCTAGGGACATTGTCGGAAGCGCTCGCGGCCCAGATCGAAAGCCGTATCGGGCGGCTGCTGCGGGCGCTGACGCCGGCGCTGACGCTGATCGTTGGCGCGCTGGTGGGCCTGCTGGTCCACGCTGTGATGGAGGCCGTCTTCTCGGTGAGCGACCTTGCGTTCTAGCGCTGCCCGCAATGCGGCCACGCGCCGCCGCGCGACCTCGGGCTTCACCATGCTCGAGGTGCTATTGGCCTTCGCGATGCTGACCATCGTGACCGGCGCGGTGCTGGGGGTGACCAGCTCGGCGCTGCAAGGGAGTGCGCGGCGCGTGGAGCGGGCCTGGCTGGTCGAACTCGCGCGCTCGGTGACCGAGGAGCATCTGGCCACCCGGCGTTTCATCGCGACGGTGGAGAGCCTCGGCCAGTATGAGGAGTGGCATTGGCGCATCGAAGAGCAACCGGCCGAGCCCATCGTCGCCATGCCCGGTGTGGCGCTGGACGGCTACGTGACGGTGGCGGTCTCGGTCTGGAACGCCGCCGCGCCCGAGCGGGTGGTCACCCTCGAAAGCGTCGTCGCCGAAAGGCCCGCGCCATGAGGTCGAAGGGGGACCGGCCCGTTGCCCCGCATCGTCCATGGCGCAACCCCCGGGCGGGGGTGACACTGCTCGAACTTCTGGTGTCGTTGGCGATGATGGCGGCGCTGGCGCTGATCCTCGCCTCCACGCTCGACGTGACGGCGCGCGGTGCCAGTCGCCTCGGCGCCGAGGCGCGCGGGCTCGCGCCGCTGCTCGATCGGGCGACGCTGCGCCGCTGGATCGAGGACATGCCGCCCGGCGCCATCCTCGCCGGCAGCGCCGAGCGGATGAGCTTTGACACGCTGATCGACGCACCGCCGTTCTGGGCGGGCGAGCTGACGCGGATATCGATCGAGAGGTCGGGCGACGCGGTCCGCGCCGGGGCTCTACTGCCGAGCGGCGACATCGGGCGGGAGATCCTGTTGTCGGAAGAAAGCGCGGGCTTCGCCATCGCCTATTGGGGCCGTCTGCCGTCGGGCGTCGGCCACGCGTGGTTCACGGAATGGCCGCCCGGCGCGGGTCTGCCGGACCTTGTGCGTATCAGCTATGACCGAGAGGGCCGCGCCGTGCCGCCGCTCAGCGTGCGCCCGGCGCGTGCGGCGCATCACAGCGTGATGTCGCTGTCTTCCCTGCCGCCACCCGGCTGACCGTCCCGGCCCAGCGTCAGCAGTTCGAAGCCGCCATCCGGCGCGGGGTAGCGATAGAGGAACCTCCGCCCCCAAGGATCGGTCAGCCCGTCCGGCCCCTCAAGATAGGGGCCGCGCCAGTCGGCGAGACCGGAGGGCATGGCGATCAGCGCGTCGAGACCCTCGGCCTCGGTCGGGTAGCGGCCGGTATCGAGGTAGTAGAGTTGCAGCGCGCTCTTGAGGTTGGCCATGCTGACCTGCGCGGCCTGCGATTTGGCCCGGCCGAAGCTGTCCATCAGCCGTGGCGCCGCCAGCCCGGCCACCATCACGACGATGGCCATGACCACCATGATTTCGAGCAGGGTGAGCCCGGCCCGGGGGTTCCGTCGGGACCTGTCGCGGTTCAGTGCCATGGCATGCCCGGAATTTGCAACAAAAAGACCATGTATATTGCGTAAGCCAGGAAGGGCCCGAAAGGAATTCCCAAATGGGTTGTATTCCCGCGGCCGCGCCGCGCCGCCAGCGCCGCCGCGATGCCGCCCATGCAGGCGATCAGCAGCGCCCACCAGATCGCGGCGAAGCCGGTGCAGAGCGTGCCGGCGCCGATCAGCTTGGCATCGCCGATCCCCAGCGCCTCGCGCCCGATGCGGCGGAAGGCGAGGTCGCCGCCGATCCACAGCACCGCAGCCAGGCCGATCGCGAGGGCGATTTCACTCCACAGGCTCGCCGGATGCGCGACCCACTGGAACAGAGCGCCGCAAAGCGCGATGCTGATGATGGCGGTATCGGGGATCTCGAACCGGCGCAGATCGGTGACGCTGAGCCAGATCAGCGGCACCGCGAGCACCGGCGCGAGCCACGCGAGACCACCCGGAGAGGCGTGCCATGACACCAGCAGGAACGTCGCGCCGTAGACGGGGACGAGAACGATGAGGACCGAAGCAACGGATCCGGACATGGGAAACCAACCAGCAGCCATACGCGAGCCTAGACGCGGCATGGTGCTTCTCGCAACGCTTGGTGGAGTGCTGATGCTTGCCTCCATGGCGCTGGCGCTCGAAGCGCGCGGCGCGGCGACCCGCAAGGTGCTGGCCGGGCTGGAGCGGTCCCACCGGGAAGCGGTGGACGCGGCCTCGGCGCGCGAGCTGCTGCGAGGGGTGCTAGCCGAGGCGCGGCGCGGCGCCGTCCCGCACCCGGAGCTGTCGCGGCTCGATGGCACCCCGTTCGAACTCGCGCTGGACGGCAGGCTGTGGGAGGTGCGCGTGAACGACGTCGACGGGCTGGTCGACCTCTACCTTGCGCCGCCGGAGGTGCTGGCGCTGCTGCCGGCGGATGCGAGCGAGATCCTGCGCCGCCGACAGGCGCTGCTGGCCGAAATGCCCCCGGGAGCCCGGTTGTCGAGCGAGGTACAGATGCTGGCGCGGCTCGGTTTCGACGCCGCGGAACGGGACCGCCTCGGGCCGCTGGTCACCCAGCTGGCCCGCACCGGGCAGGTCAATCCCGACCTCGCCCCCGCTGCCATCCGGGCCGCAGCGGCGGCGCTGCCGGGGGCCGATCTGGCCGCGGGCCGGACCGCCGAGATCTCGCTGCGCCGCCTGCCGACCCCGCCGCCTCAGTAGAGACCGTTGATCTCGAGCGGCAGCCGCCGCACCGTGCGCTGCCGCAACGCCGGGACCGCGCCGGTCGGTTGGGTGTCCGCCGCCTCCGCCGCCTGCAGGCGCGAGAGGCTGCGCGTGGCTGCGGCGCGCACGTCGGTCGGGTCGAACAGCACGGTCGGTCGCATGAACACGAACAGCGTCCGGCGGGTGCGTTCGGCGCTGCGCGAACGGAACAGCTCACCCACCACGGGGATGTCCGCGAGGCCCGGCACCTCCTGTTCGGTGGACTGGCGATCATCCGAGATGAGCCCGCCCAGCACCACGGTGCCGCCGCTCATCGCCTGAACCGTGGTTTCGATCACGCGGCGGTTGGTGACCAGATCGGCCGCGCCCTGCACCGACGCGTTGACCAGCGACGATACCTCCTGCGAGATCTCGAGCCGCACCACCCCGTCCGATGTCACGCGCGGCAGCACCTGCATGGTGATGCCGACATCGCGGCGCTCGATCGTGGTGAAGGGGGTGAGCGAGTTGCCGTCGGTGACGAAGCTACCGGTTCGGAACGGCACGTTCTGGCCCACCACGATCGTCGCGGGCTTGTTGTCCATGGTGGTGACGCTCGGCGTGGAAAGCAGGTTGGCCGAGCTCGACTGCGACAGCGCCTGCACCAGCAGACCGAAATCGTCGCGGCCGACCCCGATGCTGAGCCCGGTCGACAGCGCGCCGGCCCCGCTCTGCCCCAGCGCTAGCAGCACAGACTGCAGCGAGCTGCCGGAATTGCCGAAATTGGTCGCGACCAGCCGCCCGTCCGGCACGCCGCGCCCGAGGCCGAGTTGGGCGCCGAGCCGGTCGGCCATGTCGCCGGACACCTCGACGATCGCCGCCTCGATCATCACTTGCGCGCCGCGCACATCGAGCGCATGCACCAGCCTCGAGACCTCGGCGAGCTGCCGGGGCGTGCCCCGCGCGATCACCGCATTGGTGGCCGTGGAGGCCTGCACCGAGACCTGCGATGCGGGCGTGGTCGGCACGGCCAGGGCGACCCCCTCGGCGTCGACCAACTCAAGCTGCGCCGCCAGGTCGGTGCCGCCCTGGAGCGTCGCGCGGATGATCTCGGCCACAGCCTCCGCATCGGCGAATTTGAGGTTGTGGATGGCGGTGTCGAGCGTCTCGGCGGGCGCGCTGGGTGCCGTCGGCCGCGCCACGTCCATGTCGCGGGCGAGGGCGCGTATCTGGTCGATATCCGACTGGACGCCCCGAACCAGCAACACGTTCGAGCTCGGATCGACCGAAATCCGCGCGCCGGTGCCCGCCTCGCCCAGCACCTCGCCGATCGCGGCCCCGACCGAGGCCGCGTCGGCGTGACGGAACCGGATCACCTCGGCCACCACGTCGTTGCGGGCGTCGAAGCCGCGCGCGAAGGCGATGATCCGGTCCACGTTCTCCTGGGTGTCGGTGATGACGATCGCGTTCGGATCTTCCACCGCCTCCATGTAGCCCGCCGGGTCCACCAGCGGCCGCAGCACCCGCACCGCCTCGGCCGAGGGCAGCCGTTCGAGCGGCAGGACCCGCGTGACGAAGTCCTGGCTGCTGCCGGTGGCACCGGCCCCGCGTGACCGGGCTTCCGCTTCGGGGATCACCTCCCAGACAACGCCGCTCTGCACCGCCACGAAGCCGCGCACCCGCAGCACCGACTGGAACAGGGTCCAGACCCCGTCGCGGTCGAGCGGCTCGGAGGAGACCACGGTCACGGCGCTGTCGAGCGTTGGATCGACCACCAGCGTGCGGTTGGTGATGCGCGACACCTGTTCGGCCAGAACCGAGATGTCCGCATCGCGGAGGTTGATCACGAAGGTCTCGCCGGTGTCGGCGACCTGCGCCCGACCGTAAGACGGCTCCATCGCGAGCGCCATGATCAGCACGGGCACGAGAAGACACAGCCGCTTCAGCGCATCGCGGAGATCCGCCCTGCCGAGTGTCCTGCGCCGTTGACCGCGATGCCGTCCGATCCGTTTCACGACGCTCCCACTCTTCGTCGCCCCAGCCTGTCCCTGCGCAGTCACCCTAGGTCATCGCGCCCCTGCGGCAGAAGCCGCGCCGCGTGCCCCGGCGCGCAAGGTCAAGTTGTGATGCAGTCGCGACACGCTGCGACCTCTGCCGGTTGGGCTGCGGGGCAGGGCAGGAGGATCGGGGTTGGGGGCCGCGCCCATCTGCGGCAATCTCCGCGAAACGGCACCGCGCCGGGCTCATCGCGAAGGAGAGGCAGACGATGCCGAGGGAAGCTCAGCCATACCCTGCATTCAGAGCGTGTGCCACGATGGCGCCGACACGGCGCCGGATCCTTGGCGGCCTGGCGGGGCTGGCCGTCTCGGGTCTTGCGGGATGCGGCATCAGCGGTCCTGGCGGCGCGCAGGGCGTGCCGCCCGGCACGCGCGGCCGTGCGGCGCTGCTGCTGCCCCTGACCGGGGATGCGGCCCGGCTCGGCCAGGCGATGCGCCAGGCCGCGAGCCTCGGCGGCACCGGGGTCGGCCTCACTGCCGAGCTGGAGATCCTCGACAGCGGCGGCACCGAGGACAGCGCGGTCCGCGCCGCGCGGGCGGCGGTAGAGGCGGGCGCGCAGATGCTGATCGGGCCGCTGTTCAGCGCGCAGGCGGCGGCGGTCGCGGCGGCGGTGCCCAAGGATGTGCCGGTCGTGGCGTTGTCGAACGACGAGGCGCTGGCCGACACCGGGGCCTTCGTGTTCGGTGTCACGCCCCGGCATTCGGCGCAGGCGATCCTCGGCTACGCCGCCGCGCGCGGGTTGCGCGATGTGGCGGTCGTGGTCCCGCCCGGCGCCTTCGGGACCAGGTCGGCCGAGGCGGCGCAGGCACTGGCCAAGCCCCTTGGGATCACCTTGCGCCCGACGATCACGCGCGCAGAGGCCGGCGATCTGCGGGCCGCGCTCGAGGCCGGGGGGGCGGGCCTGCCGAAGGCGGTGTACCTGCCGGCTGCGGACGCCACGCTGTTGCCCTTCGCGCAGACGCTGGCCGGCAGCGGCGTCCAGATCCTCGGCTCCGTGCAATGGTCCGGCTTCGCGCCGGTCGACGCGCCGGAATTGCAGGGCAGCTGGTTCGCCGCCCCCGACCCGCTGCGCTTCGAGCCGTTTGCCCAGGCCTTCGCGCGCGAGGCGGGCGCCGATGCCGAAGCCGGGATCCTGGCCGGGCT
>Ga0208794_1000144_pt1 | contig 64562 bp, 51 predicted proteins | sample 32_taG_FD_184106 | JGI IMG/M metagenome (GOLD analysis project Ga0208794, IMG submission 184106) | Marine viral communities from the Gulf of Mexico - 32_GoM_OMZ_CsCl metaG (SPAdes) (version 2) | ecosystem: Environmental > Aquatic > Marine > Oceanic | place: Atlantic Ocean: Gulf of Mexico... | reverse complement strand
CAGCTTGAGGGGATCAACAACAAAATCAAAGTGATCAAGCGCATGGCCTATGGATACCGCGACACTGATTATTTCTTTCTGAAAATCAAGGCCGCGTTCCCCGGACATACGTGATGAACCTTTTTTTTGCCTTGGGCATCAGTATCGCGGCCAGCCTGCCGAATCCCAGTGCAGGGTATTGATCAGCATTTTCGGAGTGCCGTTGTCCGTCCCGTCATAGGCGTGACGAACAATGACATTGGTGTCGTAGATATCCTGGCCGCCCGGACCCACCCAGCGGTTGTTGCCACGATCCAGGACACTGCCGCCGCCGCGCATCATGTCGGTGCCGTTGCGGTCCAGATAGGGCCCCGTGATGTTCCTCGAGCGACCATACACAATGGTGTAGGTGCTATCGAGCCCGGCGCAGCAGCGACCGACGGAAACAAACAGGTAGTAGTAGCCGTCTCGGTAGACAACCGTTGGCGCCTCAATACCGTTACCGCGGGCGGCAATGGAATACAGCCGGCCGGTCGGCTTCATGGTCGAACGATCGAGCCGGGTAATCTTGATGCCGCTGTTCCAGGAGCCAAGAGCCAGCCAGGGATTGCCGCTCGCATCGATTACCATGTCCGGGTCAATGGCGTTGTAGTTGTCTGCCGAGGTCGTGCGAATCACCAGCCCTTCGTCGCGCCACTGGCCCGACTCCACACTGGGAGCGGATGCCAGGCCAATGAGCGAGCGCTGCGAGCCGAAGGTGGAAATCGAGTAGTACAACCATACCCGACCGTTGAATCGCTTGAGCTCCGGCGCCCAGACGTCATTATTGCGATTGTCGGGAACGTATCGGCTCCACCAGCTCAGCGGGCGGGGAAAGACGGGCGCTAACGGGTTCCAATACAAGCCATCATGGGAATATTTCCCGCCAATGCCTGGGCCGGTCTGCATCAGGTACCAGGTATTGCGTTCCTTGATGATGGTCGGGTCATGGCTGACAAGATTGCCGGATAATTCCCAGAATCCGCTTTGCCCGGCCGGTAGCGGGGTGCTACCTGTGGGTGGCGGCGTCGAGCTGGGCGGCGGCGTGGTTGGCGGCGGAGCCGGGTTGGAGGCCAGTGCGAGACCGGGCGAGAGCATGAGCAGCAGTGGGAGTGAAAAGCGCAGTCCACGGGAGGAGGGCAGCAGCATGATTTGTGTCCTTGGCGTTATTATTGAACAGCACAACCGTACAACCGGGTTGGGGTCTGCCGCCTCTGCGCCTGGCACTGCTGCCGACATCTATGCACAGGCACGGCCTGTACGGAATGAAATATGAAATTATCATGGCGGGTCGCAACGTGCGTTAACCCATATGTGCTATATCGATGGTTGGCTCCGGTACAAGCGCGGAGTCGGCAGGCTGCTGTCCGTGTATTGAACTTCCGAGCATAAGTTCCCCTTCCTTCAAATCTTCATCGTCCGGTAACCGTTTTGTCATCTGGGATTTCCATAATCGCCCCAGTCGAAACAACGACGGCACGTCAACTGAGCTGGCGTTTAAAATACCTAGGAGAGTACTGATGAAGAAGAAGCTGCTTGCGATTGTTATTGGGGCCGCTGCGGCCATGCCGGTTGCGGCAATGGCAGACGTGACCGTATACGGTCGCGCCCACGTCTCGATCGACCACCTCGATGACGGCGCCGACTATTCCGAAGTCAACCTGTCGAGCAACTCCTCCCGCCTGGGCTTCAAGGGCAACCACGACGTCAGCCCGAACCTGAACGCGTTCTTCCAGATCGAGCAGCAGATCGATTTCGGTACGGACAACGGCGAGACTCTGGCTACTCGCGACACCTTCGTGGGTCTGGGTGGCAACTTCGGTGCTGTCCGCGCTGGCCGTTTTGACAGCCCCTTCAAGGCAGCCCGTGGCCCGGCCAACCTGTTCGGTGACCAGGTCGGTGACATGCGCAACCTGACCCGTGTTGGCAACGCCCGCTTCGACGAGCGTTATGACAACACCATCGAGTACACCACTCCGAACATGAGCGGTTTCTTCGCCAAGCTGGGCTACTCGCTGCATGAAACTACCGTGGCTGGCGATGATGTTGATACCAACACCACCAGCATGTCGCTGAACTATGAAGGTGATGTTGTCGAGGCTGCACTGGCTTACGAGACTGCAGATGAAGATACCGGCCGTGGCGAGCGTAATGGTGTTCGCTTTGCCGGTGCCTACAAGATCACTGACAGCCTGAAGGGTGTGGCTTTCTACCAGACCGTTGATTACGAAAACGACGCTGTTACTCAAGCCGTACGCGATCAGCTGACCGCTGACACCTTCGGTCTGGGCGCTGAGTTCAAGGTAGCTTCTGCTACTGCGATCAAGGGCATGTGGTTGACGCGTGAATCCGATGCAGATGACTTCGACAGCAGCCTGTGGGTTATCGGTGTAGAGCACAAGCTGGACAAGGCCGTTCGCGTCTATGCCAACTATGCCATGACCGACAACGATTCCAACGCTGCGCTGACTCCCTGGAGACAGGCTCGTACCGCTGATCCGGCTGGTGCCGCTGGTGAAGATGCGACTGGTCTGAGTGTTGGTCTGCGCTACGATTTCTGATCGTCAGCTCTAAGCACTACAAAAAAGGGTTATGCCTCCGGCATAACCCTTTTGTCATATTAGTGACATCTTATCGTCTTATTATCACCCTCAGTTACCCGTCGGAAGACAGCCTTCCACCCTCTGGATCTATCGATAAATCAAGGAGTTGCCATGCGCAATCTGTTCGTTGTCGCTGTTGCTTGCATGCTTGCCGCCTGTGCGCAGCGTGAGCCGGTCAAACTGTATTCCGGCGCGGAGCAGCCGACGGGTCAGCTGGTCATCGTCGAAATGCCGTACACCCTCGAGGTGCTCAACATCAATGGTCAGCCGGTGCCGGAAGCCAACCGGATGACCGGCAATCAGGACCGCAAGCTGGAGCTCCAGCCAGGCACCTATCGGATCAATGCCTACTACGAAAACGTCTATGATCTGGACGGTGGGCTCAGCAGTGAGGTGGTCCGTACACGCAGCGCCACCTTCACGATCGATGGCGAGGCGGGCGAAGTCTGGCGGCTGGGGTTTGACGCCCCGAGCAATCTCCGGGAGGCCCGGGCGATCAAGGACGACTTTGCCGGCTGGTCACAGAATACCCGCACAGGCACCCGCTACCCCACCGAGCCGGGTCCAGCCTATGTGTCACTGATCGGCCAGTTGATGGGCGGTGGCTCCAGCGTCAGCTTCGACAATGAAGTTCAGCCCCTCGAGGCCCAGCAGGCTGCTGCCAGCCCTGCCACGGTAACCTACACCAGCACGCCGCCGGCCCCATCTAAAGTCGCCGCTGCTCAGACCCTGCCACACAATGACGCGACACTCACCACACTGCAGCAGCTCTGGTTGCTGCTCAGCCCGGAGAGTCGGGAGGCCTTCCTCGAGTGGGCGGCCCAATAAGCCAGCCCTGACCATCAAGCCCGGCACCCTGCCGGGCTTTTTGTTACGCATGGAGTGCGTTGCGCTCTGCGAATACCCGCCGCGCTATGGCATGCTGTAGCGATGAAAATACGTCAGCTTACCCACATCAACCAGATCTCCCCTGCGCAATGGGAAGGCCTGCTCGGCAGTGCCTATCCGTTCCTGCGCCATGCCTTTCTGGCTGCGCTGGAGGACAGCGGTTCGGTCAGCGCTCAGCACGGCTGGGAGTCTGCTCATCTCGTGGTATTGGATGACGAGGGCCTGTTGCGTGCAGCCTTGCCTCTCTACCGCAAGATGCACTCCTACGGCGAATACGTTTTCGATTTCCAGTGGGCCCAGGCCTGGGAGCGCAGCGGACGCAGCTACTACCCAAAGTATCTGGCGGCCGTGCCTTTCTCGCCGGTGCAGGGCCCAAGGCTGCTGTCACGCTGCGCTGAGAGTCGCGCCCGGATACTGGACTATCTCGATCAGGAACTGGATCGCAACGAGGTCTCGGGCATGCACCTGCTGTTCAACACGGGTGAAGAGGATCAGGCCTTGCACGCGGCAGGATGGGTCAGACGCCTGGGGTGCCAGTTTCACTGGTTCAATCGCGGGTACCAGGGCTTTGATGATTTTCTTGCTGCCTGCAACTCGCGCAAGCGCAAGAACTTCCGCAAGGAGCGACAGTCGGTGGCCGAGCAGGGGATCAGCTTCCATTGGTTATCCGGTAGCGAGCTGACGCCTTCGGTCTGGGATGCCTTCTATCCGTTCTACGCCGCGACCTACCTCAAGCGCGGCCAACATCCCTATCTCACGCCGGCATTCTTCCAGATGCTTGGCGAAACAATGCCCGATGCCATTCGTCTGGTGTTCGCCCGGCAGGATGGCCGCGATGTGGCCGGCGCCTTCTTCCTGGCGGACGACACCACCCTGTACGGTCGCTACTGGGGCTGCCTGGAGGAGTACGACCGCCTGCACTTCGAGACCTGTTTCTACCAGGGCATGGAGCGCTGTATCGCCGAAGGTCTGGAGCGCTTCGACGCTGGCGCCCAGGGCGAGCACAAGCTGGTGCGCGGCTTCGAGCCCGTGCTGACCCAGTCCTGGCACAAATTGCAGGAACCGCTGCATGACGCTGTGGCGGATTTTCTAGTGCGTGAAGAGGAGGGTGTGCGGGGCTATCACGCCGATGCAAGGGAGTATCTGCCGTACAGACAGGTGGAGTAGCCTGGCCGGCACATCATCGAGCAGCAGCTCGACGGTCCCAGGGGGTGGGCTCGCTGAGGATGCGTGCGTTCGGGTATGGCTCGGCGCTTCGTTAAAGCACGGCCCCCGGGATGTTCGAGCTCCTGCTCGTACACGGCTTTTCGGCTGGCGATAAGGCTGGAAAATGAGCGCGCAGAGCTGGCCCTGCGCGCCCTTTGACTTACTCGGCCGGCGCTTCGACGCGCTCGACGCTCTGGATCACGACCGGGTTGGTCGGCACGTTCTGGTGCATGCCGGTATTGGCGGTGGGGACCTTGGCGATGGTTTCGACCACGTGCTTGCCGTCGATGACTTCACCGAATACGGCATAGCCGAAATCACGACCGCCATGGTTGAGGAAATCGTTGTTGTTCAGATTGATGAAGAACTGGCTGGTCGCACTGTCGACCACCTGGGTGCGGGCCATGGCGACGGTGTACTTGTCGTTACGCAGGCCGTTGTCGGCTTCGTTCTTGATCGGTTTGCCGACGTCACGCTGCTTCATGTCGGGGGTAAAGCCGCCGCCCTGGATCATGAAACCCGGTATCACCCGGTGGAAGATCAGGCCGTCATAGTGTCCGGCATCGGCGTAGCGCAAAAAGTTCTCGACACTGATCGGAGCGGCTTCGGCATTGAGCTCCAGTTTGATATCGCCATGGGTGGTCTTGAGCAGTACCTGCGGGTTGTCTGCCAGGGCGGTGGTGGCGGCCAGCATCAGCGTGCAGGTGGCGACAAGGCGTTTCAGCATGGTCAATCTCTCCAAAGGAATGGTTAAAAATGGGTTCAGGCCGTTTTCTCGGCGGGTGCAGCAGAACCCGACTGGGCCAGAAAGTCCAGCAGTAGTCTGTTGAACAGGTCGGCCTGATCAATAGGCGTGCCGTGGCGCGAGTCCTGGATCACTTCCAGCCGGGCGTCGCCCAGACGGCAGACATATTCGCGCTTTTTCTCCACCGGGGTATAGTCCTGATCGCCACTGATGACCAGAACCGGACAGTTGATCCGGTCGAGCCGATCCGACACACCCCAGCCAACCAGGGCGCGCAGTGATGCCAGATAGGCGCGCCGATCATTCTCCAGCCAGCGCGCCTCGAAGGTTTCGCGAATGTCCTGCTGCTCGGGCTTGGGAAATAGCGTCTTGGCCAGCCCCCGTGCCACGGCGCTCAGGGGGAGCACGTGGGCGAAAAACAGGCGTTGGGCGACCAGCAGATATTCGCGGGGGCGTCGCGGAATCAGTTCCGGTCCGCTGTTGACGATGGTCAGGCTGGCCGGGATGTCGGGATGGTCGGTGGCCAGCTGGAACGCGATCATGCCGCCCATGGAAATGCCGACAATGTGCGGCTTGACCAGCTGCATGTGCTCAATGAACGCCAGGCAGTCATCGGCAAAGGCCTTGACGCTGTAACCCCCGGCGGGCTTGTCGCTTTTGCCGTGGCCGCGCATGTCCAGGCACAGTACCCGGTAGCGGGGTAGCAGGACAGGGATCTGGTGCTCCCAGTCGCGGCCGCTGGAGCCCAGCCCGTGGATCAGCAGTACCGGTTCGCCTGCGCCCTGGTCGGTATAATGCAGGTTGCAGCCGTTGAGTTGCAGGTAAGCCATGAGTCCTTTCCTTTAGAGTCGACCCGGTATCGGTCCGGAGCAGGTAATATCTGGAGAGCATGCCTTGCCGATATCGGTTTGTCATCGCCTGTAAGCTTGCACTTGAATCCTCGCGCAGAACTTTGCCCCCGGATAGAGTCCAAGAGGGACAGGTTCAGCGGATTCCTTTCAAGGAGGTTTACCATGAAACAGTTACTGATTGTCGGTTTGTTGGCCCTTTCCCTGCCGGTTTTTGCCCAGCAGGGTGTCTCGCCGCTGGGTTTCCCGGTAGACGTGGAGTTGAAGGCCGGAGGGCTGGATCTGGTCAATACCGACACTGGTGATGTGGGCAACGTGGCCACCGTGACGCTGCTCAACCAGGACCGTCGGGAGGCGTTCTGCGTCGCTACCTTCGTCAACGGCCCGGAGCGTCCGTCTCCGCTGCGCGTGCGGCTGGCGCCGGGCGAGAAGACGGTGCTGACCCAGGCGTTCCAGCGCGAGATCGTGCGTGTGCGCGTGAGTATCGAGTGCAATGAGGACTGAGCCCGTTCACTCGGCCATGGAATGTTCGATCAGCAGATCCGCCAGGATCTGTGTGGCCGGCCCCAGCGGTTTGTCCTTGTTGGCGTACAGATAGAGAAAGTGGGACCGCCGTGCGCCCTGCTGCAGGGGGAGCGGGGCGAGCCGGCCCTGCTTCAGCTCCTCGGTAATTTCATGCTCCGGTAGCCATGCGAAGCCCAGCCCACTGGCGACCAGCGTGGCGGCTGTGCCCAGGCTCGCCACGGTCCAGCGCTGTTCGGCACCCAGCCAGCCGGAGTCCACCGGATGGTGTCCCGAATCGCGAATGACCACCTGCAGCTGGGTTTGCAGGTCGTCGTGGGTGAGCGCCCGGTTCATCTGGTGCAGCGGATGGTCCGGGTTGGCCACTGCAACAAAGTCCACAGCGTTGATCTGGTGCGGCAGATAACCGGCGATGCTCATGCCGGAGATCGCCAGGTCGGCGGAATCATTCAGTAAACAATCCTCCACCCCCGACAGGACTTCCTCCCGTAACTGTACGCGGCAGCCCTGGCTCAGGGGCATGAAGGCCCTGAGTGCGTTTGCCAGACGCCAGGTAGGGTAAGCCGCATCCACCACCAGGCGAACTTCCGGTTCCCAGCCCTGGTCCATATTGAAAGCCAGTGTCTCGAGCTGGCTGGCTTGCTTGAGCAGGTTGCGTGACCGGCGTAGCAATACCGCGCCCGCCTCTGTGAGAGTCGCCTTGCGGCCAATGATCTCCAGCAGCGGCACGCCCAGTTGCTCCTGCATGCGGGCAACGGTGTAACTCACCGAAGACTGTGAACGATGCAATACCTCTGCGGCCTGGGCAAAGCCCCCGCAATCGACCACGGCCTGCAGGGTTCGCCATTGTTCCAGAGTAACGCGTGGGGCTTTCATGCTGTCTGTCCTGACGCTGTTTATTTTCGTTGTCCAATAAAACGCGATCCCGCAAGGAGATTCACGATGAAATATCTGCTTTCGCTCTGCCTGCTCACCCTGTCGCTGCCATTGCTGGCCCAGACCACGCTCAACGCGGGCGTGACCACCGACCCCCTGGGGCCCGGCGCCTTTCCGATCGAGGTGGACCTGCAGGCGGAAGGTCTGGACATTGAAACCGACACCAGCAATGTCGGCAACGTGGTGGCGGTCATTCTCACCAATCAGGGCGAGCAGAGAGCACAGTGTACCGTGACCTTCCACAACGGTCCCGAGGTCGCCGGACCGGTGCGGGTCAATATTGCTCCGGGTGCGCAGGTCGAAGCCACTGAAAGCCTGCAACGGGCAGTGATCCGGGTGCGCGCGGATGTAGAGTGCGAGCGCGCCTGAGCCAGGCATGACATAACGGCCCGCCGGGCTGTCACCGGTATTCGCCCGGCGTCAGTCCGGTCCATTTCTTGAATGCCCGGTGGAACGCGGAGGGTTCGGAAAAGCCGAGCAGGGCCGCCAGATCCTGAATCGGCATATCCTGGCGTGACAGGTGATAGATGGCGATGTCGCGCCTGAGATGATCCTTGAGCTCCTGATAAGAGGTGCCTTCCTCGCGCAGGTGTCGTCTGAGCGTGGGTGGGCTCATGCTCAGCTGGCTGGCGACTGACTCCATGTCGGGCATTTCATTCCCCACGTTGCGCCCGATCAGCTGACGGATACGGCCTGACAGGCTGTTGCCGAAATCCCGGCGCGACAGCAGATCCGAGGGCGACTGTTCCAGAAACCGCTTGAGTGTGCGCGCATCCTGGATCAGGGGCATCTGCATGTAGCTGCGTGGAATGGCCAGAGCCGTCACCGGTTGCTCGAAATGCAAACGGCATCCGAAGATCAGCTGGTATTCCTGGTGATGCATCGGTGCCGGATAGGCAAAACTGGCCTGCTCCAGCGGAATCCGCTTGCCGATCAGCCAGCTCGCCAGGCGATGCCAGATTACCAGTAGCGACTCGGTCAGGAAGTGATCGGGGTCATCCATCATGTGGGTATCGATCTCCAGCCAGATCACCTCGCCGGCCTCGCGCATGCTGATGCCCGGGTTGTCGGCAAACAGGCCATAGAACAGCATTCCCCGCTGCAGGGCGCGCTCCAGGGTCGGGCAATGGATCAGCGCATGGCACATCATGGCAAAGGTGCCCGGCCTGCTGCGTACCGGCCCGAACCCCATCAGCTCATCCTCCAGGGTATCCCACAGCTGCTGGATCAGGCGGGCGTACTGCTGGGCGTCCACGCGCATGCGCGGCTGTTCCAGCAGGTCAGGGTTGATGCCCGCCGCCAGCAACAGGGCGCGATTGTCGTGCCCATGGCGCTGCGCGCCGCGCAGGGCGGCTCGAACGAAATGAATGGCGACGGACCTGTTGCTCATGGCGGCTGACGTTCTCCGGAGGGCTGCGGACGAGTTAGCCACAGGGCCGAGCGTGCCGCAACCGCAGACCTGCGGGCAAAATGGTCAATTGCGATGAGCGCAGCTGTCATTGAGCAGCGCACAGGGCGGGGCTAGTCTGGACCGACAACAATCAGGAGTCCCGCCATGCAGCGCATACACTTCGACACCGAGCACCGGATGTTCCGCGAATCCTTCCGTATTTTCCTGCAAAAGGAGGTGGTCCCGCATCAGGACGCCTGGGAGGAGGCCGGTATGGTCGACCGCGAGGTCTGGACCAAAGCCGGCGCCTTGGGGTTTCTGCTGCCCTGGGCGGAGGAAGCCTACGGCGGTGCGGGCCTCAAGGACTTTCGCTACGAGCAGATCATGAGCGAGGAGCTGGCCTATATCAACGAGCCGGGGTTCATGCTGCCGCTGCACTCGGCACTGTGCGGACCCTACATTTCCGAATATGGCAGCGAAGAGCAGAAGCAGCGCTGGTTACCTTCGATCATCCGCGGTGAAACCATCCTCGCCGTCGCCATGACCGAACCCGGCGCCGGCTCGGATCTGGCCGGCATGCGCACCACCGCCGTGGAGCAGGGCGATCATTATGTGCTCAACGGCTCCAAGACCTACATCTCCAACGGTCTGCTCAGCGACCTGGTCATCGTGGCCGCCAAGACCGATCCGGCCAACAAGCACGCCATGGGACTGTTTCTGGTCGAGCGCGGCATGGCAGGCTTCGAGCGCGGTCGCAAGCTGAAGAAAATGGGCATGCACAGCCAGGACACCGCCGAGTTGTTCTTCAACGACGTGAAGGTCCCCAAAGCCAACCTGCTGGGTGATGGCAAGGCCGGCTTCATCTACCTGATGCAGATGCTTGCCCAGGAACGCCTGACCAATGCCTGCGGCGCCGTGGCCGGAGCCGAAGCGGCGTTCCGCGCAACCCTGGAATACGTGCACGAACGCAAGGCCTTTGGCAAACCGATAGCCGAATTTCAGAACACCCGCTTCAAACTCGCCGAATTGCGCACCCAGATCGACGTCGCCCAGTGCTTCGTCGACCGCTGCGTGATGGACCATAACGAGAAGAAGCTGACCGCCGAAGTCGCCGCCGAAGCCAAGCTGTTCACCACCGAGTTGCTGGGCAAGGCGGTGGATGAGGGCGTGCAGCTACATGGTGGCGCTGGCTACATGTGGGAATACCCGATCTGCCGGATGTACGCCAATGCCAGGATCCAGCGAATATTCGCCGGGACCTCGGAGATCATGAAGGAGATCATCAGCCGGGGGCTGAAGCTGTAGGCCCACCCAAAACGTCATCCTCGCGAAGGCGGGGATCCATTGTCGGGTCAGCTTGGGCGAATGGGTCGGTGCGTGCTGCACCACGTCAAAATGGATTCCCGCCTGCACGGGAACGACGGTGGTTTGGTAGGGCTTGCTGTGCAGTTCCCAGAGACCGCCTGGATTCCCGCCTTCGCGGGAATGACGGGGTGGGGGCGGGAATGACGGGGTGGGTGGGAATGACGAGTTGGGGCGAGAATGACGGGGTGGAGCGAGAATCACCAGGTGGGGCGAGAATGACGGGGTGGAGCGAGAATCACCAGGTGGGGCGGGAATGACGAGGTGGGAGCGAACGCGGAGCCCATTGCCAATACTCCGCGCTCCCCGACAACGTCATCCTCGCGAAGGCGGGGATCCATTGTCCGGTCAGCTTGGACGAATAGGTCGGTGCATACGGCACAAGGTCAAAATGGGTTCCTGCCTTCGCGCCCACAAAAAAGCCCGTGCATCAGCACAGGCTTTTGTATTTGGCTCCGCGACCAGGACTCGAACCTGGGACCCAATGATTAACAGTCATTTGCTCTACCAACTGAGCTATCGCGGATCGGACGCCGCGTACTTTATCAAAAAGTTCATCAAAGTCAACGCCTTGAAGTTACCTGATGAAAAAGTACGCAGCTTGCGGCTCAGTTGTCGTCTTTCAGGACGGCTGCCATGGAGTTGGCGACGTGGTCGATGTTGCTGGTATTCAGCGCGGCCACACAGATCCGTCCGCTACCCACCGCATAGATCGCAAACTCTTCCGCCAGGCGTGCCACCTGGGCCTTGGTCAGGCCGGAGTAGGAGAACATGCCACGCTGGCGCTCGATGAAGCTCATGTCCTTGGTTACGCCGGCAGCAGCCAGTTTCTCGACCAGGGTACGACGCATGATACGGATGCGGTCACGCATCTCGCCCAGCTCTTCTTCCCACATCGCATACAGCTCAAGGTTGTTGAGGACCGCAGAGACCACCTTGGCGCCATGGGTCGGCGGGTTGGAGTAGTTGGTGCGGATCACGCGCTTGAGCTGCGACATGGTGTTGAGCATTTCCTGGTGACTGCCGGTTACCAGGGTCAGTGCACCCACACGCTCGCCATACAGCGAGAACGACTTTGAGAACGAGCTGGAGATGAACAGCGGCAGACCCGATTCGGCAAACAGGCGCAGGGCAACGGCGTCGTCCTGCAGATTGTCACCGAAGCCCTGATAGGCGATGTCGATAAAGGGCACATGGTTGCAGCGCTGGATCACGTCGATGACCCGAGCCCAGTCGGCCAGGCTCAGATCGGCGCCGGTCGGGTTGTGACAGCAAGCGTGCAATAGCACCACGCTGCCTTCGGGCAGGCTTTCGATGCCCTTCAGCATGCCTTCCAGGTTGACGCCGTGGGTCTCCGGGTCGTAGTAGGGGTAGGTCACTACTTCGAATCCCGCCGCCTCGAACAGCGAGCGGTGGTTCTCCCAGCTCGGATCGCTGATCGCGACCAGACGCTTGTCCAGCAGGCGGTAAAGGAAATCTGCACCCAGCTTGAGCGCACCGGTGCCGCCAAGGGACTGGGCAGTAACCAGGCGGCCGGATTCGAGCAGGCTGGATTCGGGACCGAACAGCAGGGTCTGGACGGCATCATCATAGGACGCCAGGCCTTCCATCGGCAGGTAGGGCCGCGGGCCCTGTTCGGCGACACGGGCCTCTTCGGCTGCACAGACGGCACGCAGCAACGGTACCTTGCCATTCTCGTCGTAGTAGATCCCCACACCGAGGTTGACCTTTTCAGCCCGGTTATCGGCATTGAAAGCTTCGTTCAGGCCGAGGATCGGATCGCGTGGAGCCATTTCAACAGGGGAAAACAAAGTCATGGTATAGGCAAACTCGAGGCAGGTGAGTGGGCATTTCAGGCAGCCATTATAGACAGACCGGGACAAAGGTGCGAGTGCAGCAGCGAGTGCGGTCCAATCGCTGGCACGCCAGCGGCGGGAACGCATGGTGAAACCTTTAGCCGACCGGCGACCACTGATGGGGCGACGCGGCGGTGCTATGCTATGCGTTGGTTTTTAGCAGTCGGAATCCAGAATAGATGACCCAGTTCAAGCTCCAGACCCGTTTTCAGCCCGCCGGCGACCAGCCGACCGCCATTGCACAATTGGTGGAAGGGCTGGAAGCGGGCCTCTCGCACCAGACATTGCTGGGCGTGACCGGGTCAGGGAAGACCTTCACCATTGCCAACGTGATCCAGCAGGTCCAGCGTCCGGCCATTATCATGGCACCGAACAAGACGCTGGCAGCCCAGCTGTATGGCGAATTCCGCGAGTTCTTCCCGAACAACTCGGTGGAATACTTTGTCTCCTACTATGACTACTACCAGCCCGAAGCCTACGTGCCGTCCTCGGACACCTTTATCGAGAAGGATGCTTCGGTCAACGATCACATCGAGCAGATGCGCCTGTCGGCCACCAAGGCGCTTTTGGAGCGTCCCGATGCGATCATCGTCGCTACCGTGTCGGCGATCTACGGGCTGGGTGATCCTGCGTCCTACCTGCGCATGGTGCTGCATGTGGATAGGGGGGATCACCTGGACCAGCGAACCTTGCTGCGCCGGCTGGCGGAGCTGCAGTACACCCGCAATGATATGGAGCTGGGGCGGGCCAACTACCGGGTACGTGGCGACGTGATCGACATCTTCCCGGCGGAATCCGATCTGGAGGCTATCCGCATCGAGCTGTTTGACGACATCGTCGAAACCATCAGCTTTTTCGATCCGCTGACAGGTGAGGTTTTACGCAAGGTTCCACGCGTAACTGTTTATCCCAAATCACATTATGTAACGCCGAGGGAAAAACTGTTGGATGCAGTTGAGCACATCAAGGTAGAGCTGGCCGAGCGGCTCGAGGTGCTCAAAAGCCAGAACAAGCTGGTCGAAGCCCAGCGGCTGGAGCAGCGCACGCGCTTCGACATGGAAATGATCATGGAGCTGGGTTACTGCAACGGCATCGAGAACTACTCGCGCTATCTGTCGGGCCGTAACCATGGCGAAGCACCGCCCACGCTATTCGATTACCTGCCCATGAACGCACTGCTGATCATCGATGAATCCCACGTATCGGTGCCCCAGGTGGGCGCGATGTACAAGGGCGACCGCTCGCGCAAGGAAACCCTGGTCGAATACGGCTTCCGCCTGCCCTCGGCCCTGGACAACCGACCCATGCGTTTCGACGAATGGGAGCTGATCTCGCCCCAGGCCATTTTTGTGTCCGCCACGCCGGGCCCCTACGAGGCAGAACACGCCGGGCGTACGGTCGAGCAGGTGGTGCGCCCGACCGGCCTGGTCGACCCCGAGATCGAAGTGCGACCGGCGACCAGTCAGGTCGACGATCTGCTTTCGGAGATCGCCCTGCGTACGGCGAAGGAAGAACGGGTGCTGGTGACCACGCTGACCAAACGCATGGCAGAAGACCTGACCGATTACCTGGGGGACCATGGCGTACGCGTGCGCTATCTACACTCGGATATCGACACCGTTGAGCGGGTGGAGATCATTCGTGACCTGCGTATTGGCGCGTTTGACGTACTGGTTGGCATTAACTTGCTGCGCGAAGGTCTTGATATGCCTGAAGTTTCACTTGTGGCCATTCTGGACGCGGACAAGGAAGGCTTCCTGCGCTCGGAACGCTCCCTGATCCAGACCATCGGCCGCGCCGCACGTAACCTCAACGGCCGGGCGATCCTTTACGCCGACCGGATGACCGGCTCGATGGAAAGGGCGATTGGCGAAACCGAGCGGCGCCGGGAGAAGCAGATAGCTTTCAACCTGGAACACAACATCACTCCGATCGGCATTACCAAGAGCGTGCAGGATATTCTCGAGGGCGCGGTGGTGCCGGGCAGCAACAGCCGCAACAACAAGCGCAAGAAGCTCAAGGCGGCGGAAGATGCGGCCGAGTACAGCGCTAACCAGCTACGCTCACCCTCGGAGATCACCAAGCAGATCCGCAAGCTGGAGGAGAAGATGTACCACCACTCCCGGGATCTGGAGTTCGAGGCCGCGGCCGGTGTGCGGGACGAGATACAGAAGCTTCGGGCCCTGCTGATCAAGGTCTGATGTTGCGGTTTATGCAACCCGACAATGGATCCCCGCCTTCGCGAGGATGACGACCAAAACCCCGTCATTCCCGCAAAGAAGGGTATCCTAGCGGCCTTTCAGGCACATACCCCCGCTGCTCCACACCTCGTCATTCCCGCGAAGGCGGGAATCCAAGCGGTTTATCAGACAGATCTCCGCCGCCCGCCCCACACACCGGCATGCCCGAGCACGGGGAACCCATTTTGGCCTTGGGTCAATGCAAAGACTCATACGCTAGCCGGACCCAAGAATGGATCCCCGCCTTCGCGAGGATGACGGTGGTGGAGGGCGTCATTCCCGCGCAGGCGGGAATCCAAGCGGTGTGTCTGACCCGCGCGCGTCGCCGCCCCAAACCCCGTCATTCCCGCGCACGCGGGAATCCATTTTGATCTTCCGTGCTTCAGGCGTGGCCACCAAGCCGCCCGGTTACTGCGTCTTTCGGTTAAGTTGCAGATATTCAGTAACTTACCGCTTGACAAGGTCCGGCGTGCTGCGTAAAGTTCGCGGCCATTGCAGGCACGTAGCTCAGTTGGTTAGAGCACCACCTTGACATGGTGGGGGTCGTTGGTTCGAATCCAATCGTGCCTACCAAACAAATCCCGTCCTGCACGGGGACAAGAGGGCGATCCGAAAGGATCGCCCTTTTTGTTTGCGCAAACTTTGGCCAATCATTGGGAAAACGCGCCACCGGCAAAGGGCTTCACCCCGGTGAGCAGCTTCCAGCTTCCAGCTCCCCAGCCCCTCTCGACGCTGCATCCCTGGTACAACTGACCCTCAGTCCGAGCGCACGCCAGCATCCGCCTGGCCCGGACTAGCCTAACCCGCCCGGGTGATAGACGTTCGTTCCCCACAGGATCAAGCTTTCGGCGTCATCAAGCAGTTGGCTCGGGGAGGGGCTTATGGATCAGCACAAGAGGGGATGGCTGTGGGCCTATCGCAAGTTGCGCAGCTGGCATGTATCAGCCGTGCAGGCGTTCTACCGAGCGAGCCGCTATATATTGACCGGTGATACCGGTTCCTTTCCCAGTCATGGCGGTTGGCGCAAGTCTCGCCTGACGCGTGGCTGACGCCCGACTCAGATTTTGCTGTAAGTCATTGATGCTGCTGTGATAGAGTGCGTCGCCGTTCGGCACGAGCCGGACGCATTCTTTCAAGTCATCCGTGACGACCTTGCAGTAGCCTTTTGGCTGTCGGCGATCGTAGGCCGCGTTAACTGCACGCTGTTCTCCGGATGGCATTTTCCATCATGTGGCCTTGCGTAGGGGTCACCACTGAGAAGGAGCGGCACATGCCCACTATTACTCTCCCCGACGGCAGTCAGAAATCATTCGGTCATCCGGTCAGCGTACTTGAAGTCGCGCAGTCCATTGGCGCGGGCCTGGCCAAGGCCACCCTGGCCGGCAAGGTCAACGGCAAGCAGGTCGACGCCTGCGACCTCATTGAAACCGACGCGACCCTGCAGATCATCACGCCGAAGGACGAAGAGGGGCTGGAAATCATCCGCCACTCCTGTGCTCACCTGATCGGCCACGCGGTCAAGCAGCTCTACCCGACCGCCAAGATGGTCATCGGCCCGGTGATCGATGAAGGCTTCTATTACGACATCGCCTACGAGCGGCCCTTTACCCCGGAAGACATGGCTGCGATCGAAGCGCGCATGCGCGAGCTGATCGCCACCGATTACGACGTGATCAAGAAGGTCACCCCGCGTGATCAGGTCATCGAGGTGTTCGAGTCCCGCGGCGAGGAATACAAGCTGCGCCTGGTCGAAGACATGCCCGAAGAAAAGACCATGGGCCTGTACTATCACGAAGAATACGTCGACATGTGCCGCGGTCCGCACGTACCCAATACCCGCTTCCTCAAGGCCTTCCAGCTGACCCGCATCTCCGGCGCCTACTGGCGTGGCGATGCCAAGAACGAGCAGCTGCAGCGCATCTACGGCACCGCCTGGGCCGACAAGAAGCAGCTGGCTGCCTATATCCAGCGCATGGAAGAAGCCGAGAAGCGTGATCACCGCAAGATCGGCAAGCGCCTGGGCCTGTTCCACACCCAGGAGGAAGCGCCGGGCATGGTGTTCTGGCATCCGGACGGCTGGACCATTTATCAGGTGCTCGAGCAGTACATGCGCCAGATCCAGCGTGGCGCCAACTACAAAGAGATCAAGACCCCGCAGGTCGTCGACCGCGTGCTCTGGGAGCGCTCAGGCCACTGGGAGCATTACTCCCATGCCATGTTCACCACCGAGTCGGAAAGCCGCGACTACGCCATCAAGCCGATGAACTGCCCGTGCCACGTACAGGTATTCAACCAGGGCCTTAAGAGCTACCGCGAGCTGCCCCTGCGTCTGGCCGAGTTCGGCTCCTGCCACCGTAACGAGCCCTCCGGCTCGCTGCATGGTCTGATGCGCGTGCGTGGCTTTACCCAGGACGACGCCCACATCTTCTGTACCGACGAGCAGGTAGAAGCCGAAGCGTCCGACTTCATCGCGCTGACCCTGCAGGTGTACAAGGATTTCGGCTTCACCGATGTCGAACTCAAGCTGTCTACCCGTCCGGAAAGCCGCGTGGGTGACGATGCGCTCTGGGATCAGGCCGAGAAGGGTCTGGAGTCGGCCCTGAACAAGGCCGGCCTGGAATGGGAACTGCAGCCGGGCGAGGGCGCGTTCTACGGTCCGAAGATCGAATTTTCCCTGCGCGACTGTATCGGTCGGGTATGGCAGTGCGGCACCCTGCAGCTGGATTTCATGCTGCCGGGTCGCCTGGGCGCCCAGTACGTCGCCGAAGATGGTTCACGCAAGACCCCGGTCATGTTGCACCGTGCGATTCTCGGTTCATTCGAGCGTTTCATCGGTATTCTGATCGAACATTACGCTGGCGATTTTCCAGCCTGGTTGGCACCGACTCAGGCCGCAATTCTCAATATCACCGACAATCAGGCCGATTTTTGCTCCGAAGTGGAGAAAAGCCTCAATGAAATGGGCTATCGGGCATATGCGGACTTGAGAAACGAGAAAATTGGCTTTAAGATTCGCGAGCATACTTTGCACAAGACACCCTACCTCCTGGTAATTGGAGACAGGGAAGTCGAATCGCACACTGTGGCCGTGCGCACACGGGAGGGTAAAGATCTGGGTTCCATGACTGTTACCGAGTTCTCCGAATACCTCGCCCGTGACGTTGCACAACGAGGCCGCCAGAATTCGGAGCTATAAAGATTAAACGCGAGATGAGACAAGACAAAAGAGCCGCACAACGCCCGCCGATCAACGAGAACATCACGGCGCGCGAAGTCCGCCTGATCGGTGCCGAAGGTGAACAAATCGGTATCGTGTCCATTCAGGAAGCCATGGCCGCCGCAGAGGAGGCCAAGATGGACCTGGTTGAAATCTCTCCTGATGCAGAGCCGCCGGTTTGCCGAGTCATGGACTACGGCAAGCACGTCTTCGAAAAGAAGAAACAGCAGGCCGTCGCGCGCAAGAATCAGAAACAGATTCAGATCAAAGAAATAAAGTTTCGACCAGGGACGGAAGAAGGGGACTATCAGGTCAAGCTGCGTAACCTGATACGCTTCCTAAGTGATGGGGATAAAGCCAAGGTTTCATTGCGATTCCGCGGCCGCGAAATGGCCCACCAGGAGCTGGGGATGGAGTTGTTGAAGCGGGTCGAACAGGACCTGCTGGAATACGGCACCGTCGAACAGCATCCGAAAATGGAAGGTCGTCAGCTGATGATGGTCATCGCACCCAAGAAGAAAAAGTAACCTCCAGGGCATCGCCAGGCCTTGCGGTTATCTATTAACGCTCTATGCGGAGAAATTGAACATGGCTAAAGTAAAGATGAAGACCAAAAGAGGCGCCGCAAAGCGCTTCAAGGCGACCGGTAACGGTCTCAAGCACAAGCATGCTTTCAAGAGCCACATCCTGACCAAGATGAGCACTAAGCGTAAGCGTCAACTTCGGGGTACTTCCGAGTTGCACCCTGCTGATGTGCAAAAAGTCGAGCGCATGTTGCGTCTCCGTTAAGTCAAGGTTGAGGATATAAAGAATGGCTCGTGTTAAGCGTGGTGTAATGGCGCGTAAGCGTCACAAGAAAATTCTGAAACTCGCCAAAGGCTACTACGGTGCGCGCTCGCGTGTATTCCGTGTTGCCAAGCAGGCGGTCATCAAGGCAGGTCAGTATGCCTATCGTGACCGCAAGCAGCGCAAGCGTCAGTTCCGTGCTCTGTGGATCGCCCGTATCAATGCTGGTGCGCGTATGAACGGCATGTCGTACAGCCGTTTGATCGCTGGCTTGAAGAAAGCGTCCATCGAAATCGACCGCAAGGTTCTGGCCGATCTGGCTGTGAACGAAAAAGCGGCGTTTACCGCGATTGTCGAAAAAGCAAAGGCTAGCCTGGCTTAAGCCCTCGTTACGACAATCACCGGAGCCTTGCTCCGGTTGGCAACGTCATTAATAGGGGAAGAGCCTCAACGCTCTTCCCCTATTTTTGTTTCTGGAGTCTGTAAATGGAAAACCTTGACGCCCTGGTCGGCCAAGCCCTGAAGGCTATCGAACAGGCCGATGATGTCAGCACGCTGGAACAGATCCGTGTGCAATACCTTGGCAAGAAGGGCGAACTGACCCAGGTAATGAAGACCCTGGGCAATATCCCGAACGAAGAGCGCCCCAAAGTCGGCGCCATGGTCAACGAAGCCAAGGAAAAGGTCTCGAGCGAGCTCAACGCGCGCAAGAGCACCATGGAAGCAGCCGCGCTGGATCAGAAGCTGGCTGCCGAACGGATCGACGTCACCCTGCCGGGCCGCGGCCAGGTTAGTGGCGGCCTGCATCCGGTGACCCGCACCATGGAGCGGATCGAACAGATTTTTGCCCACGTCGGTTATACCGTCGAGGAAGGTCCCGAAGTCGAGGACGACTACCACAACTTTGAAGCGCTCAACATTCCCGGCCATCACCCGGCCCGGGCAATGCATGACACCTTCTACTTCAATGCCAACACCCTGCTGCGCACCCATACCTCGCCGGTACAGGTCCGTACCATGGAGACCACGCAGCCGCCGATCCGGATCATCTGTCCGGGCCGTGTCTACCGCTGCGACTCGGATCAGACCCACTCACCCATGTTCCACCAGGTCGAAGGCCTGCTGATCGACGAGGGCGTGAGCTTTGCTGATCTGAAAGGCACCATCGAACAGTTTCTGCGCGAGTTCTTCGAGGCCGACCTGGAAGTACGCTTCCGTCCCTCGTTCTTCCCGTTCACCGAGCCGTCCGCCGAGGTGGATATCCGCCGCACCGTGGTCAAGAACGGTGAAGAGAAGGCCGACTGGCTGGAAGTGCTGGGCTGCGGCATGGTGCACCCGGATGTGCTGCGCATGTCCGGCATCGATCCGGAAAAGTACCAGGGATTTGCCTTCGGCATGGGCGTTGAGCGCCTGACGATGCTGCGTTACGGAGTGGGCGATCTGCGCATCTTCTTCGATAACGATCTGCGTTTTCTCGAGCAGTTTCGCTAAGCGACGCACCCGCCAATCCCTTTGAAAGCAGGAACCAACAATGAAATTCAGTGAACAGTGGTTGCGCAACTGGGTGAATCCGCCGGTTTCCAGCGATGAGCTGGTAGCGCGCCTGTCCATGGCCGGTCTGGAAGTCGATAGCGTCACGCCCGCGGCCGGCGCCTTCAGTGGCGTGGTGGTCGGCGAGATCATTAGCGCCGAACAGCACCCTGATGCCGACAAGCTGCGCGTCTGCCAGGTCAGCGCCGGTGGCGAGCAGCACCAGGTCGTCTGTGGCGCGCCCAATGCGCGTGCCGGTATCAAGGTGCCTTTCGCTACCGTCGGCGCGGTGCTGGGTGAAGATTTCAAGATCAAGAAGGCCAAACTGCGTGGCGTCGAGTCCCAGGGCATGCTGTGTTCCGCTGCCGAGCTCAAGCTGTCCGACGATCATGACGGCCTCTACGAGCTGCCGACCGATGCGCCCTCAGGGCAGGACCTGCGCGAATACCTGGGCCTGAACGATGTCATCATCGAAGTCGATCTGACGCCCAACCGGGGCGATTGCCTGTCGATTGCCGGTCTGGCCCGCGAAGTCGCCGCCAACTATGGCGAGCAGGTCTGCCGTCCAGAAGTACCGGCCGTGGCTGCCGTCAATGACGAGCAGCGCCCGGTCGAGCTGCTGGCTCCCCAGGCCTGCCCGCGCTATATCGGCCGGGTTATCCGCAATGTCGACCTGGCCCGCCCGACGCCCCTGTGGATGGTCGAGCGCCTGCGCCGCAGCGATATCCGCAGCATCGATGCCGTGGTCGATATCACCAATTACGTGATGCTCGAACTGGGTCAGCCGCTGCATGCCTTTGATCTCGCCGAAATTCGCGGCGGTATTCGCGTGCGCATGGCCGAGGAGGGCGAGAAGCTGGTTCTGCTCGACGGCCAGGAAATTACCCTGCGTGCCGACACACTGGTGATTGCCGACCACGAGCGCCCCCTGGCCATGGCTGGCATCATGGGTGGCGAACACAGCGGCGTCAGCGAGAAAACCACCGACCTGTTCCTGGAAAGCGCCTTCTTCGACACCATCGCGATCGCCGGCAAGGCCCGGGGTTACGGGCTGCATACCGATTCTTCGCACCGTTTTGAGCGCGGCGTCGACTGGCAGTTGCAGCGTGAAGCGGCCGAGCGCGCAACCGCACTGATCCTGGAAATCGTCGGCGGCGAGCCCGGCCCGATCATCGAAGCAGTCGAGCCCGAGCGCCTGCCTACGCTCAAGCACATTACCCTGCGTAATGCGCGCATCAGCCAGATGCTGGGCATGCAGATGAGCGATGCCGACATTACCGGCTATCTCACCGGCCTGGGTCTGCAGATCAACGCCGATGGTGCCGAGCAGTGGCAGGTCAATGTACCCAGCCATCGCTTCGACATCAGTATCGAGGTCGACCTGATCGAAGAGCTGGCTCGCCTGTACGGCTATAACCGTCTGCCGGTCAGTGCGCCCACCGCAGCGCTGACCCTGACCGCCAAGCCGGAAACCCGTGGCGAACTGCCGGTGCTGCGCCGCCTGCTGGTGGCCCGTGGTTACCACGAAGCCATCACCTACAGCTTCGTCGAGCCAGGTCTGAACAAGCTGTTTGATCCGCAGATCGAGCCTCTGGCCCTGGCCAACCCGATCTCCAGCGACATGTCCGTCATGCGTACCTCCCTGTGGCCCGGTCTGAGCAAGGCCGTGCAGTACAACCAGAATCGCCAGCAGGGCCGCGTGCGCCTGTTTGAAAGCGGCCTGCGCTTCGTGCCCCAGGCTGACGGCCAACTGTTGCAGGAGCCGATGCTGTCCGGCATCGCCTGCGGCAGCCGGGCACCGGAAGGCTGGGCCAACAGCAATGACAAGCTCGACTTCCATGATGTGAAGGGCGATGTGGAGGCGTTGCTGGGGCAGGGCGGTGCGGGCGATCAGTACCGCTTCGAGCCCGCCGAGCATCCTGCGCTGCACCCGGGTCAGACTGCACGCATCACCCGTGATGGTGTGCCTGTGGGCTGGCTGGGCGCGTTGCACCCGCAATTGGCCACCGAGCTGGACCTGCAGGGCGCCGTGTTCGTCTTCGAACTGACCCTGGGCAAGATCATCAAGGGTCGCCTGCCGCGTTTCGCCGAGCTGTCACGCTTTCCGGAGGTCCGCCGGGATATCGCGCTGGTCGTCGACAAGGCTGTGGTAGCAGCAGATCTGCTCGCCGATATTCGCAGCAATGCAGGCGACGCATTAAAGAACCTAAGGTTGTTTGACGTCTATGAAGGTAAAGGTATTGATCCGCATAGCAAAAGTCTGGCAATCGGCTTGACGTTACAGCATTCGTCACGCACTCTTACGGATGATGAGGTGAACGCTGTCATGGACAAGGTGCTTTCGTCTCTGGAGCAAAGGTTCAATGCCACACTAAGGAAATAGCCTATGGGGGCTCTGACAAAAGCAGAAATGGCAGAACGTCTCTACGAGGAACTTGGCTTCAACAAGCGTGAAGCCAAGGAACTGGTAGAACTGTTTTTCGAAGAGATTCGGAACGCCCTGGAAAGCAACGAGCAGGTCAAACTGTCGGGATTCGGCAACTTTGACCTGCGCGACAAGCGCCAGCGGCCAGGCCGCAACCCCAAGACCGGCGAAGAAATCCCTATTACCGCCCGGCGTGTGGTCACCTTTCGCCCCGGACAGAAACTCAAGGCACGAGTAGAAGCATATGCTGGAACCCAGCCATAACGACGAACTACCAGTCATACCCGGCAAGCGTTACTTCACCATTGGCGAAGTGAGCGAGCTGTGTGCGGTCAAACCGCACGTATTGCGTTACTGGGAGCAGGAGTTCCCCCAGCTGTCCCCGGTCAAGCGTCGCGGCAATCGCCGTTACTACCAGCGCCAGGACGTGCTGATGATCCGTCAGATCCGCGCACTGCTGTACGACCAGGGCTTCACCATTGGCGGCGCCCGTCAGCGTCTGTCCGGCGACGAAGCCAAGGAAGATGTCACCCATTACAAGCAATTGATCCGCCAGACCATCACCGAGCTCGAAGAAGTGCTGCAGGTTCTGCGCACCCATTGATTTACCCGCATAATGAAAAAAAACTTTCTCGTATCAGATAGTTAATGTATTATGCGTCCCGCTCAGGCAGACAAAGCCGGAGCACAGTCGGGGCGTAGCGCAGCCTGGTAGCGCACTTGCATGGGGTGCAAGGGGTCGAGTGTTCGAATCACTCCGTCCCGACCAATATTCAGTGATTTAGCCCAATGTTCACGCATTGGGCTTTTTCATTTCTGGGGGCCGCCAAGCATTTTCCGGCAAATGGCTCCCCGCACAGATTTGTCATCTGACCGACCTTCAAGATTGCTATTCTCCCTGCTGAAATCATCCAAAGAGGAATTTTCATGGCTACCAACCGTTCGCGTCGCTTGCGCAAAAAGCTCTGTGTTGATGAGTTTCAGGAACTGGGATTCGAACTGAACCTGGATTTGAAGGATGACCTTAGTGTTGAAGAGATCGATACCTTCCTCGATCAATTCATCCTGCAGGCTCTGGAAGCCAACGGCCTGGACTATGTTGGCGGCGAAGATTTCGGCCTGGTCTGCCTGGCCGAGCGTGGCTCTGTCAGCGAAGAACAGCGTGCAGCAGTAGAGAGCTGGCTCAAAGGCCGTAGCGAGCTGAGCAAAGTGGAAGTCAGCCCGCTAGTGGATGCCTGGTATCCAGACAAGCCGATTACAGCGGCGGGTTGAGATGGGGATCCGCCGATATTGAGCGGGGTTGAACAGAAAGGCCGATCAGCAATGATCGGCCTTTTTTGTATTCATGCATCGCAGTTCCTGGAGCCCTGAGTTTGCACTAGAGCGTATTTTTGTAGATCACGCCCTGCTTGATGATCATGTGAAAGTTTTGCTCGGGATCGGCAATCAGGGAGAGATCGGCGGTGGGATCGCCTTCGACCAGCAAAAGGTCGGCTACAGCGCCTACCTCGATGACACCCAACGGAGCGGGCAATGGGTAACGCGGGCCGGCCAGACTCATCAGCGCGCCGTTGTTGCCGGTGGCGATTTGCAAAACTTCGCCGGGTGTATACCAGCGTTGCATGGATACCAAAAGTGCGTTCTGGCTTTCACCCAGATTGCCGGTGCCGAGCATATCAGTACCAAAGGCGACCTTGATCTTGTGCTTGCGGGCCAATTCAAATGCACGATCGGTACCTTGCTGCACCATTTGCTGTTTGAGTCGTGCTGCCCCTTTCTTGGGGTTGGACAGTTCATTGTCGATAAACGGCTGCAGACTCCACCAGACATCTTTTTTCGCCATTAGCCGGACGGTGTCTTCGTCCACCAATTGACCATGTTCTATGCTGCGCACACCCGCTTCCAATGCCATGGTCACCGCCCGTGATGTGTAAGCGTGAACGGCAACATAGGTGCCCCAGTTCTCCGCGGCTTGTACCGCTGCACGAAGTTCTTCAGCAGTGTACTGGGTGACATCCAGCGGGTCGTACATCGAAGAAACGCCGCCGCCGGCCATCAGTTTGATCTGAGTGGCACCAAGCATCAGTTGCTCTCTCACCCGCTTCAGTACCGCATCAGACCCGTCGGCAATTGCGGTAACCCCCACTCGATCAGCGTAATTCAAGGGCGCATTTTCCGCCTGGGGTACTTCATGGGGTAACCGGAAATCGCCGTGGCCACCAGTCTGGGAAATCATGGCGCCGGAAGGGAAAATGCGAGGGCCAACCACCAGCCCCTCTTCAATAGCCCGGCGCAAGCCAAATGACGGCCCGCCCATGTCGCGTACGCTGGTAAAGCCGCGCATCAGGGTGGCATCGGCAACACGACCAGCGAGAAGGTGGATATAGGCGATATCTGCTGTCATTGCATTGATTGAAGAGGGGCTGACCAGGGCAGAGTGCCAGTGGGCGTCAATCAGGCCCGGCATAAGCGTTCGTCCTTCACCATCAAACACGACCAGAGCATCCTCTGGTGCGACGTCGATGGGTGCGCTGCTGATCTGCTCGATCATTCCGTTACGCACAAGCACCTGCATCGGTGCGCTGCTGCGCTCGGCGGATGTGCCATCAAACACATAGACGTTCCTGAGCAGCATGTCCCGGGCGACGGGAGGCGCTGCCAGGCTGCTCAGAGAAACCAACAGGGAAACAACCAAGACAGGCATGGCGAGTAAGCGAATCATGTTGATACTCCGGCGGGGGCAGGGTAACTACTGGGACCCGGTGATATTTCGTGAGTGACAAGGTACGCGAGCCAGCCCCCATAAAGCAGGCACAGCCCAAACAGTACGGCGATTTCACGCCAGATGGTATCAAGCGGGGCGCCCATCTGATTGATCGCGAGGAAGCCTTGGATCCCCGCTTTGGCAGGAATCAGCATACTCAGGTAATCCAGCCAGCGCGGCAGGTTATCAGCGGGCCAGGCAAAGCCGGCGGTAAAGACGATAGGAAGCGATGAAAGCAGCACAATAACGGTGGGTAGCTCCGGACGGGATAGCAGACAGCCCAGCCAAAGTGCGAACAGCGCGCTGGTCAGGAAAAACAGACTGCTGAACACGAGCAGGCTGGATGGGGACGCGACATGAGGGACGCCATACAACTGGAAGAAGAAACCGAAGTAGAGCATGGCGAATAACAGGTAGATCGCCACAAAGTTGAACAACCGCAGCAGCAGTGCCAGCCCCAGCGGGGGGGCTGGAAACCCCCGACGTCGCCGCCCGCGGTCCTTGATAGTGATGCTGCCAGCGGCGATCAACAGTGTCTGGTGCAGAATCAGCACAAAGACTGCTGGAACGATGTAATTGATATAGCCACCGGTGGGATTGAACGCTGGCTTGGTGATCAGCCGCATCGGCATGACCTGGCCGGAAATGCGGGCCGGGTTTTCTCCCTGAAGCAGGCTCATGTTGATCTGGCTTTCAACTGACAGGGTCATGGCTGCGCTCATCAGACCCTCAACCACATTTCCGTAGATCAGGAAATAACTGGCATCACCGGCAAAGGACAGGGTGGTAGGCCGCCCGAGATACACATCCCGCTCGAATCCTGCAGGGATGATCATCAACCCGTGCGCTATTCCGCTGGCCAGCAGCGATTCGGTCTCTGCCATGCTCGTGGGATGGGCGGCCACACGTATTTGCGGAGTAGCATCCGCCATGCGCACAAGGTGCCGGGCCATGGCGGTGTGGTCCTGATTCAGTACGGCAATGGCTTGTTCACCCGGTACATTGCGTTGATATGGCAGCGGGTAGAGCACGGCATAAAAGAGAATGCCCCCAGCCAGTACCAGCAACACAGCACGGTCAGTAAAGATGTGCGCAAGCTCAGTCTGCCAGATTTGCCACAGGCTTTGTGGTCGATTCATGGAGTCACCTGCGCAACCGGGTCCTCGATGATGCGCGAGGGCAGGCTATGAATGGCCAGGGGCAGGGGCAACAGGAACAGCAGGAGTATGAACAAGGGTGGTAGAAGTACTGACAAGCCTGCGCCGTGGTCGGCCACGGCTACCTGCAACTCCATGTAGTGCGTTGAAGGCATCAAACCTCCCCATGTCCAGGCCAGAGCATTCATGTCACCCCGTGGAAAGGTAATACCCATGAAGGCAAAGGCCGGGGCCAGGTAGGCTGCGCAGATGCTCAGGGCACGCACGGTGTTGGGCAGTACAGCCAGAATCAGGATCGCCATGCTTTGCACGGCCAGTACCATCAATGCCATGCCGACCATCAGCCAAAATACATTGCCCTCCGGGTCCCAGCCAAGCCAGCTCTGGAACAGCACCAGCATTATCAAACCCTGTAGCCAGAGCACCAGAAAGAGGGGGCCAAGCAAGCGGTAACAGGCGTGGCAACGCGGGCCGAAACCGTCAGGCAAGACCGCTTTTTCCAGTCGCCAGCCAAGAAGTAAAACGGTGCTGACAACTATCAGGATCTGCCAGGCGGCTGGTGCAATGGATGTCACCAGAAAGCGGGCATAGCTCATGCCCGGGTTATACAGAGAGGTGATCTGGGGTCGCAGTGGCGCTGCACCTGCGATGGCCTGTGGCAGACTCTGCCCTTGGCCGAGACGCAGGGCAAGGCCGCTGCGGGCGGCAAAACTGAAACTGGTCTGGCTCAGCGCCGAGGCAATGAATTTGCCCGCCAGCAGATACTGGCTGTTGTAAAAGGCCGTTACCTCTGGACTGGTACCCCTGATCAGATCTCTGTTGAAATGGGTAGGGATTATTACCAGAGCCAGGATCTCGCCTTGCTTGAGTGCCTTTGAGCCCTCTTGTGCCGAGGGATACGAATGGCTCAGCTCAAGTGCCGGATTGGCGTTTAGCAGCCGTTGCAGCGCACGGCTCTGCTGGCTGTGGTCCAGATCAACGACGCCGATCGATAGAGCTCGGGGCGAGCCAGTGACAAACACCGCGATAAACAGCAGCGTCACCAGGGGCGGCAGCCAGACTGCCACCGCCAGTATCCAGGGCTGTTCACGCAATCCGCGCCAGCCGGTCAGGGATGAAGGGTCCGAGGGCTTCACCGTTCAGCGGCCTAGGGCTGCAGGTTCAGTAAGACGCTCATGCCGGCTCGCAGTCCCGGCACTGCCTCTAGCGGGTGCATCTCGACTTCAAAAGTTCGCATGTCAAAGCCGCGGCCAGGCACCGTTGCACGCCATGTAGCAAAGTCACCCAGAACGGCCACATGGCTAACGCGAAAACGTACCTGTTTATCAAGCGCGGGAATATGCAAATCGAATTCCGTTCCCTCTGGCACGCGTGACAGAAAATCCTCGCGCACATTGAATAACGCCCAGGCGTCATTCAGGTCGGTCAACATGACGACCGGGAGCCCCTGAGGCACCAGCTCGCCCGGACTCAGTAACACGTTGCTGACGACCCCACCGTGGTGAGCATAGGCCATGGTGTCATCCAACAACTCGGCAACCTCATCGCGTAGGCTGGTGGTTGCCGCCGCGCCGGCGCGACTGGCAGTGCGAGCCTCCTCGCGCGGTCCGGTCTCGGCCAGCTTCAGAATCTCGGCTGCGGTGGCCCGGGTCTTCAGGGCAATTTGCCAGAACGTGTAGGCTTCATCCAGGCGTTGTCGGGCTACCACGCCCTGATCCGCCAGCGAGCGAATCCGGTCATGGGTCGTTCGGGCAAGAGCTTCTGCGGTCTGGGCTTTTTCAAACTCACTGCGAGCCGCGGCGATCTTCTCTTCGCGGGTCCCCCCCTCGACAGCCTGAGCCAGTGAGCGGCTGATGGTATCCAGTGCTTCAATCTGGGTCAGTCTGGCTTCCAGTTCCGGGCTGTGTATGCGAAACAACAATTCATCCGCCTCGACTACGTCGCCGCGTCTGACGAGAACCTCGGCCAGACGTCCGGGAACCTTCGAGGACACCATGTACTGCCGGGCTTCGATCTGCCCTTGCAACTGAATTGGCGGTTCGCTGTAAGCGCGCCAGAAGACGACGCTGACGGCCACTACGATCAAGGCCAGCACGGGTAAAAGAATGAGGTGTTGTCTTTTCACGGGATGGGCTCCCCTTGATCAAGGTAGACAAAGAGTTGCTCAGGGTTTCCCGAGAGGCTGAGTATCCGCGCCAGGGACAGTACAAATCTGAAGGCGGCCGCATCGCGCCGGGTCCGCGTGGCTGACAGGAAGGTTTGGGCATCGATCACATCCAGTGCTCGGCCGAGGCCTTCAGCGAAGGCAAGCTGCTGCAGCCGCAATGTTTCTTCAGCAAGAGTCTGGGTGCTGGCCAGCGCGCGGTATTCAACAAGAGCGTGGCGAGCATCGCGGTATTGGTGATTGAACAGCAGTTCCAGACGTCGCTGCGTTGCCTGTTGCAGGTAGCCGATTTCATCCACAGTGCTTTGTGCTGCCTGGATCTTGCCTCTCGGCCCGTGGCGATCGACCAAGGGCATGCGTACCCCAACACCCAGCAGCCAGTCCGGGCCAAGATCGCTTGCCAGTGAGTCATTCTCGTAGAGGTTGTAACTACCGAAGAGGAAGAGGTTCGGCTGATAAAGGCCGCTGCTGGCGCGCGCGATGCTCTCTGCCTGCGCCCGCTTGGTGGCCAGTAGTTGCAGGCCCGGGTGGCTGCTCAGGCCAACCTGAAGATCGGCTCTGGCGGGCATTGTTTTGATGATGAACAGCGATGAGCCGGGGTGCGGGCCCTGCTGGACATCCGACAGCGAGTCCGCCTGGTAATGGACCATGGAGGCCAGTGTTTCCCGGGCTCCATCAAGCTGATCGCGAACGGAGGATGTAGTGATGCGTGCCTGGTCATAGGCTGTCTGGGCTGCAAGGCGTTCCACCTTGGCTATCTGAAACTCACCTTCCAGCGCCTGAGCTGAAGACAGGTGTTGAGCCAGGGTTGCTTCGGCTTGCTGCTGTACGATCAGCGCGCGCTGAGCCATGACCAGGCCGTAATACACCTCTACCAAAGCCAGAAAGCGCGCATGACGGATTTCCTCCACCAGCAATTCGGCTTCGCGGTCACCCAGTTGCAGCAGCTCGCGCGCGGCGGTGATCTTGCCACCTGTATACAAGGGCCAGAACATTGCCAGCGAGCTGCGCGAGATATCACGACCGGTAACGGGAGTGCGGAATGCATCAGGACCACCCAGGGCGTCGATCAAAATCTGTCCGGGAACGCTCTCGGCTGCACTGTTCAGAGGGTTCAGTGCCAGTGCGTCGAGCTCTATCGGTTGTTCCAGTCGCGTATAGGAAGCTAGAAGGTCGATCTGGGGTAGCAGCAGGCTGGTACTGTTGGAGAGGAGCGCCGCCGCCCGCTCCTGGGCCGCCTTGCCCGCCGCCAGATTTTGATCCAGCGTCAATACCCGTTGCCAGGCGTCTGGGAGAAGAACCTTCTGCTGGGCGGCACAAACGAACGGAGTCGTGATGATGACCAGAAACGAACCAATAAGAGCGAATGCGGCGGGTCCAGGATTCAATTCGTTTCTCCCTGTCGAATTCTTTTGCTCTACAAAGCGGTGTGAAGAAGCATTCTTCTCTCAGCCACAAGCTTTGCTTGAAACCTGATGCGGTAACCCGAACGCACTAACACTGATCCTAGCAAGCTTTCATGTCGATAAGCGCTTTCAGTCCCCAGCGCAACATAGCGTAACAATTGTGGTGGAACTAACCGCCACCGCAGACTCGGCTGGCCCAGCAAGTCTCAACACGGCTTTTGTGCGCGCCGGTTAATGCCCACTAAGCTGGCACTAGCCACTCGAAATGCCCCAAATTAAGCCATCTGAGCCTGACTGCCGAGATGTGGGCGGTTACTCACGGGCTTATGGGCTGCCGGCCGGGGTGGGTAAAACGCTTTATATTCAGCCAGATGGGCGTTATCTAGCGGGCGGTCCCGGTCTCTGATCGGGAATTGGCACCCCACTTGCAGAAATCAGCTGATACCGGGACGACCCGGGCGGCATTCCCCATGCCGGATTTATTCTGGACGACCAGATCACTCTGACTGATTTCAAGAGGTGATTCTGATGCCCGCAAGCACTCCCGCCAACACACGGCATACCGCCTTCCAATCCTTGCCCATGGTCGATATCACTGACCTGGCCTCGACCGATCCTGCACGCAAACTGGCTGCTGCCCAGGCCTTGGGCAAGGCGGCGCGGGAAGTCGGCTTTCTGTATATAACCGGCCACGGCGTGGAGCCGGCCGTGGTTGAGCGGCTCAAGCAACGCACCCGGCAATATTTTGCTCAGCCCAAGGCCGAGAAAATGCGCCATTACATTGGCCAGTCCAGCAACCACAGCGGCTATGTACCCGAGGGCGAAGAACAGTTCTACTCCAACAAGCCGGATGCCAAGGAGGCCTACGATATCGGCTTTGATTGCACGGACCCAAGCTATCGCCGGCCCATGGTGGGTCCCAACCAGTGGCCGACCCTGCCGGGCTTCAAGGAGGATGTGACCGCCTACTACAACGCCGTATTGAACGTCAGTCACCGGCTATTCGAAGGCTTTGCATTGGCATTAGGCCTGCCTGAGGACCGTTTTACTCGTCATATTACCCGGCCGCCTAGCCAGCTGCGGCTGGTGCACTACCCCTACAATCCCGAAGTACGCACCGACAGCCCCGGCATTGGTGCACATACCGATTATGAGTGCTTCACCATCCTACTGCCGACGGCCCCGGGGCTGGAGGTCATCAATGGTGCGGGGGAATGGATCGATGTGCCCCTGGTGGATAACGCCTTTGTCATCAACATCAGCGATATGCTCGAGTTGCTCAGCAACGGCGCTTTCCTCGCGACCGCCCACCGCGTGCGCAAGGTAGCTGAAGAACGTTATTCCTTTCCCATGTTCTGCAATATGGATTACGACACCGTCATTGCGCCGTTACCCGAACTTGTCAGCGCAGAGAATCCGCCCCGTTATGAACCGCTGATCTGTGGCGAGCATCTCTATGCCCAGACCATGCAGACCTTTGCCTACCTCAAAAAGCGTTTGGCCCAGGGGGAGATTGCTTTGCCTACCGGCTCCAAGGAGCTGGCGTCGTTTGGTCGCAAAACCGAGGAGCAGCCATGACGCTTCAGGAACTGCTCAGCAATATTGCCAGCGGCTCCATAACGGTCATCCAGCCGCGCACTGCTACCTCCGTACCGGACTGGATGCTTGGTTGCTTTCGCCGTCACTGCATCAGCTTTGCCAACGGCGAGTCCGACAGCACCACGCTGGTGTTCTGGTTTCAGAGCCGCAATTTCACCATCGACCTGCGCCTTCCACGGCCCTCCGAGCGGCTGCCGGCGAAGCCATTGCAGAACTGTACGGCCCAGGAGCTGCAGGTACTGGCCAATTACGAAGGGTGGGCCGCCAAAAGCAGCTGGAATGGTACCTGTATGGCCTGGCAGGAGGGCGCATCATTGCAGATTCACAACCGCTGGCCCGAACCTGCCGAGCTGCGCCGCATAGGCAACTGCATGATCGAATTCGCCCCTAGTGGGGCCTACGTCGAGGATTGGCGGCTGCAACCCTCGGCTCCAGGGCCCTTGATCGGCCTGCAACTGGTGGAAGAGCGCAACCAGACCACCGCAGAGGTGCTACACCGGGGCGGCGGCCTGATCATCTGTGGTGATTTCGCGGCCCTGGTCCGTGGACGCCCGCAGTCGCTGAATATCACTGCAGAGACCCTGCCAGAGGCGGTCAGCCAGACGACCGACCCGGAGCAGTTGGCGCACCTGCTGAACTTTGAGACCTCGGTAGCCCGAGGCTCGCTGGCAGCCGGCTACACCGTCCAACACTCGACCCATGCCCAGCGCATTGGCCAACCCCTGTTGCCACTGAACGAAGGGGACTGGGTACTGGAGGACGGACAATTACTGCACATCACCGAGGAGAACGGCCAGCACATCGAGCGCCGCTTCGAGATCGACACTCTCTGTGCTCAGCAGGACTTTATACAGACCACGCCCTGGACTGCGCAGGCGCAGACCTGGTTTGCCCGCGAGGCGACCACGCTGGCGCGTTATACCAGTGAACTCACCAACGTCGACCGATTCAAGCCACTGAATCTGGCGGGCTTCAATGCGCCCAGCCAGTGGCAGGGCAGGGAGACTGTACTCATTGCCGCCGACCCGGCATTGGCGGACCAGGACCTGGAAGCCGTACGCAGCAGCCAGGCTGATCTGAAACACCTGTTCGGTCCGGAGGATGACTGGCCGCCGCAGGCGCTTACCCTGGAAGAGGATCGCGCCGATCTGACCTGGCATGCGCAAGAGTTTGCCGCCGGTCGCTCCTTCGCCTATCACCTGTTTGATACGTCACGCACCCGGTGCCTCGGGTGTCTGTATCTGTATCCCACCGCCAGTCTGGCCCACGACGCGGAAGCCTACCTGTGGACCCGCAGCGATCTGGATAGCGCCAAAGCCGCATCTATCGAGGAAGAAGTTCTGGTCTGGGTTGCCGACAAGTGGCCGTTTGCAGCCCTGGTCTGGCCCGGCCGCAGTTTGCCTTTCTCAGCCTGGCAGGAATATCAGGCGCCGAGTTATTACGCCTCGACTCGCTTTATCGAACCTTTCACCCCAGGCAGCAATATTGCCGGGTCCGCCAACTGAATCACTGCAACGCAGTTTCATTCAAGCCAGCTAACGGCTCCGGCCATCAACGACACAAAGGTAACACGCGATGATCAAACATATTCTGGGAGCACTGGCCCTGGCCACCACCCTGTCATTTACCGCCACTAGCGCAAACGCCGAGGAGACACCGAAGAAGTTCTCTCTGGCCTGGTCCATCTACGTCGGGTTCATGCCCTGGTACTACCTGGACGAGTCCGGGATCATGGACAAATGGGCGGATAAATACGGCATAGAGGTGGAACTGGTACAGATCAACGATTACCTCGAAGCCATCAACCAGTACACGGCTGGGCGCTTCGACGGCGTAACCATGACCAACATGGACATGCTCACCATTCCCTCCGCTGCCGGGGTGGACACCACCGCGCTGATAACCGGCGACTTCTCCAATGGCAACGACGCTGTCGTGTTGAAAGGACGTGACAGCCTGGAAGAGATCGCCGGTCTCGACGTTTACCTGCTGGAGCTATCCGTATCCCACTACACCCTCGCGCGGGCCCTGGATTCGGTAGGTCTGAGCGAGCGTGATGTGCAAGTGGTCAATACCTCTGATGCCGATATTGCCACCGCCTTCAACGATCCCGCCGTGCAAGCCACCACCCTGTGGAACCCGCAGCTAGGCATCGTCATGGAAGATCCTGCCGCCAACATCGTCTTTGACTCAACGCAAATCCCCGGCGAGATACTCGACATCATGGGTGTAAATACCAAGACGCTGGCCGAGAACCCCGAGCTGGGCAAGGCCATGACCGGCGCCTGGTTTGAAGCGATGGCGATCATCAGCGGGGATGACGAGAAAGCGCGCGAAGCCAAGCAAATGATGGCCGCGGCTGCCGGTACTGATCTGGCCGGGCTGCAAAAGCAGCTCGATGCTACCTACCTGTTCTACACCCCAAAGGCCAAGGCAGATTACCTGACCAGCGAGCAGCTCAGAGAAACCATGAAGTTCGTTACCGAGTTCTCTTTTAGCCATGGCCTGCTGGGCCAGGGCGCTAGCTCCCCGGGCGCCGTGGGCATCGAGTTTCCCGATGGCTCAGTGCTGGGTGATCCGGACTACGTGAAGATGCGCTTCAATCACGATTTTCTGAAAATGGCCGTTGACGGAAAACTCTGAGCAAGAGCATGGGGAGTCAGCCTCAATCAACGGACTCCCCTGCATATAGCGTTTGGACCAAATAGGGTGTGGGCATGGCTCACCCCTGCGGCGTCAGTGCAATCTGCTCGCAGTAATGCAGCAGGTTCTCCGGCAGATCAGGCGGGCAGACGCCGCACTGCTTGTTCCCCGGTACCGCGTGGTCTATGAACTTGGGGTAGGGCAGGTTCAGGTTGGCCATGATCATCTTGAATTCCTCCAGCGTCTTGTCCATGCCCAGCCGCGCATTGCGCTTCTTCTCCTGGGCAATGTTGCTGACGCGGCGGTCCTGATAGTCATGGGCGGGGTAGACCAGATAGTCGTCGGGCAGGGTAAACAGCTTCTCCCTAACGCTCTTGTATAGCGCGTCCGCATCCCCATTCTGAAAGTCCGTGCGGCCGCAGCCATCGATCAGCAGCGCGTCGCCGGTAAAAAGGCGGTCCCCAAGTACATAGGCAAAATGCCCATCTGTGTGCCCAGGGGTATGCAATGGCGTCAGGTTCAGACTGCCGACTCTGAAAGAACGGCCCTCTTCTATGCCGACATCCGCGCAGGGCAGATTATCGAAGGCCGGTGCGGCAATTTGGCTGCCCACGCGCTTCTTGAGCTCCAGGGCTGCGGTGATGTGGTCGGCGTGTATATGCGTGTCCAGGCTATAGGCCAGGGTCAGGCCCAACCGGCTGATCTCTTTCAGATCGCGGTCCATGGTGGCGATCACCGGGTCGATCAGGACGGCATGCCCGGTTTCCGGGCAGCCCAGCAGGTAGGTGTAGGTACTTGAGATGGGCTCGAATAGCTGTCGAAAAATCATGAAGTGTCCCTCGTCTGCCAAGTCGATCCTGGCAGTATAGGCAACCTCAGGCAGCTCGCTATGTAATCGCCCGCCACGGCCGCAGCAGTGTCAGCGTGCCTTTGCTAATCCTGGGCAGCGGCCAGCACCGGCCTCTCGCGGAGGCGAGGAGTGCGAGGCCGGTCTGCCGGTTAAAGACTCCCGAACACCTTCTTGGCCAGGCTGCTGGCCGCTTGTGCGGGGTTGTTACGGATCTGCGCTTCCTGCTCGGCGATCATCTGGAACAGGCCGTCCAGGGTGCGCTCGGTGACGTAGCTTTCGATGTTGGCTGCGCTGCTATCGACGACGCCAAAGTTGGCTGCCTGGGAGGCGAAGGTATTGTATTGCTGCGCCAGCCCCACCTGATCTGTGGCTTTCTTGACCACCGGGAGAAAAAGCGCTCGAATCCGGTCTCGGCTGCTGCTTTCCAGGTAGCGCGTGGCGGAATCCTGGGGGCCAGTCAAAACGGCCTTGGCATCCTGCACGCTCATGTCCCTGATCGCATTGACCAGCAGCGTCTGCGCCTCCGGCACGGCGGCCTCAGCCGCCTGGTTCATGCTCTGCTCCAGCTGCGTGATCTGGCTTCCCATGCCCATCATCTTCAGCGTGCGCGAGGCCTTGCCAATCGGGCCGGGCAACTCGATCCGCACATCGGGGTTGTTACTGAAACCGCCGGGCGCGCTCAGCTCTTGCACCGCCACGCGAGCGCCCTGCGCCAGGGCATCCTTCATACCTGTGCCGACATCCTGCTGGCTCAGATCGGAAAGCGACAGAGCGCTGGCTGTGGTAGACAGCAGAGCCCCCAGAAGAACGGTTATGGTTATCAGGCGAGACATGGCAGACCTCTTGGGGCTGGGATTCGAAGTCAGATCTTAGCCCACAATTCCGGCGACCTCAGCGCTTCATTACTACCAGCGGGATCGACATATGGCTGGGCGGGCAGGGTGGTGATACCCGGCGTCGGCTGGCAGAGAATGGCTTGACGGAGTGTCTCATTTCCGAACGACGCGTCAAGGACGGGCGTTTTCGAGGCATTGCCGAGTCTGAAATGCGGGTTTTTTGTGGTTTTGCTTTGCAAGCTTCACGGAATATGCGATCTAATTAGAGGCCGGTTCACCGGATCCAAAGGACTGACAGGAGTTGATCATGAAGATCATGTTTATAGTCTTAGTGCTGACCGTCACGCTGGGTGGCTGCGCTACACCCAATATTAGCAATGACTTCGACGTCAGCCAGGCGGAGCGGTCCGGTGTAGTGTCCGGCACCATCACCTATCAGGGTGTATATGGCGGATATACCATTCATGTAAGCTCGATTGACGGAAAGTCTCGTTATCGGCTCGCTCACGGTACTAGTCAGGTCATCAATCCGTTAGACGCCTTTGTCGACGAAGCCATTGACCCATTGTTGGGCAAGATGGGGTCTGCCTTCGTGGTTGAAATGCCGGCAGGCGAATACCGTATATACGGATGGCAAATCGGTGTTGGTGCGATGGACGTATACTCCAGCTCAGCTATCGATATCAGGTTCAAGGTGGAGCCGAAAAAAGCGATATACCTGGGCAATTTTGATTTCGTCGTGACGGAAACCTTCATGAACAATCCTTCCAGGGCGCAGGTCACTCTGAGTGATCAATACGAGCGAGATCAGGAGGTAATCAGGAATACGGCGCCCTCTCTTACTGACGTGCAGGTCACGCGCGCATTTGAAGGGCCCATGGATAACAATCAAATCGGCGGACAGGGAAACGCCAAGCTGACCATCATGTATTAGCCGTTTTTTTCTCAACACAGGGATAGGTTATGAGAAAGCATCTGCTCGCCACAACGGCGATCGTCGCAGTACTCTTTGTCGGTGCACTCGCATTGGCAGTCGCCTTCGGTGGCCCCACCACGCCGCCGGCATTGGCATCAGCAAACAACCCCTTTGACGCGGTGGATTATTCCGGCTTACCCGAGCTCAGCTATTACGCTGCGGCTGACAGGGCGGATCTGGCGTACCGGCAGTATCCTGCGAAGGGGGATCCGAAGGGCAGTGCGGTGTTGCTGCATGGCTCTTCGGCCGACAGCCGCAGCATGCATCCCATGGCGCAGGCACTTGTCGACGCCGGCTTTGCAGTCTATGCGCTGGATGTGCGCGGCCATGGTGGATCGGGCGTGAAGGGGCATGTCGATTATGTTGGCCAGCTCGAAGATGACCTGCAGGCCTTCATGACGCAGGTGCAGCCGGTGGGCCCGGTTACCCTGGTAGGATTCTCCTCCGGCGGTGGTTTCGCCCTTCGGGTAGCCGGTGGCGAGCTGGCAACGTTATTTGATCGCTATTTGCTGCTGGCTCCGTTCGTCAGCCAGGAGGCGCCCACCTATCGCACGGGCAGTGGCGGCTGGGTCAACGTCGGCTTGCCGCGCTATGTGGCGCTCATGCTGCTCAACCAACTGGGTGTCGAGCGGTTCAACGATCTGCCGGTGGTCAGCTACGCATTGACCGAGCGAGCCCGGCAAACGATGACTCCGCAATACTCCTTCAACCTGGCGCAGAATTATCGACCTGAAGCCGATTACGCCGGGACCATCCGGGGGATTCAGCGGCCGACGCGGGTGGTGGTCGGCGCCCAGGATGAAATGTTCAATGCCGCGCAGTTTTCCGACGTCTTTGACGTAGCCACACAGCCGGTACCGGTGGCGGTAGTCGAAGGCGCCAATCATGTAGGCCTGACCTTGATGCCAACGGCGCTCGCAGCGGTAGTGGCTGCCATGGACAGCCTCGGTAGTACGGGTACCGCGCAGCCTGAATAACGCTGGCGCTCCAAAGGCGCGCATGACGGATGCTAGTCTTCTGCCCCTATGCATATCCGGAATCCGCGCCCATGTCTGATCCCAAACACCCGCAGCACTTTGTTGATGAGGACCTGGCCAGGGTGACCGGCCAGACCCTGGCGCATTATGAGCTCAATGCCGAAGGGTTTCGCGAGGGCACGCGGGACCACGATGTGAGCCAGAATATCAATGCCCTGTTGCGGCACATCCAGGCGCCGGCCCCGTTGCAGATTCTGGATGTGGGCTGCGGGCCAGGTCGTGATCTGCGCACCTTCACGGCGCTGGGCCATGTGGCGGTCGGGCTGGATGGCTGCGCGCGCTTTGTCGACATGGCCCGTGAAGACAGCGGCTGCGAAGTATGGCTGCAGGATTTTCTGGCACTGGATCTGCCGGCCCAGCGCTTTGATGGGGTGTTTGCCAACGCGGCGCTGTTTCATATACCCAGTCAGGCGTTGCCGGGTGCGCTACGCCAGTTGCATCACACATTGAAAGTGGGCGGTGTGCTGATGTGCTCCAATCCGCGGGGCAATGATCAGGAGGGCTGGAACGGTGATCGGTATGCGGCCTATTACCGGCTCGAGACCTGGCAGGCGCTGATGCAGTCCGCCGGCTTTGTCGAAATCGAGCACTATTACCGCCCGGCCGGTCTGCCGCGCGATCAACAGCCCTGGCTGGCCAGCGTCTGGCGACGGACCAACCCTTGACGAGTCTGGTAGGATAGGGCGCTTTAAGCCTGCCCCTACCGTGAGCGAGAACCATGACCTACATTGAAGAATCCCTGTCGTCCGGCGAGAAGATCGAAGCGCTTTTCCCGCTGCACTGGTTTGCTCGCATGCCCATGTACATCTGGCTGGTACTGGCGATTCCCACCCTGGGTATCACGCTGATCCTGGCGCTGTATGAGTATCTCCGGCTCAAGCACCTGGAGCAGGGCGTGACCAACAAGCGGGTGATACTCAAGCGCGGCATCATCAGCCGCAAGACCGAAGAGATGAAGCTGCAGTCGATCGAGACGGTGGAAATTGACCAGGGCATCATCGGCCGCATTTTCGATTTCGGCACGGTGAAGATCACCGGTCGCGGCATCAGTGATGTCGTGTTCAAGGGCATTGACGACCCGATGCACGTCAAACGCCAGATCGAAAGCGTGAGCAATCCGGTCGGGTGACAGCGCTCAAGTATCTGAACGGGTACAGCCCGGATGTGCGCCAGCAGGTGCAGCGGCTGATCGACAGCAATCAGCTCGGCGCCTGGCTGGAACGGCGCTATCCGCCGGACAGCGCGCACCCCATTCAGACCGATGCAGCCCTGTATGACTACACCCAGCGCCTCAAGCAGCAGCACATGCGCAGCAGCGGCCCGGTCAGCAAGGTGTTCTTCGATACCCGCATGCACGTGATCGACAACGCCCTGGGCCAGCACCAGTTTGTCAGCCGCGTGCAGGGCAGCAAGCTCAAGCGCAAGAACGAGATCAAGGTCTCCGCGCTGTTCAAATCCCTTCCCGAGCAGCTTCTGCGCATGGTCGTGGTGCACGAGCTTGCACACCTGCGCGAAAAGGACCACAACAAGGCCTTCTACCAACTGTGCCAGCACATGGAGCCCGACTACCATCAGCTGGAGCTGGATTTGCGTCTGTTTCTGACACTGCGGGGTTAGGGGCCCGCAGGGTCTGAATCGTTATGTTGCTGGATCACTCGCGGGGCGGTAGCTGCACTTCGAATTCTGTCTGCATTGGCTCATCGGAGCCTTCCGGCTGCGCCTGCATGACGAACCGAAAAACCAACTGGCCACTGGTGTCCAGGGTGCCGATGTAGCTCACATCACCATTGGCTTCAACCTGGCGCATGTCTACCTCCATGTCGTGACCCACCAGGTTTTCGTACACAACACTTACGTCGGCAGCAACAGGTTCGAGTCCGCCATCAGAGCGTTTGTCATAGATGATCGCGTTGAACAGCAGGCGTTCAGGGCCCGGTTCAATATTGTGTTCCTCGATCATGACATCGGGCAGACGGTCGGTCGGGGTTATGCTCGCTTGAAGCGAATAGCCCTCGAACTCCTCGACGTGCCCCAGAGGCCGCTCATGCCCCTGCAGGTCGAGGTTGGTCGTGCTTTCAGCTGTGTCGGCACTCTGCTCGGGCTCGTCGGTCTGGTCACAACCGGCCAGCAGGCCAGCGGATAACAGGGCCGCAACCGCGACGGTCCGGAATGTGTTTTTCTGCATGGTATCCATAATGGGCTCTACATTTTGAGCGGTTCAACCGCGTGGGTGTAACCTGTAGACCTCGGCAAACACCAGTTGTGCAATAAATCTCCTGGCGCCCACCAGACCGCCATTACCAGGATCCCTTGAGCGGCGCTTGACCCTCCAGTAGCTATATGGTTTTTAATGCTCCAATCAGAATCCGGATAAGGATGCAGGTGAGTGAAGGACGATAGAGTTGCCAGCCAATCGGCCAGCACATTCAACATACCTAAAATGGACTGCCCTTCGGAGGAGCGCCTGATCCGCCTGGCGCTCGGAGGTTTCGATACGGTGCATACGCAATTGTTCGATCTGGCCGGCCGCCAACTGACCGTTTTACATGATGGCCCGGTCGATCCGATAGCAGCCAAACTGTCCTCCCTGGGGCTCGGCTCTCAGCTCATCCAGACCCGGCCCGCCGATGCCGATCAGGTGCGGCACGCAGAAAGCTCGGCGCTCACGGAAGTGGCCGAGTCGAGCACCCTGCGCTGGCTGCTGGGCATTAACGCCGTGATGTTTGTGGTCGAGATGACCGCCGGCATCATGGCCCAGTCCGCGGGGTTGATCGCCGATTCCCTGGATATGTTCGCCGACGCGGCCGTCTATGGCCTGGCCCTGTATGCCGTGGGCCGCGCCGCGCATCTGCAGATGAATGCCGCGCGCTTTGCCGGCATCCTGCAACTGATCCTGGCCGTCGGCGTGTTGCTCGAAGTAGGGCACCGGTTCCTGTTTGGCAGTGAGCCGCAGTCATTCGTGATGATCGGCGTAGCCTTTATCGCGCTGCTGGCCAACAGCACCTGTCTGCTGCTGATCCACAAGCATCGCCATGGCGGCGTGCATATGAAAGCCAGCTGGATCTTTTCCGCCAACGATGTGCTGATCAATATCGGCATTATCACCGCCGGGGTGCTGGTGCTATGGACCGGCTCGAATCTACCGGATCTGATTATCGGCACTCTGGTGGGTCTGATCGTCATGGAAGGAGCGCGCCGCATCCTGGCGCTGAAAGCATGAGCAATCACAAGCATCAGCACGACCACAGCCATGGCCACGACCACAGTCACGGCCACAGCCACGGTAGCGGCAAGACGCTGCTCTTCGCCCTGGTATTCACCACCGGCTTTGCCTTTGTCGAGGTGTTTGCCGGCCTGATGGCCAACTCCCTGGCATTGCTGTCTGATGCCGGGCACATGCTCACTGACTCGCTCTCGCTGGCCGTGGGTGCGTTCTCGGCCTGGCTGGCCAACAAGCCGGCCTCGCGCCGGCATTCATTCGGCCTGCAGCGTGCGGAGGTGCTGGGAGCACTGTTCAACGTCATCTTCATGTTCCTGGTGATCGTCTATATCGCCTACGAGGCGATCCACCGGATGCTCGACACACCGGAGGTGGACGGCGGCACCGTGCTGCTGATTGGCGGGCTGGGGCTGTTGGTCAACGTCATCGTCGCCTGGGTACTGATGCGTGGCGAACAGACCATGAACGTGCGCGGCGCGCTGCTGCACGTGATGGGCGATCTGCTGGGTTCGGTAGCCGCCATAGCAGCAGGGGCGATCATCTACCTTGGCGGCCCGGCGATCATGGACCCGATCCTGTCCCTGTTCGTTTGCGTGCTGATCCTTATCTCCGCCGTCCGCCTGCTGCGCATGGTGACCCATGTGCTGATGGAGGGCGTACCGGCCGGGGTGGACCCCCAGGAGGTCAGCGAGGCCCTATCGGAGATTGAAGGGGTGCGCACCGTGCACGACATGCACATCTGGAGCCTGTCCTCGACCAGCCACGCCATCGCCGCCCATGTGGACATGGACGCATGGTGCAATGGCAATCGGTACTGCCGCAGATGCAGCAGGTGTTGAGGGAGCGCTTCGGCATCGAACACAGCACCTTGCAGCCGGAGGATGCGCAGATGCGGTTGGGGTGTGAGGTTGATCCGCGGTGTGGGTCGGGGTCGCATTAACACCTCTCAACAGCGTCCCGGTCCCGAGCAGCGATACCAACCGCTTAGAGACAAACCCAGCCAGATAATGCAAAGTAGTTCACATAACGAGCTGGCCCAAGCGCTGGCCGGTAACGTCTTCTTGCTGACAAGGATTTTGGAGAGAACGTGTCCGAACTAAAACTGTTGACCGAAAAAGTCCTGGCGTTCCGAGACGAGCGAGACTGGAAGCAATTTCACAACTCCAAGGACCTGGCGCTCTCGCTGGTCCTGGAGGCGACCGAAGTGCTGGAGATCTTCCAGTGGAAGCAGGACCAAGCCGCCATCGAGGGTGTTGCCCTGGAGCGCAAGCAAGACCTCGCAGACGAACTGGCAGACGTGTTTTGCTACACGCTATTGATGGCCGAGGACCTCGGCATCGATCTGGCTGAAGCACTGAAAGCCAAGATCGAAAAGAACAACGCCAAATACCCCGTAGATCAAGCCAAAGGCTCCGATAAGAAATACACGGAGCTATGACGGTTGATCATCTATCAAAAAGACGAGTGGAAATGACTGTGCTTTGTTGTTTCATTACTACGCCCCTACATCCGTTTTCCCCTTCTCACTTCAGGCCCGTACAATCAGACAATAAAAACTTACGGCTAAGCTCATCAAGTGCTCGGAGCTTAATATAGGGAGATCGCAGCTTGGATAACGTTTTTGATTTTCGTGACCAGCTTGTCATGGAATATAGCGCCTTTTCGCGCAGTTTTACCCGCATCGCCGCGTCAGATATTTTGCGGGAGGTTGAACGCCAGTATGATGCAGGGCGTTATTGGCCTGAGCCGCTGATTCAGATCAACCCCAACTATCAGCGCAAGGGCACCGTCCAGCACTTGGTTGAAGAGGGATTGTTGCATAAGGCCTGCGCAGAGATTTTCCAAACAGGCAAAGCGGAAGCCAACCCTCAGCCGCTCCATCTCTATGCTCACCAAATGGAAGCTTTAGCAAAGGGGCAGGCTGGCCAAAGTTATGTTGTTACTACGGGCACTGGCTCAGGCAAGTCACTTTCATTCTTCCTTCCTGTAATTGATCGAATCCTGAAATCCAAGCAGATTGATCCGTCGCCGCGCACCCGAGCTATTGTCATATACCCGATGAACGCTCTTGCGAACAGCCAGTTGGAGGAGCTGGACAAGTTTCTTTACGGCTTTCCCGAGGACGAAAAGCCTTTTACGGTTGCGCGCTATACAGGTCAGGAGAAGCCAGCAGAGCGGGAGGCAATTGCCAGTAATCCGCCAGACATTCTGCTCACCAACTTCATGATGCTGGAGTTGATATTGACTCGTTATGAACAAACGGATAGACGAGTAGTTGAGCACTGTCATGGTCTCGATTTTCTGATTCTCGATGAACTTCACACTTATAGAGGGCGCCAGGGTGCCGATGTTGCCTTGCTGGTCAGGCGTTTGCGCGAACGCCTGCAAGCCAGCGAGCTGGTTTGTATTGGTACCTCGGCAACAATGTCTAGCGCTGGCACTCAGGCAGATCGCAACAAGACCGTGGCGGCAGTCGCCAGCAAGCTGTTTGGTACTAAGCTCACTGAGCACGACGTCATTGGAGAGACCCTTGAGCGCGTTACCGATCCATCAAAAGATGTCGCGGCGATTCGGACGCAATTAAAGAGCTGGCTTCACAAACAAGCTTTTTCCTGGCCCAGCTTTGCTGAGTTTCGTAATGATCCGTTGGCGATATGGGTTGAGCTGCACCTTGGTATTGAGCTCTCAGCCCATGAAGCACCGCGCCGCGCCAAGCCAGTTACCCTTGATGCAGCCAGCAAGCAGTTGGCGATTGATGCAGAATGCAGCGAAGTAGATGCTAAGGCAGCCTTACAACGCTTCTTGATTGCGGCACACGGTGTAAAAACTGAACAAGGCCGTGCACCCTTTGCTTTCAAGCTTCATCAGTTCATCAGTGGTCCAGGTAAGGTCCACACGACACTGGAGCCTGCCGGCTCCAGACAAATCACACTGGACGCGCAGCGTTTCGCGCCCGGCCGTCAGTCCGAGTCTGTGTTGCTGTATCCTGCACACTTCTGTCGGGATTGTGGACAGGAATATCATCCAGTGTGGCGCTCAGAACAAGGCCGCGTGCAGTACAGTCCGCGTGAAATCGACGATATCACCGCAGACGACAACGACGACATACGCTTCGGGTTCCTTTGCTCTAAAAATGATGCCCAGCTATTTAAAGGTCAGATTGAAGATCTCCCCGAAACCTGGCTCGATCTAACCAAAGCAGAGCCCAAAGTTAAAAACACTTATAAAAGAGCCGTGCCAGTGGCAACTCTGGTTGACCCCCAGGGCCTGGAAGGGCGTGGTGAGGAATATTGGTATATCCCAGGCAAATTCCGTTTTTGCCTGAGCTGCGCAACCCTGCACGAAGCTCATGGTAAGGATATGAATCGCTTGGCCAGCCTGTCGGGTGAGGGACGCTCCTCTGCCACTACGGTGTTAACGCTTAGCGCTTTGCGCCAACTGTTTTCCATCCAGAAACTGCCAGAAGGGATGCCTGATCCGCGGAAGTTGCTTGGTTTCTCTGATAACCGCCAGGATGCGGCATTGCAGGCGGGGCACTTCAACGACTTTGTTTTCTTGCTCACCCTCAGAGCAGGATTGATCGGTGCCCTCCATAGTAATCAGGGTCTTCTCACTGAGGAGCATCTGGCAGATGCAGTGTTCAAGGCATTAGGTTTTGAGTCTGTTGATTACGCAACCCTTGCCGAATACCTGCGCACCCCAAAACTCATGGGCCTGGCCCGGCAAGAGGCCCAACGAACCCTGCGGTTCATTATTGGCTATCGGCTGCTGCGTGATCTGCGCCGTGGCTGGCGGTTCAATAATCCGAATCTGGATCAGTTGAATTTGCTGGCCGTCCGCTATCGTGGGCTGGATGAGTTCTGTAAGGAAGAGCCCCTGTTTCACGGTGCGGGATCAGTGCTGAGCAAACTGCATCCGCAAAATCGTGCCGCACTTTATCAGATTGTCTTTGATGAGATGCGCCGTGGCCTGTGCCTTGAAACGCGTTATCTTGACCCGGTCGAGCAGGACAAGGCGCGCACCAGTGCTTTCAGTTATCTGCATGAACGGTGGGCCTTTGCCGCAGACGAAAAACTCGAAACGGCACGCTACCTGGTTTTGGACAAGCGACCGGAGTACAAAGGCAAACCGCGCACGGACCTTTTAAGTGGCGGCCCGCGATCTCGGCTACTGAAGCAAGTTAAAACGGCCGAGGTGTGGAAGCAAACAGCGTTCGCGGGTCAGGTCCATGAATGGAAGGAACTGGAATGGGCCGAATTGATTGCAGCCATGCTGCAAGCGGCTGGCCACTATGGATATATCCATAAACACCCGATTGACTCTAAGCTAGTGGGCTGGCGACTGAATGCAGCGGCGATGGACTGGTGTCTGATTGCTGATGAGAATGATGGTAGTCGAGTCAATGCGTTCTTTCGTCAGTTGTACCTGAGCGTCGCCAAACTGCTTGAACAGCCTGGGCATCCGCTTTTCGATTTTGAGGCACAGGAGCATACGGCACAGGTAGAAGCGTCGCGTCGGCAGTTGTTGGAACAACGTTTCCGCTTCACCGACAAGGATCGCAAAGACTGGGACAACAACCCGGCCCACGAGGCACCGCTGGAACGGCTGCCGGTGATGTTCTGCTCGCCGACCATGGAGTTGGGCGTAGACATTTCTGCGCTTAACACGGTTTATTTGCGTAACGTGCCGCCTACACCGGCCAATTATGCCCAGCGCAGTGGGCGGGCCGGCCGCTCTGGCCAGCAGGCGTTGGTAATAACCTATTGCGCCGCGCTCAGCCCCCACGATCAATGGTTCTTCCATCACGCCAGCGATATGGTGCATGGTGTAGTCAAACCTCCAACCCTTGATTTGGCCAACCGTGATTTGATAGAGAGCCATTTGCATGCGGTTTGGCTGGCCTGTGCAGAAGTGGGATTGGATACTAGCATTGCCCCGCTACTTGAGCTGGAAGAATCGGGCAAGCCGGTGAAACGGGCATTGCATGAACGGTTTGCTGACCAAGTTGTTCTGGAGCGCGCCCGCAGCAGCGCGCTTGGTGTGGTCGTGCAGTTGGCAGAAGAGTTGAAGGCTAGTAGTTGGTTTTCCAAGGATTATGTCGGCAAAGTTATTGATTCCGCCCCGCAGGCATTCTCGGTGGCACTGGAACGTTGGCGTGCTCTGTTCGATGCAACTCGCAAACAAATGGAAATGGCGGACCAGATCGTCAAAAGCCATACTGCCTCCCATGCTGAGCGTAACAATGCGAGTCGCCGTTACGGCGATGCGGCCCGTCAATTTGCAGTGTTACTGAAAACTGGCAACACCCAAGGTTCTGACTTCTATACATACCGCTATCTGGCTAGCCAGGGTTTTTTGCCGGGCTACAATTTTCCTCGTCTGCCGCTGATGGCATGGATTCCTGCACGGGGCGGGCAGGGGGCAGGGGGCAAGGATGACGAAGGCAGCATGGTCAGCAGACCGCGTTTTCTAGCCCTGTCCGAGTTTGGCCCGCGTAGTTTGATTTACCATCAGGGACGAATGTATCGCGTTATTCGTGCCAAACTGAATGTCGGCTCGGCTGACCATGTGTCTGGCAGCAGCCAACTTAGCACCATCGCTTCACGCATTTGCAGTCAGTGCGGTTACGGCCATCTCGGCGAGCCGGGGGAGGCTGAGCCTTTGGTCGATCGCTGTGAGAACTGTGACGCTTTGTTGACAGACAGCGATTGGGTCAGAGAGCTGTACCGGATTGAAACCGTTGAAACCGTCCCGGTAGAACGCATCTCCATCAATGACGAAGATCGTCAGCGCCAAGGCTTCGAGTTGCAAACCACCTTTCGCTTTCTGCCAGGCGCGGATGGTGCCATTCAGAAACACAAGGCTGAAGTACGCCAGGGTGAGGATGTGCTCGCCGGGCTTGTATATACCCCTGCTGCTCGTTTATGGCGCATCAATCGTGGCTGGCGACGCCGCAAGGATAAGAACCAATTAGGCTTTTATATCAATCCCATCACCGGCACTTGGAGCAAGAAGGATGACCCCAATGCTGAGGAAGGTGATACAGCCGTAGACGAGCCATTACTGGATAAAGTACCCAATCAGCGAATCGTGCCCTTTGTCGAGGATCATCGAAACCTGCTGATTCTTACACCGCTCAGAGAACTGCCGCTCGAGGCAATGGCCACATTGCAGGCTGCCATCAAACGCGGAATTGAGATGACCTTCCAGATTGAAGAATCTGAACTTGTGGCTGAACCCCTACCAACCCAGGAAGAGCGCAAGTCGCTGATGTTCTACGAGTCTGCTGAAGGGGGTGCCGGGGTGCTGACGCGATTGGCAAGCGAGCCGCAAAGTCTGGCCGAGGTGGCCAGCGCAGCGCTGTCGCTCATGCACTTTAACAAGCCGCAGGGTTCATGGTCATTTGGGGCATTGGCAGGGCTTGAGCAGAAGAACGGTGACCTTTCCATTTGTGAAGCCGGTTGTTATCAGTGTCTGTTGTCCTACTTCAACCAGCCTGATCATGACAATATCAATCGCCGTAACGATGATGCACTAAAACTACTAGTGGCACTGGCCAATGCCGAGGTCAAGCTGGCAGATGGTGCAGCGTCCTCCACGCAGCAGCCAACTTCGGAAACACATACGTACGGCTCCTGCAGTGCGCTGCAAGAATGGCTGCAAGCTTTGGAGCTTGGCGGTTTGCGCAAGCCCGATGCCCTTGAAGTCCCGGTAGGTGAGGGCGTAGCCACCGCTGCAGGCCAGTACAAATCCAGTCGGACCCTAGTGTTTCTTGAGCCGGTCACGCCAGATTTGCAGGCAATGCTGATCGACAAGGGCTGGCAGGTTCTGGATTTCTCCGATCCTGGATGTTGGGCCGAGCTTTTTTCAGCCAATGCTAGTGTTTTTGCTGCCCTCGGAGATGCTCTGTCGTGATCACTCTCGCGATGTTTACAACAAGAGCCATGCGCTGCATGATCTTGCAAAAGCCTGCGTGCGCCTCTACAATTCTCAGCAACAACACCCCCCACGCATCCCGTCAGCTCTGCGCACCCTGGGGGGTTTCTTTTTTCCGGTCTCTGTTACGCGGAGGGCCGGATGCCTAAAACCCCCTATATCAAACCCGCCCTCACACTGGACCAGCAGGTTCAGCAGTTACGTGCGCGAGGTATGGTGATTGCCGATGAACTGCTGGCAAAACACTACTTAGGCTACATTAACTACTACCGTTTGGGGGCCTACTGGTTGCCGTTTGAGTTGGATCATGCCAGCCACCAGTTTAAGCCAGGCACCACCTTTGAACAGGTGTTGGATCGGTATGTGTTTGACCGTGAGTTGCGGCTACTGCTTATAGACGCCATCGAACGCGTTGAGGTGGCAGTAAGAACCCACTATGCCTACCAGCTAGGCCACATTCATGGCCCTCACCTGTTGCTTGACGCCAGTCTTTTCCAGGCTAACCGGGGCAAATGGAGTTACGCTTTTAACCGTCAGAAACTCGAACAGGATGTTGCTAGTAGCAAGGAAGTCTTCATCCAGCATTTTTTGACGAAGTATAGCGAACCTCTGCCGCCGGTATGGGCTACAGTCGAAATTATGACTCTAGGTCAACTGTCCAAATGGTTTGCCAATCTCAAGTACCGCGCCGACCGTAATTGCATTTCCCATGAGTTTGATATGGACGAGAAAAATCTCGCGTCATTTCTGCATCACCTAGCGATTGTGCGTAATCTCTGTGCACATCACAGTCGCGTGTGGAATCGAGAGCTGGCGTTCACTTTCATTTTGCCAAATCATCGACCTGCAGCCTTACTGGGCTGCTTGAATCCCGCCAGCCCGAAAAAGCTCTATAACACGCTGCTGATACTAGGATATCTGCTCGACAGGTTTAGCCCGGGGCACCACTGGAAGAGCCGCCTGCAGCAATTGGTTCAGTCCCACCAGATTCCCACAAACGAGATGGGCTTCCCTGCTGCCTGGCAACAACTGCCTATTTGGCAAACATAAATAAATGGAAACAGAATGACCCAAGCCAACTTTCTCCCCGGCAATCTGGTGCGTGCTCGTGGCCGCGAATGGGTAGTGCAAAGCGATTCCCAGCCCGACTGGTTGCGCTTGCGTCCGCTCGGGGGTGCTGATGATGACATAATCGCTCTGATTCCAGAGCTTGAGCTTCAGCCGGTGGAATCGGCCACCTTCCCCTGGCCTGACCCCTCACGCCCTGGTAACCATGCTGCGGCTTTACTGCTGCGCGATGCTTTGCGCTTAAAACTGCGTGCCGGTGGAGGACCTTTTCGCTCCTTCGGCAATATTGCTGTCGAACCGCGCGCCTACCAATTGGTGCCACTGCTTATGGCGCTGCGCCTTTCTACCGTGCGCCTGCTGATTGCCGACGATGTAGGTATTGGTAAAACTATTGAAGCCGGTTTGATTGTTCGAGAACTAATGGATCGCGGTGAAATTAGCCGCTTGGCCGTGCTGTGCCCGCCGCATCTGGTAGAGCAATGGCAAAGCGAGCTGCAGGAGCGTTTCCATCTACAAGCAGTGGCGCTTACCGCAGCCAGTGCAAGTCGCATAGAGCGTAATCTGCCGCATGGCGCTAGCCTATTTGATCATCATCCCGTGGTGGTGGTGAGCCTGGATTACATCAAAAGCGAGCGCCACCGCGACTACTTTCTCGCCATCGCGCCAGAATGCATTATCGTCGACGAAGCCCACACCTGTGCGACTGGCGGTCAGGGCAAACAATTGCGCCACCAGCTGTTGCAACGGCTGGTGGCCGATGACGAGCGCCACCTGATAATGCTCACTGCCACCCCCCACTCTGGTGACGAGGCCGCTTTCTACAATTTGATTTCCTTGCTTGACCCAGCTTTTGCTGACTTGCAGGGGCGCACGTCCGCCAATGATCCGCTCAGGCAGGAACTGGCCAGGCACTTTGTGCAGCGTCGCCGTAAGGATATAGAAGAGTGGCAAGCCGAAACCGAAGCGGGCCGCGCCTTTCCAAAACGCATGAAAACTGAAGTCACCTACCAGCTTAGTGGTGACTGGGGTGTTTTTTTTGATGCCGTGCAGAGCTATTGCCGCGAACTTGCGGAAACCATTGAACAAACTGACGGTTCTGCCTCACGCCTGATCTGGTACGCGACCCTGGCGCTTCTGCGCTGTGTGGCCTCGTCACCCGCTGCAGCCGTCAAGGCGCTTACAACTCGCCTGCAAGGCACGCTGGATAATGACGACGGCCTACATGACGAACGCCTACATGACGGCGAAGCGGATGACCTTTCCGGCAGTGATCTGGAACCGCCTGGTCAGTTACAAGATACCAGTCGCCTGCAAGCCCTGATAACCGAAGCCGGACGCCTCTCTGGCAAAAAAGGTGACCCGAAACTGGCAGCCTTGATTCAGCACGTTCAGGCCTTGGTAAAAGACGGGTATCAGCCCGTGGTGTTCTGTCGTTATATCGCCACCGCGCACTATGTAGCCGAGCATTTGCGTGCCCACTTTGGGAATAAGATCACCGTGGAAGCGGTGACGGGTGAAGTTACCCCGGACGAACGTCGAGAGCGAGTTGATGCCATGGGCGAAGCTGATCAACGCATTCTGGTCGCCACTGATTGCTTGTCCGAAGGCATCAACCTGCAACACCTGTTCACCGCTGTGGTGCATTATGACCTGGCTTGGAACCCCACCCGCCACGAACAGCGCGAGGGAAGGGTAGACCGCTTTGGTCAGCAGGCCGAAGAAGTGCGTTGCACTATGCTCTACGGGCAAGACAACCCGGTTGATGGTTTTGTGCTGAATGTGATTTTGCGCAAAGGCGAGGCTATTCAAAAAGAATTAGGTGTACTGGTGCCCATGCCAGAAGACGAGCAGCGCATCAATCAGGCGCTGGTTAAAGCAGCCTTAATGAAACGCAGCGAACACAAGTATTTCACTGCTGATTTGTTTGCCGACGCCGAAGTCATCCTGCAACCTCTGCAAGCCCAATGGCGGGATGCCTTGGACAAAGCCAAGGCCAATCGGACCGTGTTTGCTCAGCGCCGTATTCGCCCCGAGGAAGTGCTACCCGAGTGGCAAAAGCAGCAACTAGCCTTAGGTAATGCCACCGATGTGCAGCGTTTTGTGCATAGTGCCTGCAACCGACTTAACGCGCCGTTGGAGCCGCAGGGGCTACGGACAGAGTCTCGTAATAAACATTTTCGTTTTCTGCCCCAGCACTTGCCCGAAGCCCTGCGCCTGCGGTTGGCCGACGACGGTATAAGCAAGCCCCTGACGCTCGACTTTACCGAGCTGCACCGCAGCCACCCGCTGGTAACCCTTCTGGCCGAGCACCTGCTGGAAGAAGCACTGCAAGACACTGGGCAAGCCATCGCAGCCCGCTGCGCGGCTACTGTCACCAAGGATGTGGAGGTGATCACTACTCTCTACTTGCTACGCCTGCGTCACCAACTTAGCTATGTGCGTCGCCGTCAGCCTCATGAACTGATGGCCGAAGAAACAGTCACCTTAGCGGTGCAGGGACGCAGCAACCCACAGTGGCTCAGCGGTGACGACACAGCCACCGCGCTGTTGCAATGCCAGCCCAGCGCCAACCTGCCCGCCCTGCAAATGCAGCAGCAGCTGCAGGCCGCTCTGGATTTTTTGCAGGCTCATCCCGAGCGTTTACAGGCTTTGGCGCAAGAACGCGCTGAAGCACTGCTAGCTGACCACAAACGGGTGCGTGAAGCAGCCCGTGACGTTGGCCAATATATCGTTACACCTTGCTTGCCGGTGGATGTGATCGGCGTGTATGTCCTGCTACCCGATTCCCTGTAAGGCGGCCCCATGAAAAAAAACCACAAATCCCATGCCGCTCTTAGCCTGCCTAGCTTGCGTCTGGAAGGTGCGTTATTTCTGCCTGATCAACTGGAAAAAGCCGCTCTTGGCCTGGCCGCTTGTCAAACCGAAGTGGACTACCACACGCCCAAAGGGCTAAAACTCAAGGACGATTACAGCCGCGCCTACCAGATTGCCAGCGCTCAGTGGCAGCACTTCGCCCGTTTACTGGAGAGAACCGACACGGACCCTCAAAAGGTCACGCAAACCTTTGTGCAGGAGCTGCTACGCGACGCCTTTGGTTACCACGCTATCCAAGGTGTGGATGGTCTTACCGTTGGAGAACGCCATTACCCCATCAACTTGTTGGCCGGGCACCTGCCAATCGTTGTCGCGCCCCATCATCTGGGGCTGGATACTCCGGATGAGCATTTCAGTATTAGCGGTTCTGGCAGCCGTAAGAAAACTGCATTTCAACTGGCGCAGGAATGGCTAAACGCCAGCGAGGAACATCTCTGGGCACTGGTGACCAACGGCAAACAACTGCGTTTGCTGCGCGATGCCGCCACCCTCACACGCCCCAGCTTTTTAGAAATTGATCTGCAAGACCTGCTTAGCGGCCAGCGCTTTGCCGAGTTCGCCATGGCCTGGCGCTTGCTGCACGCTAGCCGCGCTGGCCAGCCGGCCGAACCGGCGGAAAGCTGTGTATGGGAAGCCTGGCGTGAAGCGGGCAAGGAAGAAGGTACCCGTGTGCGCGAAGGCCTGCGCAGAGGTGTCACCCAGGCACTTCTCACCCTCGGCAGCGGCTTTTTACAACACCCCGCCAACGGCGCCTTGCGTCGCGACTTGCAAGAAGGCTGCCTGAGCAAGGACGACTATTTCCAGCAACTGCTGCGTCTGATCTACCGCCTGATTTTTTTGTTTACCGTGGAAGAGCGAGGCTTACTTCATACAGCAGACGACGGGACCGCCGCTCAACAAGCACGACGAGCCTACGCAGAAGGCTATGCCATGGCACGCCTGCGCGATCGTGCCCTGAAACGCCGTGCACGCAACCGCTTTGATGATTTGTGGCAGGCTGCCCGCATTGCTTTTCAAGGCCTGAGTGCTGGTGAGCCACGTCTAGCTTTGCCTGCACTGGGCGGTCTGTTTGCGACCAACCAATGTCCGGCGTTGGATACCGCCAAACTCAGCAATGCCGACTGGCTTTTGGCCATCCAACACCTACGCTGGGACAACGCCAGCGGAAGCCTGGCCCCGGTGGATTACCGCAATATGGGGCCGGAAGAGCTAGGCAGCGTGTATGAAAGCCTGCTAGAACTGGTGCCAGAGGTAGATCTGTCCGTTCGCCAGTTCGGCTTTGCCGGGCTGACCAGCGACGGTTCTACCCAAGGTAACGCCCGCAAAATCAGTGGCAGTTACTACACTCCGGACTCCCTGGTGCAGGAACTGATCAAATCCGCCCTGGATCCGGTGATCAAACAACGCTTGGCGAATAACCCCGCCAACCCCACCACCGCCCTTCTGGACATCAAGGTCATCGACCCAGCCTGTGGTAGTGGCCACTTTCTGCTCGCTGCCGCCCGCCGTCTGGCTGAAAAATTGGCCGCACTGCGCAGCACCGAAGGAGCCGTCAAGCCCCAGGATTACCGTCACGCCCTGCGCGAAGTTATAAGCCACTGCATCTTCGGTGTAGACCGCAACCCAATGGCTCTGGAACTGTGCCGCACTGCCCTTTGGCTAGAAGGTTTTGAAGAGGGGAGGCCTCTGTCCTTCCTCGACCACCACCTGCAATGCGGAGACGCTCTGTTGGGGCTCACCGACCTAAAGGCGCTGGAAGCGGGCATCCCCGCTGCGGCCTTTAAGTCGCTTTCCGGTGACCACAAGGAAAGCTGCAAACAACTGGCAAAAGACAATAAATCAGCCCTTAAAGACCTCGAAAAGAAACGTGTGGCCGATGCTTTTGGCCAGTCGGACCAGATTGACACCGCTGCTAGTGGTCTACATCATTTGCGCGCCCTGGAAGCCCTGCCGGAAGAGACACCCGCCGATATAGCTGCCCGTGTCGCTGCCTATCGAGCCTTTGAAAAACAGGCTGCGGGGAGCCGCTTTGCCCAGGCTGCCGACCTACTACTAGGCGCTTTTTTGCTCCCCAAGACAGAAGCTACAGCAACGCATATCCCCACCAGTCAGACTCTCTATCTGCATCTATTCAGCGACCAACACAACATCCAGCACCAGAAACAAGTGGAGGCTGCACGCGTCGCCTGCAGCGAGGCGCGAGTATTTCACTGGCCGCTTGCCTTTCCGCAAGTGTTTGCCAACGGAGGCTTTGACTGCGTGCTGGGTAATCCGCCTTGGGAGATCGTGCAAGCACGAGATGCAGTTGTTGATGAAAACCTACTTTCAAGACAAAAGCAGTGGTTTAGCCAAGGTGCATACGGAATCCTTTCAGGTAGACGAGATCTATACAAACTTTTTCTAGTGCTCGTAAAAAACATCTTGGATCTCAACGGAACTGCTGGCCTGGTTCTTCCGATCGGTTTCATGTTCGAAGATGACAGCGTTGAGTTAAGAAAGGATCTTTTTGATAAAGGGTCTGTTATTTCATTGCTTCATTTGCAGAATTCTAAAAAACATTTCTTTCTTGATGTTCATGCAAGCTATAGGTTTTTGGCGCTAACTTTTTCGCGCTCAATGGTTGACTGTCATAGGTTTAGTACTGTAATTACGTCATCTACTCAGATCGAGTCTGCACCGTTAGTAAGTTTGCCCAGAAGTCGTCTTAATGATGTTTTGGGTGAAGAGCGCAGTGCAGTTCTTTTTAATGATTTGGATCAGGCAAAGCTGCATCAGGAAATTAGTCAGAAGTTATCTAGTGTGCCATTGTTACAGTATCGAGTTGTGGCGGAATTTCATGCGTCGTCGGATAAGCCATTGCTCTTTACGGGAAAGGAGGGTGGTAATAGGTTTGGATTGCTTAAAAATGGCAGCTTCCATCATTACTATCCATCTTTTGGCCCAGTAGAGAAGTGGGTTAATCTCACTGATTTCATCGTGAAAATGGAGAAGAAAGGCTTAGATCCAGAGACTTGGAGTAAAATGCCCAGATTGGTCTTCCGTGATATTGCGAGGAACGACGACACCAGAACATTGATTTCCTGCCTAGTCCCTCAAGGATTTGTCTCCACATATGATGCCCCTATGGTCGTCCCGCATGCTAAGGCTCAGCACGAGAAAAAAGTAATGGCATTTTATGCTGGATACTTAAGCTCGTTCCTAGCTGATTTTCTTATTCGACCTTTTGTTGATAAACACATTAAGGGCTACATTCTCTCGCGAATACCGATACCGAATTTCGAGGCATCCAACTATTTGATGAGAAAAGCTGCTGGCTTGTCGCTTTCCCTTGCAGAGGAGAGTTGGTCTGCTTGTCTACGGGTGGAAGAGCCCAAAGCTAGCAATCGCCAGAATCCGGATAGGATCATGCTTGAAGCAATTTTTTTCTTGATTGGGGGGTTAACCAAGGACGAGATTGTTCAGGTATTTGATAGTTTTTCAAGTGTAAAAAATGACGAAATAAAGAACTTTGGTGACTATCGTACACAGAAGTTAGTTTTGAATGCATGGGAGGTATTGGAGCAAGAAAGCAAAGCAGGGAATCAAACTTCAGATCTCATCCAAATTGAGCAGGGCAGCCTGACTGACAGTAGATCCTCAAAGAGCTTGTCCTTGTTGCGTCCGAGGGCTGATCTGCGTGCTGAAACAGGTGTTCAGCTAATCGCTTTGCTTAAAGCGGCCAATGCCCCTCTGCCTATAGGTCAAATTCGGATCGCGGCTGTATTAGCGATGGAACCTAGACTCATATTGTCAATACTGAGCGAAAGTGAAGCAGCTGAATGGCAACGCCTAATTGGTGACGAAGCTAGGCCGCTGCCCACTAACGTTCTCACCTTTGCGTCCCACTCCAACAATGATTGGGGGGCGGCAGTACGTAATCTTAGAGCAAATGGATATCTGGTGGAGAATCAGATAAACCTCACCTGGGAGCCAGGCCCAACTGCTCATGATTTTGCAACCCCTGCATGGGCAGACGGTCGTGCAAAATGGGTGCTGGATATCGTGCAGAGCATGAATACTGAGGTATTGTTAACGCAGTTGCCGGAAGCGGTGAGGGAATGGATCAATGATGCAGCCTGAACTATTTCAGCATACCTTGAAAGTTGAGCCCCCTGCCGGTGCTGCAGTGCCCCGTTTGTGGGTACGCCGATTGGTGATCTGGGATGCGCCGGAAAAAGAACCATTGCGGGATATCGCCCTGCGACCGGGATTAAATATAGTTTGGACGCCTGATAACGAAGGTATTGGTCATGGTGGTGGTAAGACGCTTTTTTGTCGTCTGTTGCGCTATTGCTTGGGAGAGGATAATTATGCACCTCAGGAGCAGCGGGAGGGCATCGCTTCAGCATTCCTTAAAGCATGGGTTGGTGCAGAAGTAATGCTTGATGGTGTTTGTTGGGCGATTTTACGCCCGATGGGCAATCGCGGCCGACATTTTGCGGTACCTAATGGTCGGCTAGAATCCTTGATCAAAGGAGAAGTTGCTTCCACTGGGTTGGAGCCTCTCTTGGAGGCCATTGAAAATAGCCTGATTACCCACCCGGTAGCGGCAATGATACCCGGTCGAAAGCAGCCATATATAGCTTGGCAGGTTGCCTTGGCGTGGCTAACCCGTGATCAAGAGTGTCGTTTCGACCATGTTCTGGACTGGCGCTCTGTGCAATCGGACTCGGATTCGCCCGCTCGCGGATTGAACCAAACCGAAAAATTGGAAGCCTTACGTGCTCTTATCAAGGCCATGGCTCCGCAAGAGCAGTCCTTACGCCAACAGATCGCAAGCCTAGAGCAAGAGAAAGCCCGATTTGATCAAGAGGATGTTTACAGGCGCTGGGAAATCGAACGGTTACGGTTTCATGTTTCGGAGCAGTTAGAGGTTGCTGACAATCAATTCATTCAAGGTGATTTGGGCGTGACCGTGCTCAGTGACCTCGCGCAACAACGATTGGCGAAGGCAGCTGGTGCCTCAGGTTCGGAAGCGTTAGGGCTAGTCGAAGCTAAAGATGCGTTTGAAAGCGCTCGGCATACGATGGTCGAGCTTGAAAAAGAAACAGAAAAGCTTAAAACGCAGATCGATATTATTCCACGTGTCATTGCACAGATAGAGGCTGAATATCCTTCGAGCCAATATGCATTACAAGAAGCAGAGAGTTTTCCTTGCCCAATTTGTGAGGTCCCCGTCGATAGAGTGTTAGCCGAAAGATGTAGTTTGTCTCATAAGCTGCCTGATCTGGAAGCGTGCAGGAAACGCATTCAAATTAATCGAGATAACTTCCAGAAAGAAACGGGGCTACTGAAGTCCGCCAAACAAAAAATGGAACGGTTAAAGCCGGAGCTTGCGTTGGCTAGACAGAAATTAGGCAACGCAGAAAAGCAATATAAACAACTGGAAGAACTGCGAACTACAACAGAGCGACTGCGCTATGATGCCCAACGCCTGTTTGATGACGTGGAACGCTTGGCCCAGTTGATGTACGAACAACAACAGGCTTCCGAAAAAGCACAACGAGCAGCGGACGACTTGAATGGAGTGCGGCAAGACGTTCTTAAGGAGATAAGCCATCAATCTCGTGCGCTATCGGAATTGAATGAAAAGTTTGATGCCATCATCCGTATCCTTTTGTCGGAGAATGCCCGTGGCGAGATACGTCTAAGCGGCAACGGTTTGAAACTCATGGTACAGATGGGTGGCAACCGCTCCACGTCCGCTATTGATTCCCTGAAAGTGGTGGCTTTCGATTTGGCGGTAATGTGTTTGAGCATGGAAAATAAAACACATATTCCTGCTTTCTTGGTGCACGACAGCCCGCGTGAAGCCGATTTGGGGCTCTCGCTTTATGATCGACTCTTTGTGCTGGTCTTTCAGCTTGAGCAAAGTTGCCCTGCCTTCCAGTACGTTATTACGACAACTACAAGGCCGCCAGACTCGATGACCGTTGAGCCTTGGCTAGTATTGACCTTATCAGGAACCCCTGCGGAGAAGCGGCTTTTGAAACGTGACTTGTCATCGTAGACGAGCTATTTTCAACAATTCCGACCCCGCTCATAAGCAAGCAGCGCTGCATGGATCTCAAATGCGTTAAAACTAAAAGGAATTGTGTTTATGGACGATTTTGATTATTCACTGTTGGCTGAAGACGCTCTAAGTACATTTGAGGAGATCGCGACAACTGCCAGCAGTAAGCTAAATACCCTTACGTATCCAAGTAGCGATAGCTTTGCCGTCGGTAACACACTGACAGGAGCCGCTGCCTATCAGAAGTTGAGAGGAATCCAGCAGGGAGCACGGGAGGCGCTGCAGAAATTGTGCGAAGAGCCAGCAATTCTTCGCTTGGTTTTGCAGGATGAAGAAGACAATCAGAGAGTCATCTACATTGCCCGCACCAGTAACTTGTCCTTGAGTTCAGGCAAGGAGTTTGCCAGTTATCGCTCGCCAGTGGGGCGCGTTGCCGAAATCCCCCCAGGTGAGGAGGTCCGCATAACCATGGGAGGGCAAGAGCACCTTTATTGGGTTGTCGAGAAAACCAGCTTCAAGCCGGTCAATGATTCAACTATCTGGGATTCTCGGCCCAGCCAGTACCGTCATTATGATAGGGGGGCTTATTCAATCGAGTCCCTGCGTGCGTTGCTGCAGGCGGCAGGAATTGATGATGCTGACGAGTTGGATCGAATGCTTGAACAGGCAGAGGCACAAAGTGGCATTGTTAAAGGGATTAGTCATCAGTTGCGGACAGCAATGGGGTTACGCGACCAACCAATTCTTGATCAGTTTCAGGGGGAGATATTCCGTCTGCCACTGAACAGTCAGTTGGTCATACTCGGCCCGCCGGGTACTGGTAAAACTACGACTCTGATTAAACGCTTAGGACAAAAGCTGGACTTGGAAAGCCTTGATGCTGAGGAGCGCGAATTGGCGGAAAAAGCCAGTACTCATCGACCACATCAGAATAGCTGGTTGATGTTCACTCCCTCCGAGCTGTTAAAACATTACCTCAAGGAGGCATTTAGTCGCGAACAGGTACCCGCTTCAGATGCTCACATTCGGACATGGACTAGTTTTCGCAACGATATTGCACGAAATACTCTGGGCATTTTGCGAACAGCCAACGGTGGAAGGTTCACATTGAAAGTTGGTTCATCCCCGATTCTGCCTGCAATAATTGAAGATGCTAGCACTTGGTTCGATATGTTCAGCGATTTTCACGAGCTGCGTTTGCGTCAACAACTTAAAGATGGCGTGAACACCGTATCTACCGCTGCGCCAGAAGCAAGCCAAGAAATTGTTCAGAAAATTAAGCAAGTGGGTGATGCTGAGCATAAGCGTCCACTGATAGAAATATATCGCACGTTAGATTCGCTTGAAGAGTCATTGAAAGAAGCGCTGGAAAACTCAAAAAAAATTGCAGATGGCCTTTTGAAAAAAGAGCGTAACCGGCTATTCAACGTCGATAAAGAGATTTTTGAGCGTTTGGCCAAGCACTTGGATGCGCTGCAGCAAGATTACGAACAGGATGATGAAGAGTTATTCGATGATGACGAACCAGAAGAACAGGCATCACCAACTCAGAGCGCAATACAGATTGCTGTTAGAGCTTATCTCGCTGCTTTGAAGGCATTGGCACGAAGCAAGTACCTTAAACGCAGCATGCCAAAAAAATCTCGCTCGGGTTCAGTTGTTCAGTTCCTTGGAGAAAGCATACCTGCAGATGAGGTGCTGAAAGAGATTGGACGACATATCAGCTTTCAAAATGGCTTGCGCCGCTTCATACAAAGTCATAAACGCTATGTCATGGATGCAATGGCAAGTTATCAGCAGTTTCGTAATGACAGTTCGGTGCTGGCTGGGTTTTATTTGAGTGATGATATCAATTCATCCCAGCTATCAGGTATTGAGCTAGATGCTATCATCCTGCTTATGCTTAAAAACGCAAGGAAACTGATGCGCCAAAGTTTTGTTAAAAGGTCTTTCGATGAGCCGAGATACAATTACTTGAGTAATATCGGTGAGATGTTCAGAAACCAAGTCATGGTGGATGAAGCGACCGACTTTTCTATGCTTGAGCTGGCCTGTATGGAGAGTTTAGCCTCTCTAACCAGTGAATCATTTTTTGTCTGTGGTGATTTTAACCAGCGTATTACCACAACGGGGATTCGTCATCGAGAGCAGTTGGAGTGGGTATCCCCGTTGCTTTCAATCAGGACGATGCAGATCGTTTACCGCCAAAGCAGGCGACTGAATGCTTTTGCTGGTGAGTTACTTCGGCTGCAAGGTGGTGATTTGTCCTCCCTTGGTCAAGTTCCTGAGGATAGCAATCATGAGGGGGTAGAGCCTGTGCTTCGCGAGTGGGCATCGGACGAGGACGCCTCTCAGTGGATTGCTGAACGGATAATGGAAGTCGAGCGCTCGGTAAAACAGTTGCCTACCATTGCTGTACTGGTTAATTCCGAACAAGAGGTAAAGCCCACCGCAGAACGACTTAGTCACTATTTGGAGGCGGTGAACCTTCGCGCTGTCGCGTGCGAGGAGGGTAAGGCATTGGGGGAGGGGTCAGATGTCCGTGTTTTTGATATTCAACATATTAAAGGACTGGAGTTTGAAGCGGTGTTTTTTTCTGGGATAGATACACTGGCTAAGAAGAATCCAGAACTGTTTGATCGCTATCTTTACGTTGGCGCAACTCGCGCAGCTACATATCTTGGGTTGGTCTGCTGCGAGAGCCTGCCTCATGAGCTGTCAAGTTTAAGGCCAGGTCTCAGAGCGGATTGGGCATGAACCCTTTACAGCGTGCCTTGATCGAAAAAGCGGGCCGTGACTATGGTTTCGAATATGTGCTTTCAGTATCAGAAGGGAGCGTGGATTTGGCCTCGGCTCGCCAGCCAGCGCAAGTGCTTATTACCCTTGAAAATAGCAATTTTGTTTTGTTCTTCTCTTCTCCAGCCAGTGCATTATTGAACTCGGAACTGATGCGTAGCTTTCCCGCTGTTGGTCGCTCAGGCACATCATTTATTGCCCCAGATCAAGATACCTTGGCCGCTTTACTGCGCCGCGCTGCTGAACTGGCCCATGCGTTGCCGAATCAGGCCGCCAGAGACTTTGATGCCAGATTGCAGCAGGAGTTGGCGCAACTGCCCGACGAGCTAAAGGGGACCGAAGTAGAGCGACTGGTGCGCCAGCGGGTGGGCCAACAAGCCTTTCGCAGTGCCATGCTGGATTACTGGGGAGGCACCTGTGCAGTTACCGGTATCGCACTGCCTGAACTACTGCGGGCCAGCCACGCCAAGCCATGGGCAGAATGCGCCACTGATGCCCAGCGGCTGGATGTTTTCAATGGTTTTTTACTCAGCGCCAATCTGGATGTGTTATTCGACCGCTTTCTGATCACATTTAGCGATTCAGGGGACTTGTTGTGGTCGCCACGCATTGCATTAGCGGACAAGGCCTTATTGGGCTTTGATCGCTCGCTGCAGCTGCGTTGGCTGGCGGCCGAGCACTTGCCCTATTTGCATTATCACCGCGAGAAGTTCGGAGCCAACACGTGAGTACCTTCGATAGTACTAAAACCCCTTTGCCAGAAATCATAAAGCAGATTACTGAGGGTAAGCTTCAACTACCGGATTTTCAGCGCGGCTGGGTGTGGGATGATGAACACGTGCGCTCGCTACTTGTGAGTGTTGCGCGTTCATTCCCGGTGGGCGCGGTGATGTTGTTGGAAACCGGTGGCGAGGTGCGCTTTCAGGTGCGCCCGGTGGAGAATGTAGCTTTCGACAGCCCGCTGCCGGAACCAGAACGGTTGATTTTGGACGGTCAGCAGCGCCTGACATCATTGACTCAAGTGCTTGCCCTAGACACACCGGTAAAAACCTTTAATGACAAAGGCAAGCGCATTGACCGCTATTACTATGTGGATATCGAGGCTGCCTTAGATGAACGGCTAGATGAAGCCTTTATCGGGGTAGAGGCAGACAAGACTCTTAAAACTAACTTTGGCCGCGACATCAAGTTGCATATTAGCGCTGCAGGCGAGGAAATCCCGCTGGATTTTTCCACTGCAGAAAAAGAGTGCAAGGCGTTTTTCTTTCCCTGCAATCAGATTCTCAACTCCGATGCCTGGGAGGAGAGCCTGCAGGAGTTTGCGCCGGAAAAGTTCGGTCAGTACATGCAGTTCCGCAAACGGGTGCTCAGTGCTTTTCGCAGCTACCAGTTGCCCTTGATTGCGTTGGGTAAAACCACCACTAAAGAAGCAGTTTGCCTGGTATTCGAGAAGGTCAATACTGGCGGCGTACCTCTATCGGTTTTTGAACTGGTCACTGCCAGCTTTGCTGCCGATGGCTTCAACCTGCGTGATGACTGGTACGGTAGCAGTTTACGTAAAGTGGCTGGTCGAGAGGCTCGCATTAAGGCCGAGTCCATTTTGGACGGAGTTGAGCCTACTGATTTTCTGCAGGCGATCAGCTTGCTGCACACTCTGGGACGACGGCTTGCTGACATGAAAGCAGGTAAAACCAGTAAGGCGGTGGCCGCTGTCAGTGCAAAGCGAGTCGCTGTGCTGTCACTGACTCTGACAGACTACCAGCGCTGGGCAGCAGAGGTGGAAAAAGGCTTTTTGCTGGCAGCAAAGTTCCTGCGAAAAGAGTGTTTTTACAGCGGCCGTGACCTACCTTACCGCACTCAGCTGGTGCCGCTGGCTGCAGTGATGTCCCAACTACAGGAGCGCTGGCTGGAGCCGAAGATCTACGACAAGCTGACCAGGTGGTTCTGGTGCGGGGTATTCGGCGAGCTCTATGGTGGCGCAGTCGAAACCCGTATCGCCAATGATCTGGAAGAGCTGCTCTGCTGGATTGATACCGAGGGTGAGGAGCCTCGCACGATCTACGAAGCGGCTTTTCAGTCAAGCCGGCTGTTGACCCTGCGCTCTCGTCTAAGTGCGGCTTACAAGGGCTTGAATACGCTGGTCCTGCGCGACGGCGCGCAGGACTTTTTCTGGAAGGCAACTATTCAGGAGCTCGACCACGAAGAGGTTGCTCTGGATATCCACCACATTTTCCCGAAGGATTGGTGTGAAAAGCAAGGCATTAAGTCAGCGGTTTTCAACGCTATTATCAACAAGACACCGATTTCGTATAAAGCAAACCGCATGATTGGCGGCAAGGCACCGTCCATCTACCTGACAGCTATTCAGTCCCATCAGCAAGTGGGTATTAACAGTGAAACTATGGATGCGATTCTGCTGAGTCACTGTATCGATCCTTCAGCTATGAGAGCCGATGATTTTTTTGGGTTCTATTCCCGACGCCACGAGTGCCTACTGCAGATAGTTGAGCGCGCCATGGGAAAAACGATTGAGCGAGGCGTGGACGAGAAGGGGCTAGATGCGGAGAGTTATTGTGAGGACGAGGTGGATACCAATTGATCACTTCATTGCTCCTGAGCTTGAAGATAGTCGGTAAGCCCTAGCTGCTACTGGTGTACACAAGAAACTAATCAGCCGCTCCACAGAAATCAGGCGGTCAAAATACAGCAGAGGCACCGTTACCGACCGTAAAATCTTGCTTTGGCCATTTAGCTCACAGGCCAAAAAAAGACCTGGCCCTGGTTTCGTGTACATATCCAGCCAGTCCAATTACCTTCAGGATGCGGGCCGTAAGAACGTTTTTCAGCCATCAGCCGCTATGCAGGCTGAGGCAGTTTCTGCGACCGGCCGTTGCATGACAAATAATTCTATTTGTAGATTCTCACGGTGTAAGCTCTGAAACGGACACAAAATTGCAGAGTATGATATCGCTGCGCTCACTCGGGGCGGGTTAAAGCCGGCTCCTTAACCAAACGTTGGGTTGCTGAGGGACTATGCACGACCTCAAAGCGAACCTTTATCCCTGTGCCCACTGCTCCGGAGTAGGCACATGCAGAAGCGGCCATGAAGAACAATCCTGTGCGGTCTGTGTAAAAGACAGCGAGTTGAAAGGGCAGTCTTTTATAGGGCTCCCGTGTTCTGTTTGCGCCGGCATAGGCCAAGCAGAACCAAGGACTGAGCGTATTAACAAGCGAATGCCGGCCTTGCTTGGATTCGCGGTAGTTTTCCTTCTAATCTTCTTCGTTTTTGTTGCAGCACTTACGAAAAGCGAATTTTTCAGTGAAATCCTTGCTTTTGCCGGAACTCTGATCGGTACCGTATTGGGCTTTTACTACTCAGCCCGTGCGCGAGCAGCTTAGCAAATGGTGCGAGTCCTTCGCTGCGCTCTCTGGGACGGGCATATGGCCCACCCCTTAACAAGCGTTAGCCCGAAACGGGAGTAATGTGTCACCGCCGGAGTAATACTGACCCACCAACGTCGACTTAAAATTGACCCACCTGAAGCAAAATGGCCGCCTAATCAAATGACCAGAGCGGCGGCCGATGTTGACTCAGGAGAGACTCGTGGAAAT
>Ga0208794_1000143_pt1 | contig 64577 bp, 58 predicted proteins | sample 32_taG_FD_184106 | JGI IMG/M metagenome (GOLD analysis project Ga0208794, IMG submission 184106) | Marine viral communities from the Gulf of Mexico - 32_GoM_OMZ_CsCl metaG (SPAdes) (version 2) | ecosystem: Environmental > Aquatic > Marine > Oceanic | place: Atlantic Ocean: Gulf of Mexico... | reverse complement strand
CCCGCCAACTCGCCCGCGAGCGCCCGGTCGATCAGCGCGACCGTGTTCTCGACGCCGTACAGCGCGATGAAACCGCCGAAGCGCGGCCCTTCGGAGGCACCGAGCAGGATCTCGTAGAGCGCCTTGAACCAGTCGCGCATCGGCTCGAACTGCCGCTCGCGACCGACCGCGAAGACCTCGGATTGCAGCCCGTCGGCATCCGCCCCGCCCTGCCACGCGGCAAGCCGCGCGCGCAGATCCTCGAGCGCGGCGCGCTCCTCTTCGGTCGGCGCGCGGTAGGTCTTGGTCGGCTTCACGCGGTCTTCGTAGTAGCGGATCGCGAAGCCCGCCGCCGCGTCGAGCCCCGGATGCGTCTCGGGCGCGGCCTCGGGCGCGTAGCGCCGGATGAAGCCCCACAGCGTGTCCTTATCCTCGGCACCCGACACCGAGACGAGGTTCAGCAGCATCTGGAACGGCACCACCATGTCCGAGGCGGGCACGTTGCCGCGATGGATGTGATAGGCCGGGTTGGCCAGGCGCGCCTTCGCGTCCTGGCCCTCAAAGGCGCGCAGCTGCTGGTGATACTCGTCGACCATCTTGGGGATGACGTCGAAATGCATCCGCTTCGCGGTCTTGGGCTTGAGATACATGAAGTAGCTCAGGCTATCGGTCGAGGCGTAGCTCAGCCACTCGTCCATGGTCAGGCCGTTGCCCTTGGACTTGGAGATCTTCTGGCCCTGATCGTCGAGGAACAGCTCGTAGGTGAAGTGGTGCGGCGCACGGCCGCCCAGCACCTTGCAGATGCCGTCATAGATCGGCGTGTTGGTCGAGTGGTCCTTGCCATACATCTCGAAATCGACACCGAGCGCGGCCCAGCGGGCGCCGAAATCGGGCTTCCACTGCAGCTTCACGTTGCCACCGGTGACCGGAAGCGTCCATTCGCGCCCGTCCTCGTCGTCGAAGGTGACGGTGTGCTCCTTGGCGTCGACATGCTTCATCGGCACGTAGAGCACGCGGCCGGTTTCCGGATGGATCGGCAGGAAACACGAATAGGTCTCGCGACGCTCGTCACGCAAGGATTTCAGCATGATCGCCATGATGTCGTCATAGCGCTCGGTGGCGAGCTTGAGCGTATCGTCGAACTTGCCTGTGCGATAGAACTCGGTCGCCGAGATGAACTCGTATTCGAAGCCGAAGGTATCGAGGAACCGGCGCAGCATGGCGTTGTTGTGCCCGCCGAAACTGTCATGCGTGCCGAAGGGATCGGGCACCGAGGTCAGCGGCCGCTGCAGGTTCTCGTGCATCATCTCCTGCTGGGGCACGTTCTCGGGCACCTTGCGCATGCCGTCGAGATCGTCCGAGAAGCAGACCAGCCGGGTCGGGATGTCCGAGATCACCTCGAAGGCGCGGCGGATCATCGTGGTGCGCAGCACTTCGCCGAAGGTGCCGATATGCGGCAGCCCCGACGGCCCGTAGCCGGTCTCGAACAGGACATACCCCTTCTCGGGGTCCTTGCCGTTCAGACGTTTGAGCAGCGCGCGCGCCTCTTCGAAGGGCCAGGCCTTGCTCTGCATCGCCGCGTCGCGCAGTTCGGACATCGTGTCACCTCTTGGGAATGATCCCGGCTCTCCTATTGCGGGGGGGTCACGGCGTCAATAAATTGGCCCGTGAATGCAAGGAGCAAGACCCATGAGCGACACCCCTTCCCTGACCGCGCAGGATGCGCTGGTGGCGCTGATGATCGCCGTCTCGGCCTCGGATGAAACGATCCGCACCTCCGAGCTGGTGAAGATCACCAACATGGTCAACCACTTGCCGGTCTTCGCCGATTACGGCGACGACCTGTCTGAGATCTCGAACACGGTGTTCGACCTGCTCGAGCAGGAGGACGGGCTCGACGCGCTGTTCGGGCTGATCCGCGAGGCGTTGCCCGAGCGGCTCTACGAGACCGCCTATGCGCTGGCCTGCGACGTGGCGGCCGCCGACGGCAACGTCACCGAGGGCGAGGGCCGGATGCTCGAGGAGATCCGCTACGAGCTGTCGATCGACCGGCTGCACGCCGCGGCGATCGAACGCGGCGCGCGGGCCCGTCACCTGACGGTCTGAGCGGGACTGGGCGGAGGGACCCGGCAGGCGGGGCGGAGCGTTTCACGGGCAGCAGCCATGAAAGGGCACGCCCATGCGGATCTTCGGTCTGATCGTCTTCCTGCTCGATCTCTACGCCATCTGGAATGTCATCACCTCCTCGGCCAGCACGGGCAAGAAGGTGCTCTGGACGCTCGCCATCCTGATCCTGCCGGTGCTCGGCCTGATCGTGTGGTTCTTCATGGGGCCGCGCGGGCGCGGCGCGCGGATCTAGTTGACCGCGCCCTCCGCCGCGTAGGCGATGCCCCAGCGCTGCAGCAGCCGCTGCTGCAGCCACTTGGCGCGGCCGTTATAGGCGCGCGCGCCCTCGGGGCGTTCCTCCTCCTCGTCCTGCGCGTCGATCCGGCGCGCCACGTCTCCCGAGAAGATCGCGAAGGCGATGTCGCGCCCACCCATCGTGCGCTCGTATCCCGCAAGCGCGCTGACGAAATTGAGCGTGCCGGTCTTGGCCACCACCACCCCCGGCGGGCGGGCCAGCGCCTCGCCGCGCGGGCCGTAGAGGCGGATCGACTTGAGCAGCGGCTTGAGATCGCGCCGCGCCTGCGGCGTGGCGAGGATCTTGGCCATCTGCATCGCCGAGATCCGCGACGCGCCGCCGAGTCCGGAATGGTCCACCAGATCCGGTGCCGCGCCGAAGCGCGCCTCGACCCAGTCCGACATTGCCCGGCCCGAGCCCGGCAGATCGGTGACGCCGGTGCCGCGCGCGACGCTGGCGGCAAGGCCGATCTGCTCGGCGATCAGATTGGTCGAATAGAGCAGCATGTCGCGGATCAGCTTGGTCAGATCGGCGCTCTGGTGGCGCACCAGCACCGTGCCGTTCGGGGCCGAGGACGCCTCGGACACCGTGCCCAGCTCGATCCCCTGGTCCTCGGCGAGGGCGGCGAAGACCTGTCCCGCGTAGAGCGCCGGGCGCCGCACCGGCAGCCAGCGCGCGCCGCTGTCGCCGAGATAGCGGCGACCGACGGTCCAGACATCGACGCCGTTCTGCTGCGCATAGGTGTAGACCGGCGTGCCGCGATCCACCGCCTCCATCGTCGCGATATCGACCACGGGACGGGTGTCGGTGCCCCGCGCGTCGAGCGTCAGCTCGTAGCCGCCGCTCGACCGCGCCCAGGAGAAATAGATGCGGTTGTAGTTGAGGTTGAGCCCCGAGACGGCGGGGTTGTAGCCCAGATGCGGCAGCTGCACCGGGTCGATCTGGCTCTGCTGCGGCAGCGCGCCGCCCCAGACCGCGAAGCCGCCCGCCACGCCGCGCACGCCCAGCGCCTTGAGCTCGAGCGCCATCTCGGCCAGCGCATCGGTGTCGAGCGTCGGATCGCCCGTCCCGGCCAGCACCAAATCGCCCTGGACGATGCCGTTCTCGATCGGGCCGGTGGCCACGACGGTGGTCTCGAAGCGGTAATCGCCCCCCAGCGCCTCGAGCGCGTAGAGCGCGGTGACCGCCTTGGCCACAGAGGCGGGCGGCAGGCGCGTATAGGCGTCATGCTGGTCGAGGATCTCGCCCGAGCGGGCGTCGAGCGCGACGAAGCCGGTGCGCCCTCCGAGCCGCGCCTCCTCGACGAACTGGGCGGTGGAATCGCGCAGCCGCGGGCGCAGCCCCGAGGGCGCGGCGTCGAGCGCCACCGCGCCGTCCGGCCGGGCCTGCGGCCGCAGCGAAGTGAGCGGCTGCGCCATGGCAGCCGAGGCGGTCATCGATAGGCCGCCGATCAGCAGCCCGCGTCGGGTCAGTCGTGCTTTCATGTCCGATAGATAGAGCGCGCCGCGCGCGTTCGGCAACGCCCTGCGCCTCACGGTTTCGCAAGTTTTCCTGCGCCCTGCGGCCAACCGCCTTCGGCACGGATCGCGGTCGAGGACGCCGCCGACATCGGCAGGTTCACGAAGCACCAGGCCGGGGCCGGGGCGCGCGCCAGCCCCTCGGCCGCGTGCATCGGCAGCCGCGCGCCGCGATAGACCCGCGCCGCCCGTGACAGCCGCGCCGCCAGCCGGTCGCCGGGCCGCGCGAAGACGCCCATCGGGACGCTCTCGACGATGCGCCGCCAATCCTGCCAGCGATGCAGCTGCACGAGGTTGTCCGCCCCCATCAGCCAGACGAAATCGACGCCCGGATAGCGCGCCGTCAGCCGGGCGATCGTCTGCGCGGTATAGCGCGTGCCGAGCCGCGCCTCGATGTCGGTCACGCGGATCTTCGGGTGCTGCGCGACCCGTTCGGCCTGGGCGATGCGCCGCGCCATCGGCGCCGGGCCGCGCGCCTTCAGGGGATTGCCCGGGCTGACCATCCACCACACCCGGTCGAGGCGGAACCGGCGGATCGCCTCCAGCGTGATCGCCATGTGCCCCTCATGGGCCGGATCGAACGACCCGCCGAGCAGCCCGATCGCCTGCCCGGCCCGGGCCTTGGGCCATCCCGTGCTCATGCCGGGTACCGCACGAAGGCGAAAGCGGACGAATCCGGCGCCCAGCAGGGCACGTTGAGGCTGCCCTGCCCGCCCCGGAAGCGGACGATCTCGCGCCCTTTCCCACCCGCCTGGGGCAGCAGCCACAGCGCGACATCAAGGTCGGCCGGGTGGCTTTCGGTGCCCGGCGGGTAACGCAGATGCACGACGTGCCGCCCGTCCGGTGACGGGTGCGGAAACCAGTCGACGCCGGGGCCGTCGGTCATCCGCTCGGGCGTGGTGCCGTCGGGCCGGATGCGCCAGATGTCGACCGCGCCGTCACGTTCGCCGTTGAACCAGATCCAGCGCCCATCGGCCGAGAAATCCGGCCCGTCGGCATGATCGAAGCCGGCCGTCACGCAGGTCTCGTCCCCGGTATCGACCTCGGCGAGGTAGATCCCCACCGGCCCGCCATCTCGGGCGCCGGCATAGACCACCCGCCGCCCGTCGGGGCTCCAGCCATGCATCCACGACGGCAGCTGCGCGGTCAGCCTGCGCGGCGCACCGCCCGCCGCCGGTACCAGATAGATGCAGGAAGCGCCGGTCTCGGCCTTGTCGGAGATCGCGATCAGCCGCCCGTCCGGCGATGGCACGTGGTCGTTGTTGAGCTGCGTGGCAAAGCCGGTCTCGACCGGCGTGAGGCGGTCCGCGCCGGGCGCGAGCCGCCACAACCGCCCTTCGGCATTCACCAGAATGCTGCCATCGGCGCACCAGTTCGGCGCCTCGATGCGGCCGGTGCCGCGATGCACGACCTCGACCGAACCGTCATGGCGCCACAGGCAGATCTCGCTTTCCATAGCGCTCCTTCCGAGGGCGCCGACGGGGTGGACGGGACGCGCAAAGAGCCGCCGATCCGCCCGGCGTCGCGCCCGAATGCGAATTGATTTTCTGGCTGATTCGGGTTAACTGGACAAGGCGACGTTACCTCTATCGACCACTGTCTCCTTTACGGCCTCAGTCCCTCGATCAGCACTGACAGAGCCGACACCGCTGCAATTCCGCGAGCGGATACTTGTTAAGGAAGACAGCACGATGGCTACCGGCACCGTGAAATGGTTCAACACCACCAAAGGCTATGGCTTCATCGCGCCCGATGGCGGCAAGAAGGACGTCTTCGTCCACATTTCCGCCGTTGAGCGTTCGGGCCTGACCGGCCTCGCCGACAACCAGAAGATTAGCTTCGACATCGAAGCCGGCCGCGACGGCCGCGAATCGGCGGTGAACCTCAAGCCGATGTAAGAGGCAGGCCCCGCGGGGCCGCTTCGCACCTGATTTTCGAAACGGGCGCGGCCGGGGCCGCGCCCGTTTCACATGGGTCCCGGCCCATGCGGGCCGGATCACTCCGCCCGCGCGCTTTCGGCCAGATCCCGGACCAGCGGGCCGATCTCCTCGACGATCCGCGCCACGCCATCGGCGTTGGGATGCAGACCATCGGCCTGCAGATAGGCGCGCCGCGCCGCCTCGACCCCCTCTCCGTCCGCCTGCAGCGGCGCGAAGAAATCCGGATAGAGTGGCACGTCATGCGTCTCGGCCAGATCGGCATAGGCGGCATCGAAGGCGGCCGCGTAGTCGGGGCCGTAATTCGATCCCGCCTTGATCCCGACAAGCAGCGTCTCGACCCCCACCGCCTCGGCCTTGCCCAATATGCCGTCGAGATTGCGCGCCATCTCCTCGGGATCGAGCCCGCGCAGATAGTCGTTGCCGCCCAGCGCCAGGATCATCGCGTCGACCTCGGGGGTCAGCGTCCAGTCGGCCCGCGCCAGACCGCCGGCCGAGGTGTCGCCCGACACGCCCGCATTGATCAGCCGCACCTCAGCGCCCGCCTCGTCGAGCCAGGCCTGAAGCTGCGGCACCAGCCCCTCGCCCTGCGGCAGGCCGTAGCCCGCCGTCAGGCTGTCGCCCAGCGCGGCGATCACCACCTCGCCCGCCTGCGCCGCGAGCGGGGCCGCGACGATTGGCAGCGCTAGGATCAGCTTGCGCATCATGCCCCCGGCCCCATATCGCTCGGGGCGTGTGCGACGAAAGGCCCTCAGCATGACCGACCCCGTTCTCTCCCTCAAGGAAGCCGAGCTGACGCTGTCGGGCAATGCCGGGCCGGTGGAGATCCTGCATGGGATCACGCTCGACGTGCGCCCGGGCGAGACGCTGGGGCTGGTGGGTCCGAGTGGGTCAGGCAAGTCGTCTCTCCTCATGCTCATGGGCGGGCTGGAGCGCGCCACAGGCGGCACCGTCGCGGCGCTGGGCCACGATCTCACCGCGCTGGACGAGGACGCTCTGGCCCGGTTCCGCCGGGACAATATGGGGGTGGTGTTCCAGTCCTTCCACCTGATCCCGACCATGACCGCGCTGGAAAACGTCGCAATTCCTCTTGAGCTGGCGGGCCACCGCGACGCGCATGAGCGCGCCGAGGCGCAGCTCGCCGCCGTCGGGCTGGGCCACCGCGCCGGCCATTACCCCGGCCAGCTCTCGGGCGGTGAGCAGCAGCGCGTGGCGCTCGCCCGCGCCACGGCGCCGCATCCGCGCATTCTGCTGGCGGACGAGCCGACCGGCAATCTCGACGCCGCCAACGGCGCGGCGATCATGGACCTGCTGTTCGACCTGCGCGATCGGCACGGCGCGACGCTGGTGATGGTCACCCATGCGCCCGAGCTCGCGGAGCGCTGCGACCGGGTGGTGCGGCTGATGGATGGGCGGGTGGCGGCATGAGCGCCCGCCTCGCCGCCCGGCTCGCCCGGCGCGAGCTGCGCGGGGGCCTGCGGGGGTTTCGCATCTTTCTCGCCTGCCTCGCGCTGGGTGTCGCCGCCATCGCCGCCGTCGGCATGGTCCGCTCGGCGATCCAGGCCGGGCTCGAGCGCGAAAGCGCCGCGATCCTCGGCGGTGACGCCGAGATCGAGCTGACCTACCGCTATGCAGACGCGAGCGAGCTGGCCTGGATGCAGGGCGTGGCCGACACCGTCTCGGAGGTGGTCGATTTCCGCTCCATGGCCGTGGTCGCGCGGGATGGAGAGACCGAGCGTGCGCTGACCCAGATCCGCGCCGTCGACGATGCCTACCCGTTGGTAGGCCAGGTCCGGCTGGAGCCCGAGATGCCGCTCGACGCGGCCTTCGCGGGAACGGGCGGCCTGCCCGGGCTCGTCATGGAGCGCGCGCTCACCGACCGGCTGGCACTGGCGCCGGGCGACCGGGTCCGGCTCGGCACGCAGTATTTCGTGCTGATGGCGGTGCTGGCGCGCTACCCCGACAGCGCGGCAGGCGGCTTCGACTTCGGTCCGCGCAGCCTCGTGCTGCGCGAGGATTTGTCGGAATCGGGTCTTCTGGCCGAGGGCACGCTGTTCTCCACCGCCTACCGGCTCGACCTGCCCCAAGGCGCCGATCTGCAGGCGCTCGAGAACGAGGCGGAGGGCCGCTTCGAGGGCAGCGGGCTGCGCTGGCGCGACGCGCGGCGCGGCGCGGGCGGCACCGAACGTTTCATCGACAGGCTTGGCTCGTTTCTGGTGCTGATCGGCCTGTCGGGACTGGCGGTGGGCGGCGTCGGCATCTCGGCGGCGGTGCGCGCCTATCTGGCGGGCAAGACCGCGACCATCGCGACGCTGAGGACGCTGGGGGCGACGCGCAGCACGATCTTCCTGACCTATTTCTTCCAGATCGGCGCGCTGACCCTCCTCGGCCTCGTGCTCGGGCTGGCGCTGGGCATTCTCGCGCCGCTGCTTCTGGCGCCGGTGATCACCGCCCGGCTGCCGATCCCGGCCGAGTTCGGCCTCTACCCTCGCCCGCTGATTGAGGCGGCGCTCTATGGCGCGCTGGTGGCCGGGATCTTCACGCTCTGGCCGCTGGCGCGGACCGAGAACGTGCGCGCCGCGACGCTGTTCCGCGACGCGATGGGCGCGGGCCGGGCGCTGCCGCGGCGGCGCTACATGGGGGCGATCCTCGGACTGCTGGCGGTGCTGATCGGATCGGCGGTGCTGTTCTCGGGCACCTGGAAGCTGACCCTGTCGACCGCGGGCTCGATCGCGGCGGCGCTGGCGCTTCTGGCGCTGGCGGCGCTCGGCGTGCAGGCCTTGGCCCGGCGGGCGGGCCGCGCGGCGCGCGGGCGGCCCGGCCTCAGACTGGCGCTGGGCGCAATCGGCAAGCGCGGCGGCGAGACCGGCTCGGTGGTGCTGTCGCTGGGCCTCGGCCTGTCGGTGCTGGCCGCCGTCGGCCAGATCGACGGCAATCTGCGCCGCGCCATTACCGACGATTTGCCCGAGGTGGCGCCGGCCTATTTCTTCGTCGACATCCAGCCCGATCAGATCGAGGGCTTCCGCGCGCGGCTCGACGGTGACAGCCAGGTGAGCCGGGTCGACAGTGCGCCGATGCTGCGCGGCATCGTCTCGGGCATCAATGGCCGCCCCGCCCGCGAGGTGGCCGATCACTGGGTGCTGCATGGCGACCGGGGCCTGACCTATTCCGCGACCCCGCCCGACGACGAGGACATCGTCGCGGGCGAATGGTGGGATGCCGATTATTCTGGCCCGCCGCTGGTGAGCTTTGCCGAGGAGGAGGCGCTGGAGATCGGCCTCGGGATCGGAGACGAGATCACCGTCAACGTGCTGGGCCGCGACGTGACCGCGACCATCGCCAATCTGCGGCGCGTCGATTTCGGCTCGGCCGCGATCGCCTTCGTGATGTCGATGAACCCTTCGGCGCTGGCCGGTGCGCCGCATAGCTGGATCGCCACGGTCTATGCCGAGGAGGCGGCCGAGGCGGCGATCCTGCGCGACCTCGCCGACGCCTATCCCAACATCACCGCGATCCGGGTGCGCGACGCCATCGCGCAGGTCACCCGGGTGGTCGACGGCATCGCCGCCGCCACCCGCTACGGCGCCGCGGCGACCCTGCTCACCGGCTTTCTGGTGCTGATCGGCGCGGCGGCGGCGGGCGAGCGGTCGCGCAGCTACGAGGCGGCGATCCTCAAGACGCTGGGCGCCTCGCGCCGCCGCATCCTCGCGAGCTTCGCGCTGCGGGCGGCGCTTTTGGGCGCGGCAGCCGGTCTGGTGGCGCTCGGCGCCGGGGTTCTGGGCGGCTGGGCGGTGGCGCGCTTCGTCATGGAGACCGATTTCGCGGTGATCTGGCCCTCGGCCATCGGCATCGTTCTGGGCGGGGCGCTGGCGAGCCTGCTGGCCGGGCTGGCCTTTGCCTGGCGGCCGCTCAGGGTGCGCCCAGCGCAGGTGCTGCGGGCGCAGGACTAGGTGCCGAGCAGCCGGTTGTGGATCGCCGTCGTCGCGACGGCGGCGTGGCCCATGCCATAGGCGATCTGGTCGAGCCCGGCGACCACGTCGCCGATCGCGAAGAGCCCCTCGATGCTGGTCTCGCAGTGCGGATCGACGAGGATGCAGCCCGCCTCGGTCAGATCCGCGCCCAGCGCCTGCGCGAGGTCGGAATGCGGGTCGGTCCCGAGCGCCACGTAGAGCGTGTCGAAGCGCGCGACGCGCCCATCCTCCATCTCGATGACGATGGCATCACCGTCGAGCCGGATGTCGCGGCGATGCGAGGGCAGGATCTTCAGCCCCGCCTGCGCGAGCGCCCGCTCGCCGTCATCGTCGAGCGGCGCGTGCTCGGGCCGCACCACGGTCACGTCGTCGGTGTAGTGACGCACGAAGCGTCCCTCGGCCACCGCGTGCGGTCCGGAGCCGAGGATCGCCACCTTCTGGCCGCGCACCTCGTAGGCGTCGCAGATCGGGCAATAGCGGATCAGCCCGCGCGCCACCCCCTCGTCATGCAGCGCCTCGGGGATGCGCGGCGGACGGTTGGTGACGCCGGTGGCGAGGATCAGGCTGCGCGCCTCGACCGCGCCGCCCTCGGCCTCCACCCTGAAGCCGCCCTCGATCCGGCGCGCGCCGGTCACCGCCTCGCGACGGATCTCGACCTCGCGCCCCTCGTAATGGGCGAGCTGGCCGCGGATCTGGGACAGAAGCTCCGGCCCCTCGACGCCTTCGGGATAGCCCGGCAGGTTGCGGGTGCGCGGGATGCGGTGCGCGCGCGGCCTTCCGGCATCGAACAGCACGGTGTCGCGCAGGAAGCGTGCGAGGTAGATCCCGGCGGTCAGTCCCGCCGGGCCGCCGCCCACGATGACGCAGTCGCGCATGGCCGTTCTCCCATCTCGTCAGAGGCGGGAGGTATGGCGTGGCCGGTCCGGGTCCAGCCCCGTAGCGGGAGCCGAAGCCGAAAGCTTGCCGGTCAGACCTGCGGCTTGACCTGCATCAGCGCCATGACATCGGCCATCTCCGGACCGTGATCCATGCCGGTGACGGCGCGGCGCAGCGGCAGGAACAGCCCCTTGCCCTTGCGGCCGGTCTCGGCCTTCACGACATCGGTCCAGGATTTCCAGGTCTCCGGGCCATAGGGCGGCTCGCCCAGCATCCCCAGCGCCTGCGCCACGAACTCGGCATCTTCGGGCTCGGCCCGGCCCGCCGTACCGTCGCGGAACACCGCCCACCATTCGGTGATGGTGGCGCGGGTCTTGAGGTTGCCGCGCACCGTGGCCCAGAACGCCTCGGCCAGATCGTCGGGCACGCCCGCCGCACGCACGTCCTCGGCGACCTCCGAGAGCGGCTGCTGCGACAGCCAGCGCGCGGTCAGCGGCTCCAGATCGACCGGGTCGAACTTGGTCGGCGCCGAACCGAAGGTGGCGATGTCGAAGCCCTCGATCACCTCCGAAGGCGTCTGGCGCAGCTCGACGGGCTGCGAGGAGCCCAGCCGCGCCATCAGGCTCAGGATCGCCATCGGCTCGATGCCCGCGGCCTTGAGGTCGCGCAAGCTCAGCGTGCCGAGCCGCTTCGACAGCGCCTCGCCCTGCGGGCCGGTGAGAAGCGAGTGATGCGCGAAGCGCGGCGGCTCGTAGCCCAGCGCGCGGATGATCTGGATCTGGGTCGCGGTGTTGGTGACGTGGTCCGAGCCGCGCACCACGTCGGTGATGCCCATCTCGGCGTCGTCGACCGAGGAGGCGAAGGTGTAGAGCACCTGACCGCTTTCCTTGATCAGCACCGGGTCGGACACGCTCGCGGCGTCGATCGAGATCGGCCCGAGGATACCGTCCTCCCACTCGATCCGCTCGCGGTCGAGCTTGAAGCGCCAATGGCTGCCGCGCTCGGCGCGCAGGCGGTCCTTCTCGGCATCGGACAGGTCCAGCGCGGCGCGGTCATAGACCGGCGGCTTGCCCATGTTGAGCTGCTTCTTGCGCTTGAGGTCGAGCTCGGTCGGGGTCTCGAAGCATTCGTAGAGCCGCCCGTCGGCGATCAGCTTCTCGCGCGCCGCCGTGTAGCGCTCCATCCGGTCGGATTGCCGCTCCACCCGGTCGTGGGTGATGCCGAGCCAATCGAGCGCCTCGAGGATGCCGTCGACATATTCGGGCTTGGAGCGTTCCTGGTCGGTGTCGTCGATGCGCAGGATGAACTCGCCGCCCTGCTGCCGCGCGATGGCATGGTTGAACAGCGCGGCGCGCAGGTTGCCGATATGCAGCCAACCGGTGGGGGACGGGGCGAAACGGGTCGTGGTCATGGGGCTCTCCTGTTCGCGACGGCTCTTTCACAAGGGCGGCGTTTTGTCCATATCGGGGGCCATGGACCAGTTGCCCGACCCCTTCGCCCAAAGCCCGCTCGCCCCCTCTCTCGAGGAGATCGAGGCGATCGCGCGCCATGTCGTGGCCACCTTGCCCGAGCCGTTCCGCAAGGCGGCCGCAGAGGTGGCGTTGCGGGTCGTGGACTTCGCGCCCGACGACATTCTCGAGCAGATGCAGATGGAGGCCTTTGACCTGACCGGGCTCTATGACGGCATCCCGATGACCGAAAAGTCGAACTGGGACGTGCCGCAGGGGCCGGACGTGGTCTGGCTGTTCCGCCGCCCGATCCTCGACGAATGGGCCGAGCGGGGCGACGTGACGCTGGCCGAGATGGTGGCGCATGTGACGGTGCATGAATACGCCCATCATTTCGGCTGGTCCGACGACGACATCGCCGCGATCGACCAATGGTGGCTGTGATCCGCCGCCCCGAGGCGGGACGTCTCTAGGCGGCTGCGCCATGCGCCCTATCCTCCCAAGGCATCACAAGTGCACAGGAGAGGTGACATGTCCCATTCGATCAGCCGCCGCGCGGCTCTCGTGGCCGGCGCGGCCCTGCCCATGGCGGCGGGTCTCGGCCTGCCCCGCATCGCCCGCGCCCAACAGGCCGAAGGCATGGAGATGGAGCTGCCGACCCACCGGGTGTTCATGCTCGGGGACGTCAAGGTCACCGACCTGCTCGCCGGCAGCCGCGTCGTGCCCGATCCGCATTCGATCTTCGGGCTCAATGTCGATGACGAGATCTTCGCGCAGGTCAGCGACGAGCACTTCATCCCCTCGGACAAGGCGCGGTTCTTCTTCAACCCGGTGCTGATCGAGGCGGGCGGCGAGGTGATCCTCGTCGATACCGGTACCGACCCCGCCGGCATCACCGCCGCGCTCGAAGCGGCGGGCAAGCAGCCCTCGGACGTGACCCATGTCGTGCTGACCCACATGCATGGCGATCATATCGGCGGGCTGATGACCGAGGCCGGCGAGAAGACCTTCGCCAATGCCGCGCATCATGCCGGCCGGGTCGAGTTCGACTACTGGGCCGGCCAGGAGAACGAGGGCTTCGAGAGCAAGGTGCGCCCGCTCGAAGGCGAGCTGAACTTCCTCGCCGAGGGCGATCAGGTGGGCCCCCTCACCACGATGGAGGCATTCGGCCACACGCCGGGGCATCTCGTCTTCACCGTCGCGGGCGGCGAGAGCGACCTGCTGCTGATGGGCGATCTCGCCAACCACTATGTCTGGTCGGTGGGCCAGCCCGACTGGCATGTCAGCTTCGACGTCGACAAGGAGATGGCGGTCGAGACGCGCCGCCGCGTGCTGTCGATGGCCGCCGAGAACCGGATGCCGGTGATGGGCTACCACATGCCCTTCCCCGGGCTGGGCTATGTCAGCGCCGAGGGCGAGGGCTTCCGCTGGATGCCCCATACCTACCAGCTGATGCTGTGATCACTCCGCCGGGGTGGGATCGGGCGCCCCGTCCGGCCCCTGCCCCGGCACGAGACGCGGCTCGGGCAGCCGCCAGACCAGCATCGCCACGGCGAGAAAGGCCGCCGCGTTGAACCACAGCGCAGCGGTCAACGCGTCCTCGTAGCCGCCGCCCGCGCGCAGCGCGCCGAAGAAGAGCTGCCCCATCACCGCCACGCCCAGCGCGCCGCCGACTTGCTGGAAGCTTTGCAGCGCGCCCGACCCGGCGCCGGTGTCGCGGTCGGCGACATTGGCCAGCACGGTCTGGAACAGCGGCGAGACGGCGGTGCCCAGCCCCAGCCCGGCCAGTCCGAGCGGCGCCACGAAAGCCAGCCGCGACAGCGCAGCCTCCTCGCCCGGCACCAGTAGCCGCAGCGCCGTCACCCCGACGACCAGCATCAAGGCACCCACGGCGATGCGCTGGCGCGGCCAGCGGGTGCCGAGCCGCCCCGACACCAGCGAGGCGCCTAGCACGCCGAGCGAGAAGGGCATGGTGGTGACGCCCGATTGCAGCGGAGTCAGCCCGTGACCGACCTGCAGAAACACCGCGAAGACCAGGAAGAACCCAGGCACACCGGCGAAGAGCAGCGTCGCGAGGGAGGAGCCGGTGACGTAATCGGCATTGGCCAGCAGGCTCGCCGGTATGAGCTGCGGCGCGCCGCGCCGCGCCTGCCGGCGCTGCCACAGCACGAAGCCCGCGCCGACCGGCAGGCTCGCCGCCATCATGGCGAAGATCCAGCCCGGCCAGCCCAGCTGGCGCCCTTCGATGAGCGGGAAGAGCAGCAGCATCAGCCCCAGCCCCGCCAGCGCCATGCCGACCAGATCGAGGCGCAGCGCCTTGTCGCCCGGCACCTTCGGCACGAAGCGCATCGCGCCCAGCACCGCGACCAGCCCGACGGGGATGTTGACCAGGAAGATCGGCCGCCAGTCGAGCCCGGCGATGTCGGCCCCGATCAGGAACCCGCCGAGCACGGGCCCGGTGACGCTCGCCAGACCGGCGGAGAGGCCGAACAGCGCGAAGGCCGCACCGCGCTCGCGCGGGGGAAACAGCGCCGGGACCAGTGCCAATGTCTGCGGCGTCATCATCGCCCCGCCCACGCCCTGCAGCACCCGCGCCGCGACCAGCGCGCCGATGCCGGGCGCGAGGCCGCACAGCGCCGAGGCCAGGGTGAACACGACCACGCCCAAGACGAACATGCGCCGTCGCCCGACCACGTCGCCCAGGCGACCGGCGGGCAGCAGAAACAGCGCGAAGCTCAGGATATAGGCCGCGACCACCCATTCGATCTGGCTGTCGGTGGCGTCGAAGGCAGCCTGCAGCGACGGGATCGCGACATTGACGATGGTCACGTCGATCAGGTTCATGAAGCCCGCCACCAGCAGCGCGGCCATGGCGATCCAGCGGCCGGGCCGCGGCGTGTCGTCTTCTGTCATCTCGGTCCTTGCGGGGCGGCTCAGATCGGATGCACCGGCCAGAAAGTCTCCAGCCGGTCGAGCCCATGCCGGATCAACTCCGCCAGAACGCCGCGATCCACGTCGGCGAGCCTGTTGATGTAAAGGCACGACTTGCCGGTCCGATACTTGCCCAGACGCGCGAGGATCGGGTTGGCCTCGTCGTAGCCGGGCATGATGTAGAGCACGAGGTTCGCCTTTCGAGGCGAAAAGCCGGTGGCCAGAAACCGTCCCGAGCGGCCGCTGTCATAGACGTAGTCATAGGAGCCGTAGCCTAGGATCGACGGCCCCCACATCTGCGGCACGAAGCCCGTCACCTCGCGAAACAGCGCGTCGAGCGCCTGCGCGTCCTCGCGCCGGCGCTCCGGCTCGACGGCCGCGAGAAAGGCTTCGACGCTCTCGCCCGTGGGTTGGGTCTTGTTGCCGGTCATGGTGCCTCCGGGCGCATTGCTCGGTCCGCAGCTTAGGGAGCGCGGGGGGCGGCGCAAGTCCCGGTCACACATGCGCGCGGCCTCGGCCACGACGGTGCCGCGGCTGTTGTCTTGCCCCCCACCCGCCGCTACTCTGCCGCGAAAGCGGAAACAGGGGCCGGTCGAACCGGGCCCGTCGATCGGGGGCAATCGGTCATGCAGGCACGAGCCATGCGCGCGTTCACTCTCGCGGCGGCGATCGGTCTCGCGCAGGCGCAGGTCGCCCTCGCGCAGGAGGTCACCACCAAGCAGTACGAGGATGGCGGCGTCTATGAAGGCACCTTCCTCAACGGTCGCCAGCACGGCCAGGGCAGCTACCGGCTGCCCAATGGCTACGAGTATCGCGGCGAGTGGTTCGAGGGCGAGATCCGCGGCGACGGCACCGCCACCTTCCCCAACGGCTCGGTCTATGAGGGACAGTTCGCGCGCGGCAAGCCCGAGGGCGTGGGCCGGATCACCTTCGCCGATGGCGGCAGCTACGAGGGCGAGTGGGAAGACGGCAAGATCACCGGTCGCGGCATCGCCGAATACGCCAACGGCACCCGCTACGAGGGCGAGTTCCGCAACGCCATGCACCACGGCAACGGCACCCTGACTGGACCCGATGGCTATGTCTACGAGGGCCAGTGGGTCAACGGCGTCAAGGAAGGCGAAGGCAAGATCACCTATCCCGACGGCTCGGTCTACGAGGGCACGCTGCGCTCGGGCGAGCGCGACGGCGAGGGCCGGCTGACCATGCCCGACGGGCTGGTCTATGAGGGCGGCTGGGTGGATGGCCGGATCGAGGGCGAGGGCCGGCTCGAGCAGCCCGATGGCGATGTCTATGTGGGCGCGTTCGTTTCCGGCAAGCGCGAGGGCACGGGCCGGGTCGAATACGCCAATGGCGACGTCTACGAGGGCGGCTTCAAGAACGACCTGCGGCACGGCCAGGGCACCTTCACCGGCACCGATGGCTACCGCTATGTCGGCGCCTGGGTCGAGGGCCGGATCGAGGGCCAGGGCGAGGTCACCTACCCCGACGGCTCGGTCTATGTCGGCCAGTTCGAGAACGATCTCGCGCATGGCACCGGCAAGATCACCTACCCGGACGGCTCGACCTACGAGGGCGACTGGAACCAGGGCGTGATCGAGGGCCAGGGCATCGCCACCTATGCCAACGGGCTCGTCTACGAAGGCGAGTTCAAGGCCGCCCAGAACCACGGCCGCGGCCGGATGACCTATGCCGACGGCTATAGCTACGAGGGCGACTGGGTCGAGGGCCAGCGCGAGGGCCAGGGCGTCGCCACCTATGCCGACGGCACGGTCTACGAGGGCGGCTTCGAGGACGGGCAGCGGCACGGCCAGGGCAAGATCACCATGCCCGACGGCTTCACCTATGAGGGCCAGTGGGTCGATGGCGAGATCGAGGGCGAAGGCATCGCCACCTACGCCAATGGCGACGTCTACGAGGGAGAGTTCCGCGACGGTCGCCGTCAGGGCCGTGGCGTGATGCGCTACGCCACCGGCGAGACCGAGGAAGGTGGCTGGAGCGACGGGGCCTTCGTCGGCACTGCTCCGGTGCTGCAGCCGGGCGAAACGACCGGTGAATCGGAAACGGGGTCAGAGCCCGAGACCGAGACCCCTGCTGAGCCCGAAGCCGAAGCCGAGAGCACCGATGCCGCCGCAGAGGCGGATGCGGACGTCCCGGCGGAGACGCCGGAGCCGGACGCGCCGGAGGTGCCGTCGGAGGACACGCCCGACACGCCCGACACGCCCGAGGCGGAGGATGACGCCTCGGAGACACCTTCCGAAGAGTAGGCCTATACGGCGCGGCGCTGGCGCGCTGCGCGATCCGGCCTCACCATGGCACCTCTTCGCCGCGCCAGTCGTAGAAGTCGCCCGACTGCGCCGGATCGAGATTGCCTAACACCTGCAGTAGGTTGCGCGCCGCTTCCTCGGCCGAAACCATGCGGTGGCGTCCGGCATAGCGGGCGGTGAAGTCGGTCTCGACCGTGCCGGGATGCAGCGCCACGAGGATCGCGTCGCGGTCGTGGCGCGCAAGCTCGATCGCCGCGCCATGGACGATCTGGTTCAGCGCCGCCTTCGAGGCGCGGTAGGAATGCCAGCCGCCGATCCGGTTGTCGCCGATCGAGCCAACCCGCGCCGAGAGGACCCCCGCCCGCCCACCGGGCGCGAGCAACCGGGGCACATGCCGCAGGATGAGCGCCGGACCGATCGCGTTGACCGCCATCACCCGCGCCATGTGATCGGCCTCGATCGCGTCGAGCGACTTCTCGGGCCCCTGCCCCTCGGGCGCGAGGATGCCGATCGCCACGAGGATGAGGTCGAAGGGCCCTTGCAGTGCCCCCAGATGCCGCTCCACCGAGGCCGGATCGACGGCATCGAAGCCGTCATCGCGCCGTGATAGCCGCGTCACCGCCTGGCCGCGCGCCTCCAGCTCGGCGGCGAGCGCTGCGCCGATACCGCCCGAGGCACCGATGACGAGGGCACGCTCACTCGGCATAGATCATCTTGCGGGTCATGCCGCCGTCGAGCAGCACCTCCTGCCCGGTCATGAACCCCGCCTGCGCCAGCCACAGCACCGCCTCGGCCACGTCCTCGGGCCGGCCGGCGCGGCCTGCTGGATGCTGGGCGTGGTCGATCTCGCGTAACTCGGCCCAGCCGGTCGTGACGATCCAGCCGGGCGCGAGGGCGTTGACCCGGATCTCGGGGCCGAGCGAGACCGCGAGCGCATGGGTCAGCGCGGTCAGCCCGCCCTTGGCGGCGGCATAGGCCTCGGTGTTCGGCTCGGATTGATGCGCGCGGGTCGAGGTGATGTTGACGATCGCACCACGGCGCGCCCGCAGCAGCGCGACGCAATGCTTGGTCATCAGCAGCGCGCCGGTGAGGTTGGTGCCGATCCAGGCGTTCCAGTCGTCCAGCGCCAGCTCCTCGACCGGCCCGCTCTCCGGCCCGGCGAGCCCGGCATTGTTGACCAGCAGGTCGAGCCCGTCCCAGCCGGTGGCCTTGATCGCGGCCCGCACCGAGGCCTCGTCCGAGACGTCGCCCTCGATCGCGCGGGTACCCTCGGGCAGACCGCCCAGCGCCGCCGCGTCGCGATCCATCGCCGCGACCTGCCAACCCTCGCGGGCCAGCCGCTCGACGAGGCCGCGCCCGATTCCCTTGGCGCCGCCGGTGACGAGCGCGCGTTTCATGTCCTGTGTCATGCGGCCCGAGCTAGGCGGGCGGGCGGCCCGGTCAATCCGTGACGGACGTCGCCATGCGTGGCATCATGCCGCGAGGCAAGGAAGGAGGGCGCATGTCCCGTCCCGTCATCTACCACATCCCGGTCTGCCCGTTCTCGCAGCGGGTGGAGATCCTGCTCGCGCTCAAGGGTCTCACCGACGCGGTCGATTTCCACGTCATCGACATCACCCAGCCGCGGCCCGACTGGCTTCTGGAGAAGACCGGCGGCACCACGGCGCTGCCGGTGCTGGAGACCGAAGCTGGCGGCATCCTGAAGGAAAGCCTCGTCATCCTGCGCTATGTCGAGGAACGCTGGGCCGAGCCGCGCATCGCCCGCGCCGACCCGTTCGAGCGCGGCATCGAGCGGCTGTTCATCACCCGCGAGGGGCCCTTCGGCATGGCGGGCTATCTCTACGTGATGAACACCGACCGGGCCAGGATGGACGAGAAGCGCGAGACGCTGCTCGGACATTACCGTTGGCTGGACGAGATGCTGCGACGGCACAACCCCGACGGCACCTGGCTCTTCGACAGATACGGCCTCGCGGAGGTGGTCTACACGCCGCTGATGATGCGGTTCTGGTTCCTCGAGCATTACGAGGGCTTCGCCCTGCCCGAGACGCCGGAATACGACCGGGTCCGCCGCTGGCGCACGGCCTGCCTGGAGCACCCGGCCGCGCAGCAGGTGCGGTACGACCAGATCGTGAAGCTCTACTATGATTATGCCGTGGGGTCGGGCAACGGCGCGCTGCCCGAGGGGCGGAAACGGTCGAGCTTCGTCTTCGAGCCGGACTGGCGCGACCGGCCGATGCCGCCCGCCGACAAGTACGATCGCGTGGCCTCGGATGCCGAGTTGGGGCTTCTGACCGCTTAGGGGTTTTCATCGCGGATTCGGGCGATATAGTCCCGCCCATGAGCCGGAACGTCACCTTCTCGTCCCCCGCGGGCCTGCCCGCGCTTCGGACCCTCCTTCTCCTTACTCGCCTCTGAGCGTGCCCATCGGCGCGACCGCTCAGAGGGGACAATCGCGCCGGAGAAAGCACCCGGACCCGAGAGGAATTGAGAGATGACCACCACCCCCGACACCCGTCCCGAAAACCGCGTCCTGATCTTCGACACGACGCTGCGTGACGGCGAGCAGTCGCCTGGCGCCACCATGACCCATGCCGAGAAGCTGGAGATCGCCGAGCTGCTCGACGAAATGGGCGTCGACATCATCGAAGCCGGCTTCCCGATCGCCTCCGAAGGCGACTTCAAGGCGGTGAGCGAGATCGCCAAGCAGTCGAAGAACGCGACGATCTGCGGCCTGGCGCGCGCCAACTACAAGGACATCGACCGCTGCTGGGAGGCGGTGAAACATGCGCGCTCGCCGCGCATCCACACCTTCATCGGCACCTCGCCGCTGCACCGCGCGATCCCGAACCTGACCAAGGACGAGATGGCGCAGCGGATCCACGACACCGTGACCCACGCGCGCAACCTGTGCGACAACGTGCAGTGGTCGCCGATGGACGCCACCCGGACCGAGTGGGACTACCTCGCCCGCGTCGTCGAGATCGCGATCAAGGCCGGCGCCACGACGATCAACATCCCTGACACGGTGGGCTACACCGCCCCGATGGAGAGCGCCCAGCTGATCCGGCGCCTGATCGCCGAGGTGCCGGGCGCCGACGAGATCATCTTCGCGACCCACTGCCACAACGATCTGGGCATGGCGACGGCCAACAGCCTCGCCGCCGTCGAGGGCGGCGCGCGGCAGATCGAGTGCACGATCAACGGCCTGGGCGAGCGCGCCGGCAACACCGCGCTGGAAGAGGTGGTGATGGCGCTCAAGGTGCGTCACGACATCCTGCCCTGGGACACCGGTATCGACACCCGCAAGATCATGAACATCTCGCGCCGCGTCGCCACCGTCTCCGGCTTTCCGGTGCAGTTCAACAAGGCGATCGTCGGCAAGAACGCCTTCGCGCATGAGAGCGGCATCCACCAGGACGGGATGCTCAAGAACGCCGAGACCTTCGAGATCATGCGTCCCGAGGATGTCGGCCTGTCGGGCACCTCGCTGCCGCTGGGCAAGCATTCGGGCCGCGCGGCCCTCCGCTCCAAGCTCAAGGAGCTGGGCTTCGATCTGGCCGACAACCAGCTCAACGACACCTTCGTGCGGTTCAAGGATCTGGCCGACCGCAAGAAGGAGGTCTACGACGACGACCTGATCGCGCTGGTCCGGCAGAACGAGGCGGTCTCCGACCGGGTGCGGCTGAAGTCGCTCAAGGTGATCTGCGGCACCGAGGGCCCGCAGCACGCCGAGATGACCCTGACCATCGACGACGAGGAGAAGTCGGTCGACGCCACCGGCGACGGCCCTGTGGACGCCACCTTCAACGCGATCAAGGCGCTGTTCCCGCACGAGGCGCGGCTGCAGCTCTACCAAGTGGCGGCGGTGACCGAGGGGACCGACGCGCAGGCCACCGTGTCGGTGCGGCTCGAGGAGGACGGGCGGATCGCCACCGGCCAGTCGGCCGATACCGACACCGTGGTGGCGAGCGCCAAGGCCTATATCAACGCCGTGAACCGGCTGCTGGTGCGGCGCGAAAAGACCGCGCCGAACGCCGATGTGAAGGGCGTGGGCTACATGGATGCGGGCCAGTGAGGCCCCGGGAGACGGCGCCCGCGCGCTGTCTCCACCGCGCAAGCCGTCGTGATACGGCAAAAATGCGCTGACCGCAGGGGCCACGGGGCCTTTCCGCCCTGCGCCGTCATGCCTATAAGGCGCAAGGCTCGCCTTATGCGGAATCGCGGGCTTTCATGACACTGGAAACGGGATAGATCACGCCATGTTCGGATTGGGCAGCTTGTTTTCGTCTGACATGGCGATCGACCTGGGGACCGCGAACACGCTGGTCTACGTCAAGGGGCGGGGCATCGTGCTGTCCGAACCCTCGGTGGTGGCCTACCACGTCAAGGACGGCGTGAAGAAAGTGCTCGCCGTGGGTGAGGATGCCAAGCTGATGCTGGGCCGGACCCCCGGCTCGATCGAGGCGATCCGGCCGATGCGCGAGGGCGTCATCGCCGATTTCGACGTCGCCGAGGAAATGATCAAGTATTTCATCCGCAAGGTGCACAAGCGGACGACCTTCTCCAAGCCCAAGATCATCGTCTGCGTGCCGCATGGCGCGACCCCGGTGGAAAAGCGCGCGATCCGGCAGTCGGTCCTGTCCGCCGGCGCCCGCCGCGCCGGGCTGATCGCCGAGCCGATCGCGGCGGCGATCGGGTCGGGCATGCCGATCACCGATCCGACCGGCAACATGGTCGTGGATATCGGCGGTGGCACCACCGAGGTCGCGGTGCTGTCGCTCGGCGACATCGTCTATGCCCGCTCGGTGCGGGTCGGCGGCGACCGGATGGACGAGGCGATCGTCAGCTACCTGCGTCGCCAGCACAACCTCCTGGTGGGCGAGGCCACGGCCGAGCGCATCAAGACCCAGATCGGCACGGCGCGGATGCCCGATGACGGCCGCGGCCAGTCGATGCATATCCGGGGCCGCGACCTGCTCAACGGCGTGCCTAAGGAGACCGAGATCAGCCAGGCGCAGATCGCCGAGGCGCTGGCCGAACCGGTGCAGCAGATCTGCGAGGCGGTGATGACCGCGCTCGAGGCGACGCCGCCGGATCTCGCCGCCGACATCGTCGATCGCGGCGTGATGCTCACCGGTGGCGGCGCGCTTCTGGGCCAGCTCGACCTCGCGTTGCGCGAGCAGACCGGCCTCGCCATCTCAGTGGCCGACGAATCGCTCAACTGCGTGGCCCTCGGCACCGGCAAGGCGCTGGAATACGAGAAGCAGCTGCGCCATGTGATAGACTACGACAGCTGAACGGCGCCCCCGCGGCGCCAGGCCTCCGACCGGATGACCGGCGGGGGCCGGATGGCCAGATGACGAGGGGGTGCCCGCTCCTTGGCGAAAGCACGACACAATGGCGAGACCTTCGCCCGACCGATCCGCAGGCTGCTGGTCGGGCTGCTGCTGCTGGCGCTCGTGGCCCTGTTCGCGCTGTGGCGGATCGACAGCCCGCGGGTGGAGCGGATCCGCGCCGAGGTGATCGACCGGGTTCTGCCCTCCTTCGATTGGGCGCTGGCGCCGGTCACCGGACTCGCCGTCATGGCCTCCAACTTCCAGAGCTACGCGCATCTGCACGAGCAGAACCAGCAGCTGCGGCGCGAGCTGCAGCAGATGCGCGCCTGGCGCGAGGCGGCGCTGCAGCTGGAGCAGGAGAACGCCAAGCTGCTCGATCTCAACAACGTCCGGCTCGACCCGCGGCTGACCTACATCACCGGCGTGGTGATGGCCGATAGCGGCTCGCCCTTCCGGCAGTCGGTGCTGGTCAATGTCGGCGCCCGCGACGGCGTGCTCGATGGCTGGCCGGCGATGGACGGGATCGGGCTGGTCGGCCGGATCTCGGGGGTCGGACAGGGCACCAGCCGTGTGCTGCTGCTGACCGACACCTCCTCGCGCATCCCGGTGACGATCCAGCCCTCGGGCCAGCGGGCGATCCTAGCGGGCGACAACACGCTCTATCCGCCGATCGACTTTCTCGAGAACCCCGATCTGGTGCGCCCTGGAGACCGGGTGGTGTCGTCGGGCGATGGCGGCATGTTCCCGGCCGACCTGCTGGTGGGCCAGGTGGCGCTGGGCGCCGATGGCCGGCTGCGGATCCGGCTCGCCGCCGATTACGGCCGGCTGGAGTTCCTGCGGGTGCTGCGCAGCCATCAGGCCGAGACCGTCGACGAGACCGGCCGGCTGATCGTGCCGGAGCCGCGCGAGATGTTCGGCCCGCCCGCCCCGGCCCCGGAGAGCCTCGCGGGCGCGGTGGACGAAACCTCGGATCCCGGCGCGGAGACCCCCGATGGCTAGCCCGCGTCAGGCCCGGCTCTGGATCGGACGGGCGGGCTTCGCCGCGCTGGCGCTGGCGCTGGTCTTCCTGCGGCTGCTGCCGCTCGACACGCTGCCGCCCCGCTGGGCCGGACCGGACCTGCTTCTCGCCGCGCTGCTGCTCTGGACGATCCGCCGCCCGGAGCTGGTGCCGGTCTGGCTGATCGCGGCGGTGGTGCTGCTGGTCGATTTCCTGTTCCAGCGGCCCCCGGGGCTCGGCGCCGCGCTGACGGTGATCGCGACCGAGATGCTGCGGCGGCGGCATGTCCGGCTGCGCACCGGCGGCTTTGCCGCCGAATGGCTGGCCGCGGCGCTGGCCATCGCGGGCATCCTCGCGGCGACGCAGTTCGTGCTATGGATCGCGGTGATCCCGGCACCGCCCTGGACCCTGGTGGTGAGCCAGGCGCTCGCCACGGCGCTGGCCTACCCGCTGGTGGCTTTCGCGGCGCGCTGGATTCTGGGCATCGGCCGCGGCCAGATCGACTCCCGACGGAGGATCTCGACATGAAACGTCCCCCCAAGGAAACCCAGCAGAGCGCACGCAGCATCGGGCGCCGCAGCCTGGTGATCGGCGCCTCGCAGCTCGCCATGGTCGGCGTGCTGGGCTGGCGGATGCGCTCGATGCAGGTCGACGAGGGCGACATCTATCGCAGCCTCGCCGAGGAGAACCGCATCAACATGCGGCTGATCGCACCGGCGCGCGGGCTGGTGTTCGACCGCAACGGCGTGCCGCTCGCTGTCAACGAGCAGAACTACCGCGTCATCATCACCCGCGAGGATGCGGGCGATGTCGATGACACGCTCGACCGGCTGGCGCGGCTGATCAACCTGTCACCCGAGGAGGTCGAGAGCGCCAAGGCCGAGATGGCGCGCCGCCCGGCCTTCGTGCCGGTCACCGTGGCCGAGCGGGTGCCATGGGACGACGTCGCCAAGGTCACCGTCAACGCCCCCGCCCTGCCCGGCATCACCGCCGAGGTCGGCCTGTCGCGGCATTACCCGCGCGGCTCGGACACCGCGCATGTGGTGGGCTATGTCGGCCCGGTCTCGGATTACGACCTCTCGAAGATGGAGGATCCCGACCCGCTGCTGCAGATCCCGCGCTTCCAGATCGGCAAGACCGGGGTCGAGGCGAAATACGAGGACGTGCTGCGCGGCAGCGCCGGCACCAAGCGGATTGAGGTCAACGCTGCCGGCCGGGTGATGCGCGAGATCGACCGCGAGGAAGGCAAGTCGGGCGCCGATATCCAGCTCGCCATCGACAGCCGGCTGCAGAGCTACGCCGAGGCACGGCTCGAGGGCGAGAGCGCCTCGGTGGTGGTGATGGATCTGGAGAGCGGCGACCTGCGCGCCGTGGCCTCCGCGCCGACCTTCGACCCGAACCTCTTCGTGCGGGGCATCTCCGGTCCCGACTGGCGGGCGCTCAACGAAAACAAGTACCGCCCGCTTTCGGCCAAGACCGTGCAGGGCGCCTACCCGCCCGGTTCGACCTTCAAGATGGTGGTCGCCATGGCGGCGCTGGAATCGGGGCTCGTCGGCCCCGAGGACACCGAGTACTGCCCCGGCTATACCGAGGTGGGCGGCACCCGCTTCCACTGCTGGAAGCGCGGCGGGCACGGCAACGTCAACATGCACCGCTCCCTGCAGGAGAGCTGCGACGTCTATTACTACGAGGTCAGCCAGAAGATCGGCATCGACCGCATCGCCGAAATGGCCCGCCGTCTCGGCGTCGGCGTCGAGCACGACGTGCCGATGTCGGCGGTGAGCATGGGCGTGGCGCCCGACACGCAATGGAAGCGCGACCGCTACGGCGAAGCGTGGCGGATCGGCGACACGGTCAACGCCTCGATCGGCCAGGGCTACGTGCTGGCGACGCCGCTGCAACTCGCAGTGATGTCGGCCCGTCTGGCGACCGGGCGCGACGTGCGGCCGCGGCTGGTGCATTCAGTGGGCGGCGTGATCCAGCCCTCCGGCGCGGGCGAGCCGATGGGCCTCAACGAGAACTTCCTGCGCCGGGTGCGCGCGGCGATGTTCGACGTCTCCAACGCCCAGCGCGGCACCGGCTTCGGGGCGCGGATCGTGGCCGAGGGGATGCAGATGGCGGGCAAGTCCGGCACCAGCCAGGTGCGCCGGATCACCGCCGAGGAACGGGCGCGCGGCGTCACTTCCAACGCCGACCTGCCCTGGGAACGGCGCGACCACGCGCTGTGGGTCAATTTCGCGCCCTATGACAATCCGCGCTTCGCGGTGTCGGTGGTGGTCGAACATGGCGGCGGCGGCTCGTCGGTCGCCGCGCCGATCGCCCGCGACGTGACGCTGCAGGCCCTCTATGACGGACCCCCGCCGCTGGAGGCCTATCCCTCCAACCTGCGCGACGCGATCGCCGAGCAGCAGAAGCGGATCGAGAACCACGTGGCGCGCGGCATGACCGCGTCGGACAGGGCCTGAGATGAGCTACCTAGAGACCAACGCCAAGTTCGTCCCGACCGGCTTTCGCAAGCTGCTCTACCTGAACTGGCCGGTGATCCTGCTGCTCGCCGCCGTGTCGAGCTTCGGCTTCCTGATGCTCTACTCGGTGGCCGGCGGCTCGGCCACGCCGTGGATGGAACCGCAGGTCAAGCGCTTCGGCGTCGGCATGGTGGCGATGCTGGTGGTCGCGATGGTGCCGATCTGGTTCTGGCGCAACATGGCGCTGATCGCCTATGGCGGCTCGCTGGCGCTTCTGGTCGCGGTCGACATGTTCGGCGAGGTCGGCATGGGCGCGCAGCGCTGGATCGATCTCGGCCCGATCCGGCTGCAGCCCTCCGAGCTGATGAAGATCAGCCTCGTGATGTTCCTCGCCGCCTATTACGACTGGCTGCCGCTCAGGCGGACCTCGCACCCGTTCTGGGTGCTGCTGCCCGTGGTCTTCATCTCGATCCCGACGCTGCTGACGCTGGCCCAGCCCGATCTGGGAACGGCCCTGCTGCTGCTGATCGGCGGTGCCACGGTGATGTTCGCGGCGGGCGTCCACTGGGCCTATTTCGCCACCGTGATCGCCGCCGGGGTCGGCACGATCTATGCCGTCTTCGCCTCGCGCGGCACGACCTGGCAGCTCCTCAAGGATTACCAGTACCGCCGGATCGACACCTTCCTTGACCCGTCGAACGATCCGCTCGGGGCGGGCTACCACATCACCCAGGCCAAGATCGCGCTGGGCTCCGGCGGCTGGACCGGGCGCGGCTTCATGCAGGGCACGCAGTCGCGGCTCAACTTCCTGCCCGAGAAGCACACCGACTTCATCTTCACCACGCTGGCCGAGGAGTTCGGCTTCGTCGGTGCCTCCACGCTGCTTGCGCTCTACGCGCTGATCATCTTCTTCTGCCTCGTCTCGGCGGTGAACAACCGCGACCGCTTCGCCTCGCTGGTAACGATCGGCATCGCGATGACCTTCTTCCTGTTCTTCGCGGTCAACATGTCGATGGTGATGGGTCTGGCCCCGGTGGTGGGCGTGCCGCTGCCGCTGGTGAGCTATGGCGGATCGGCGATGCTGGTGCTGCTGCTGGCCTTCGGGCTGGTGCAGAGCGCGCATGTCCACAAGCCGAGGTGACATGAAGATCCTGTTCTCCGCCCCCGAGAGCGATTGGGCCGACTACCGCGACCTGCTGCCCTCCGCCCTGGCCCGTGCCGGGATCTCGGCGGAGGTGGTGCGTGAGGCGGCGCCCGAGACGGTCGACTACATCGTCTATGCCCCGAATGACGATTTGCGCGACTTCACGCCCTTTACCCGAACCCGCGCGGTGCTGTCGCTCTGGGCCGGGGTGGAGCGGATCGTCGGCAATGCCACACTGACCCAGCCGCTGACGCGGATGGTCGATGCCGGGCTCGAGCGCGGCATGGTCGAATACGTGACCGGCCACGTGCTGCGCCACCATCTCGGGATGGATGCGCATGTGGTGAACCCCGAGCGCGACTGGACCCCGGTGCCGCCGCCCCTGGCCGCAGACCGGCCGGTCACGGTACTGGGGCTGGGTGCGCTGGGCCGCGCCTGCGCGACGACGCTGGCCGGGCTGGGGTTTCCGGTGACCGGCTGGAGCCGAACGCCCAAGCGGATCGAGGGGCTGCGCTGCCTGTCGGGCGAGGACGGGCTGACCGCCGCGCTCACGGGGGCGGAGATCATCGTCGCGCTGTTGCCGCTGACACCCGAGACGGAGGGCCTACTGGATGCCGCGCGCCTCGCGCTACCGGCACAGGGCGCGGCGCTGATCAACCCCGGGCGCGGCGCGCTGATCGACGACGCGGCGCTGCTGGAAGCACTCGATGCGGGCCGGATCGGTCACGCCACGCTCGACGTGTTCCGCACAGAGCCGCTGCCCCGCGAGCACCCCTACTGGGCCCATCCGCGGGTCACGGTGACGCCGCATGTCGCCTCGGCCACCCGGCCCGCCACGGCAGCACGGGTAATCGCCGAGAACATCCGCCGCGCGGAGGCGGGCGAGCCGCTCCTGTTCGAGGTCGACCGGGTGCGCGGCTACTGACGTCTCAGTGCAGGCGCGGCGGCTTGTCCGGATCGCTGCCCGGGGCCTTGGGGCCGGTCGCCACATGGGGCTGCGGCAGCTTGAGGCGCAGGCCGACGCGGGCGATGCGGCGCGCCGTCTCGCTCTCGGAGGCGAGAAAGGTCACGTCGAGCGCACCTTCCTCCAGCCCCGAGAAGGTCAGCGCCTCGCCCACCGCGACGGCGAGGCCGCGCTCGGCCATCGGCGCCGGATCGAGGAAGGCCAGCAGCGGCGCCTCGCGCCCATCGGCATATTCGACCCGCACGAGGAACGCCTCGCGCGCCAGCCCGCGCGCCGAGGTCAGCTTCTGGTCCAGCGCGGCAAGCAGATCCTCGGGAAAATCCTTGGGCGGGTTGACCGCGACCGGGCGATCGGCAGCCTCCTGCGGCGCGTGGGTCAGCGTCTCAGCGAGCCAGCCCAGCGCCTCGGGCGGCAACAGCCGGGCCGAGGCGTAACCGGGGTTGAGCGCGAGGCCGAGCCCCTGCGCGCCGAGGATCTGTGCCAGAGCGCGACCCGGAACGGCGGCGTGAAAGGCGGCCGTGCCTGCGTAATCCGACAGCCGCTCCTCGCGGTCGAAGGCCAGCGCATAAACCTGCCCGCCCTCTTCGAGGGTCGCGGGGGTCACGCTTTCCTCGCCCGCCTCCTTGGCGAGCAGCAAATAGAGTTCGGCATCCGCGAGACGGCCGTAGAAGCGCAGCCGTGCCGCGTCATCTTCGACGGCGGCGTCCATCTCGGCCGCGGCCTGATCGAGACCGGTTTCCATGCGTCACTCCTCCATCACCTCGCGCACGCGCGCCTTCAGGGCGGGCAGCACCTCCTCGTCGAACCAGGGGTTGCGCTTGAGCCATGCGGTATTGCGCCAGGACGGGTGAGGCAAGGGGAAGACATCGGGGGCGTGGTCGCGCCAGGCGCGCACCCGTTCGGTCACGCCGGGGCCGCGACCCAAATGCCAGTTCATCGCCGCACCACCGATCAGCACAGTGAGACGGATATCGGTCAGCTCGGACAGGACCCGGTCGCGCCAGACCCGCGCGCAGACCGGCGGCGGCGGCAGGTCCGACCCCTTGGCGTCATAACCCGGAAAGCAGAAGGCCATCGGCACGATGGCGACACGCGAACGATCGTAGAAGGTGTCCTCGTCCATGCCGAGCCAGTCGCGGAGCCGCTTGCCCGACCGGTCCCAGAACGGGGTTCCTGCCTCGTGAACGCGAAGCCCCGGTGCCTGGCTGGCGATCAGCAGCCGGGCGCCGGGGCGAAACCAGACCACCGGGCGCGGCGCGTGCCGCGTCGCGGTGGCCGCGAAACGATCCGCGCAGAGGCGGCAGGCGGAAAGATCGGCACGAAGTTGATCCATGGGCCCGATCTATGTGCCTGCCGCCCCCGCGCAAGAGCGGGCTCAGACCCGCCGGCCGCGGCGAAGCACCTTGCGGGCCAGCTTGTAGAGAGCGAAGTACTTGACGAATTTGCGCATGTCGCGACTCCATTGGAGGGGGTTCGTCGACAAACGCGCGAGGCGCGCCACGGTTTCGCCGCAGGCGGCGGTGGTTCGGGGCGGTCGAGGGAAACATTCCCCCGCTTTGGTAAGGATTTTGGCGCCCTTTCGCCATAAACCATGGTTACACCGGGGTAGGCCGACCCCGATGCAGCATCATGGGTTGAGGCACGCGGAAAGGCCGAACGGGAAAGCCGATGCTCGAATTCGATCAGGTCAGCAAGTCCTTCTGGACCGGCAAGCAGCGCAAGATCATCCTCGACCGGGCGTCGTTCCGGGTGGAGCTTGGGCGTTCGCTCGGGATCCTGGCGCCCAACGGCACCGGCAAGACCACGCTGATCAACATGATGGCCGGGCTGGAGAAGCCCGACGAGGGCCGGATCACCCGCGGCAGCCGGATCTCCTTTCCGCTGGGCTTCATGGGCGGGGTGGTGCCGCGCCACAGCGCCCGCGAGAACGCCCGCTACATCGCCCGGCTCTACGGGCTCGACCCCGACTACGTGGAGGCCTTCTGCCGCTGGCTCTGCGGCATCGCCGAGTATTTCGATCGGCCGGTCGGCACCTACAGCCAGGGCATGCGTGCGCGCTTCACCTTCTCGTTGATGCTGGCGCTCGATTTCGACATCTACCTGATCGACGAGGGCATGCCCCAGACCACCGATGCGGAGTTCAACCGCAAGGCCGGCGAGATCCTGCGCGAGCGGCTCGAGACCACGACGGTGATCATCGTCTCGCACCAGCCTCAGACGCTGGAGCGGTTTGCCCGGCAGGCGGCGGTGCTGCGGAACGGCAAGCTGCACATGTTCGACACACTCGAGGAGGCGCGCGAGCTCTATGACTACTCCGCCTAGGGTCACCCGCTACCGGCTGCGCGCCGGCGCGCCGCTTACCCCCCGCCCCGCCGATCCGGCCCGTGCCGAGGAGCAGGCCGCCGAGGCCGCCGCGCGTGTCGCCTCGGCGATGGCGATGCACCCCTTGCAGCAGCAGATGCCCGAAACCGCGCCCGGCGATGGCGACGGCAATGACGAGGTGGCGCAGCAGATCGACCGGATCCGCCGCGAGGGGCTGACCGGGCGGCAGCTGCGCATGGCCCGCCGGGTGGCGCAGAAGCAGGGCCTCGACATCACCTCGGATTTCGACGCGGTGCGCCAGCTGCGCGATCTCGGCATCGATCCGTTCCAGCGGTCCAACATCATCGAGCTGGTGGTCCCGGCACAGGAGACCGCCATGGAAGAGGTCACGTCTGAACCGCGGGTGCAGCTGCCCTCCACCGTCCCCGACCGGAGCCGCGACCTGCCCTCGACCGAGCGGGTGATCCCCTCCGACACCGCCGAGCGCCGCGCCTCGGAGATCCGCGGCATCCAGCGCGATCTCGCGCGGCGTCGTCGCCGCCGGATGGGGCTGCTGATGCTGCGCTTGGCGCTGTTCGTGCTGCTGCCGACGGTGGTGGCGGGATACTACTTCTTCGTCCTGGCGACGCCGATGTACGCCACCCGTTCGGAATTCGTGATCCAGCAGGCCGAGCCGCAGTCCGGCGCGGGGCTGGGCGGGCTGTTCCAGGGCACCTCAATGGCGACCCAGCAGGACAGCATCACCGTGCAGTCCTATCTCACCTCGCGCGCCGCGATGGTGCGGCTCGATGAGGAAGAAGGCTTCAAGGAGGTCTTTTCCGACCCGGCGATCGACCCGCTGCAGCGCCTGCCGCAGCCGGCGACCAACGAGGCCGCCTACGCGCTCTACCAAGATCACGTGAAGATCTCCTACGACCCGACCGAGGGCATCGTGAAGATGGAGGTGATCGCGCCAGATCCCGAGACGTCGCAACGCTTTTCCGAGGCGCTGCTCGGCTATGCCGAGGAACAGGTCGACCAACTCACCTCGCGGCTGCGCAACGACCAGATGCAGGGCGCGCGTGACAGTTACGAGGCGGCCGAGGCGCGTCGCGCCGAGGCGCTGGCCAACTGGCTGCGCATCCAGCAGGAGGTGCAGCAGATCGACCCGGTGGGCGAAACCGCGGCCCGCACCCAGCAGATCTCGGCGCTCGAGACCCAGCGCCAGCAGCTGCAGCTCGAACTGCAGACCCGGCTCGGCGTGCGCCGCCCCAACGAGGCGCAGGTCAACTCGGTCCGCAGCCAGATCGCGGGCATCGAGGCGCTGATCTCGGATCTGCGCCGCGAGATGACCGAGGCCTCCGAGCAGGGCGCCTCGCTCGCCGCGCGCAACACCGAGCTGCGGCTGGCCGAGGAGGATTACGGCTTCCAGACGCTCCTAGTGCAGCAGGCGCTGCAGCAGATGGAAGCGGCCCAGATCGAGGCCAACCGGCAGGTGCGCTACCTGTCGCTCGGGGTCGAGCCGGTGGCACCTGACGAGGCGACCTATCCCCGCGCGGTCGAGAACACGGCGCTGGCCTTTCTGATCTTCTCCGGCATCTACCTGATGCTGTCGCTCACCGTCTCGATCCTGCGCGAACAGGTCTCGAGCTGAGGTGGCTTGCGGGCGGCGCGTGACGCCGCCCCTCGCGCGCGCTAGACCGGGGGCGACAGCCACCCGAAAGGCCCCTGCCCCATGATCGACGTCTCCATCGGCCCGCTCACCGTCGGCAACGACCATCCCCTCACCCTGATCGCCGGGCCCTGCCAGCTCGAATCGTCGGACCACGCCCAGATGATCGCCGGCCGCATGGCCGAGGCCTGCGCGGCACATGGCGCGCAGTTCGTGTTCAAGGGCAGCTACGACAAGGCCAACCGCACCTCGCTGTCGGGCAAGCGCGGCCTCGGCATGGAGGCCGGGCTCAAGGTGCTCGAGGACGTCAAGCGCGCCATCGGCTGCCCGGTGCTGACCGACATCCATGGCGCCGATCACTGCGCGCCTGTCGCCGAAGTGGCCGACATCCTGCAGATCCCGGCCTTCCTGTGCCGCCAGACCGACCTGCTGCTGGCGGCAGGCGAGACCGGCGCGGTGATCAACGTCAAGAAGGGCCAGTTCCTCGCGCCGTGGGACATGGCCAATGTCGCCGAAAAGATCGCCTCGACCGGCAACCGCCGCATCCTGCTCACCGAGCGCGGCGTCTCCTTCGGCTACAACACGCTGGTGGCCGACATGCGGTCGCTGCCCGAGATGATGAAGACCGGCTACCCGGTGGTGATGGACGCGACCCATTCGGTGCAGCAGCCCGGCGGGCTGGGCGGCGCCTCGGGCGGCCAGCGCGAGTTTGCCCCGGTGATGGCGCGCGCCGCCGTGAGCCTCGGAATCGCGGCGGTGTTCATCGAGACCCACGAGGCGCCCGACACCGCCCCCTCGGACGGCCCGAACATGGTGCCGCTCGACGCCATGCCGAAGCTGGTCGAGACGCTGATGGGTTTCGACCGCCTCGCGAAGTCCGATCCGATCCGCCTCTGACAACCCGGCCCGGCGGACCACCGGCCGGGCGCCGACGCCTTCCGCCGGGGCATCTCGAAAAATGCCCCGGCGGAGCGCAAAAACTGCCTCTCCCACTCTTGCAGCCGCCCACCGACAAGGTTAGACAGCCGCCACACCTGCTGGGGTGTAGCCAAGTGGTAAGGCAGCGGTTTTTGGTACCGTGTACCGTAGGTTCGAATCCTACCACCCCAGCCAGGTTTTTCCCAAGACATTGATATCCTTGATGCTGCGGACGTGACCCGGGATGCTTTGTTTGGCCGTCCCTCTCTGCTACGGCTTTGACTGACGGAGCCCTAAGACGGCCTTCGAGGGCAGTAGCAAGATCGCGGCGATCCGTGTTTCCAAGAGCATCTGGTACCGTCGGCAAACCAGCGCGCCGTCCCTTGCAGCGCCCCATGTCTCATCTGGCACCGCCGCATCTGTTCAAGCGGTCATAAGCAGTTTCATGGCAAGTCCGTATGCGCGGCGCAAAGACGTTAAGCCACGGCCACGTCGTCTCCCGTCTCGACGATGAGCCGATCCAGATCGGGGATCAGGATGCGTCGCCGGTCGTCGAGCGCGATCACCCCTTCGCGGCCGAGCTGGCTGATCTGGCGGCTCACGGTTTCGATGGTCAGGCCGAGATATTCGGACATCGCCTCGCGCGTCAGCGGCAGGTCGAGCCGGAGGTCGTGCGCGCGGGGCATCAGGTCGAAGCTGGCCTCGCGCCGGGCGACCGAGACCAAAAGGCTCGCGATGCGCTCCCGCGCGGTCTTGCGGCCGAGCACCATCATCCATTCGCGCGCCGCGTCCAACTCGTCGAGCGTCATCTCCAGCAGCCGCCCCGACACATGCGGCATGTCCGCGAGCAGCTGCTCGAACGGCGCGCGGCGAAAACAGCATAGGGTCACGTCGCTCGCGGCCGTCACGTCATAGGGGGCAGTTTCGCGACCCGGGCGGCCGATGAAATCCGACGGCAGCAGGAGACCGACCATCTGCACCCGCCCATCCTCGAGCGTCTGCGACATGGTCGCGATGCCCGACACGACCGAGCCCACGAAGCTCAGCTCGTCCCCGGCCCAGACGATCTTCTGCCCGGCCTCGTAGCGGCGATAGAACTTGACCTCTTCGAGCCTTGCCAGCTCGGTCTCGTCGCATCGCGCGCAGACGGCGCGGTGACGGATTCCGCAATCCGCACAGCGCAGGTCCAATCGTGGGGTCATGCCTGAGATCCTTGCAAGGTGGGGCCATGTTACCATCGAACGGCAAGATCGCGTAGGGCGGTGCGACGCGACCCCGTGTCCCATGCCCGAATCCCGCCGAATTGCTGCTCCGGACCGAATGGCCCGCCGCTCTAACCGTGAAGGCACAGCTGCGGGCAAGGGCCGACAAACTATTGACGGTCAACGAACATCGACATTGGATCAGAAGGGCTGCCCTATCGAGAGCGGAGGCCCTGTGCGCGACCGCCTGCGCCCTTGCCAAGCCACGGCTCCATTACGAGGACCGACGCGCCCGGGATCGACGCCGATGCGAAGCAGCGCGCTTGATCTGGCGCAAGGCGTGGTGGCGCAAGACAGAGGAACATTGGCTCGCATCGAAATCAGCCGACAGGTGAGCCCCATGAGGACGATCATAGCCGCGACCGACTTTTCCAAGGCGAGCAACCAAGCCGTTCTGAAGGGCGCTGCCATCGCGGCCCGCACGGGCGCGCGGCTGCACATCTTCCATGCGGCCAGCTTTCGAATCGAGCCGGATCAGGCAGAGCATTTCGCCGCCCTTGCAGAGGGTTACATCGATACGCTGCGCGCCCGGGTCCAATGCCGCTTCGGCCCAGCGCTGGAGGTAAGCGGCACCGATTCAGCCGCCTGGCAGGACATCTATCCCGTTCTCGAACGGCAGAAGGCCGATCTGCTGGTGGTCGGGCAGCATGTGCACCCGAACGGGCTCGACATGTTCAACGGGACCTTCGTGGAGCGGTTGGCGACCGACTGCCCCGTGCCGGTCCTGGTCTCGGTCTCCGATCCGGAGACACCCTATCGCCGTATCCTGGCAACGGTCGATCTGGGCCCGGCGAGCGAGCGGGCCATGCCGGTTCTGCAAGCGATCGCACCGGACTCCAAAATCGACCTCATGCAGATCGAGCGCGCCCGATCTTTGGTCAGCCATCCTTGCGACGAACCCCACGGCCTGGGCGTCGCGCCAACCTACAGCGCCCACGCCGCTGCGCGTTTCCGCGACCGCGCGGGGCTCGGCGCCGAAACCGAGCTATTCATCGTCGAGGGCGATCCGCGCCTTCGTATCCGTCAGGAGGTTTCGGCCCGGAGCATCGATCTGGTCGCTCTCACCGGTGCGGAACCGATGGGCGGCCTGAAGGACGACTTCCTGAGAACCCCGCCCTGCGACCTGATGGTGTTCCCGGCGGGCGCCCGGCAATCGGCATAGCCCCGCCACAGTACGTGGCTTGATTGGCGTCCCCTACCGGGGCGCCGCCTTCCACCCTGCCGAGTCCCGAGAGGCGGCCCGGGATCGCGGCGGCTCTACTTCGAGAACAGCACCGGGCGCTTGGCCCGCTGCATCAGGTCACGCGTTACGGTGCCCAGCACGAAGTCATAGGCCTTGGAGTGACCGAAGGCCCCGGTGGCGATGAAGCTCGCGCCGGTCTCGAAGGCCTCGCGCTCGATCACCTCCGCGATCCGGCTTCCTCCCGGTGACCGGTGGGTGACGGTCGCGTTCATCTCGTGCCGGCTGAACATCGCCGCCATCTCGTTGGCCGGATAGTCCTGCTCGCCCGGATCGGGCGCCTTCTCGACGCTGAGCAGAACGACCTCGGCGCCCTTGTCGAGCAACAGGACCGCGTCATGCGCGGCCCGCGTCGCCTCGCGGGTGGCGCTCCAGCCGATGACCGCCGAAGCGCCGAGCGCGGCGGGCTGGTAGCCCTGCGGGATCATCAGCACCGGCCGGCCGGCATTGCGGATCAGCTCCTCCTGCGGCCGGCCCGCCGCGTCCCGCTCCGGGCGCATGACGAGGACCAGATCGGCGGCACGCGCGCTTTCGCACAGCCGCTCGCCGATCGTGGCGAGCCGCGCCTCGAGGCAGCGCCATTCGGGCGTGGCCCCTTCGGCCTCCGCCGCCTTCTTGAAAGCGGTCTCGATCTCGAGGGCGGTGTCGCGCTGTCGGGCGCGGATCTGGTTGAGGATCTCACCTGTGACATACATCGATATCGAGGCATGCACGACCGGATCGGGCAGCACATGCAGCCCGAGCAGATGCGCGCCGTGATGTCGCGCGAGCGCGGCGCCGGCCCGGGCCAGGGTCGGGGCGCTTGCGGTATCGGTGAAGCAAAGGGCGATGGTGCGGCAGGTCATGGCCGGCTCCTTTCAATGGGTCAGGTGTTGATAGAGGGCGGCACGGCGAGGATGTCGCAGGGTGGATCGGCCATGAGACCGCGGGCCACGCTGCCCAGGAGCGCCTCGGACAGCCGCGAGCGTCCGTGGGTGCCGACAACGAGCAGATCGGTGGGCGCGGATCTGATCTCCTCGCGGATCGCCGAGACGGTCTCGCCCTCGATCAGCTCCCGGTCCGAGGGACCGACGATGGTTTCGAGCCCGCCGAGGAAGGTGTCCATGCCGGTCTCGGCCTCGGCGCGCGCCAGTTGCCGTTCATGGGCCATCACCCCCTTGCGCGCCGTGCCGCGCAGCACCCCGCCGAACGGCACGGAATAGCAATGCAGAAGGCGAATGCGCGCCGCCGGCGCCAGCCGGTGCGCGGCCACCAGCGCCTCGCGCGCGGCGAGCGAGAAATCCGTGGCAAGAAGGACCGAGCTGTAAGGCTGATCGGTGTCGTCGCGTGCGACCAAGAGCGGCACTTCGCAGGCTTTCGCCACCCGCTCGACAGTCGTGCCGCGGAACAGGTCGATCAGACCGGGATTGCGATGCGCACCCATTATCAGAAGGTCGGCGCCCTCCGCCTCGATCCGGTCGAGGATCACCATCCAATCGGTGCCGACGCCGATACGGGCGACCACGTCGAGGCCGAAGCGTTCGCGCAGGTCGGTGGCCTGCCCCTCGAGCCGCGCCATCAGCGCCCCCTCGAAGGTCGCATGCAGATCGTCGGGCAGACCGTCCTGCATGACATGCAGCAGGATCAGCTGCGCGTTGCGCCCCTTGGCCAGCGCCGCGCCGCGCCGCAGTGCGATGTCGCCCTGCTCCGCCATGTCTGTGGCAACCAGTATTCTCTCCATGCGGGCCCCCTTCGGGCGTGGATCACGCCTCCCTGTCAGGATCGACTCTATTCCGGCCCCGCATCTGGGCGCGTTGATCCAGGTCAAACCGCAGCGCGCAGTCACGTGTCAGGGTCGGGGACAGGAGGATCCGTCCATGAAACATGCCGTTCCGCTGCTGCTTGCCCTCGCCTCGCAGGCCCACGCCCAATCCGATCCGGCATCGGTTGCAGCCGGGCAGGATGTCTACATGGTGTTCTGCCAGACCTGTCACGGGGCGACGGCCCAAGGCGGCGGGCCGCTGGCCGAAATCATGACCCACGAACCGCCGGACCTGACCCGCCTTGCTCTGCGCAACGACGGCCGCTTTCCCACCGAGGCCGTGGCGCGGCAGATCGACGGGCGCGACCCGCTGCTCGGCCATGGCGGCGAGATGCCGGTCTTCGGCCCGGTCTTCGACACGGAACTGGCCGCGCTCGCCACCCCGGCCGGGCAGCCGATGCTGACGGATCGCACGATCGTGGACCTGATCCACTGGCTGCAATCCATTCAGGAAGCGGAGTGACACCGCATGGGGCGCGATGCCGACGGAACGGCACCGACCCGCACGATGGCCGGGCTTTCTGATGGCGATCACGGCCATGGCCGAGAGGACATCGCACGCCGCCTCGACCGTGCGGGCGCCGGTGGTGCCGGTCATCTCAAGGATTTCGTCTACGGCGCGATCGACGGCGCGGTGACCACCTTTGCCATCGTCGCCGGCGTGCAGGGGGCCGGATTTTCGCCCGGGATCATCCTGGCGCTGGGCACGGCGAACGTGCTGGCCGACGGCTTCTCCATGGCCGCCAGCAACTATTCCGGGACCAAGGCCGAACGAGACGACATGGAGCGGCTCAGGGCGGTGGAGGAACGCCATATCGAACTCTACCCGGAAGGGGAGCGCGAGGAGCTGCGCCAGATCCTGCAGGCCAAGGGGCTGGAGGGCGAGGTTCTCGATCAGGCGGTGGCGGCGATCGCGCAAAATCGCGGGGCCTGGGTGCAGATGATGCTCGTCGACGAGTACGGGTTGAACCCCCGGATCCCCGATCCGCGCAAGGCGGCGCTCGCCACCTTCGCCGCCTTCCTCGCGGCGGGCATGGTGCCGCTGCTGCCCTTCGCGATCGGGCTGAATGGGGCGTTCGGGTTGTCGATCCTGTCGACCGCCGCGACTTTCTTCGTGATCGGCGCGCTCAAGAGTCGCTGGTCCCTAAGCCCCTGGTGGCGTTCCGGCCTGGAAACCCTGCTGATCGGCGGGATGGCGGCCTCGATCGCCTATCTCGTCGGCTCCATGTTCAGAGGTGGCTGAGTTGCGCCCGACCCGTCGGCAGGCCGATTGCCTCCCTTCGCCTTCCCGGCGGCCGGGTACGGGATCACGCCCCGCCACGCCTGCCCGTGTTAGCCTCGACCGAGAGGAAAGGGGCGCGGCGGGGATGACGGAGGAAAAGGATCAGGCCGCCGGCACGCCCTGGCACGCGCTCGAGGGCGCACAGGCCCTGTCGATGCTCGACACCACGCCCGCAGGATTGACCGCGCGCGAGGCCAGCGAGCGACTGGTGCGGCATGGCCCGAACCGCCTGCCCGCGCCGCGCCCCGAGAGCCTGCTGAGCCGCGTCTGGCATCAGTTCGACAACCTCCTCATCCAGGTTCTGCTCGCGGCCGGGCTGATCACGGCGGTGCTCGGCCACTGGGTGGATTCGGGGGTCATCCTCGCCGTTGTGGTGATCAACGCGGCCATCGGCCTGTGGCAGGAGGGGCGCGCGGAAAACGCGCTCGCGGCGGTGCGTTCGCTGCTGTCGCCCGAAGCCTCGGTCCGGCGCGACGACAGGCGCGGGCGGATCGAAGCCGCGGCCCTCGTGCCCGGCGATATCGTGCTGCTGGAGCCCGGAGACAGGGTGCCTGCCGATCTGCGGCTGATCGAGACCCGTGGCCTCAAGGCGCAGGAAGCGGCGCTGACCGGGGAATCGATGGCGGTGGACAAGGACGTCTCGCCGGTCGCGGCGAATGCCCCGCTTGGCGACCGCCGCCCGCTCGCATTCTCGGGCACGCTGATCGCCGCCGGGCGTGGCGAGGGGGTCGTCATCGCCACCGGAAGCGCGACGGAGATCGGCCGGATCGGCACGATGCTCGGCACGGTGGAGACATCTAGAACGCCGCTGCTGCAACAGATCGACCGCTTCGCGCGCCGCCTGACTTTCGTGATCCTCGCCGTCTGCGCCGCCGTCTTCCTCTACGCCGTGCAGCTCGGCGGCTATGACGCGAGCGCCGCGTTTCTCGCGATGGTCGGGATGGCCGTGGCCGCGATCCCCGAAGGACTGCCGGCGGTGCTGACGATCACCCTCGCGCTCGGCGTGCAGCGCATGGCCGGGCGACGGGCCATCATACGCCGCCTGCCCGCGGTCGAAACGCTCGGCGCGGTGACGGTCATCTGCACCGACAAGACCGGTACGCTGACCATGAACGAGATGGTCGTGCGGCAGATCGTGATCGACCCCGACGCACCACCCCTGTCGGTGGGCGGCGCTGGCTACGACCCGCAGGGCGACATCACCGGAGACAGCGCGGCCGCTTTGAGCCTGATCATGGCCGGGCTACTCTGCAATGACGCGCATCTCGTGCGTGGCGAAGCCGGCTGGACGGTGAACGGCGATCCGATGGAGGGTGCGCTTCTGGCCCTCGCGGGCAAGGCGGGGATCGATCCCGAAAACGCGCGCCGCGAGCATCCAAGGCGTCACGAGATCCCCTTCGACGCCGCCTATCGCTACATGGCAACGCTGCATGACGGCCCGGCGGGGCGGACGATCCAGGCAAAGGGAGCTCCGGATCAGCTCGTTTCGCTTTGCACCCGGCAGGCCGGCCCTAGCGGCCCCGCTCCGATCGACCGGGCGGCATGGTCGTCGCGGATCGAGGCGCTGGCATCGAGCGGCCACCGGGTCCTCGCCTTCGCGAGCAGGCAGGCCGATGATATCGACAGGCTGTCGCATGACGACATGGACGGGCTGACGCTTCTCGGCCTTGCGGGCTTCATCGACCCGGCCCGGCCCGAGGCGATCGCGGCCGTCGCCGATTGCCGCCGCGCGGGCATCGAGGTGAAGATGATCACCGGCGACCATGCACTCACCGCCCTCGCCGTCGCCGCCGAGCTCGGCCTCGATGCACGCGGCGTGCTGACCGGGCACGACATCGACGGGATAGATGCGGCAGAGCTGCGGCGTCTGGCGGCCGACACGACCGTCTTTGCGCGCACCGCGCCCGAGCACAAGCTGCGGCTGGTCGAGGCACTGCGGGCCGGGGGCCATGTCGTCGCGATGACCGGCGACGGCGTGAACGACGCGCCCGCCCTCAAGCGGGCCGATGTCGGCGTCGCCATGGGCATCAAGGGCACCGACGCGGCCAAGGAGGCTGCGCAGGTGGTCCTGGCGGACGACAATTTCGCCTCCATCGTCGCCGCCATCCGCGAAGGGCGCACGATCTACGACAACATCCGCAAGGTCATTGCCTGGAACCTGCCGACCAATGGCGGCGAGGCGCTCGTCGTCATCCTGGCGATCCTGATCGGCCTGCCGCTGCCGATCACGCCGATTCAGATCCTGTGGATCAACATGGTCACGGCGGTGGCGCTCGGGCTCACCTTGGCCTTCGAGCCAGCGGAGCCCGGCGTCCTGGACCGTCCGCCCCGACGGCCGGGCGCCTCGCTGCTCGATGGCGAGATGATCTGGCGGGTCGCGCTGGTCTCGGTCCTGTTCGGCGCCGCGGTCTTCGGCCTGACCGGCTGGGTCACGGCGCGGGGCGAAACGCTGGCCTATGCGCGCACCCTGTCGGTCAACCTGCTCGTGGTGCTGGAGATCTTCTATCTTTTCTCGGTGCGCTACCTGCACATGGCGTCGATCACGCTGAAGGGGGTCCTCGGCACCCGCGCGGTTCTTCTCGGTATCGTCGTCGCCGTCAGTGCGCAGGCCCTTTTCACCTATGCCTCGCCGCTGCAGGCGGTGTTCGACACCCGGCCCGTGCACCTCCGCGACGGTGCCGTGATCCTCGGTCTCGGGGTGGCGCTCCTGCTGCTGCTCGAAGCGGAGAAGCTGCTGCGTCGTGGCTGGGCGGGTCGGGTGCCGCGGCAGCCTCGGGCGCATGGGTGATCAGTCCTCGCGGGGGAAACGGCCCGGATGCACCAGCAGGTCGCAGGGCAGATGCGCCAGCAGTTCCGAGGCGACACGGCCCATGGTCATCGGCACGTGCCCCTCGGCGCCATGACGCCCGATGGCCAACAGGTCGATCCTCTCTTGCGCCACGGCGTCGAGCAGCGCCGGCGTCGACCGCCCTTCGAGAAGCCCGATCTCCGCCTCAATGCCGTCCTGCGACAGGCGTCGTTGCATCTGCTGCAGCTGGAACAGCATCGGCTCCTCGATCTCGTCCCGGTCGCGCTTGGTGATGTCGCCGGTCTCGTCCATGCGGTAGCCGAGCCCGCCGAAAGGCACCCGGTAGGCATGCACGACCCGCATCGAGGCGCCCTCCGCCAGCTTCGCGGCGAGACGCGCCGCGTCGGCATCACGCGCCGCGAAGCTGGTGGCGATCAGCACCTTGCCATAGGGCGCCGTCGGCCGATCCGACACGACCAGCACCGGCGCGTCGGACATCTGCACGCAGCGGTGCAGGACACTGCCGCGAAACAGATCGACGAAGCCGCGGTCGCGATGCGCCCCCGTCACCGCGAGATCGAAGCGCCCGCGCGAGATGCGGTCGACGACCCGCCGCCAGGGATGGCCGAAGACGACCTCCACCCTCCCCGCCCCGGCCGCGTCGCGGGTCAGGAGCTCGTGCGCCGTCTGCGCCGTTTCCTCTGCGATGCGGCTGGGCAGGCTGTCGTCGACCACATGCAGTATCTCGAGTTCGGCACCGAGCGCCGTGGCCAGTTGCAGCGCTCGCGCGAGGGCATGGCCGCTGCGCTCCGAGAGATCGCTCGCCATCAGTATTCCGGGCATGTGAGGTCCTCCTTGGCCTGGGTGATCAGTGACGGGGCCGCCTCTGGCCACCGTCGCGGATCGGCGGATCGGAGACTGCGGTGACGGCGAGGTCGATCAGCGCGCCGAGCAGGGTCGCTTCGGCGACCAGCCACCAGACCCCCGGCCCCGGCTGCGGCAACCATTCCAAGCGCGCCCAGATGACGCCCAGCGGCTGCTGCGCCACGAGAAGCAGCACGATGCCCATCCAGAGCCCGATCCAGCCTCCGCGAAAACCCGAGGGTAGGCGGAGGTCGATCAGCGGCACGCGGTCGAACTGGCCCGCCAGCCCCACCAGCGCGCCGAGGATCACGGCCCAAAGCACGATGCCCCAGACCAGCATGGTCTCGGCGGCGGAAACCGGTGTCAGCAGGATCGGCGCCACCAGCCCGAACATGAGACCGAGCGACTTGGCCAGCGCGACGCGTTTCATCAGCGGTGTGAGTGTCATGTCGATGTCCTCCCGCATCCTGTTTCGCCGATGGGAGTCCGACGCGCCTTGATCTGGATCATGCCTCCCGCTGGTCTCGGAACGTTCGGCACGGCCGCGCCCGGCCTCCTCCCCGCCTTCCGAAACGCCGATCACGACTTCGACCGCTTTATGAGGTCCTAGCCGTCCCAGTTGGCCAAGGCGCGAACCAGGTCGCCGCGTGCCAGGATGCCGACCATGGCGCCCGCCTCGAACACCGGAAAGCGGCGGTACCGGCTGGCGAGGAAGCGCTCGATCGCGGTCAGGATATCCATATCGGCGGGCAGGCCCTCGACCGGGGCATGCATGACCTCCTCGACGCGACCCGACGATCCGCCGTGATAGGCCGCCTCCAGCGCGCCCTTTAGGCAATCCCTTTGCGACAGCATGCCGATGGGGCGTCCCTCGTCATCGACGACCGGCAGGCCCGAGACTCCGTGGAACGCCATGAGATGCATCGCCCGCTGCAGGTCCATCCCGAGCGCTACGGTGATCACCTCGCGGGTCATGATCCGCGATATGCGCGGCAGCGGTTTCATAGCGCGGACCGGCGGGCGCAGAGCTTGCGGCAGCCATCGCAGGCTCGACCGCAGCCACCCGAAAGCGGGCCCCGCCCGGCCAGCAGGCCCAGCGCCAGACCCGCCATCGACAGTACCACGAGGATGAGAACGAGAAGCAGCGTCACGCGCGATCTCCCTTCATGCCATGATGCGGGCGTCGAAGCCGCCGGTCATGATCTCGACCGGCCCGTCGGCGCCGCGCTGCAGGAACAGGGCGGCGATGCCCCTCTTTCGCGCGAGCGCGATCCCGCGCTCCGGCCCGAGCGCCAGCAATCCTGTCGCCAAGGCATCGGCCCGCAGGCCGCTTCGGGCCAGCACAGAGACCTGCATGAGCGTCTGCATCGCGGGCCGGGCGCGGACGGGATCGATGACATGGCTCGTCGTCGCGCGCCCCGCATACCCCTGCGGCGCATGGGCGGAGGTGGCCAGCGCCAGCGCCCCCGGCCGCACCACCCGTTGCGCGAGCGTCGCCTCCGCCCCCGGATGTTCGACCGCGACCCGCCAGGCCCGGCCAGAGGGGTGGCGGCCAAGCGCCCTGATTTCACCGCCAATCTCGACCAGCGCATCCCTCGCGCCCAAAGCCGCGACCCGCGCGGTCAGAAGATCCAGCGCGTGCCCCTTGGCCAGCCCGCAGGGATCGAAGGTCAGCGCGTCATGACTCTTGCGGACCGCGCCGCTACTCAGGTCGAAATGCCCGCCCCTAGGGACGCGTCCGGCGATCCTGCCGAAGCCGTAACGCGCCACCAGCGGGCCGACCCGTGCATCGAAGCCGCCCCCGGTTAGGCCGCGCATCGCTTCCGCCTCCCGCAGGCAGGCCCGTGTCGCGGCTCCTACAGGCATCCACCGCCCCGCCGATGCGCGGTTGAGCGCGACGAGCGCGCTGTCCTCGCGCCATGGCGACAGCTCCGTATCCAGCGCGGCGATCAGGCTCGTGGCTCCGGCCTCGATCGCCGTCCCGTCCGTCCCGGCAGGCAGGAGGCAGCGCCAGTAGCTGCCGAAGGCCGGGCCGCCGAGGCTCAGCGTCGCGGCCCATGCGGGCGGCGCGAACAGAGCGGCCCCCGCCCCTGCCAGAAACTCCCGTCGCCCGATCCGCATGGCTCAACTCCCGAAATCGTCGAAGAAGATGCGGTTCGACGGCACGCCCGCCTCGTCCAGAACGCCCATCACCGCCGCGATCATCAGCGGCGGCCCGCAAAGGTAGTAATCGCATGCCTCCGGCTCAGGATGGTCGCGCAGGAACCCCTCGCGCAGGGCCGCATGGACGAAGCCCGTCCACCCCTCCCACCGGTCACCAGGTCGCGGGTCGGACAGCGCGACCTCGAAGCGGAACTCGGGATGCTGCCGGGCCAGCGTCGCGAATTCCTCCGCGTAGAACAGGTCGTCGCGGCGGCGCGCGCCGTACCAGAAGCTGATCGGAGGAGGCGCCCCTTCGCCGAGCCGCTCGTGGATGATCGCCCGAAGCGGCGCCATGCCGACGCCGCCGCCGATCAGCACCATTTCGCGCGCGCTGTCCTGCGCCCGGAAATCGCCATGTGGGCCGCTCGCGGCGATCCGGGCGCCTTCGGCCACGTGAAACAGCCAGGACGACACCGCGCCTGGCGGCAGGCGCGGCCGGTCGGGCGGCGGCAGAGCGAGACGGATGAGCAGCACGAGCCGGCCCCGTGCAAGATCGGCAGGCGTGCTGGCAATGGAATAAGCGCGGGTGACCGGCGCTGTCGTGGCGGCGCGCAGCCCACGCAGCTCGGCCCAGTCATCGGCAAAGCGCTCCGGCACCACGATCGCGTCGAAGCCGAACTCATGCGGGGGCGCGGTCAGCGAGACGAAGGCCCCGGCCCGCACCGCGGCGATCACCTCGGGCGGCGCGTCGAGCACGATCTCGCGGATCAGCGAGGTCAGGAACCGCGCCCGCAGGACGGTGCAGTCGAAGCCGCGCGCATCCAGAAGTGCCTCGGGCAACTCGACCTCGACAGGGCCACGCAGGCGGATCTGGCACGCCAGATGCATGCCCTCGCGCCGCTCGGCCCGCGACAGGCGCGCCCGCTCCGCGGGCATCGGCTCGATGGCTTCCCCCCTGACCCGCACCCGGCATTGGCCGCAGGTGCCCGCGCCGCCGCAGGCCGCCGGCAGAAGGATGTCATGCGTGGCCAACGCTCCGAGCAGGTCGGTGCCGAACCGGCTTTCGAAAGGCGCGCGGTCGTTCACCGTGACGGCGACGGGCAGATCCGGCACCAGCCGCCGCCGCGCCAGGATGAGGGCGGCGCTGAGCGCCAGCACCACGGCCACGAGCAGCACCACGCCGGCCAACAGCCCGGTCATTGCACCAGCCCCCCGAAGCCCGAGAAGCCGAGCGACATCAGCCCGGTGACGATGAAGGCGCCGCCCAGGCCGCGCAGCCCCTCGGGCATGTCGGCATGGCGCAAGCGCTCACGGATCGCGGCGAAGGCGGTGATCGCCAGCGCCCAGCCGATGCCGCTGCCGATCCCCCAGACCACCGCCTCCAACGGGTCGTAGCGCCGCTCGACCATGAACAGGCTGCCACCTAGAATTGCGCAGTTTACCGTGATTAGCGGCAGGAACACCCCCAGCGCGCGGCGCAGCACCGGCACGAAGCGGTCGAGCAGCAGCTCCATCAGCTGCACCATCGCGGCGATGACGCCGATGAAGACGATGATCCGCAGGAAGCTCAGGTCGATCTCCGGCAGCCCGATCCAGTGCAGCGCGCCCGGGGCGAGCAGATAGGCATGGATCAGCGCGTTGACCGGCACCGTCACGCCCTGCACCACGATCACCGCGATGCCGAGGCCCAGCGCGGTGGAGATCCGCTGCGACACGGCGAGGAAGGTGCAGATGCCGAGGAAGAAGGACAGCGCGAGGTTGTCGGTCAGGATCGCGGCGAGCAGGATCTCGGTCATGGCCGCGCCTCCCCTCGACGCGACAGCAGGCGGTGTTCCGGCCGCTCGGCCTGCTCGGGCCGCGCCGCGCGGATCGCCCAGACCAGCAGCCCGATGATGAAGAAGGCCGACGGCGCGAGCTGCATCAGCCGCAGCGGCTCGAACCAACCGCCCTGTTCGGCCAGTGGCAGCATCGGAACGCCCAGGAGCCTGCCGGTGCCGAAGAGTTCGCGGATCGTCGCGACGATCATCAGCACGAGGCCGTAGCCCAGCGCGTTGCCCAGCGCGTCGAGGACCGATGGTCCCACCGGATGGTGCATGGCAAAGCTTTCGGCCCGGCCCAGCACGATGCAGTTGGTGACGATCAGCCCGACGAAGATCGACAGCCGCTGGCTGATCTCGAAGGCGTAGGCGCGCAGCACCTCGTCGGTGACGATCACCAGCGTGGCGATGATGGTGATCTGCAGGATCAGCCGGATCGCGTGCGGGATATGGCGGCGGATCGTGCTGATGATCGCGGCCGAGGCGCAGAGCACGAAGATCAGCGCCGCCGCCATGGTGAGCGCCGTCGCCAGCGCCGTGGTCACCGCCAGCGCCGAGCAGATGCCCAGGATCTGCAGCGTCACCGGGTTCGACCGGATCAGCGGATCGGTAAGGTGGTGCGACAGGCGCCTCATCCCATCCCCTCCCGCGCCAGCCGGTCGAGGAACGGGCCATACCCCCATGGCCCCATCCAGAACCGCAGCATGGCGGTGACGCCGTTGCCGGTACGGGTGGCGCCCGAGATGCCGTCGACCTCGTAAGGCGTGGAAGCCGCGCCGCGCACCACCTCGATGCGGATCGTGCCGCTGTCATCGGCGATACGACGGCCGGGCCAGAGCGCCTGCCAATCGGCGCGTTCGATCTGCGCGCCGAGCCCCGGCGTCTCGCCTTGTTCGGTCACGGTCAGCGCCGCCACCGTGTCGAGATCGGCTTCGAGCGCGAGCAGCGCGTGGATTGTCGACTGATACCCGGTGCCGCGCATCGGCAGCACCACGAGCGCCGGCGCGCCGTCGCGTTCGAGCAGGTGGACCGCGGCCACGCGCTCGCGCCGCCCGAGCCCGGCGATGTCGGCCTCGGGCGGCAGATCGATCCCGGTCTCGGCATCGCGCGCCGTAGGTTCGGCCTCGAACCCCGAGGCATCGCCCGGCAGGACGCGCCCGCTCTCCAGCTCGACCAGACGGCTTTGCAGCTCGGTGACGCCGGCCTCCTCCATGACCACGCGCAATCCCGGCAGCGCGTCGACCATGGCCTGCCTCCGTGCAGCGCGGGCGGCCTCCAGATTGGCGGCCTGTCGCGGCTCGAGCAGCGTGGCGGCGGTCGACACGGTCAGCGCCGCGCCCAGCGCCACGAGCCCGGCCATGCCCAGCGCCTTGACCGGGTCCTCGTTGGGACGGGCGAGAAATCGCCCCCATATCCCTTGCGGCTCAGGCACGACGCGCCTCCTCCCGCCAGTTGGCAAGGGCGATCGCCCCTGCGTCGATCAGCGGCGCGAACAAGTTCGCGAGCAGCACCGCAAAGACACCGGCCGAGAGGTCGAGGCCGGGCAGCCCCAGGGCTGCCAGAACCGAGACCAGCCCACCCGTCATCAGGCCCGACAGCCATTGCCCCGGCCCCGTGACCGGCGCTCCGAACGGATCGGCGGCAAGGTGGACCAGGACAAGGGCGAGCGGCAGCGCATATCCGGGGTCGAGCGCCGCGGGCCAAGCCGCCAGCGCGAAACCCGCAGCCCCCGCCAGCACGACCCGCCACGGCGCAAGCCCTGCCAAGAGGACCAGAAGCCCGCCGGGCAACGCGGCCCAGATCACGACATCCACCGGGGCGACCGGCGCGAGCGGCGGAAAGGAGAAGGCGAGCAGCGCAAGGGACAGCGCGCCGATGCTCAGGAACCCGAAGCCTGCCCCGCCGAAGATCAGCGAGCCGAGCACGAGCGCGAGCGACAGCGCGAATGCGAGCTGCCCCGGTGACGCTTCGGGCGGGGCGAAGAGGAACATGAGCAGCGCCGGTACCAGCGCCTCGAAGATCGGCCCCCGGCCGCGGATTTCGGCGAAGACCAGCGCGCAGGCCAGCGCGGCCGTCACCACGGCCAGCAATTGCGGCCACGCCGCGCCGGGCGCCGACAGGAACAGCACCGCCGCTGGCGGCGCGATGGCCATCAGCCTGAGGGTGGTGGCGTCGCGGGCCGCCCGCGCACGGAGGGTTGCGAGAAATTCGCCCCTCATCGCTCGCCCTCCAGCTCGTCGAGGACGCGGCGCAGCAGCAGGCCGTAATCGGCGCCGCTGGCGCAGATCGTGCTTGCCGCCCGCATGTCCTCCTCGACGAGATCGAGACAGCCGAGCCTGCGGGCGGTGTCGGCATCGCCGATCTGCAGCGCCCTGAGCAGCGGAATGGTGCGCATGCCCAGCGGCAGCGACGCTGCGAGGGCGGGCACCGGCACGATCGGCCCGAGGGGTGCATCGGACGGCACGGCCATGTCGCGGCGGGGATCTATCTGGGTCTCGTTGCGCCGGAGCGGACGGGAGGCCGGGGCCGTCCAACCGTGCTCTTTCAGTACTGGCGCGAGATCGGCGCCGAGCGGTGCGCGCAGAGTGCCTGCGGCGGCGCCCGAGGGCGTCACGATCTCGACCAGCCGCGTCGCGTCGAACAGCCCCTCGGCGCAGAGGCGGCCAAGAGCGATCGCCGTCTGAACGTCGAGAACCCAGACCTCGCCGCTACGGGCCACGCTGTGCAGGCGGCGCAGCCTGCGGGCCATGCCGTCATGCCGTGGCGCCAGCGCATCGATCTCCACGCGCCCCTCGGCCGGGGCCAAGGCCGGCCCGCCATGCTGGCAAAGGATTACCGGCCCTTTGGTGAGCGCGGTAAGGGCGCGCAGGCCGTGGCCCAGCGCAAAGGGCGTGGCTTGCGCCGCGAGAACGCCCGCGCCTGACAGCGCATCCACCAGGATCGCATCGGGCGACGCATCCGGGTCCGGCACGCGGCCGAACGGACGGGTGCGCAGATCCGGCCAGAGCCCGAATGCGAGCATCAGGTCGCGCGTGTCGCCCTCAACCGTCACCGGTGCAGTCCGCGCTGCGCCATCCGGTCGGATGACCACCCGGATCGCGCGGCGGCCCAGCCCGGTCTCGACCCGCTCGACCCGGCCCGCCACCGGGGCGACGACGCGGATTTCGGACCGCGACCGGTCCTGCATGACGAGTGCGCCGGTGGCGACCTCCGCACCCTCCGTGACGCAGGCGACGGGGCGCAGGCCGAGCAGATCGCGCGCCTCCAGCGTCACCGTGTCGGGAAGGATGGCGGGCGGACCGAACGGCCCTCTGCGCTGCGGCTCGAGACAGGACATGGCGATCTCCGTGACGGCTCCTGTCCCTTGAATCGGCCAGCCACCGATCCGCCGCATTGATCTGGATCAAGGCCGGCCGCCCCCGCGCTTCGCATCATCGCGCCATGCGGTCCGCCCCATAGGAGAGATGCCATGCACCGCCCTGCCCTCCTGCTGTCAGCGCTGCTGACCGGCAGCCTCGTGCCCGCCCTGTCATGGGCGCAGGACAGCGCCCCCACCCCCGAGGAGATCGTCGAGGACTGGATGGCCTCGGGCCATGCCGATGCCATGGCGGAAGCGTTCCGCCATTGGGATGACGAGGGAGAGATCCCCGGCGCTTGCGCCACCTGTCATTCCACCACCGGCTTCGCCGACTATATCGGCTCGCCGATGACCAGCGTGGGAGTCATCGACCACCCCGTCGCTACGGGTGAATTGATCCAATGCACCGCCTGCCACGATCCTGCCGCGGCGGCGCTCACGACCGTGACCTTCCCCTCCGGCGCGGCCGTCTCGCTGGGTTCGGGCGCCGCGGTCTGCGCGGTCTGCCACCAGGGCCGCGCGTCGGGGGAGGCCGTCGAGACGGCCGTGGCCGGCATCGGCGACGACGAGGTCTCAGGTCAGCTGCGCTTCATCAATGCTCACTATTCCGCCGCGGCCGCGACGCTGCTGGGCACCGAGGCCGGCGGAGGTTACGAGTATCCCGGCCAGGCCTATGCCGGTCGTTTCGCCCATGTGCCGGATCTCGACGACTGCGCGGGCTGCCACGGCCCGCACGACACGGCGATCGAGATTGCCGATTGCACGACCTGTCACGCGGGCGTGGAGGGGTCACGCGCGATCCGCACGACCACGACGGATCTCGACGGTGACGGCGACACCGCCGAGGGCATCGCCTCCGAGATCGAGACCCTGCACGAGCACCTGCACGAGATGATCAGGCTCTATGCCGAGACCGTCGCCGAGGCGGCGATCCTCTACGCGCCGGACAGCTTTCCCTATTACTTCACCGATCTCGACGGTGACGGCGAGGCCGGCCCGGAGGAGACGATCCGCGACAACGCCTATGCCAGCTGGACGCCGCGCCTGCTGCGCGCAGCCTATAATTACCAGTTCATCGCGAAGGACGGGGGCGCGCATGCCCATAACCCGCACTATGCAGCGCAGCTTTTGATCGATGGGCTGAACGATCTAGAATCGGCCCTGCCCCAATCGCCGGAAGGAAGCTTCACGCGTCCCTAAACGAAGAAGCGCCGGATCAGGTGACTGTCCGGCGAACATTTGCATGTCTTGGCGCAGGCCCCGAAAGCATCTCGCGCGTTGCACGGTCGATGACAGCCTCGCTTCCCGCGTGATGGAGCGTGCCGCTGACAGGTTTCTCCGACACGGACGGGTCGAGCATCACACACAGCCCGGGCAAGGCCGCCGATCGCAGCGGCCTTGCCAAGCCCGGTCAGTCGCGCGCGCGGATCATCGACAGCACCTTCGACGCCGCCTCGGGGATGTTGGTCCCCGGTCCGAAGATCGCCGCCACCCCGGCTTCCTTGAGCATCGCGTGGTCCTGATCGGGGATCACGCCGCCGCAGACCACGAGGATGTCGCCCGCGCCCTGCGCGCGCAGCGCGGCCACCAGCTTGGGCGCGAGGGTGCGGTGCCCGGCCGCCTGGCTTGAGATGCCGACCACGTGCACGTCGTTGTCGAGCGCGTCCTGCGCCGCCTCCTCCGGCGTCTGGAACAGGGGCCCCATGTCGACGTCGAAGCCAAGATCGGCGAAAGCGGTGGCGATCACCTTGGCGCCGCGGTCGTGGCCGTCCTGCCCCATCTTGACCACCAGCATGCGCGGGCGGCGGCCCTCGGCCTTGGCGAAGGCATCGATCTCGGCGCGGATCTTCTCGAAGCCCGCATCGCCCTCATAGGCCTTGCCATAGACGCCCGCGAGCGTCTTCACCTCGGCCCGGTGCCGGCCGAAGACATTCTCCATCGCCATGCTGATCTCTCCTACTGTGGCGCGCGCCCGCGCCGCTTCGACCGCCGCCGCGAGCAGGTTGCCGTCCTCCCGCGCCGCCGCTTCGAGCCGCGCGAGCGCCGCGTCGCAGGCGTTCTGGTCGCGGGTCGCCCGGATCCTGTCGAGCCGTGCCACCTGCCCCTCGCGCACCTTGAGGTTGTCGATGTCGAGGATGTCGATCGGGTCCTCCCGCTCCTTGCGGTACTTGTTGACGCCGACGATCACCTGCTCGCCCCGGTCGATCAGGGCCTGCCGCTTGGCCGCCGTCTCCTCGATCCTGAGCTTGGGCATGCCCGACGCCACCGCCTTGGTCATGCCGCCGAGGCTCTCGACCTCCTCGATCAGCGCCCAGGCCTTCTCGGCCAGCTCGTTGGTCAGGCTTTCGACGTAGTAGGACCCCGCCAGCGGATCGACGACATCAGTGATGCCGGTCTCCTCCTGCAGGATCAGCTGGGTGTTGCGGGCGATGCGGGCCGAAAAGTCGGTCGGCAGCGCGATCGCCTCATCGAGCGCGTTGGTGTGCAGCGACTGGGTGCCGCCGAGCACCGCGGAAAGCGCCTCGTAGGCGGTGCGCACCACGTTGTTGTAGGGATCCTGCGCCTGCAGGCTCACGCCCGAAGTCTGGCAATGGGTGCGCAGCATGAGGGACTTGGGGTCCTTGGGCGCGAACTCCTCCATGATCCTGTGCCACAGCAGGCGGGCGGCCCGCAGCTTGGCCGCCTCCATGAAGAAGTTCATGCCGATCGCGAAGAAGAACGACAGCCGCCCGGCGAAACGGTCGACATCCATGCCGCGCGCGATGGCGGCACGGACATATTCGCGCCCGTCGGCAAGCGTGAAGGCCAGCTCCTGCACGAGGTCGGCGCCCGCCTCCTGCATGTGGTAGCCGGAGATCGAGACCGAGTTGAACTTCGGCATGTGGTCGGCGGTGTATTCGATGATGTCGGCCACGATCCGCATCGATGGTTCGGGCGGATAGACATAGGTGTTGCGGACCATGAACTCCTTGAGGATGTCGTTCTGGATCGTGCCCGAGAGCTTCTCGACCGGCACGCCCTGCTCCTCGCCGGCGACGATGAAGTTCGCGAGGATCGGGATCACCGCGCCGTTCATGGTCATCGAGACCGACACCTTGTCGAGCGGGATGCCGTCGAACAGGATCTTCATGTCCTCGACGCTGTCGATCGCCACGCCCGCCTTGCCGACATCGCCCTCGACCCGGGGGTGGTCGCTGTCATAGCCGCGATGGGTGGCGAGGTCGAAGGCGACCGAGACCCCCTGCTGCCCGCCCTCCAGCGCCCGGCGATAGAAGGCGTTCGATTCCTCGGCCGTCGAGAAGCCGGCGTACTGCCGGATCGTCCAGGGACGACCGGCATACATGGTCGAGCGGACGCCCCGTACGAAGGGCGCCTCGCCGGGCATCGCGCCGAGATGCGACAGCCCGTCGAGATCGGCCGCATCATAGACTGGCTTGACCGCGATCCCCTCCAGCGTCTCGCGGGTCAGGCTCTCGGGGTCGCGCCCCTTGAGCTCCTTGCGGGCGCGCGCGGCCCATGCGGCTCGGCGGTCGTCCTGCCCGGTCATCTCGCGCTCCTTTCGGCTGTCATTCGAATTCCATGATGGTCTGGTCGACCGAGAGGCTGTCCCCTGCCGCCGCGTGGAGCTTGGCGATCTTCAGCCGGCGCTCGGCCCGCAGGACGTTCTCCATCTTCATCGCCTCGACAGTGCAGAGCGGCTGGCCCTCCTCGACCTCCTGCCCCTCTTCGACATCGACATGCACCACCACGCCCGGCATCGGGCACAGCAGCAGCTTGGAGGTGTCGGCGGCCTGCTTTTCGGGCATCAGCGCGGCGAGCTCGGCCTGCCGCGGCGTATAGACCCGAACGTCGAGATCGGCACCGCGATGGCGCACGCGGAAGCCCGCGATCCGCGGCTCGACCTTCAACACCGTCTCGATCCCGTCGACGCTGAGCCGCGCGAGGCGCTGGCCCGGCGTCCAGTCGCCCGCGACCCGCATCACGACACCGTCCTCGAACCGCACATCGGTGGCGCCGGTCCCGGCCGCGAGCGTCACCTCGTGGCTTTCGCCCGCCACCTGCACGACGAAGGCTTCGCCCACCCGCCGCTCGTGGTGATCGATCCGGCCAGAGATCCGGGCGCGACGGATCTCCTCGATGCGCTGCAATGTGGCACAGGCGGCAGCGACGCGGCGCCGGGTCTCGAGCGGCAGATCGACGCCGTCGAACCCCTCGGGCCATTCCTCGGCGATGAAGCCGGTGTGGATGTCGCCCGAACGAAACTTCGGATGTGCCATCACCGCCGAGAGGAACGGCAGGTTGTGCCCGATGCCGTCCAGCTCGAAGCCGTCGAGCGCGCGCTCCATCGCATCGACCGCCCGGTCGCGGTCGGGTGCCCAGGTGCAGAGCTTGGCGATCATCGGGTCGTAATGCATCGAGATCTCGCCACCCTCGGCGACACCGGTGTCATTGCGCACCACCTCCACATCGGAGGCGAACTCCTGTGGCGGGCGATAGCGCGTCAGGCGCCCGATCGAGGGCAGGAAGCCGCGATACGGGTCCTCGGCATAGAGCCGGCTCTCGATCGCCCAGCCATTCAGTCGGATGTCTTCCTGCGCGAAGGGCAGCGGTTCGCCAGCGGCCACGCGAATCATCTGCTCGACGAGGTCGATGCCGGTGATCAGCTCGGTCACCGGATGCTCCACCTGCAGGCGGGTGTTCATCTCGAGGAAGTAGAAGTTGCGCTGGGCATCGACGATGAATTCGACCGTGCCGGCGCTCTCGTAACCCACCGCCTTGGCCAGCGCACAGGCCTGCGCGCCCATCGCGGCGCGGGTCGCCTCGTCGAGGAAGGGCGACGGGGCTTCTTCGACGACCTTCTGGTTGCGGCGCTGGATCGAGCATTCGCGCTCGCCCAGATAGACGCAGTTGCCGTGCCGGTCGGCCAGCACCTGGATCTCGATATGGCGCGGCCCTTCGACGAACTTCTCGATGAAGATGCGGTCGTCGCCGAAGGAGGAGGCCGCCTCGCGCTTGGAGGCCTCGAAGCCCTCGCGCGCCGCCTGATCGTCATGCGCGATGCGCATGCCCTTGCCACCGCCGCCGGCGCTGGCCTTGATCATCACCGGGTAGCCGATCTGCTGCGCGATGCGCACCGCCTCATCGGCATCCTCGATCAGGCCCATATGACCCGGCACGGTGGAGACCCCCGCCTCGGCGGCGATCTTCTTGGAGGCGATCTTGTCACCCATCTTGTCGATCGCGCCGGCCGGGGGGCCGACGAAGACCACGCCACGCTCGGCCAGCGCGCGGGCAAATTTCGGGTTCTCCGACAGAAAGCCGTAGCCCGGATGCACGGCCTCGGCGCCGGTCTGCTCGATCGCGTCGAGAACGCGGTCCATGGCGATATAGGACTGCGCCGCGGGCGCAGGCCCGATCTCGACCGCGCGGTCGGCCATGGCCACGTGCACCGCGTCGCGGTCGGCCACCGAATGCACCGCGATGGTCTCGATCCCCATGGCGCGGGCGGAGCGGATCACCCGGCAGGCGATCTCGCCGCGATTGGCGACGAGCAGGCTGCGGAACGGCGCGCGGGCCTCAGAGCGGGATGTTGTCATGCTTCCTCCACGGGTTCTCGAGGCTCTTGTTCCGCAGGGCGGCAAAGGCGCGGGCGGCGCGGCGGCGGGTGGCGCGCGGCTTGATCACCTCGTCGATGAAGCCGCGCTCGGCCGCGACGAAGGGGTTGGCGAAGCGGTCCTCGTAATCTTTGGTGCGCTTCGCGATCTTGTCGGGATCGCCCAGCTCGGAGCGATACAGAATCTCGGTCGCGCCCTTGGCGCCCATCACCGCGATCTGCGCCGTGGGCCAGGCATAGTTCACGTCGCCGCGCAGATGCTTGGAGGCCATGACGTCATAGGCGCCGCCATAGGCCTTGCGGGTGATGACCGTGACCTTGGGCACCGTGGCCTCGCCATAGGCGAACAAGAGCTTCGCGCCGTGCTTGATCACGCCGCCATATTCCTGCCCGGTCCCGGGCAGGAAGCCCGGCACGTCCACGAGCGTCAGGATCGGGATCTCGAAGGCGTCGCAGAAGCGCACGAAGCGCGCGGCCTTGCGGCTGCTGTCGATGTCGAGGCAGCCCGCTAGCACCATCGGCTGGTTGGCGACGACGCCGACGGTCGAGCCTTCCAGCCGGATGAAGCCGGTCAGGATGTTCTTGGCGAACTCGGCCTGCATTTCGAGGAAGTCGCCCTCGTCGGCGATCTTGGTGACCAGCTCGCGCATGTCGTAGGGCTGGTTCGGGTTGGCGGGGATCAGGCTGTCGAGGCTCGGCTCCTCGCGCGCGGGATCGTCGAAGAAGGGGCGCTTGGGCGCCTTCTCGCGGTTGTTGAGCGGCAGGAAGTCGATCAGCCGCCGCGCCTCCAGCAGCGCCTCGACGTCGTTCTCGAAGGCGGCGTCGGCGACGCTCGACTTTCGGGCGTGCGTCAGCGCGCCGCCTAGCTCCTCGGCGGTGACCACCTCGCCGGTTACCGTCTTCACCACGTCGGGACCGGTGACGAACATGTAAGAGGAGTCCTTCACCATGTAGATGAAGTCGGTCATGGCGGGCGAATAGACCGCGCCGCCCGCGCAGGGCCCCATGATCAGCGAAATCTGCGGCACCACGCCCGAGGCCAGCACGTTGCGCTGGAACACCTCGGCATAGCCGCCCAAGCTGGCCACTCCTTCCTGGATGCGGGCGCCGCCGGAGTCGTTGATGCCCACGACCGGCGCGCCGTTGCGCATTGCCATGTCCATGATCTTGCAGATCTTCTGGGCATGGGTCTCGGAGAGCGAGCCACCGAACACGGTGAAGTCCTGGCTGAAGACATAGATCATCCGGCCGTTCACCGTGCCCCAGCCGGTGACGACGCCGTCGCCGGCCGGGCGGCTCTCCTCCATGCCGAAATCGGTGCAGCGATGGGCCACGAACATGTCGTATTCCTCGAAGCTGCCCTCATCGAGCAGCAGCTCGATCCGCTCGCGCGCGGTGAGCTTGCCCTTGGCATGCTGCGCCGCGATCCGCTTTTCTCCTCCGCCCATCCGGGCCGAGGCACGGCGCTCTTCGAGCTCGCGCAAAATCTCTTGCATCGGCATTCTCCTTCGCGCGTCACCATAGGAAAGATGCCCCGCCTCTTCCCAGCGAGATTGCGCGAATTTGCAAATTCGGCATTATGCAGAGCAACGTTTATGCAAATCAGCAAATTGGGGCGTGATGGCGGTTCAGAAGCATTATGCCGGTACCCAGCTGCGCGAGCTGCGCGGACGGCTGGGCCTGACCCAGAAGCTCTTTGCCGAGCGGCTCGGGGTTTCGCTGCCCTATCTGAACCAGATGGAGAACAACAACCGCCCCGTCTCGGCTGGAGTGGTGCTGGCGCTGGCGCGCGAGTTCGGCTTCGACGTGACCGAGCTGACCTCCGGCGAGGAGATCCGGCTCGCCTCCGACATGCGCGAGGCGCTGGCCGATCCGGTGCTGAGCGGCAGCCAGCCGCCCCTTTCCGACCTGCGCATGGTCGCCGCCAACGCGCCCTCGGTGGCGCGCGCCCTGCTCGATCTGCACGCCGCCTATCGCCGCGCGCAGGACCGGCTGGCCTCCTTCGACGAGGCGCTGGGCCGGGCGGGCACCACCGCCTCGCCATGGGAGGAGGTGCGCGACTTCTTCCATTACTGCGACAACTACATCGACGCGATCGACCGCGCCGCCGAGCAGTTCGCCCGCCGCGCCGCGGCCGAGGGGCAGGACGCGCCCGAGGCGGCGGCGCGCGCGCTCGAAGCGCGCGGCATCACCCTGCACGAGCGCGCCGAGGGGCCGCTGCGCCGCTACGACGCCGGGAGCCGCAGCCTGACCCTGTCGTCGCGCGCGCCGCGCCCGACGCGGCGGTTCCAGCTTCTGGTGCAGCTCGCGCTCATTGAGCACAATCAGCTGATCGAGGCCACACTCGATCTGGGGCGGTTCGAGCCCGGCCCGGCGCGCGACATCGCCCGGATCGGACTGGCCAACTACTTCGCGGGCGCGGCGCTCCTGCCCTATGGCCGGTTCCTCGAAGCCGCGCAGCAGACGCGCCACGATCTCGAGCTCCTGGCCGAGCGCTTCGGTGCCAGCCTCGAGCAGGTGGCGCACCGGCTCTCGACCCTGCAGCGTCCCGGTGCGCGCGGCGTGCCGTTCTGGTTCGTGCGGGTGGACCAGGCGGGCACCGTGACCAAGCGCCATTCCGCGACCCAACTGCAGTTCGCGCGCTATGGCGGCGCCTGCCCGCTATGGAACGTGCACCAGGCCTTCGAGACGCCGACCCGCTGGTTGCGCCAGCTCGCGGAGACGCCGGATGGCGTGCGCTACCTGTCGCTGGCGCGCGACATCAGCGGTGGTGGCGGGGCCTGGGGCGCGCCGGTGCGACGCTTCGCGATCGGGCTGGGCTGCGAGGTGAAACATGCGCGCGAGCTGGTCTATGCCGACCACATGGACCTCGAATCCGCCGAGGCCTTCGAGCCGGTGGGCATCTCCTGCCGGATCTGCGAACGGACGAACTGCCACCAGCGCGCGGTGCCCCCCCTTGAAGGGCGGCTGAAGGTGGACGCGGATCTGCGGCAGGATCTGCCTTACCGGCTGGAGTGACCGCGCCGGCCGGGCTCAGCCCGGCGCGCCTTCGAGGATCATGATGTTGGCGATGCCCGCGCCCTCGCGGTGACGCTTGGCCGCCTGGTAAGCGTCCGAGTTGTAGCAGGCGAGCGCGGCCTCCATCGAGTCGAACTCGATCACCACGTTGCGCGGATGGCTCTCGCCCTCCAGCGCCTCGATCCGGCCGCCACGGGCCAGCACCCGCGCACCATGCGCGCGGAACGCCTCGGTCGCACCTGCAGCATATAGCTTGTAGGGCTCGGGGTCGGTGACCGTCACATGGGCGATCCAGTAGGCCTTGGGCATGTCGTCTTCTCCTGTCTCCGGACATGAAAAGGCCGGGGCGACACCTGCCGCCCCGGCCCGTCACGCGCATGGCGTCACTTGTTGAGGAACTTCGAGAGCACGAGGTAGGCCGCGCCCGCCACGAACAGCCCGACGAACCAGGCATAGGTGTAGATCGTGGCGAAGAAGTCCGAGGTGCCGGCGGTGATGCCGACGCCGGCGAGGAAGCCCGGCAGGTTCGGCAGGATGCCGATCACCAGCGCGCCGACCCCGGCCCAGTTGGTGCCGTTGCGGCCCGAATAGATGCCATCCATCCGGAACAGGTCCTTCACCTCGAGCTTGGTCTTCCGGAGCAGATAGTAATCCGCCAGCATGACGCCCGCGATCGGCCCCAGCAGCGCCGAATAGGCGATCAGCCAGCCGACGATGTGGTTGACCAGCACCCAGGGGAACATGGCGATGCCGATGCCCGCGGTGATGTAGCCGCCGCGCTTGAGGTTGATCTTGCTCGGCGCGAGGTTCGAGAAGCCATGCGCCGGCGCCACCACGTTGGCCGCGAGGTTGGTGGTCAGCGTCGCCACGATCAGCGCGAACAGCGCGATGATGATCGAGAAGCCGCCCATCCGCTCGGCGAGCTGGATCGGATCCCAGATCGCTTCGCCATAGATCACGATCGTCGCCGAGGTCACCGCCGAGGCGATGAAGGCGAACAGCGCCATCGGGATCGGCAGGCCCACGAGCTGGCCGAGGAACTGGTCCTTCTGGCTCTTGGCGTGACGGGTGAAGTCCGGGATGTTGAGCGCCAGCGTCGCCCAGAAACCGATCATGCCGGTGAGGCTCGGCCAGAACACAACCCAGAACTGGCCTTCCTGCGGCTGGCCGGGATCAAAGGCGCTCGGGGTCGAGAGCATCGGGCCGAAGCCGCCGGCGGCGAAATAGGCCCAAGCCAGCAGCGCGAAGCCCATCAGCAGCAGGAACGGCGCGGCATAGGTCTCGAGCCAACGGATCGACTCGGTGCCGTTTCTGATGAAGTAGAGATGCAGCGCCCAGAAGGCGAGGAAGCAGACGAACTCCGCGAGGCTGATGCCGAGCACGGGCATCGCTTCACCCGCCAGCGCGCCGCCGGTGAGCGTGTTGAGGATCACGAAGATTGCCGAGCCGCCGACCCAGGTCTGGATGCCGAACCAGCCGCAGGCGACGATACCGCGCGCCACTGCCGGGATCTTGGCGCCCGTGGGTCCGAATGAGGAGCGCAGCAGCACCGGGAACGGGATGCCGTATTTGGTCCCGGCATGGCCGAGCAGCACCATCGGGATCAGCACGATTGCGTTGGCCGCGAGGATGGTCAGCACCGCCTGATCCCAGCTCATCCCCGAATTGATGAGATAGGAGGCCAGCAGGTAGGTCGGGATGCAGACCACCATGCCGACCCAGAGCGCGGCGATGGCGAGCCAGTCCCAGGTCCGCTCGGCGGCGCTGGTCGGCAGCTGGTCCTCGTTGTAGAGCCTCGGATCCATCCCGGCGGCATCGATGGGGGCCCCTGACCCACCCCGCGCCGCGGGAATTCCCGCAGTCATGTCCGTCATGTCTTGTCCTCTCCCTGTTGTTGGTCTTGTGGCGCCCATTTTCTTCTATCGCAGGCGCCATCAAAAATGCCCCCGAAATCTCGGGGGCATTTCATCTCAGACGCAGGCCGGCATGTTTTCGGGCTTGCGCACAACCTGCCGCGGCGCGGTCACCTCCTTCCACTTCGACAGCGCCTTGTTCACCTCGCCGAAGGGCGCGCGCTTCACGAAGCGGCCATGGCCGGGGGTGGCGCAGACACGGCCGTCATCGACCGCCAGCGTGCCGCGGCTGAGCGTGTAGCGCGGCAGGCCGGTCACCTCGCGGCCAGCGAAGACGTTGTACTCAACAACCGATTGCTGGGTCTCGGGCGAGATCACCTTCGACTTCTTGGGGTCCCACACCACGATGTCGGCATCCGAGCCTTCGAGGATCGCACCCTTCTGCGGGTAGATGTTGAGGATCCGCGCGATGTTGGTCGAGGTCACGGCGACGAACTCGTTGGGCGTCAGCCGCCCGGTGTTCACGCCCTCGGTCCAGAGCATCGGCATCCGGTCCTCGAGCCCGCCGGTGCCGTTCGGGATCTTGGTGAAGTCGTCGATGCCGGTGCGCTTCTGGTCGATGGTGAAGGCGCAGTGATCGGTCGCCACCACCTGCAGCGAGCCCGCCTGCAGGCCGGCCCAGAGGCTGTCCTGGTTCGACTTGTCGCGGAAGGGCGGCGACATGACGCGCTGGGCGGCGTGATCCCAGTCGGGATTGCGATACTCGCTGTCGTCGAGCACGAGATGCTGGATCAGCGGCTCGCCATAGACCCGCATGCCCTTCTGCCGCGCGCGGCGGATCGCCTCGTGCGCCTGCTCGCAGGAGGTATGCACGACGTAGAGCGGCACGCCCGCCATGTCGGCGATCATGATGGCGCGGTTGGTGGCCTCGCCTTCGACCTCGGGCGGCCGCGACATGGCATGGCCTTCGGGGCCGCGGATGCCCTGCGCCAGAAGCTTCTGCTGCATGGTCGCGACGACGTCGCCATTCTCGGCATGCACCATCGGCAGGGCACCGATCGCGGCGCAGCGCTGGAACGAGTCGAATAGCTCGTCGTCGTCGACCATCAGCGCGCCCTTGTAGGCCATGAAGTGCTTGAAGGAGTTGATGCCCAGATCGACGACCTGTTGCATCTCCTCGAACACCTGCTCGCTCCACCAGGTGACCGCCATGTGGAAGGAGTAGTCGCTGCAGGCGCGCTGCGACTTGGCGTGCCAGCCCTCCAGCGCCTCGAGCAGCGACTGGCCGGGGCTGGGCAGGCAGAAATCCACCACCATGGTGGTGCCACCGGCGAGCCCCGCGCGGGTGCCGCTTTCGAAATCATCGGCGGAATGGGTGCCCATGAAGGGCATCTTGAGGTGCACATGTGGGTCGATCCCGCCCGGCATCACGTAGCAGCCGTCCGCGTCGAGCACCTTGTCGCCAGACAGGTCGGCGCCGATCTGCACGATCTTCTCGTCCTCGATGGCGATGTCGGCCTTGTAGCTGCGGTCGGCGGCGACGATCGTGCCGCCCTTGATCACGGTTCTCATGCTCATCTCCTCACTCCACGATTTCGGCGGTTTCCAGGACGGCGTGCAGCAGCACGTCGGCCCCGGCGGCGGCCCATTCGCGGCTGATCTCCTCGTCCTCGTTGTGGCTCAGCCCGTCGACGCATGGGCACATGATCATCGCCGTCGGCGCCACGCGCGCGATCCAGCAGGCGTCGTGGCCTGCGCCCGAGATGATCTCGCGGTGGCTGTAGCCGAGCTTTTCGGCGGCGCGCCGCACCGCGTCCACGCATCCCTCGTCGAAGGGAACGGGGTCGAAGCCGCCGACCTTCTCGAAGGCGATCTCCAGCCCCATTTCCTCGGCGATCTTCGCGCCTTCGCTGCGCAGCCGCGCCTCCATGTCTTCGATCACCGACAATTCGGGCGAACGGAAATCGACGGTGAACACGGCCTTGCCGGGGATCACGTTGCGCGAGTTCGGAAAGACCTCGATGTGACCGGCCGCGCCCACCGCGTGCGGCTTGTGGCTCCAGGCGATCTCGTCGACCTTCTCGAGGATGCGCGCCATGCTGAGGCCGGCGTTGCGGCGCATCGGCATTGGGGTGGAACCGGTATGGCTCTCCTTGCCGGTGACGGTCACCTGCGTCCAGCTCAGCCCCTGCCCATGGGTGACGACGCCGATATCCTTGCCTTCGGCCTCGAGGATCGGGCCCTGCTCGATATGCAGCTCGAACATCGCGTGCATCTTTCGCTGGCCGACCGGCTCGTCGCCGACATAGCCGATGCGGGCCAGCTCGTCGCCGAAACGCTTTCCTTCCGCATCCTCCCGCGCATAGGCCCAATCCTGCGTGTGGACGCCTGCGAAGACGCCGCTCGACAGCATGGCGGGGGCGAAGCGGGTGCCCTCCTCGTTGGTCCAGTTGACCACGACGATCGGGCGGCGCGGGGTGATGCCCTGGTCGCGGATCGAACGCACCACCTCAAGCCCCGCCAGCACGCCCAGCACGCCGTCATACTTGCCGCCCGTGGGCTGGGTGTCGAGATGGCTGCCCATCATCACCGGGTCGAGATCGGGCTCGGCCCCTTCGAGCCGGGCGAACATGTTGCCCATGCTGTCGACGCCGACGCTCATGCCGGCCTCCTCGCACCAGCGCTTGAACAGGTCGCGCCCCTCGCGGTCGGCATCGGTCAGGGTCTGGCGGTTGTTGCCGCCGCGCAGGCCGGGGCCGACCTTCGCCATCTCCATCAGCGAGTCCCACAGCCGGGCCCCGTCGATCCGGGTGTTGGTCTGGATGTCTTTCATAGGTCCTCCCGTTACGGACCGGAGCGCGGCGACCCTCCCGGCCGCCGCGCTCCGGCCATGATCAGGCGTCGAGCGCCGCGCCGAGCGTGCCGACCAGCTGGTCGATCTCGGATTTCTCGATAATCAGCGGCGGCGACATGGCGATGGTGTCGCCGGTGGTGCGCAGGTGCACGCCCTTGTCCCAGGCGCGCAGATAGGTGTCGAAGGCCCGCTTGGTGGGCGTATCGGCAAAGGGCTCCAGCTCGACCGCACCGACGAGGCCGACGGCGCGGATGTCGATCACGCCGGGCTTGTCCCTGAGGCTGAACAGCGCGTCGGCCCAGTAGTCCTCGAGGCTCGCGGCACGCTCGAACAGTTCTTCCTCGCGATAGGTGTCGAGCGCGGCGAGCGCCGCGGCGCAGGCCACCGGGTTGCCCGAATAGGTATAGCCGTGGAACAGCTCGATCATGTGGTCGGGGCCGGTCATGAATGCGTCGTGGATCTCCTCGCTGGCCAGCACCGCGCCCATCGGGATGACGCCGTTGGTCAGGCCCTTGGCGGTGGTGATCAGGTCCGGCTCAACGCCGTAGTAATCCGCCCCGAAGGCACGGCCGAGCCGACCATAGGCGGTGATCACCTCGTCGAAGATCAGCAGGATGCCGTGCTTGCGGGTGATCTCCCGCAGCTTCTGCAGATATCCCTTGGGCGGCAGGATCACCCCGGCCGAGCCTGCCATCGGCTCGACGATCACCGCGGCGATGGTCTCGGCGCCGTGCAGCGCGACCATCCGCTCCAGCTCGTCGGCGAGCTCGGCGCCGTGCTCGGGCTGGCCCTTGGTGAAGCCGTTGCGCGCGATGTCGTGGGTGTGCGGAAGGTGGTCGACGCCGCCCAGCAGCGTGCCGAAGGCGCGGCGGTTGTTGACCAGCCCGCCGACCGAGATGCCGCCGAAATTGACGCCGTGATAACCCTTCTCGCGGCCGATCAGCCGGGTGCGCCCCGGCTCGCCCTTGGCCTTGTGATAGGCCAGCGCGATCTTCAGCGCGGTCTCCACCGATTCCGAGCCGGAGTTGGTGAAGAAGACGTGGTTGAGCTTGCCAGGGGCCAGCTCGGCGAGGCGCGAGGCCAGCTCAAAGGCCTTGGGGTGGCCCATCTGGAAGGCGGGCGCGTAGTCCAGCTCCTCGACCTGGCGCTGCACCGCTTCGGTGATGCGCGGCGCGCGGTGGCCGGCGTTGACGCACCACAGACCGGCGGTGCCGTCCATGACCTTCTTACCGTCGGTGGTGGTGTAATACATCCCCTCGGCGCTGGCGATCATGCGCGGATTGTCCTTGAACTGCCGGTTGGCGGTAAAGGGCATCCAGTAGGCGCCGAGGTCGTTGCGGATCTTGGTCTCTGCGTTCATCTCGTTGTTCCTTGAACGGGGGCCTCAGGCGGCCGAACGGGCCAGCAGTTCGTCGAGCGATTTCTTGGCGTCGCCGTAGAACATGCGTGTGTTGTCCTTGAAGAAGAGCGGGTTTTCGATGCCGGAGTAGCCGGTGCCCTGGCCGCGCTTGGAGACGAAGACCTGCTTGGCCTTCCAGACTTCCAGCACCGGCATGC
>Ga0208794_1000142_pt1 | contig 65057 bp, 62 predicted proteins | sample 32_taG_FD_184106 | JGI IMG/M metagenome (GOLD analysis project Ga0208794, IMG submission 184106) | Marine viral communities from the Gulf of Mexico - 32_GoM_OMZ_CsCl metaG (SPAdes) (version 2) | ecosystem: Environmental > Aquatic > Marine > Oceanic | place: Atlantic Ocean: Gulf of Mexico... | reverse complement strand
GTGCAGGGCCTCGGCGTCGGCGTGCTGGCGAGTCTCGCCTACGCCGCCGCGATCGCCCGGCTCGGCCCGGCGACCTGCGCCGCCGTGGGCTCCCTCGCCCCTGCCCTCGCAGCCCTCGGCGCGGTGCCGCTGCTGGGCGAGTCGCTGACGCCGGTCATCCTCGCCGGCATCGCCATCGTCACCCTCGGCGTGTTCCGCGCCGCCCGTTCTTGATCCCGAAGGAGAAAGCCATGCTCGACCGCCTGCCCCAGCCCGGCTCCGATCCGCTATGGAGCCTGATCTCGGCCTACCGCGCCGATCCGCGCCCCGGGCGCATGGATCTCGTGGTTGGCGTCTACCGTGATGAGAGCGGCGAGACTCCGGTGCCCGCGGCGGTGCGCCGGGCCGAGGCGCGACTGGCGGAGGCCGCGCCCTCCAAGGCCTATCGTGCGCTGTCCGGCAACGCCGCGTTCAACGCGGGCATGGCGCGTCTTTTGCTGGGCGACGTGCCGGCCCGCCTCGCCCGCACCCATGCGATGCAGAGCGTCGGCGGCACCGGCGTGCTGCGGCTTCTGGCCGAGATGATCGCCGCCGCCCACCCGGATGCGACCGTCTGGTCGAGCGATCCGGGCTATATCAACCACCGGCCCCTGATGACCGCGCCGGGCCTGCGCTTCGAGACCTACCGGCTGCGCGAGGACGACCAGGGCCTCGATCTGGACGCGATGCTCGACGATCTGAAGGCGGCGATGCCTGGCGACGTGGTGCTGCTGCATGGCTGCTGCCACAACCCGTCGGGCATCGACCTGTCAGATCCGCAATGGGCCGAAGTCTCGGCCTTCTGCGCGGCGCGCGGGCTGATCCCGCTGGTCGACATGGCCTATCAAGGCTTCGGCGATGGCATGGAGGCAGACGCCGCGGGGCTGCGCCGCGTGGTGGACGAGAACCCCACCGTGCTGATCGCGGCCAGTTGTTCCAAGAACATGGGGCTCTATTGCGAACGCACCGGCACGGCGCTGGTGGTGGGCGAAAGCCCCGCCGCGATCGCCCCGGTCGGACCGCTGCTGGAGCGGATCGCCCGCGCCAGCTACTCCATGCCGCCCGAGCATGGTGCGGCAATCGCGGCTGAGATCCTCGCCGCGCCGGAAAGCTGGCTGCGCGAGGTCGACGCGATGCGCGCGCGGGTGAACGGCCTGCGTTCGGCCCTGGGCGATGCGCTCGAGGCGGAGGGGGCGGATCCGGCCTTTGCCGGTCTGCGTCGGCAGAAGGGAATGTTCTCGCTGCTGCCACTCGGACCTGAGGAAATGCAGCGGCTGCGCAAGGAATTCGCGATCTACGGCACCGATACCGGGCGCATCAACGTCGCGGGGCTCAGGCATGAGCAGATCACGCCGCTGGCCCGCGCCTTGCACGCCGTATCCCGCATTTGGCCATTCGCCCGGCCCAGCCCCGCGGCCCCTTTGCAAAGGCAGATCGAACTGATCGGATGAGAGGTCCACAGGAAGTAGCGGACCGCTGATCGTTCAGGCTTACGAGGCGCGGATGCGCTAGCCGATTAAGGCGAAACACCACCGTGTACTGGAGGACCGAGCCGGGCAGATCGCTCGGATCGGTCCGCACCTAGCCGCGGCCCCTCATCGATCGACAGCGAGCTTTCGACGTTCACGCGTCTCGGAGGATTGCTCCATCGCCCAGCCGACGCTGAAGCCGTGGAGGATGGTCGAGATCAGGATCACCAGCGCCACCAAGGACCACAGCGCGTCCTCGTTGACGAACTCCATGTGGCTGCCGGCATAGCACAAATAGTAGATCGACCCGATGCCGCGCACGCCATAGACGGCGACGATCATCCGGTCGCGTGGATGGAAACCGCTCCCGGCGAGCGACACCCAGCCTGCCAGCGGCCGGATCACCAACAGCAGCGCCAGCGCCGCCACGACCTGCCCCCAGCTGAGGTCGCGGAACAGCAGCGGCAGCACCGTGCCCAGCGCCACCAGAAGCACGGCGGTCAGCGCGTGCTCGATCGATTCGGAGAAGTCGTGCAGGCGGCGGTGGAAATGGTGATCCGCCTCGATCCGGCGGAGCGTCAGGCCGAGGATCGCCACCGCGATGAACCCATAGCCCTCGACCAGCTCGGTCGAGCCGTAGCACAGCAGGATACCCGCCAGCGCCACCACGCCCGAGCCGGTCTCGGCCAGGGCGGCGTCGGAGGGCAGCCGGAACAGTATAAAGGCCAGCGCCTTGCCACCCAGCCAGCCCATTGCCGTGCCCACTGCGATCCGGTAGACCACGTCGAGCGCCAGCCATTCCATCAACCAGTTGCCCGGGTTCAGCCCCTCCGCCGCGACGATCAGGCCGAGATAGACGAAGGGAAAGGCGAGGCCGTCATTCAGCCCCGCCTCGGTGGTCAGGGTGAAGCGGACGGGATGCTCCTCGCCCTCTTGTGGCGGTCCGACCTGCACGTCAGCGGCGAGCACCGGGTCGGTGGGCGCCAGAACCGCGCCGAGGCAGGATCGCCCCGGCCACGGTCATGCCGGTGAGCCCGACCCCGAGAAGCGCAACAGAGAGGATGGTCAGCGGCATCGCGATGCCCAGCATCCGGATCGTCGGCATCCACCGCGCCCAGGAGCCCAGATCGTCGATCCGCATACCGGCTCCGAACAGCGCCACGATCACGGTCAACTCGCTCGCAAGCTCCCATGGCAGCGGCGCCTCGCGCGGGTCGGGCAGCGTGGCGAGATCTGGAAGGAGCAGCGCCACGCCCGCGCCGAACAGGATCATCAGCGGTGCCGCCGCCGGTTCGCGCCGCGACACCAGCCGCGGCAGCCAGCGTGCCGCGATCACCACCAGCCCCAGCACCGCCAACGCGATGTGGTAGCGATTGAACCCGAAAAACGCCTCTTCCTGCATCCGCCTCGCCTGCCATGTCCTGCGACCTTCGCGTCAGTGAACATGCGTCGGTCCGCAGCGCAGGCAAGCTCGGCGTCCCCGGCGGGATCACGCCGGGTGGCCTGCCCCGCGCTCTACTGCGCCGTGACCGGGCCGGGTCGGCGGTCTAGGGTCCCCAGACCATCTCGTTTGCCGGAGGCCCTGATGATCCGCCTGATCGCCCTGTGCTTGCTGATCGCCCTGCCCGCTGTCCTGCCCCTTGCCGCCAGCGCGCAGGACCGCGCGGCTGTCGAGCGGCAATTCCGCGAATGGCGCGAGCGGACGCTCTGGCCGCAGGCGTCGCGCGAGGGCGTGTCGCGCGGCACTTTCGACGCGGCGCTGAGACATGTCGCGCTGGACTGGGACATCCCGGATCTCGCCCCGCCCGGCGCGCCGGCCCAGCCTCAGGGGCGTCAGCGTCAGGCAGAATTCGCCAGCCCCGCCGCCTATTTTTCGCGCGGCGCGGTCGAAGGCGCGGCGGCGACCGGCCGGCAGATGGCATCCCGCCATGCCGGGGTGCTGCGCGCGGTGGAGCGGGCGACCGGCGTGCCGGGGCACATCATCCTGGCGATTTGGGGCCGCGAGAGCGCCTATGGCCGCGCGGCGATCCCGCATGACGCCTTCCGCGTCCTCGGGACCAAGGCCTTCATGGGGCGCCGCGCCGAATACTTTACCGCCGAGCTGCTGGCGCTGCTGCGCATCGCGCAGGCCGGACACGCTCCTGCCGGTGCGATGAAGTCGAGTTGGGCCGGGGCGCTGGGCCAGCCGCAATTCATGCCGTCGAGCTTTCTGAAGTTCGCAGCCGACGGTGATGGCGACGGCCGGGCCGACATCTGGCGGTCTGAGGCCGACACCCTCGCCTCGATCGGCAACTACCTCGCGCGGCACGGCTGGGTGGCGGGGCGCGACTGGGGCTTTGAGGTACGGGTGCCCACGAATGTCTCCTGCGCGCTGGAAGGACCGGATCAGGGCCGCCAGATCCGCGATTGGGCCGCCATGGGCGTCAGCCGTGTCTCGGGCAAGCCGTTTCCGGCGCATGAAGCCGCCGCGACGGGCTTTCTGTTGATGCCGGCCGGCCGGCACGGTCCCGCCTTCATCGTCACGCCCAACTTCTACGTGCTCAAGGACTACAACATGAGCGATCTCTACGCGCTGTTCGTCGGCCATGTCGGTGACCGCATCGCCTACGGGTCCGGCGATTTCGCGGCGGGCTGGAGCGCGGTGGGCGGGCTCATGCGCGGCGACGTGGCCGCCATGCAGCAGGCGCTGATGTCCAAGGGCTACGACACGGGCGGGGCCGACGGGCTGGCGGGCTACAAGACCCGCCGCTCAATTGGCCAGTGGCAGGCCACGCAGGGGCGTGCGCCGACCTGCTTTCCCGAGGCCGGGATGAAGTCCGCGCTGCGCTGACATTCAAACGAAAAGGGCTGGCACCCGTCGGTGCCAGCCCTCTTTACTCGAAGATGCACCGGCTCAGCCGCCGATCTTGTCCTGCGGTTTGGTCTCGAAATCCTCGGCCGCGTGCCGTTCGTGCAGCTGCAGGGCCGGATCGCCGAAGGAGCGGTTGACCATGCGGCCCCGCTGAACCGCGGGCCGGGCATCGATGGTCTTGGCCCAGCGCATCACGTGGCCGTAGCTCTCGACGTCGAGGAACTCGGCGGCATCGTAGAGGCGGCCCAACACAAGCTGGCCGTACCAGGCCCAGATCGCCATGTCGGCGATCGAGTACTCGCCCGCCATGAACTCATGCTCGGCCAGATGCCGGTCGAGCACGTCGAGTTGGCGCTTGGTCTCCATGGCGAAACGGTTGATCGGGTATTCGAACTTTTCCGGCGCATAGGCATAGAAGTGTCCGAAGCCGCCGCCCAGATAGGGCGCGCTTCCCATCTGCCAGAACAGCCAGTTCAGCGCCTCGGTGCGCCGGCCCGGCTCCTTCGGCAGGAAGGCCCCGAACTTTTCCGCCAGATGCAGAAGGATCGCGCCCGATTCGAAGACCCGCTGCGGCGCATCGCCGGTGCGGTCCACCAGCGCCGGGATCTTGGAGTTCGGGTTGATCTCCACGAAGCCCGAACCGAACTGGTCGCCCTCGCCGATCCTGATGAGCCAGGCGTCGTATTCCGCGCCCTCATGCCCCGCCTCGAGCAGTTCCTCGAACAGCATCGTGACCTTCACGCCATTGGGCGTGGCCATGGAGTAGAGCTGGAAGGGATGCTCGCCTTCGGGCAACGGCTTGTCATGGGTCGCCCCGGCGATGGGACGGTTGGTCTTGGCGAACTGGCCGCCATTCTCCGCATCCCAGGTCCAGACCTTGGGCGGGGTGTACTCGGTGAGATCCTTCATCGCGGGTGTCCTGACATCTGTGACGGGTTGGTCCGGTAGATGTCCCTGGGGAAGGTGCCTGTCGAGGGAGAGGCCCTGCACAATCCGTTGCGCACTTCCGCACGACGGCCCGATCAGCCTGAAATGATGGGCGATGACGGTTCCATATGCCTTCGAAAGATGAGTTTTTCAGCCGAAATTCCCCTACCCCGGTGGCAATTCTCCGCTAATTCCCCCATAAGGCGCCTTTTTCAACAGTCAGGAGATCGCTCCCACGTGACCGACACGACAGACAGAAAACTGCCATCGCTCGGACTGGCCCTGTTGCCGGTCGTTCTGACCTTGGGCCTGCTTGGCCTGCAGCTCTTCTATTTCGGTGACTTCACGCCGCATATCCCGCTGGTCATCGGCCTCGCCATCACCGGCCTGCTGGGCGTCCTGCGCGGCCAGAAATGGACCGATATCCGCGAGGGCGTGTTCCACGTCATCCACGTCTCGCTGCCGTCGCTTTCGGTGCTGATCGTGGTTGGCATGATCATCGGCGTCTGGATCGCCTCGGGCACCGTGCCGACGCTGATCTATTACGGCCTGACCCTTCTGAACCCCTCGATCTTCCTTGCCGCCGCGATGATCCTCTGTGCGGTCGTCTCGCTGTCGCTGGGCACCTCTTGGGGCACGGTCGGCACGATCGGCGTGGCGCTCATGGGCATCGGCGCGGGCTTCGGCATCCCGATGTACTGGACCGCCGGCGCGATCGTCTCGGGCGCCTTCTTCGGCGACAAGATCTCGCCGCTGTCGGACACCACCAACCTCGCCCCCGCCGTGACCGGCGTGAACATCTTCGACCACATCCAGAACATGCTGCCGACCACGGTGCCCGCGATGCTGATCGCGCTGGGCGTCTATATCGTGGCGGGCTACGGGCTGATCGAGCCGGCCGATACCTCGCTCGAGGCGATCACCCAGATCACCGCGCGGCTGGAGCAGGACTTCGCTCTCGGGCTGATCCCGCTGACCCCGGCGCTGCTGGTCATCGGCCTCGCGCTGTTCCGCCAGCCGCCGCTGCCCTCGCTCTTCGCGGGCGTGCTGCTGGGTGGCATCATCGCCATGTTCCAGCAGGGCGTTGGCCTGCATGACGTGTTCACCTACGCGCAGTCGGGCTACTCGATCGAGACCGGCATTGCCGACATCGACGCGCTGCTGAACAAGGGCGGCATCCAGTCGATGATGTGGACCATCTCGCTGATGCTGATCGCGCTGGGCTTCGGTGGCGCGCTGGAGCGCACCGGCTGTCTCGAGGCGATCATCCTCGCCATCGTAAACCGGGTGAAGAGCTTTGCCGCGGTGCAGTCCTCGGCAATCGTCACCTCGTTTGCCACCAACGTGGTTGCGGGCGACCCTTACATCTCGATCGCCCTGCCGGGCCGGATGTATGCGCCGCTCTATCGCGGCATGGGCTACTCCACGCTCAACCTGAGCCGCGCCACCGAGGAAGGCGGCACGCTGATGAGCCCGCTGATCCCGTGGAACGCCGGCGGTGCCTTCGTGATCACCGCGCTGGGCCTCGGCATCATGGACGGCAACATGGAGAACCTGCTCTACATCCCGCTGGCCTTCGCCTGCTGGACCGCGCCGGTGATCGGTATCTTCTACGCCGTCACTGGGCTGTTCTCGCCCAAGGCCTCCGACAAGGACCGCGCCAACTGGGCTCGCGACAATGAGGACGTCATGGACCTCTCCGGTCACGACCATCTCGGCGACCCCGGCCCCGCCAAGGAAGCCATGCCGGTCTGAACCAGGCCCGCAGAAGACCCAAAAGCCCCGCTTCGGCGGGGCTTTTTCATGGCGGGGCCAGGGGTTCACTTCGCGGCGCGAGCGCCTAGGTGAAAGGAGATCCAATCACGGGAGGCGATCATGGCCGGAGGCTGGGCCCGCGACGGCGCGGTGGAAGAGCAGATCGAGGCCTCGATCAATGACGAGCTGAAGCGCATGCAGGCGCGGCGCGGCCCGGTCGGCGAAAGCGCGACCCATTGCGCTGAATGCGACGAGGAGATCCCCGAGCGACGACGCGAGGCGATCCCCGGCGTGAAGCTCTGCATCGAGTGTCAGCAGGGGCGCGACGCCCGGCCGCAAGCCCGCGGCGGCATCAACCGGCGTGGCTCCAAGGACAGCCAGCTGCGCTGAACAAGGAGAGCGGCTTCGCAAATTCAGGGAAGCATGACCGGAACGGACGCCCGGAGTTCAGACCGCGCCGCCGACATCGTCAGGGGCCACCGCGCTCGCCTTGACGATCGCCCAGACCCCCTGCCCCGGCTCCAGCCGGAGCGCCCGGGCCGAGCGGCGCGTGACCCGCGCCAGCAGCCGGTCGCTGCCGCATAGCAAGCCCACCGCCACGCCTTCGGGGCCCTCGTCGAGGGCAGTGACCTCGGCGGGCAGGATGTTGAGCGCGCTCAGCCCCTGCGGCTTCTCGCGGGCGAGGATCACGTCCTGCGCCGAGATGCGCAGTCGCAGATGGGTGCCGATGCCGCCGAGCCGACCAGGCAGCACGATCCGCCCGCCGGACAGCGCAAGCTCCGTCAGCCCGTCGATCCGGTCGAGCCCGGCGATCCGCGCCCGCACCACCGCGCCTGCCTCTTGCGCGCCGATCATCCCGACCGCCGCCGGGTCGGACAGCACCTCGGCGACCGCCCCCGCGCGCAGCACGCGGCCCGCCTCCATCACCACCACCGTGGTGGCCAGTCGAGCGACCTCGGAAGCGGCGTGGCTGACATAAAGGATCGGCAGTCCGGCCTCGTCGCGCAGCCTCTCGAGCCAAGGCAGGATCTCGGCCTTGCGCGCCGCGTCGAGCGCCGACAGCGGCTCGTCCATCAGCAGGATGCGCGGGTCGCTCATCAACGCGCGCCCGATCGCCACGCGCTGCCGCTCACCCCCCGAGAGCGCGGCAGGACGACGCTCGAGCAGCCCCTCAAGCCCGAGCATGGCGATCACCCGGTCGCGGTCGTGGCGGCCGCCATAGGCGAGGTTCTTTTCCACCGACATGTGGGGGAACAGCCGCGCATCCTGAAACACGTAGCCGACGCGGCGACGATGCACCGGCACGTCGACCCGCGCCGCCCGATCATAGAGCACCGCCCCGTCAATCTCGATCCGCCCCGCATCCGGTCGCAGCAGCCCCGCCACGGCATTGATGACGCTGGTCTTGCCCGAGCCCGAGCGGCCGAACAGCGCGGTGACGCCGGGCAGCGCCTCGAACTCCGCGTCGAGATCGAAGGCGCCGAGCCGCTTTTTCACGTGAATCGCGATCATGCCGCCACCCGCCGCGCGATCCGCCGCGACAGCCATTCCGAGGCCAGAAGCGCGCCCATGGCCAGCGCGATGGAGACCGCCACGAGCCGCAGCGCCGCGCCCTCGCCGCCCGGCATCTGCAGGAATGCATAGATCGCGGTCGGGATGGTCCGGGTTTCGCCGGGGATGTTCGACACGAAGGTGATGGTGGCACCGAACTCGCCCATCGCCTTGGCGAAGGCGAGGATGGCGCCCGCCACCACGCCAGGCAGCGCCAGCGGCAACGTCACGGTGGCGAAGACCCTGAGCCGCGACGCGCCGAGCGTCGCCGCCGCCGCCTCGAGCCCCGGATCGACCGCCTCGAAGGCAAGCCGCATCGGCCGCACCATCAGCGGAAAGGCCATGATCGCGGCGGCGAGCGCCGCGCCGGTCCAACGAAAGGCGAAGGACACGCCCAGCGGTTCGAGCAGCGAACCCAGCGGGCCCTGCCGCGAGAAGGCGATCAAGAGCAGGTAGCCGGTCACAACCGGCGGCAGGATCAGCGGCAGATGCACCAGCCCGTTGAGAAGCTGCCGCCCCGGAAACCGGCCCTTGGCCAGTGCCAGCGCGCAAAGCAGCCCGAGCGGAAGGCTTGCGGCGACGGCGGTGGCCGACACCTTGAGCGACAGCCGCACCGCCTGCCATTCCTCGGGACCGAGCCAGTCGATCACTCCGGCGCCTCCGCCTGCAGCGGCCGGGTGAAGCCCGCCTCCGCGAAGATTTCGCCCGCCAGCGGGCCGGACAGGAATTCGAGAAACGCCTCCGCGTCCTCATCCGCCCCGGCCACGAGGGCGGCCGGGTAGAGGATCGGCGGGTGGCTGTCTTCGGGAAACTGACCTACCACGCGCACCCGAGGCTCCTCATGCGCGTCCGTGGCGTAGACGATGCCATAGGGCGCGGCACCGCTGGCCACCAACGCGAGCGCGGCGCGCACGTTCTCGGCCTGCGCGACGCGCGGCGCGACCTTGTCCCATAAATCGAGGCTCTCCAGCGCCGCGCGGCCGTATTGGCCGGCCGGAACCGCGTCGACCAGCGCCATGGCGAGGCGGCCATCGCCCAGAAGCGCCGGGAGGTCGAGATCGGGGCCGATCGTCACCGGTTCGGCGTGCGGCTCGGCGACGAGTACCAGCGCGTTGCCCATAAGGTCGCGACGGCTCTCAGGCTGGATCAGCCCGTCTAGTGCCACCTCGTCCATCCATTCCGTGCTGGCCGAGACGAAGAGGTCGGCCGGGGCACCGGCGGCGATCTGGCGCGCCAAGGCCGAGCTGCCGGCATAGGACACGGTCACCGGGGCGCCGCCCTGCGCCTCCCAGACCTCGATGGCGCGGTCGAGCGGGCCGCCAAGGCTCGCCGCCGCGAAGGTCAGTATCTCGGCCCGGCCGAGACCGGGCGAAGCCGCCAGCAACGCTGCGAGCAGGATTCCGGTGCGCATGTTTCTCCCCGTCTGACGCTTCCCTCTCGCATCCCCCGACCCTGCCCCGCAAGGGTGCGGCTCAGACCCATGCCACCAGCCGCGACTCCAGCGCCGCAACGCGGTCGCGCAGCAGATCCGGCAGGAGACCCGGGCGCGGCGGGTCGACCAGCGTGGTCAGCCACTCTGTCGGCGGCCGCTTGACGCGTTTCTGGTTGCCCCATTCCAGAGCCCGCAGCACCGCCTGCGCCGGTTCCGGCAGCCGGTCGGGCAGCGCGTGACCTGCCAGAACACCCCATGCCGCCGTCCAGAGGCGACCGACGCCCCAAGGGTTGTAGCCGCCGCCGCCCAGCAGCAGGAAACGCGGCGCCAGCGGCATGAGCGCGCGCAACACCGACAGATGGGCATGGCCTGACATGGCGAGCCGCGACTGCGGGTCTTCCTCCAGCGCGTCGGATCCGCATTGCAGCACGATCGCATCCGGCCGGAACGCGGCGACGGCAGGGAGGATCACCCGGTCCCGCGCCAGCTCCATCGCGTCATCGCCGGCGCCGGACGGCAGCGGCAGGTTGAAGACCTGCCCGGCGCCGACATCCTCCAGCGCGCCGGTGCGGGGCCATCGGTTCTCCTCATGGGTCGAAACGAGAAGCGTGTCGGAATCGCGTGCGAAGGCGGCCTCGACCCCGTCGCAATGATGCGCGTCGATATCGACATAGGCGACACGCCGCGCGCCATGATGCCTCAGGGACATGATCGCGAAGACCGGGTCGTTGAGATAGCAAAAGCCGTTGGCGCGATCGGGCAGCCCGTGATGGGTCCCGCCGCCCGGCAGATGCAGCCGTCCACCATCACGCAGCAGCTCGCCCGCCAGCAGTGCGCCGCCGACCCCGGTGGCGGGCCGACGATACATCTCGGGAAAGACCGGGTTGGCCGGCGTTCCCAGCTGGTGGCGCGCGCGGGTCTCGGCGGCAACCTGTTGTGTCTCCTCGGCCGCCAACAGGGCCGAGACATAGTCCGGCGTGTGAAAGGCGTGCAGCGCCGCCGGCCGGGCACGCGGGCTGCGGATGTAGGCCGCATCGGGCAGCCAGCCGAGCGCGCGGGCGAGGTCCATGACGGTCGAGACCCGCGGCACCCGTAGCGGATGCCAAACACCATAGGACGACCCCCGGTAGATCTCGGATCCGATGAAACGCGCTCTTGTTGTCATGCCCCGTCCCCTACCCGCCCCCTGCGTGTTCGAACGCGGCGCCATCGCCACGTCGTCGCAGCCGGGGCGCGCCCATGTCTTGCCAGCCCCCGCCCGCTCATGGAACCACTGGCAGACCTTCAGCGGCCCCGAGAGACCCCATGATCCAGCACCCGCTCCGCGTCGCCAAGCGGCACCAGCGCATGGGCCGAACCCAGTTCGCGGCCCTGCCCTGGCGCGTGGCCGGCGATTCGATCGAGATCTGCCTGATCACCAGCCGGGGGCGTGGCCGTTGGATCCTGCCCAAGGGTTGGCCAATGGACGGTGCTACCCCGGCCGAGGCGGCGGCGACCGAGGCGCGCGAGGAAGCCGGGCTCATCGGCCTGCCGGAGGATCGCTGCCTCGGCATATGGTCCTATGTGAAGGGCAGCGGCCGCAGCGGGCGGCCGCATTTCGCCATGGTTTTTCCGGTCCGGGTCACCCAAGTGCTCGCGGACTGGCCCGAACGCGGCGAACGACGCCGCAAGTGGTTCACCCGCGAGGCAGCCGCGGCCAAGCTCTCCGCGCCCGAGCTGCGGCAGATGGTGTTCGGCTTCGACCCCGCCCCGCAGCGCCCGCGCATGACGGAGGCGGACCCGCCCCCGGCCTCGTGAAGCGGGGCACTTTGCACCTTTCCGCCTCTGCGCCTATCTGATGGCTATCAGACCAGGATTTCTGCCGATGATCCGTTACGACCTCACCTGCCAGAACGGCCACGCCTTCGATAGCTGGTTCGCCTCCGCGAGCGCCTATGACGCGCTCGAGAAGGCTGGCCAGCTCTCCTGCGCGGTCTGCGGCGATGCGCGGGTGAAGAAGGCGCTGATGGCGCCCTCGGTCAACGAGAATGCCGCCGCGCCGAAGCGGCGGCTGTCGGAACCGGACAACCCGCTCGAAAAGGCGATGGCCGAGCTGCGGCGCAAGCTGGAGGCGAATTCCGACTATGTCGGCGATGCCTTCGTGCGCGAGGTTCGGTCCATGCATGAAGGCAAGACCCCCGAGCGGGCGATCCATGGCGAAGCCCGCCCCGAAGAGGCGCGGCGGTTGATCGAGGACGGGATTCCGGTCGCGCCGCTGCCTTTTGCGCCCAAGCGCCGGACCAACTGATCCTACCTCCATTGCCCTCGCGTCGCCCGGCCGCTATGGAGGCGCCGGAATCTGCGCGGGGAGAGCCATGTCGGTCCTGGTGATGAAATTCGGCGGCACCTCGGTCGCCACGCTCGATCGGATCCACCGTGCCGCGAAACGCGTGGCCGTCGAGGTGGCCAAGGGGCACGAGGTGATCGTGATCGTCTCGGCGATGGCCGGCAAGACCAACGAGCTGGTGGGCTGGGTCAACGAGACCTCCCCGATGTATGACGCGCGCGAATACGACGCCGTCACCTCCTCGGGCGAGAACGTGACCGCGGGCCTGATGGCGCTGCGGCTTCAGGAAATGGATATCCCGGCGCGCAGCTGGCAGGGCTGGCAGGTGCCGGTGCAGACGACGAGCGCCCATGGCGCCGCGCGCATCGAGGACATCCCACCCGAGAACATCCGCGCCAAGTTCGCCGAGGGCATGAAGGTCGCCGTGGTCGCGGGCTTTCAGGGCGTCAGCCCCGAGGGCCGCATCACCACGCTGGGCCGGGGTGGCTCGGACACCACGGCGGTGGCCTTCGCGGCCGCCTTCGACGCGGTGCGCTGCGACATCTACACCGACGTGGACGGGGTCTACACCACCGACCCGCGGATCTGCGAGAAGGCCCGCAAGCTCGATCGCATCGCCTTCGAGGAGATGCTGGAGCTGGCCTCTCTCGGGGCCAAGGTGCTGCAGACCCGCTCGGTCGAGCTGGCGATGCGTTACAAGGTGAAGCTGCGCGTGCTGTCGAGCTTCGAGGAACAGTCCGACGATGCGGGAACGCTCGTCTGCGACGAGGAGGATATCATGGAAAGCAACGTGGTCGCCGGTGTCGCCTATTCCCGCGACGAAGCCAAGATGACACTCATCTCCGTGGCCGACCGGCCCGGCATCGCCTCGGCGATCTTCGGCGCGCTCGCCGATGCGAGCGTGAACGTGGACATGATCGTCCAGAACATTTCGGAAGAGGGTCGCACCGACATGACCTTCTCCTGCCCCAACGACCAGGTGATGCGCGCCGAGAAGGCGGTCGAAGCCGCCCGCGAGCGTGGCGACATCCGCTTCAACGACCTCGTCACCGACACCGGCGTGGCCAAGGTCTCGGTCGTCGGCATCGGCATGCGCAGCCATACCGGCGTCGCCGCAGACATGTTCAAGGCGCTTGCCGCCGAAGGCATCAATATCAAGGTCATCACCACCTCGGAGATCAAGATTTCCGTGCTGATCGACCGGAAATACATGGAACTCGCCGTGCAGGCCCTCCATGATGCCTTCGGGCTGGACAAGGCCGCCTGACCGGGACGACTCCCCCCAGGGTACGGGCGGCGAAGGGGCGGCGATGGTCGATCGACAGGTAGAATCCGAGAGCCGCAAGCTGCTGGGGCGCCTTTCGGCCGTGATGGCCGAGGGCGGCGCGGGCCAAGCGCGGCTCGACCGCATCGTCGGGCTGATCGCCTCCTCGATGAAGACCGAGGTCTGCTCGATCTACCTGTTCCGCGACGCCGAGACCCTCGAGCTCTGCGCCACCGAGGGCCTCAAGGCCGAATCCGTACACCAGACTAGGATGCGGCTCGGAGAGGGCCTGGTGGGTCGCACCGCCCGCACCCGTCAGGTGGTCAACACCGCCGACGCCCCCGCCGAGCCGGGCTTCCGCTACATGCCCGAGACCGGCGAGGAACGGTATTCCAGCTTCTGCGGCGTGCCGATCCAACGCCTGGGCGAGCCTTTGGGCGTGTTGGTGGTGCAGTCCAAGGCGGCGCGCGAATTCACCCCCGACGAGGTCTATGCGCTCGAGGTCGTGGCCATGGTGCTGGCCGAGATGACCGAGCTGGGCGCCTTCATCGATACCGGTGCCGCGCTCTCGGCGCGCCACCAGCAGGCGGTGATGTTCAAGGGCACCTCCGGGCAGGAGGGCGCGGCCGAAGGCCATGTCTGGCTGCACGACCCCCGCGTCGTCGTCACCAACCCGATCGCCGACGACCCGGCGATCGAGCTGGAGCGGCTGCGCCAGGCCGTGGACAAGCTGCGCGTCACCGTCGACGAGATGCTCTCGGGGGCGACGACCGCCAATGCCGACCAGGTGCAGGTGCTCGAGACCTATCGCATGTTCGCCAATTCGCGCAGCTGGATGCGGCGCATGGAGGAGGACATCGAGAGCGGGCTCTCGGCCGAGGCCGCCGTGGAAAAGGAGCAGTCGCTGGCGCGTTCGCGGATGAACCGCTCGGGCGATCACTACATGCGCGAGCGGCTCTCGGATCTCGACGATCTGTCGAACCGGCTGCTGCGCATCCTGACCGGCCAGGGCCGCGACACCGGCGCCGAGATGCCCGACGACCCGGTGCTGGTCGCGCGCAATATCGGCCCCGGCGAGCTTCTCGAATACGGCAAGAAGCTCAGGGGCATCGTGCTCGAAGAGGGCTCGGTCGGCTCCCACGCCGCGATCGTCGCCCGGGCCTGGGCGATTCCGCTGGTGATCCATGCGCGCAACATCACCCAGGAGGCGCTGAACGGTGACGTGATCCTGGTCGACGGCGATCAGGGCGTGGCGCATCTGCGCCCCGAGGAGACGGTGAAGACCGCGTTCCGCGACAAGATCGCGATGCAGGCCCGTGCGCTCGAACGCTATGCCTCGATCCGCGATCTGAAGGCCACCGCGCTGTGCGGCAGCACGATCTCGCTGCACATGAATGCCGGACTGATGGCCGACCTGCCCTCGCTCAAGGGCTCGGGCGCCGAGGGGGTCGGGCTGTTTCGCACCGAGCTGCAGTTCCTGATCCGCAACAAGATGCCCAAGCGCGCCGAGCTCTCGGCGCTCTATGCGCGGGTGATGGACGCGGCGGACGGCAAGCGCGTCGCCTTCCGAACGCTCGACATCGGCTCGGACAAGGTGCTGAGCTACATGAAGCCCAATGACGAGCCGAACCCGGCGATGGGCTGGCGCGCGGTGCGGGTCGGGCTCGACAAGCCCGGCGTGCTCAGGATGCAGCTGCAGGCGCTGATCCGCGCCGCGAATGGCCGCCCGCTATCGGTGATGTTTCCCTTCGTCACCCTGCCGGCCGAGTTCTACGCCGCGCGCGAGGAATTCGAGAAGGCGATGGCGCGCGAGCGCATCCTCGGCCATGCGCTGCCCGAAACCATCGAGGTCGGCGCCATGCTCGAGACGCCGAGCCTCGCCTACGCGCCAGACTGCTTCTACCACGAGGTCGACTTCCTCTCCGTGGGCGGCAACGATCTCAAGCAGTTCTTCTTCGCCGCCGATCGCGAGAACGAGCGGGTCCGCCGCCGCTACGACACGCTCGACGTGAGCTTCCTGAGCTTTCTCGACCACATCCTCTCCCGCGCCAAGGCGGCCGGCACGCCGATCTCCTTCTGCGGTGAGGATGCGGGACGGCCGATGGAGGCACTGTGCCTCGCCGCCCTCGGCTTTCCGATGCTGTCGATGCGCCCGGCCTCGGTCGGACCGGTCAAGCACCTGATCCGGCACTGCAACCTCAAGGCGCTGCGCGGTGTCATCGACGAGGCGCGGGCCGAGGGCACTGCCTCGGTGCGGCCGGCCGTGACCAAATGGCTGACCTCGCAGGGTTGGCTAATGTGACGACTTGAACCGCTCTCTTCACTTCCATATATCGAGAAAAATGGAAATGAGGAGACGGCCATGTCCGACCTGCCCAATCTCGACCGCGAACGGCTGGAGCCGATCGACCCGGCGCTCTACGCCGCCCCCGGCGATCCGGGTCACGCGCCGCGCATCCTGATCCTCTATGGCAGCCTGCGCACCCGCTCCTTCTCGCGCTTCGCCGCCGAGGAGGCCGCGCGGCTGCTCGAACATCTCGGGGCCGAGGTGCGGATCTTCGACCCTACCGGCCTGCCGCTGCCGGATGCCGAACCCGCCGACCACCCCAAGGTCGCCGAGCTGCGCGAACTCGCGGACTGGTCCGAGGGCATGGTCTGGTCCAGCCCCGAGCGGCACGGTGCGATGACCGGCATCCTCAAGGCGCAGATCGACTGGATCCCGCTCTCGCTGGGGAGCGTGCGGCCGACCCAGGGCAAGACCCTCGCCCTGATGCAGGTCTGCGGCGGCTCGCAGAGCTTCAACGCCCTCAACCAGATGCGGGTGCTGGGCCGCTGGATGCGCATGGTGACGATCCCCAACCAGTCCTCGGTCGCCAAGGCGTGGGACGAGTTCGACGAGGCCGGGCGGATGAAGCCGTCGCCCTATTACGCGCGGATCGTCGACGTGATGGAGGAGCTGGTGAAGTTCACCTATATGACCCGCGGCCGTCCCGCCCTCACCGACCGCTACTCCGAGCGGGTGGAAAGCCACGCGGCGCTGTCGAAGCGGGTGAACACCGGCAAGATCTAGCGCCGCGCCGGCATGCGGCGGCGATCGAGCGCCGCGTGGAAGGCCTCGAGCACCGCCGTCTCGCCATGAACGCGCGCCAGCCGCCGCAGCCCGAAATGGACATGCGCGATCTCGACGTAATAATCGATGAAGGCGTAGTTCGTGCCCGCACCGGCCGCCGCGCCAAGGATTGGCACGGCCTGGCCTGCAAGCTTCTGTCCGAGCACGGTGGCAAAGCGCGGCGCCACGCGCGAGATCAACCGGTTCACGGCGACGCCCGACAGGCCGAGCCTCGCTCCGAGAAAGGCGGTGTCGACGCCGTCGTCATCCTCCTCCGTGCCCCCGGCGCCGAACACGCGCAGGCATTCGGCCCGGGTTTCGGCGCTGGCGGGATCCTCGCCATTGGCCTCGGCCACGCGCTGGACGGCGCGAAAGATCATCGTGGTGGCGACTGGCAGTTCGGCCAGCGCCGTGGTCATTCCGCCCAAGCCACCGAGCGCCCCCGACAGCGTGCACATGAACCGCGCCGCCCGGTCCGAGCCGAAGGCCGCCTCGAGCACAGCCGCGCCATTGCCCGGGGCGCGCGTGCGTTCGGCCATGTCGTAGCTGCGTGTCAGCGCGGCCCGTGCCGCCGCCTCGATCCGCGCCCGGGCGGGCTTTGGCAGCATCCGGATGCCGCCTTCGACACGATTGCCGGCCAGATTGATGATCCGCATCAGCCCGCGCCCCGCGCGCGCCTGCCGCTCGGCCAGCGCCGTGATCTCGTCCTTCACCGCCGCATCGAGCGGCGCGGGGGGATGTTCGGGATTGATCTCGCGCATGACGGGGCTCATGCGCCGATATCTGGGATGCCCGGAGAGGTTTTCAATCCACCGCGCGCGTCACTTCGCCCGCGATCCCGGCCCAGCCGCCCTCAACGAGCTCGAGCCCGAGCACGCGTTCGGGGTTGGTCGGCGGCGGCATGACCACGCCTTCTAGCCGCGCGAAGCCGAAGCGGGCGTAATAGGGCGCGTCGCCGACGAGCATCATGCGTGGATGGCCCAGATCACGTGCCCGGGCGACCACCTCGTGGATCAGCAGCGCGCCGAGGCCTTCGCCCTGCCGAGTCGGGTGCACCGCGACCGGCCCTAGAAGCAGCGCGGGCCGCTCGTTCACGCGCACCGGCCAGGTGCGGATCGCACCGGCCACCTCGCCCGCGCGCCCGCGCGCCACGAGGCACAGCGCCGCCTCCGGCGGCACTCCATCACGCAGCCGATACGACGACAACGCCTCGCGTCCCGGCGCGAAGCAAAGGTCGTAGAGAGCTTCGACTTCGTGGAAATCCCCGGGCGCCTCGCGCGCGATCTCGGCCATGCGTCACTCCCGCCCCCGCGGCGAAGCGCGCCGCGCGCCGCGCCCTAGCATGGCGGGGGCGCGGTGCAAACCGCCTCAGGCGGCTGGACCGGCGCGGGCCGCGCCGCTACCTCTCGGTACAACTGAAAAGGAAAGCGCGATGTTCTACCGCCCCGAGGATGGCCACGGCCTGCCGCACAACCCGTTCAACGCCATCGTCACGCCTCGCCCGATCGGCTGGATCTCGACCCGTGGCGCCGATGGATCCGAGAACCTCGCCCCCTACTCCTTCTTCAACGCCGTGGCCTATGTCCCGCCGCAGGTGATGTTCGCTTCGACCTCGGCCAAAGAGGACCGCGACTGGTCCAAGGACAGCATGTCCAACATCCGCGAGACCGGCGTGTTCTGCGTCAACATCGTCGAATACGCGGCGCGCGACGCCATGAACGCGACCTCCGGACCGTGGCCGCGCGGCACCGACGAATTCGAGCATGCCGGCATCGAGCGGGCGGAATGCGAAACCATCCCCTGCTCGCGCGTGGCGTCGGCGCCTGCATCGCTTGAGTGCAAGCTGGTCCGCTTCGTCGAGCTGGAAGGCGAGATGAACGTGATGGCGATCGGCGAAGTGACCGGCGTGCACATGCGCGACGACTGCCTCGTCGATGGCCGTTTCGACGTGACCCGGTTCCAGCCTTTGGCGCGGCTCGGCTATCGCGACTATGCCCGCGTGACCGAGCTGTTCAGCCTCAAGCGGCCCGCCGACTGAACGCAAAAGGCGGCCCGCGGTCGGGCCGCCTCTCGATTTTCGCAAAGGCCGGTGGGCTCAGTGCCCGCCGCCCAGCGCGCCGAGCCGGACGTCGTAATCGACCGCCAGACCGTAATTCGGATCGTCATCGCTCTCGACCACGAGCTGCCCCGCCCGGCGCAGCAGCGCGTGACAGTCGGGCGACAGGTGGCGCAACACCAGCCGCTTGCCGGCATTGGTGTAGCGCTCGGCCATCGTCTCGATCGCCGCCAGCGCCGACTGGTCGGCGACGCGGCTGTGCTCGAAATCGACGATCACGTGGTCAGGGTCGTTTTCGACCTGGAACAGCTCGGAAAAGCCGTCGGCCGAACCGAAGAAGAGCGGGCCCTGGATCTGGTAGACCTTGGCGCCGTCCTCGGTACGGAAGGTGCGCGCGCCGATCCGGGTCGCGTTCTGCCAGGCATAGGCCAGCGCCGAGACGATCACCCCCGCGACCACCGCCGTAGCGAGGTCGGTGAGCACGGTGATGACCGTGACCAGCACGATGACGATGGCATCCACCCGCGGCACCCGGCGCATCACCCGGAAGCTGTTCCAGGCGAAGGTGCCGATGACCACCATGAACATCACGCCCACGAGGGCTGCGAGCGGGATCTGCTCGATCACCGGGGCGGCGAAGAGGATGAAGCACAGTAGGAAGATCGCGGCCGAGGCGGCGGCAAGACGGGTGCGGCCGCCCGAGGAGACGTTGATCATCGACTGGCCGATCATCGCACAGCCGCCCATCCCGCCGAAGAAGCCGGTGACGACGTTGGCGATGCCCTGGGCCACGCATTCCTGGCTGGCGCCGCCGCGCTTGCCCGTGATTTCGCTAACGAGGTTGAGCGTCAGCAGGCTTTCGATCAGGCCGATCGCGGCAAGGATCAGCGCGTAGGGCAGGATGATGCCGAAGGTCTCGAGGTTGAGCGGCACCATCGGGATCGAGAACTCGGGCAGCCCGCCAGAGATCTGCGCGAGGTCGCCGACGCGCGGGACCGGCAGGCCGAAGCCGATCACCAGCGCGGCCACGATGCCGATGGCGGCGAGCGGCGCGGGGATCGCACGGGTCAGGCGCGGCATGATCCAGATGATGAACATCGTGAGCGCCACCAGCGCCAGCATCAACACCAGGCGTCCACCGCTGAGGAAGCCGCCGGTCTGGGGGTCGTGGAACTGCTCAAGCTGCGACAGGCCGATCACGATGGCCAGGCCGTTGACGAAGCCGAGCATCACCGGATGCGGCACCAGCCGCATGAACTTGCCCAGCCGGAAGATGCCGGCGAGCACCTGAAGGATGCCCATCAGCACCACGGTGGCGAAGAGATACTCCACCCCGTGCTCGGCGACGAGGCTGACCATGACCACGGCGAGCGCGCCGGTGGCGCCAGAGATCATGCCAGGCCGGCCGCCGATCAGCGCCGTGATCAGGCCGACCAGGAAGGCCGCATAGAGACCGACGAGCGGGTTGACCCCGGCGACGAAGGCGAAGGCCACTGCCTCGGGCACCAGCGCCAGCGCCACCGTCAGCCCCGACAGGATCTCGGTCTTGTAATCGGCGGCGCTGCCGGGCAGCGCCGGGGCGTTCTCGGAGGAGACGGCATTGGCCAGCACGGCCAGCGGGGATCGGCTCATCGGCTCACTTTCGCGGACAGGTTCGTTCGGGATGCGGTCGCGGCATAGCCCAGCGCGCCCCGCGACGGAACCCGCAAACGCGCCGTTTCCCCGAATCGGGCTTCGCAAGCGGCTCTGCACGCCATATGAACGCGCCGCCCGTCCCTCGGGGACACGTACAGCCGCAATACAAGGAGCCGTCATGGCCCATGTGACCGACTACATCCGCACCATCCCCGACTTCCCGCATGAGGGCATCATGTTCAGGGACGTCACCACGCTCTTCGCCGATCGCGACGGGCTGCGGCTCGCCATCGAGGGGCTGGTCACGGCCTGCGAAGGGCTCGAGATCGACACGGTGGCAGGTCTCGAAGCCCGCGGCTTCATCTTGGGCGGGGCGCTTGCCGATCGGCTCGGCACCGGCTTCGTGCCGATCCGCAAGAAGGGCAAGCTGCCCGGCAAGACCATCGAGCAGGCCTACAGCCTCGAATATGGCGAAGCGGTGGTCGAAATTCATGATGACGCGCTGCATGCCGGCCAGAAGGTGCTCTTGGTCGACGATCTGCTGGCCACCGGCGGCACGGCCGAGGCGGGGATCCGGCTGATCGAGCGGCTGGGCGCCGAGGTCACGGCCTGCGCCTTCGTGATCGATCTCAAGGATCTGGGCGGCCGGAAGCGGCTCGAGGGGCTGGGGCAGCGGGTCGAGGCGCTCTGCGCCTATGAAGGGGCCTGAGCCCATCTCGCAGACGTGAAGCTTGGCGGCACGCCGCGCGCAACTGCGGGGCGGGCTCCAGCGTTTGATGTCCACGAAGCGAGGTGCGGCGATGGTCGCCGCGCCTGCCGCGATTGAGGACGTCCCCAATGGGTGAATTCATCGACAAGACCAAGGCCGCCGCCAACAAGGCCGCCGGCTCCGCCAAGGATGCCATCGGCGAGGCGACGGGCGACGAGCGGCTGCGCTCCGAGGGCAAGGCACAAAAGGCACGCGGCACGGCTCAGAACGTCTCGGGTTCGATCAAGGGGGCGCTGGGCGACGACATCTGATCCCGTCTCCCGAAATCCCGGCTCCGCGTGAGCCCGAATGGCCGCAGCGATGCGGCCATTCGCATGTCGAGGCTCAGCTCCTCAGAACCGCGCCCGGATTGAGGATACCGTTCGGATCGAGCGCCGACTTGATTGCGCGCATCATCGACAGCTTCACCGAATCGCCGTAGCGCTCCAGATCGCCGACCTTGAGCCGACCGATGCCATGCTCGGCGCTCACCGAGCCGCCGAAGCCATGCGCGAGGTCGTGGACGATCTCCTTCACGCGCGGGCGGATATCGTCGAACTCCCGCCGGTCCCGTCCTTTCGGCGGGAAGACGTTGTAATGCAGGTTGCCGTCGCCCAGATGGCCGAAGCAGTTGATCCGCACCTCGCCCACTTCCTGCAGCGCCGAGCCGCCTTGCGCGATGAAGTCCGGCACGGAGGAGAGCGGAACAGAGATGTCGTGCGAAGAGATCGAGCCGATGCGGCGGTTGGCCTCGGGGATCGTCTCCCTCACTGCCCAGAGCGCCTCGGCCTGGGCCTCGGAGGAGGCGATCACCCCATCCTCGGACAGCCCCCTCTCGAGCGCTGCTTCGAAGATCGCGGCGAGGCTGTCCTCGGGACGCAGCCCCTCGGGCAGGCCCAACTCGATCAGCACCATCCATTCCGGCAGCGGATCGAGCGGTACACGCGCGTCGAGACCCGCCTCGATCAGGAACTCGGGTCCCTGTCGGTGCATCAACTCGAACGCGGTGACGTTGTCGCCGACCCGGTCGCGCGCCAACGCCAGCAGATCGAGCGCAGCCCGGGGCGAGGCCACCTGCAGGAGCGCCGTGCCGGAAGCCAATGGCACCGGTGCCAGCTTCAGCGCCGCGGCGGTGATGACGCCCAGCGTGCCCTCAGCGCCGATCATCAGATCGCGCAGGGCGTAGCCGGTGTTGTCCTTGTAGAGCCGCGTCAGCCCGTGCCAGATCTCGCCCTGTGCCGTGACCACCTCGAGCCCGAGGCATTGCGCCCGCGCGTTACCGTAGCGCAGCACGTTGAGCCCGCCCGCATTTGTCGACAGGAGCCCGCCGATCCGGGCCGAGCCTTCCGAGGCAAGCGAGAGCGGGAACATTCGCCCGGCGTCGCGCGCGGCCGCCTGCACCTCGGCTAGGATTGCTCCTGCCTCGGCGACGATGACGTTCTCGGAGGGATGGACGGCGCGGATCGCGTCCATCCGGGCCAGCGACAGGATCACCGGCGCCGCGCCCTCCTGCATTACCTGCCCGCCCACGAGGCCGGTGCCGCCGCCATGTGGCACCACGCCGATGCGCGCCGCATGGCAGGCCTGCAGGATCGTGGCCACCTCCTCGGTCGAGCTTGGTGCCAGAAGCAGCCCCTGCCCCGTGTAGCGGCCCCTCGGCTCCTGCAGATGCTCCGGCCCCGCCTCGCGGAACGTGGCCGCGGGCAGGCGCGCGCGGAGCGTGTCGAGGAAAGCAGGCGTGGCGGGGTTCAGCATGGCAGGTCTCCTCCCTAGCCAGTCTCGGCGCGACCGCGCCGGTCGGCCCGCAGGTTGGCGTAGAGCACATGGTTGCGCCAGCGGCCGTCGATCTGCAGGTAACTCTGCGCCACGCCCTCATACTTGTACCCGCAGCTTTCGAGCAGGCGGCGCGAGGGGGTGTTTTCGGGCAGGCATCCCGCCTCGATGCGGCTGAGATCCATGACGTTGAAGGCGTGGTGCACCACCGCCAGCACCGCTTCGCGCATGTAGCCCGCACGGGCGAAGGGCTTGCCGATCCAGTAGCCGGTCGTGCCCGCCTGTGCCGGCCCGCGGCGGATGTTGTCGAGGGTGATCGCCCCCAGCAGCATCTGGTCGGCACGGCGGATCAGGAACAGCGGCAGCGCGGTGTTCTGGGCGATCGAGCGCTGCGCCCAGTAGACGCGGTTGGTGAAGGCGCGGCGGGTCAGGTGGTCGGCCGCCCAGGTCGGCTCCCAGCGGGTCAGGAAATCCGCCGAGTCCTCGCGCAGCGCCGCCCAGGCCCGGTAATCGCCATGCACGGGCGGGCGCAGGGTCAGCCGCTCGGTCTCGATCTGGACCCGCCGCCGCTGGCCGAGCATCAGGCGGCGAGCCTTTCCTTCAGCTCGTCGAGATGCGGCGCCTTTTCCGCCGGGCCATAAAGTGCCAGCGCACTGCCGGCGCCGCCAGCCGCATGGGCGGCGAAGGCGCGGACATCCTCGACGGTGACGGCGTCGATCTTCTCGACCGCCTCCTCGATGCCCGGCACCCGGCCCCAGATCGCCAGCATTCGCGCCAGACGCTCCGCCCGGTTCGACGGGCTTTCCAGCCCCATCAGCATCCCGGCCTTCATCTGTGCGCGGGCCCGGGCAACCTCGGCCTCGCTCATGTCGTCGGCCGCACGCTTCATCTCGTCGATGGTGAGCCGCGCCAGATCGCCGATCTCCTCGGCCGAGGTCCCGGCATAGATCGTGGTCATGCCGGTGTCCTCATAGGCCCCGGCCTGCGCGAAGATGGTGTAGCACAGACCCCGATCCTCGCGGATCTTCTGGAACAGGCGGGACGACATGCCGCCGCCCAAAGCGGTGGCGTAGATCTGCGCCGTGTAGATCGCCGGATCGCGGTAATGCGGGCCTTCGAGCGCCATCGCGAAATGCACCTGCTCGAGCGGCTTGATCACCCGCCTCTCGCCGCCGAGGAAACGCGCAGGCGGCTGGATCGGTGCGGTGACGCGCGGCGCCAGCCCGCCGAACAGCCGTTCGGCCGCGGCCACGATGGCCTCGTGATCGACATCGCCCGCCGCCGACAGGATCAGCTGGCCCGGACCGTAATGGGCCTGGGTGAACGCCTCGAGATCGGCGCGGCTGAAGCGCGCCACCCGCTCGGCGGGGCCGAGGATGGTGCGGCCCAGCGACTGGCCCGGATAGGCCTCTTCCTGAAGCCAGTCGAAGATGATGTCGTCGGGCGTGTCCAGCGCCTGGCCAATCTCCTGCAGGATCACGCCGCGCTCGACCTCGATTTCCTCGGGCGAGAAGACCGGATTCAGCAGGATGTCGGAGATCACGTCGAGCGCGAGGTCCACGTCCTGCCCCAGCACCCGGGCGTAATAGGCGGTCATCTCGCGCGAGGTATAGGCGTTGATGTAGCCGCCCACGTCCTCGATCGCCTCGGCGATGGCCAGCGCCGAGCGCTTCGCCGTGCCCTTGAACGCCATGTGCTCGAGGAAATGCGCGATGCCGTTCTGGTCCTCGGTCTCGTGTCGGCCGCCGGCCAGCACCCAGATGCCGATCGAGGCCGATTGCAGCCCCGGCATCCGCTCGGTGGCGATGCGGAAGCCGTTGGACAGGGTATGCAGCTGGACACTCACCGTGCGATCTTCTCCCGGATGACGGATTGCAGGGCGGCGAGGTCGTTCTCGACCCGCGTCACCCGCTCGGGGCGGTCATACAGCCCTGCCATCCGGGTGGGAAGGGGCGGCCGGACCGTGGTGGCGGCCTCGACCGCGTCGGGGAACTTCGCGGGATGCGCGGTGGCGAGCGTCACCATCGGGTTTTCGCCGAGATGCGCCTCGGCCACGTGCACGCCGACGGCGGAATGCGGGCACAGAAGCTCGCCGGTCTCGGCGTGGAGGCGACGGATGGTGTCCCGCGTATCCTCCTCGGAGGCCCGGCCCGAGGCGAAGCTGTCACGCAGCCGGCCGATCGCGCCCTGGCTCACCGCGAAGCCGCCTTCGCGCTTGAGCTCGTTCATCAGCTGGGTCACCGCCGCGCCGTCGCGCCCATAGGCATCCCAGAGCGCCCGCTCGAAGTTCGACGACACCTGGATGTCCATCGACGGGCTGATGGTCGGCGTGACGCCCGCCTTGCGGTGCTCGCCGCTCTCGATGGTGCGGTGCAGGATGTCATTGCGGTTGGTAGCGATCACCAGCCGCCCGATGCTGAGCCCCATGCGCCGCGCGATGTCACCGGCGTAGATGTCGCCGAAATTTCCTGTCGGCACGGTGAAGTCGATGTCGCGATGCGGCGCGCCGAGCGTGGTGGCGGCGGTGAAGTAGTACACCACCTGCGCCAGCACCCGGCCCCAGTTGATCGAGTTCACCCCCGCCAGCCCGACCTCGTCGCGGAAGTCGAAATCGTTGAACATGTCCTTGAGCGCGGCCTGGCAATCGTCGAAATCGCCGCTCACCGCGAGGGTGTGGACGTTTTCTTCCGACGGCGTGGTCATCTGCCGGCGCTGCACCTCGGAGATCCGCTCATGCGGGTAGAGGATCACCACGTCGACATTGGCGAGCCCGCGGAAAGCCTCGATCGCCGCCGAGCCGGTATCGCCGGAGGTCGCGCCGACGATGGTAATGCGCCGCCCCGACCGCTCCAGCGAGGCCTGGAACAGCTGACCGATCAGCTGCATGGCGAAGTCCTTGAAGGCGAGCGTCGGGCCGTGGAACAGCTCCAGAAGGTGATGGTTCGGACCAAGCTGCTTGAGCGGCGCGCGGGCAGGATGGGCGAAGCCCGCATAGGCCCGCGCGATCAGCTCGCGGAATTCGTCATCGGTGAAGGCGTCGCCGATGAAGGGGCGCATCACCCGGAAGGCCACCTCCTCGTAGGGCTGGCCCGCCATCGCCGCGATCTGGGCGCGGTCGAACATCGGCACCGTCTCGGGGACGTAGAGGCCGCCGTCGCGGGCCAGACCGGTGAGCATCGCCTCTTCGAAGGAGAGGCTCGGGGCCTGGCCCCGGGTCGAGACGTAGCGCATGGATCGGTCCTTCGTGGTCAGGACGCGGCGCGGCGGCCGCGCCACAGGAAAAGTCCGGTCATCACGGCCCAGACGGCGGCCAGCGAGAACCAGGTGATCGCGTAGCCGAGGTGGTCGTTCGGCACGGCGCCGCTGTCAAGCGGCATGGGGATGGTGCCAACCGACGGGCTGATCCGTCGTGCCACCACCAGAAGCGGTCGGGTCCCGAGCGCGGCGGCCATCGGCCCGACGTCGCGCGCGTACCAGATGTTGGCGGCGGTGTCGGCGGGCGGGGTCCATTCATCGGCTTCCTGCGGCCAGTGCAGGTTGCCGGTGACCATCACATCGAGCGCGGCGCGGCCGCGCTCCTTGGCCTCCAGCGGCACGAAGCCGAGATCGACCATCACCCGGCGACCCCCGGTGTCGAGCACGCCGATCACCCGGAAGCCGGGGCCATCCGCCGCGCTCAGCACGTGAATCTCTTCGCCGGTCAGCCGGCCCTGGGCCACCACCGGCAGGTAGCGCTGGGCCTGCGGGTCGGCGCTCGACACGCCCGATAGCGGCACCGGAGCCGCGAGGATACGCGAGTCGAGATCGGCAAGGATCGCGGTCTTCCACGACAGGCGCTGCACCTGCCAGACACCGAGGCCGAGCAGGATGGCGCAGCCCATGAGACCCATGAGCAGGGGAAGGATCGTTCGGCGCATCTCGTCTCCGGAAACGAAAGGACGCGCGAGGAGGCCCCGCGCGTCCGTGAATCGGTGGGCCATGTGGCGGGCGGTCTCGCCCCGACCGCTCAGCTGCCCCAGACGTAGATCGCGAAGAACAGGAAGAGCCAGACCACGTCGACGAAGTGCCAGTACCAGGCCGCCGCCTCGAAGCCGACATGCTTCTCGGGGGTGAAATGGCCGCGCTCGAGGCGGATCAGGCAGACCAGCAGGAAGATCGTGCCGATGATCACATGCGCGCCGTGGAAGCCGGTCGCCATGAAGAACACGCCGCCATAGACGTTGCCGCCGAAGCTGAAGGGCGCTTCCCAGTATTCCAGTGCCTGGAAGCCGGTGAAGATCAGGCCGAGCACGACGGCAATGATCAGGCCGTTGCGCATGTCCTTGCGGTTGTTCTCATGCACCAGCGCATGGTGCGCCCAGGTGGCCGCCGCGCCCGAGCACAGCAGGATCAGCGTGTTGATCAGCGGCAGGTGCCACGGGTCGAAAGTGGTGATGCCCTCGGGCGGCCAGACGCCGTCGACCATCGGACTTTCGGGGCCCATCGGGTAGAGCGCGTTCTTGAAGAAGGCCCAGAACCAGGCCGCGAAGAACATCACCTCGGACATGATGAACATGATGACGCCGTAGCGCAGGCCGATCTGCACCACCGGGGTGTGATCGCCGACCCGGCTTTCGCCGACCACGTCGGCCCACCAGCCATACATGCTGTAGAGCACGGCGGCGAGGCCGATCAGGAACAGCCAGGGGCCCGAGCCATGCATCCAGACGACAGCGCCGAACAGCATCGCGAAGGCGCCACCGGCGGAGATGAGCGGCCAGATGGACGGGGCCAGGATGTGGTAGTCGTGGTTCTTCTCATGCGCCATTGCGTCGGTCCCTCGGGCCTTTCGTTCAGTTCGTGTCTATCGCCTGCACGGCGGTTCGTGTCAAAGACTCGTTGCCCGGCGCCAGCGCCGCCGTCTCCGTGTCCTCGGGCAGGTCGATCTCGTAGAAAGTGTAGCTCAGCGTGATCTCGTGGACATACTTCGCCTCACGATGCTCCACGATCTCAGGATCGACGTAGAAGCTCACCGGCATCAGCACCGTCTCGCCGGGCTGCAGCACCTGCTCGGTGAAGCAGAAGCAGTCGATCTTCTCGAAGAAGCCACCGGCCGCATAGGGCGCGACGTTGTAGGCCGCCTGCCCCGCCACCGGCCGATCGGTCGGGTTGTGGGCCTCGTAGAAGGCCAGCCCGGTTTCGCCGATCTTGAGCGTCATCTGCCGCTCGACCGGCTTGAAGGTCCAGGGCATGCCGCGATCGAGCGAGGCGTCGAAGCGCACGGTGATGGTCTCGTCGAGCACGGTGTCCGAGGCCGCCTCGGCCACCGAGGTGGCACCGCCGAAGCCGGTCACGCGGCAGAACCAGGAATAGAACGGCACGGCGGCCCAGGCGAGCGCGCCCATCACCACGACCACGCCGACCATCTGCAGCGCCGTGCGGCGCAGTCTGCGATCCCGATCGGTCATTGCGCCGGCGCCTCCTCCTGCGGAACGAGCTGCGGCCGGGCGACATGGTCGAAACGCTCGAGCTCGACGATGTTGCCCAGGCTCAGCGTCTTGACCACGGTCAGGCCGAACATCAGGGCGACGAAGCCGACAAGCAGCAGCCCGACGCCCAAGTTGCGGCCCCGCCGGCGGTGATGCAGTTCATGTTCGACACGCATGGAAATGTCTCCTTATGCCCCGACCAGCCCCGACAGGATCTGCCAGGAACCGCCCCAGGGACGCAGCGCCGCCTCGATCAGAAGCGCGCCGAAATGCAGGAAAAGATAGCCGAGCGAGATCTTGAAGACCTTCTTCTCGGCGGCGTAGCCATCGGCCTCCGCCTGCGCCTCGTCGCGGCGCAGCAGCTTCCAGGCGCCGCCCAGGAACTGCAGGTTCAGCACGACCGCGATGGCGAGGTAGATCGGCCCGCCGATCGAGGTGAAGCCAAGGCCCAGCGCCACCGGCAGCAGCAGCAGCGTATAGGCGAGGATGTGGCGGCGGGTGGAGCGGCGGCCATGCGTCTCGGTCAGCATCGGCACGCCCGCGTCGCCGTAATCCGATTTCACGAACAGCGCCAGCGCCCAGAAATGCGGCGGCGTCCACATGAAGGTCAGCGCGAACATCAGCACGCTCTCGAGGGCGATGTCGCCGGTCGCGGCGGCCCAGCCGATCATCGGGGGGAAGGCGCCTGCGGCGCCGCCGATGACGATGTTCTGCGGCGTCGAGCGCTTGAGCCACATCGTGTAGATCACGGCGTAGAAGAAGATAGTGAAGGCCAGCAGGCCAGCGGCCAGCGGCCCGGCGGCGAGGAACAGCACCACCACCGAGAAGCCCGACAGCGCCAGCCCCAGCGCCAGCGCGTCGCCCGGCGTCGTCTTGCCCGACGGGATCGGGCGCGACTTGGTGCGGCGCATGATCGCGTCGATGTCGGCGTCCCACCACATGTTGAGCGCGCCGGAGGCACCGCCGCCGACAGCGATGCACAGGATCGCCACGAAACCGATGAAGGGATTGACCGGTACCGGCGCGACCACGAGGCCGACCAGCGCGGTGAAGACCACAAGCGACATCACCCGCGGCTTGAGCAGCGCGAAGTAGTCCTTGAGCCCCGCTTCGGGGGCCCCGGGATAGCTCAGGTCGGTCATGCTGGCATCGGTCATGCGGGCTCCCGTCCGGCGGTCATCATCCGCCGTCGCTGCTGGCGCGGTTGCGGGGCGCGTCGACCCCGCCGTCGCGGCCGGGCGGTCCCGGCCGGTCGTCATGTCGAATGGCGGCGATGCCGCCTAGTCGGGCGGGCGCCTGCGCGCCCTGCCCCGTCAGCCACGTCCCGGGTCAGGCCGGGAACTCTTCCTTGGCGCCGGCGAGCCACTGCTCGTAGGCCTCGGGGCTCACCACCTTGACGGTGATCGGCATGTAGGCGTGGTCCTTGCCGCACAGCTCCGAGCACTGGCCGAAATAGACGCCCTCCTGCTCGGCCTCGAACCACAGCTGGGCGATCCGGCCCGGCACCGCGTCCTGCTTCACGCCGAAGGCGGGGATGGTCCAGGAATGGATCACATCGGCACCGGTGACGTCCATCACCACGGTCGCGCCCACCGGCACCACCACGGCGGTGTCAGTCGCCAGCTTGAACTCGTCGGCGCCGTAGCCGGCCTCGTTCAGCTCGGCCAAGATCTCCTCGTTGAGGTTGCCCATGCCGGCACCGATCATGAAGCTCTCGAAGGCGACCTCCTCGTCGACATACTCGTAGCCCCAGTACCACTGGAAGCCGGTCACCTTGATCCGGACATCTCCCTCGGGGATCTCCTGCTGGTCGAACAGCACCGGCAGGGAGAAGGCGCCGATGAAGATCAGGATCACGATCGGCACCACGGTCCAGGCGATCTCGAGCGGCGAGTTGTGGGTGAAGGTCGCGGGCTTCGGGTTGGATTTGCGGTTGTAGCGCAGGATCACGAAGGCCAGCAGGCCGGTGACGAAGAGCGTGATCGCGGTGATGATCACCAGCAGCATGCCGTCGAGCCAGTGGATGTCGCGCGCCAGCTTGGTCGCGGCGGGCTGCCAGCCCACGGCCCCGTCAACCGGACGGCCGATGATCGGCAGCTCGGCGATCGTCTCCTGTGCCGAAACCGCGCCCGCCGTCAGGCTGGCGGCGATGGTCCCGAGCATGGCGAGGGGCTTTGTGAGGTGCATGTCTCTACCTTGCATGTGTGGCGTAATCCGGCGCCCCGAGGCCCCCGCGCGGGCGGAATCCCCTGTCGTCCGCGGGTCTATTCCCATAAACTGTCGCGCAGAACAAGCTGTCGGGTTGCGGCAAAGGGACGCTCGCCCTACCTGCCCCGGCGCCCCTTTCCCACCCGCCGAGGACGCCAGATGACCGCACGCCAGGCCGAACCCGCCTTCGACCCCTTTGCCACACATCTCGACCGCGCCGCGGCGTTGCGGCTCCTGCGCGAGGCGGTGGCGGGCGCCGATGATGGCGAGCTGTTTCTCGAGCGTCGCCGTTCCGAGGTGCTGGGCTTCGATGACGGGCGGCTCAAGCACGCCAATTTCGACGCGGCCGAGGGCTTCGGGCTGCGCGCGGTGCGTGGCGAGACCGCCGGCTACGCCCACTCGACCACGATCGACGAAGCAGCGGTGGCCCGCGCGGTGGCCACGGCCCGGCTGGCCGTGGGCGATGGCGGCGGCACGCTGGCCGAGGCGCCGGCGCGCACCAACCGCCATCTTTATACGGATGCCGACCCGATCATGGGCGCGAGCTTCGGCGCCAAGGTCGACATCCTGCGCGAGATCGACGCGGTGGCGCGCGCGCTCGACCCACGGGTGGTGCAGGTGACCGCCAGCCTCGCCGCCTCGCATCAGGAGGTGGCGATCCTGAGGCCCGAGGACGCGCTCTATACCGACATCCGCCCGATGGCCCGGATCTCGATCGGCGTGATCGTCGAGAAGGACGGGCGCCGCGAGAGCGGGCACATGGGCGGCGGCGGGCGCTTCGGCCTCGACGGGCTGATGGCGCGCGACCACTGGGAGCCGGTGCTGCGCGAGGCGCTGAGGATCGCGCTGGTCAATCTCGACGCCGAAGCGGCGCCCGCCGGGGTCATGGACGTGGTGCTCGGGCCGGGTTGGCCCGGCATCCTGCTGCACGAGGCGGTGGGCCACGGGCTCGAGGGCGATTTCAACCGCAAGGGATCCTCGGCCTTTTCGGGGCTGATGGGGAGCGAGGTCGCCGCCCGCGGCGTCACAGTGCTCGATGACGGTACCATCCCGGATCGCCGGGGCTCGATCACTTTCGACGATGAGGGCACGCCCTCGAACCGCACCACGCTGATCGAGGACGGCAAGCTGGTGGGCTACATGCAGGACCGGCAGAACGCGCGGCTGATGGGCGTCGCGCCGACCGGTAATGGCCGACGCGAGAGCTTTGCCCACACGCCGATGCCGCGCATGACCAACACCTACATGCTGGCGGGCAATGACGATCCCGAAGCCATGGTCGCCGATCTCAAGGACGGGATCTGGGCGGTGGGCTTTGGCGGCGGGCAGGTCGACATCACCTCCGGCAAGTTCGTCTTCTCCTGCACCGAGGCCTACCGGGTGAAGAACGGCAAGGTCGGCGCGCCGGTCAAGGGCGCGACGCTGATCGGCGACGGCGCCACGGCACTCAAGAAGATCCGCGCCATCGGCAATGATCTCGCGCTCGACCCCGGCATCGGCAATTGCGGCAAGGCGGGCCAGTGGGTGCCGGTCGGCGTGGGCCAGCCCTCCCTGATGATCGGTGGCCTGACGGTGGGCGGATCGGGCAGCTGATACGCCTTTCGATTTACGCGCTGTTAACCGAGTCGCCCTAGTTCTGGTCGGGCAACAGGCGAGGCGCGGATGGCCCAGAACCCGACTTCTTCCGCTCACCCCCCACTCCCACCCACCTCGGAAGAAGACACGCTGTCCCGCCTGCGCCTGTTGCGCTCCCGCCGCGTGGGGATCGTCACCTACTGGCGACTGATGGCCGAGCATCGCTGCGCGCGCGGCGCCCTCGCGGCGCTGCCCGACATCGCCCGCGCCGCCGGGATCGAGAATTACGTCCCCTGCCCACCCGAGACCGCGCGCGCCGAGATGGCGGCCGCCGCGCGGCTCGGGGCGCGGTTGCTGGCGCATGGCGACCCCCTCTACCCCTCTGACCTTGCCGCCCTGCCCGACGCGCCCCCGCTGCTGTGGATGCGCGGTCGCGCGGCCCTGCTGCGCCGTCCGCTGCTGGCCGTGGTCGGCGCGCGCAACGCCTCGTCTCTCGGGTTGCGCATGGCTCGGCGCATGGCGGCGGACCTATCGGAGGCGGGCTGGGTCGTGGTATCGGGGCTGGCGCGCGGCATCGACGCCCAGGCGCATGAGGCCGCGCTCGGCGGCGGCACGATCGCGGTGACCGCCGGTGGCGTCGACGTGACCTACCCGCCCGAAAACGCGAAGCTGTCCGACCGCATCGCCCATGACGGGCTGATCCTGTCGGAGCAACCCATGGGCCTCGCGCCTCAGGGGCGGCACTTCCCGGCCCGCAACCGCATCGTCGCCGGGCTCGCACGTGCCACCATCGTGGTCGAGGCCGCGCCCCGCTCCGGCAGCCTGATCACCGCCCGCGCAGCACTCGAGGCGGGGCGCGAGGTGATGGCCGTCCCCGGACACCCCTTCGACGCCCGCGCCGGCGGCTGCAACGCGCTGATCCGCGACGGCGCGACGCTGCTGCGCGGTGCGCGTGACGTGCTGGACATCCTCGGAACGCCCACTGCGCCTGCGCCGACCATCGTCGAGCGTCCGACGCCCCGGCCGCCGGATGCTCCGGTCGAGGGACTGGAGGGGCGCATCCTCTCGGCCCTTTCGGCCGCGCCGCTGGCCGAGGACCAGCTGCTGCGCGATCTCGGCCTCCCGGCGGCGCAGGTGGCCCCGGCGCTGGTCGACCTCGAACTCTCGGGCCGGGTCGCGCGGCAGCCCGGGGGGCTGCTGGTGCGCCGGGACCTCGCCCGGACTGGCTGAGACAGGGCGACAGAGGGCGGATTGACATTGCGGCGGCGGCCGCCACATGTTGCGCGCCCAAAGCGCCCCTCCCCTGTCCCGAGGATTCCCCATGCCCGTCGTCGTCGTCGAATCTCCGGCCAAGGCCAAGACGATCAACACTTATCTCGGGTCGGACTACACCGTCCTCGCCTCCTACGGGCATGTGCGCGACCTGCCGCCCAAGGACGGCTCGGTCGACACCGAGAACGATTTCGACATGCGTTGGGAGGTCGGAGCCGACAGCCGCAAGCACGTGAAGGCGATCGCCGACGCGCTCAAGAACGACCCGAACCTGATCCTCGCCACCGACCCCGATCGCGAAGGCGAGGCGATCTCCTGGCACCTTCAGGAGGCGCTGACCGCGCGCAAGGTGCTCAAGAAGGACACGCCGGTGTCGCGGGTCGTGTTCAACGCGATCACCAAGGCCGCCGTCACCGAGGCGATGAAGAACCCGCGCGAGGTCGACGCGCCCTTGGTGCACGCCTATCTGGCGCGTCGCGCGCTCGACTACCTCGTGGGTTTCAACCTGTCGCCCGTGCTGTGGCGCAAGCTGCCCGGCGCGAAATCCGCCGGCCGGGTGCAGTCGGTCTGCCTGCGGCTCATCGTCGAGCGCGAGATGGAGATCGAGGCGTTCAAGCCCCGCGAATACTGGAGCGTGAAGGCGCAGCTGGTCACGCCGCGTGGCCAGGAATACGAAGCGCGCCTCACCGTTCTGGCCGGCAAGAAGCTCGACCGCTTCGACCTCGCCGACCGGACCCAGGCCGAGATGGCCGTGCAGGCCGTGGCCTCGCGCGATCTCACGGTGTCTTCGGTCGAGGCGAAGCCGGCGTCGCGCAACCCCTCCGCGCCCTTCATGACCTCGACGCTGCAGCAGGAAGCCAGCCGCAAGTTCGGCATGGGGGCGCGCGCCACGATGTCGGCAGCCCAGCGGCTCTACGAGGCCGGCTACATCACTTACATGCGGACCGACGGCATCGACATGGCGCCCGAGGCGGTGATGGCTGCCCGCGACGAGATCAAGTCGCGCTACGGCGAGGCCTACGTGCCCAAGAGCCCGCGCATGTACAAGAACAAGGCCAAGAACGCGCAGGAGGCCCACGAGTGCATCCGGCCCACCGACATGTCGCGCGACGCGTCGAAACTGGCGCGGCTGGAGGCGGACCAGCGCAAGCTCTACGACCTGATCTGGAAGCGGACGCTGGCCTGCCAGATGGAAGCCGCGCGGATGGAGCGCACCACCGTCGACATCGCCAGCCGTGACGAGCAGGTCGTGCTGCGTGCCACCGGCCAGGTCGTGCTCTTCGACGGCTTCCTCAAGGTCTATGAAGAGGGCCGCGACGACGTCGAGAGCGATGACGACCGCCGCCTGCCGCAGATCCATCAGGGCGAGGCCGCCAAGTTCGCCTCCGGCACGCTCAAAGGTGCCTTCGCCAAGGCGACCGAGGAGAACAAGGACGCGGCCGTTCTCGGCGGCCCCGATGCCGTGCTGGCGCTGCAGCACCACACCCAGCCGCCGCCGCGCTACACCGAGGCGACACTGGTCAAGCGCATGGAAGAGCTCGGCATCGGCCGTCCCTCGACCTATGCCAGCGTCATCGGCACGATTCAGGACCGCGAATACGTCACCAAGGACAAGAACCGGCTGATCCCCCAGGACAAGGGCCGGATCGTCACGATCTTCCTGCTCAACTTCTTCAAGCGCTACGTGGAGTACGACTTCACCGCCGAGCTCGAGGAGCAACTCGACGACGTCTCGGCCGGCAAGGCGGATTACAAGGAGCTGCTGGCCCAGTTCTGGCGCGATTTCTCGGCCGCCATCGCCGAAACCTCGGAGCTGCGCATCACCGAGGTGCTCGACGTGCTCGACGAGGCGTTGGCGCCGCAGCTCTACCCGCCGCGCGAGGATGGCTCCGATCCGCGCATCTGCCCGCAATGCGGCACCGGCAAGCTGCACCTGAAGACCTCGCGCACCGGCGGCTTCGTCGGCTGCGGCAACTATCCCGAATGCCGCTACACCCGCCCGATCGGCGGTGACGGCGCCGACACCGGCGCCGACCGGGTGCTGGGCGAGGATGGCGGCGACGAGATCTGGCTCAAGACCGGGCGCTTTGGCCCCTATGTCCAGCGTGGCGAGCCGACCGAGGACCAGCCCAAGCCGCCGCGTGCCTCGCTGCCGAAGGGGTGGCAGGCCGATGCGATGGATCTCGACAAGGCGCTGACGCTCCTGTCGCTGCCGCGCCTCGTTGGTCACCACCCCGAGGATGGCGAGCCGGTCGAGGCCGGGCTCGGCCGCTTCGGCCCCTTCGTCAAGCACGGCAAGCTCTATGCCAACCTCAAGGAGGTCGACGAGGTCTTCGAGATCGGCATGAACCGCGCGGTCGAGGTACTGGCCCAGAAAGCCGCCGGGCGCGGTGGCCGCGGCGCGGCCGCCAAGGCGCTCAAGGAGCTGGGCGAGCACCCCTCTGGCGGCGCGATCTCGGTGATGCCGGGACGTTACGGGCCCTATGTGAAATGGGAAAAGGTCAACGCCACCCTGCCCAAGGACGTGGAGCCCGAGGCGGTGACGCTGGAGCAGGCGATCGCTCTGGTCGACGAAAAGGCGGCCAAGGGTGGCAAGAAGGCTCCGGCCAAGAAGGCGGCGGCGAAGAAGCCCGCCGCCAAGAAGACCACGGCCAAGGCCAAGGCCAAGACCGCGACCAAGAAGGCCCCCGCCAAGAAAACCACGAAAAAGGCTGCCGACGCGGCCGAATGAGGCTGGAAGCCGCGCCGCCCGCTGCGGCGCGGCATTTCCATTGACTTCGCGCCCGCTCGGCGCAAGGCTCCCCCCGTGACAACAGGGGGAGAGCGATGAAAAAGACCTATCCGGACGCGGCTGCCGCGCTCGACGGGCTTCTGTCCGACGGGATGCTGATCGCCGCCGGAGGCTTCGGCCTGTGCGGCATTCCCGAGCTGCTGATCGCCGCCATTCGCGATGCAGGCGTCAAGGATCTCACCTTCGCCTCGAACAACGCCGGCGTCGACGATTTCGGCCTCGGGCTGCTGCTGCAGACCCGGCAGGTGAAGAAGATGATCTCGTCCTATGTGGGCGAGAACGCCGAGTTCATGCGCCAGTATCTGAGCGGCGAGCTCGAGCTGGAATTCACGCCGCAGGGCACGCTCGCGGAGCGCATGCGCGCCGGCGGCTCGGGCATCCCGGGCTTCTACACCAAGACCGGCGTCGGCACCAAGGTGGCCGAGGGCAAGGAGGAGAAGGTCTTCGACGGCGAGACCTACATCCTCGAGCGAGGCATCGTCGCCGACCTGTCGATCGTCAAGGCCTGGAAGGCCGACGAGACCGGCAACCTCGTGTTCCGCAAGACGGCGCGCAACTTCAACCCACCGGCGGCGATGTGCGGCCGGATCTGCGTGGCCGAAGTCGAGGAGATCGTTCCTGCCGGCAGCCTCGATCCCGACCATATCCACCTGCCCGGCATCTACGTGCACCGGCTGATACAGGGCGAGCACGAGAAGCGCATCGAGCAACGCACCGTGAGGGAGGGCTGAACATGGGCTGGGACCGCAAGCAGATGGCGGCACGCGCGGCGCGCGAGCTCGAGGACGGCACCTATGTCAATCTGGGGATCGGCATTCCGACCCTGGTGCCGAACTACATCCCGGAAGGCGTTCATGTGACGCTCCAGTCCGAGAACGGGATGCTGGGCATGGGCCCCTTCCCGACCGAGGACGAGATTGACCCCGACCTCATCAACGCGGGCAAGCAGACCATCACGGAGCTGCCGCATACCGCCTATTTCGACAGCGCCACCAGCTTCGGGATGATCCGTGGCGGCAAGATTGCAATGGCGATCCTCGGCGCGATGGAAGTGGCCGAGAACGGCGACCTCGCGAACTGGATGATTCCGGGCAAACTGGTCAAGGGCATGGGTGGCGCCATGGACCTCGTCGCGGGCGTCGGCCGCGTCGTCGTGGTCATGGACCACACCTCCAAGCATGGCGAGAGCAAGCTTCTGAAGGAATGCACCCTGCCGCTTACCGGCAAGGGCGTGGTCGACCGGGTGATCACCAATCTCGGCGTTCTCGACGTGGTCGAGGGCGGACTCAGGATCGTCGAATGCGCCCCGGGCGTGACCGAGCAGGAAATCCGCGACGCGACCGAGGCGACCATTGTCTGATCGCGAGATCCGCCGCGAGGGCGGCCCCGATAGGGGCCGCTACGCGCTCGATCTCGGCGGTGGGGCGGAGGCGGAGCTCACTTGGGTAGTGCGGGGCGACACCCGCATCGCCACCCATACCGGCGTGCCACGCGCATTCGAGGGACGCGGTCACGCCGCGGCCCTCGTCGCGGCTATGGTCGAGGATGCGAAATCCGAAGGGTTTCGCATCGTTCCCGCCTGCTCCTACGTCGCGCTTTGGGCGCGCCGGCACCCTGAGGCGGCGGCGCATTTCGTCTAGAGATTGTTGACGCCGAAGACGCAGCCGTCGCTCATCAACACGGGCGGCGTGATACACAGCCCCCGCGCTACGCCCCAAGCCGCGAGCACCTTGGGCACGTAGGCGCGGGTTTCCGCATAGGGCGGCACCCCGCCATTGTCGCGCACCGCCCCTTCGCCCGCGTTGTAGCCTGCGAGCGCCAGTATGGGGTCGCGGTCGAAATGTCCCATCAACCAGTCGAGATAGGCGATGCCGCCGCGGATGTTGTCGGGGGCTACGGCCCGGTCGCGCACGCCGAAACGTGCGGCGGTGGCGGGCATGAGCTGCATCAACCCCTGCGCCCCCGCTGAGCTCACCGCATCGGCGCGCCCCGCGCTTTCGACCGAGATCACCGCGAGCGCCAGTGCCGGCGAGACGCGGGTGCCGATGGTGGCGCGCATGATGTCGGGGCCGTGGATGCGGGCGATCTCCTGCAGCTGCTGCAACCGCGGCGCAACGGCCGCCCCCGGCGGTGCCGCACGCAGCGCGGCCAGCGCCGGTTCGAGCCGACCCGGGCCGCCATCGGCGAGCCGGGGCGACACCGTCTCCCAAAACCAGGCCGCCGTCGTCGCACCTTGTGACTTTCCCGAAGAAGCCGCGCCTGTCGGCTGTCCGCCCTGCCCCGCCGCTGGGGGCGCGGCCGGCGCACGCGGCGCCGCGGGGTCGATCTGGACGGTGATCCGACGCGCGCCGGGCTTGGGGACCGCGATCCGGCGATAAGTGAAGTCGGTGCCGATCCGCTCCGCCATCACCGGCATCGCAGGGCCGAGAATCAGCGCGGCCAGCAACACCGTGCCGGCGATTCCCCTGCCTAACGCCATGCCTCACCGCCCGTTTTCGTCCGATTCCCTCCCGAGAGTAGCGATGCCGATCGCGCAACGATGCCCCCCTGCAGCGAGGATTTTGCAGATGGTGAGAATGCGCCACTTCCTTTCGTATAGCGGCCGGCGTCAGCCGCTGTGAAATCGCTCCAACCGGGACAAACTCCCGCCCCATTCCGACGGCCATATGGGTTCATCCACTGCGATGGACGAGTACACAGCCAACACACGGACCCGCAGAGGCAAGCGTATACCTACCACCCCCCAGGAGGGATCTGACATGCTGAACTTCATCAAGACCTTCGCCCGTGACGAAGCTGGCGCCGTGACCGTTGACTGGGTCGTCCTGACCGCCGCTGTGGTGGGCCTCGGCGTCGCCATCATGGGCCAGGTTGCCAGCGGCACCAAAGACATGGCCGCTTCGATCAGCACTGAGCTGTCGACCACGACGATCAAGGACGCGGGCACCGCCACCGCGTACTGAGCCCACCCCATCGGGCAGGCTCGCGGGGGTCGCACTTCGGTGCGGCCCCCGCCGGCATTTGAGGACACCACGACCGTCCCAGCGGCCTGACCGCATGCCTTGCCGCCGACGTCACGTATCCATGGCCGCGCCACAATCGGCCGACAGTGTCGAAGCAACATGAAAACGCGGGCCTCGTGCCCACAACAGGGTCGACCGGATGAAGCGTCGTAAATTCAGGATCCAGTCCGATCAGGATGGGTCCGTCACCGAATGGAGCGCATTGCTGGCTGGCTCCGTTGCGCTGGCACTTCTCGCGGGCGCGGCCTTCAGCGAGGTCGCAACCAAGATGCTGGCGGATCTGAAGACCACGGTCGAGACCGAGTTGCGGGACGACACCGCCCCGACCCCATGACGCCCGACGCGCAAGGAGACACGAGATGAGAGCAGTATTCGGACTGGTTTTCGCCCTGGGCCTCGGGCTCGCTGGCTTCGCCGTCTACATGGTCAAAGGCTACTTCGACCAGCAGCAGGCCGCGCTCGCGGCGGAACGCGCAGCGGCCGCGCAGAGGCTTCCCACGGTCGAGGTGGTGGGCGTGAAGAACGCGCTGCCCTATGGCACGGTGATCACCCGCGCCGACCTCAAACCGATCCAGTATACCGAAGCCTTCCTGCCGGAGGGCACCTTCCCAGGCCTCGAGGAGCTGTTCCCCGAAGGCGAGGACGTGCCCCGCATCGTGCTGCGGCCGATGGAGCCGAACGAGCCTGTACTGGCCTCCAAGATCACCGCGCCGGGCGGCGATGCGGGCATCAGCACGCGGCTCGATGCCGGCATGCGGGCCTTTGCAATCTCCGTCAATGCCACCAGCGGCGTCTCGGGCTTCCTGCGGCCGGGCGACCGGGTCGACGTCTACTGGACCGGCTCGGTCTCGATGAGGGGCGAGGCTCGCGAGGTGACCAAGCTGATCGAAACCGGGCTGGAGCTCGTCGGCGTCGACCAGACCGCCGACAAGGGTCGGTCCGAGGCGATGATCGCGCGCACCGTGACGGTGCAGGCCACGCCGCAGCAGGTCGCCAAGCTGGCGCAGGCACAGTCGACCGGAACGCTGGCCCTGTCGCTGGTGGGCCTTAGCGACGACGCCGTGGCCGGCGCGGTTCAGGTCGACCAGCGCAGCCTGCTCGGCATCGTCGAGGAGGAGGCACCCGAACCGCAGGTGGTCGCGGCCCCTGCCCCCGCGCCGCAGGTCTGTTCGGTCCGCACCCGTCGCGGAGCCGAGGTGGTCGAGATCCCGATTCCCTGCACGAACTGAATCGACTGGGCGCGCGGCCTGTGGCCGGGCGCCCACAAACGAGGTCCGGGGGTCGGGCCGCATGGGCCACGCGCGTTGCATTGCCTGCCCCCGTCGGGCAGGCTTCGGCCGGACGGGGCGTTGCAAGACCCCGATGCAGGACCTGCAGCGAGGCGGCACGATGAACATCCCAAGCATCTTCCGGGCCGGACTGGCCGGGCTCGCCCTCGGGCTCGCCCTGCCGGGCGCCGCGACGGCCCAACCGCTGCGCATCCTCGCCGGGTCGCCCTCGGCGGCGCTGCAGGTGCCGATGAACCGCGCCGTTGTGGTCGAGAGCGACATTCCCTTCGTCGAACTGTCGATCGCCAATCCCGGCATCGCCGACATCTCATCGCTCACCGACCGGACCATCTACGTACTGGGCAAGGCGCCGGGTCGCACGACACTGACCGTGCTAGGCGAGAACGGACGGCTGATCAGCAATGTCGAGGTGCAGGTCACCCCCGACATCGCCGAATTCAAGGAACGGCTGGAGCAGATCCTGCCGGGTGAGCCGATCGAGGTGCGGACAGCCAATGACGGCATCGTGCTGTCGGGCGTGGTCAGCTCGATTGCCAAGCTCGACCGCGCGCTGGAGCTTGCGCAGCGCTACGCCCCCGAACGCGTGTCGAACCTGATGAGCGTCGGTGGCACCCAGCAGGTGATGCTCAAGGTCCGCTTCTCGGAGATGCAGCGCTCGGTGAGCAAGTCGCTCTCGGCCTCGCTCGGCGCGCGCGGCACGGCCCTGGGCAACGACCTCGGGCTGGCCATCGGCACCAACTCCCTGAACAACTCAGGTGGCCTGGGCACCGCTTTGAGTGGCTCGCTACCCGCTGCAGGCACCGCCAATGCCTCGACGCTGTTCGGCTTCAACGCCGGCGGGGTCGAGGTCGGTCTGCTGCTCGAGGCGCTGGAGAGCCGCGGCGTGGTACGAACGCTGGCCGAACCCAACCTGACCGCTTTGTCGGGGCAGGAAGCGAGCTTCCTGGCGGGTGGCGAATACCCGGTCCCGGTGAGCCAGGAGAACGGCAACATCTCGATCGACTACAAGCCGTTCGGGGTCGAGCTTCAATTCGTGCCCCGCGTGGTCGAGGGCGACCTGATCAACCTCGAACTCAAGGCCGCCGTCAGCTCGATCGATCCGACCAATGGCTTCACCTCGAACGGCTTCACCGTCGACGCCTTCAGCCGCCGCGAGACCTCGACCACGGTCGAGATGCGCGACGGCGAAAGCTTTGCCATCGCCGGGCTGCTCTCGGATGACTTCCGTGACCTCAAGGGTCAGGTGCCGTGGCTCGGCGACGTTCCGGTGCTGGGCGCGCTGTTCCGCTCGGCCGAGTATTCCCGCCAGCAGACCGAGTTGGTGATCATCATCACGCCGCACTTGGTGACGCCGACACGCGGCGAGACGCTGGCCATGCCGACCGACCGGGTCCGCCCCCCCTCGGAGCGCGAGCTGTTCCTGTTCGGCCGCGTCGCCGCCGACCGCGCGCCCCAGAGCGGAAGCGCCGGGGAAATCGCGCGCCAGGACTTCTCGGGCTCCTACGGCTACGTGATGGACTGAGAGGAGATCCGAGATGCGCCGCCTTCTGACCTCATGCGGCTGCGCGCTCGCGCTCGCGGCCTGCACCGCCCCGCCCGGCTTCGATCAGGAGGCAGGGCTGGTCCATCCGAGCTTCGGCACGGCGACCCGGACCAACACTCTCGCCCAAAGCGGGGCCTCAGAAGGGCTGCGCGTGGATCTCGCCCGCCAATTCGCGGCCGAGGTCGACACCACGATCACCTTCGCCTTTGATTCGGATGCGCTCGACACCGCCGCCCGCGCCGCCCTGCAGCGCCAGGCCGCCTGGATCCGCCGTTACCCGGAATTGCGGTTTCGCGTCTATGGTCACACCGACCTCGTCGGCTCCGAGGCCTACAACCAGGCGCTCGGCCTGCGCCGGGCCCGCGCCGCGGTCGCCTATCTGGTCTCTCAGGGTCTCGACGCGCGCCGTCTCGAGGCGGTGGCCTCCTTCGGCGAGACGCGGCCGCTCATCGCCACCACCGACCCGGAGCGTGCCAACCGCCGCACCGTCACCGAGGTGTCGGGCTTCGTTCAGGGCCATCCCAACCTGCTCAATGGCAAATACGCCGCGGCGGTGTTCTCGGGCTACGTCGCCAGCGCCGCGCCGGAGAGCGCCGTCGCGGCAGGCCAAAGCGCGCTTGGTGGCGGCACCGCAGAGCCCTGAGTCGCGTGGCGACAAAGCGTCGAACCGTGCCTTGATCGTTGCCACCGTTCCAACAATTTCAGCTTTTCAGCCCCATTGCAGCCATCATTGAACGGCAAGACTCGTAGTGTGGAGGAGCGACCCCGAGGGTTCGTCCCACGGATCGCACGCTTCGCCCCGGCGAGGCCCTCCCGCATGACAGAGGATTGGAAGGCATGAACAGCACGGCCCCCCTGCAACCCGAGCCCCAGCCGATCGCAGCCTGCACGATCAGTCGTGACGTACAGGAATTCGACCTGCTGATCGAGGACATGGAGGCCGCGATGGGCGAGAACTGGGGCGATCTCGGCTTTGCCGACGCCCTGGCCTTTCTCGAGCAGCCCGAGGCGGAGGAGCTGGAGTTCATCGCCGTTGCGCTGAGCAAGGAAGACGAGCGCGACCTGCCGCTGATCGCCGACATCATCGCCCATGCCAAGCGGCGCGGCATCAAGGTGGTGCTGATCGCCGACGAGGTCAGCCCCGGCGCGCTGCACCAGCTGCTGCGCGAGGGCGGCGACGAGTTCGTCCCCTACCCGCTGCCCGAAGGCGAGCTGGCGCAGGCCATCGAGCGCCTCCGCTCGGGGGCCGGACCGATCCTGCCCGAACAGCAAGCCGCGCCGCCCAAGGTCACCAATGACCGCTCGGGCGTGGTGATCCCGGTCCAAGGTCTGTCCGGCGGCAGCGGCGCGACGACGCTCGCGGTCAACCTCGCCTGGGAGCTGGCCAATGTCGACCGCAAGGCGCCGCCGAAGGTCTGCCTGATCGATCTCGACCTGCAATTCGGCTCGGTCGCCACCTATCTCGACCTGCCGCGCCGCGAGGCCGTGCTGGAGTTCCTGAGCGACCTCGCCACCGCCGAGGGCGAGCGGCTGATGACCGCCATGGTCCCCTACCAGGACCGGCTGCAGGTGCTCACCTCGCCGGCCGAGCTGGTGCCGCTCGACTTGATCGGCCCCTCGGAGGTGGAGCGGCTGATCGAGATGGCCCGGGTCAATTTCGACTACGTCGTGATCGACATGCCCTCCAGCCTCGTCGACTGGTCCGCGACGGTGCTGCAGGCGGCGCATGTCTATTTCTCGACGCTCGAACTCGACATGCGCTCGGCCCAGAACACGATGCGGATGAAGCGGGCGCTGCAATCCGAGGAGCTGCCCTTCGAGAAGCTGCGCTTCGTGCTCAACCGCGCGCCGGGCTTCACCGACCTGTCCGGCAAGAGCCGGGCCAAGCGGCTCGCGGATTCGCTCGGGATCTCGATCGAGCTGCAGATGCCCGATGGCGGCCGCGCGGTGACCCAGAGCGCCGATCACGGCACGCCGCTGGCCGAGGGTGCGGGCAAGAACGCGCTGCGCCGCGAGATCGCCAAGCTCGCCCGCTCGGTCCACAAGGTCAACATGTCCGAGGCGCGGGCCCCCGCCTGACGCCCCGAAGGGAGCGCGACCCATGTTCTCGAAGTTCCGAAAGCCAGAGCCAGGCCAGCCCGTGGCCGCCCCGCAGACCGCTCCTGCCAACGCGCCGGCCTCCCCGGCCGCACCTGCGGCCGCCCTGCCCCCACCGACCGCCGCCGCGCGCCGGGCTGCGACGGCCAGCGCGGAGACCGCGCGCCGCGCCGCCGAAGCAGGGCCCGCCGAGAAGGAGCGGCGCCGCAAGGAGCGCCTCGCCGAGATCAAGCTCGAGGTGCACAAGGCGCTGCTCGACACCCTCAACCTCGCTGCGCTCGACAAGGCCAGCGAGCAGGATCTGCGCAACGAAATCAACGCCATCGCCAGCGAAACGCTGGACCAGATGGGGGTGTCGCTCACCCGCGAGGAACGCGCCGGGCTCGGGCAGGATCTGTATTTCGAGGTAACCGGCCTCGGCCCGCTCGAAACCCTGCTCAAGGATGACAGCGTCAACGACATCCTCGTCAACGGCCCGCACCAGATCTTCGTGGAGCGCGACGGCAAGCTGCAACTCACCGACATCACCTTCAAGGACGAGCGCCACCTGCTCCGGATCATCGACAAGATCGTCTCGGCCGTGGGTCGGCGTGTCGACGAATCCAACCCCTATGTCGACGCCCGCCTTGCCGACGGCTCCCGCTTCAACGCCATGGTCGGACCGATCGCGGTGGATGGCAGCCTGGTCTCGATCCGCAAGTTCAAGAAGGACAAGCTCGGCATCGACGACCTGATCCGCTTCGGCGCGATGTCCGAGGAAATGGCCGCTTATCTCGAGGCGGCGGTGGCAACGCGGCTGAACATCATCGTGTCGGGGGGCACCGGCTCGGGCAAGACCACCACGCTCAACGCGCTGTCCTCCTTCATCGCCGACAACGAACGGATCCTGACCATCGAGGATACCGCCGAACTGCAGCTGCAGCAGACCCATGTCGGCCGCATGGAGAGCCGCCCCCCCAACGTCGAGGGCAAGGGCGCGGTGAGCCAGCGCGACTGCCTCAAGAACGCGCTGCGGATGCGGCCCGACCGGATCATCGTCGGCGAAACCCGCGGCGAGGAAGTGATCGACATGCTGCAGGCGATGAATACCGGCCATGACGGTTCGATGACCACGATTCACGCCAACTCGGCCCGCGACGGCGTGAGCCGGCTCGAGAACATGATCGCCATGGCCGGGCTCGAAATGCCGATCAAGGCGGTGCGCAGCCAGATCGCCAGCGCCGTCCACCTGATTGTCCAGGCCAGCCGCCTTCAGGACGGCTCCCGGCGGATGACCTCGATCACCGAAATTACCGGCATGGAGGGCGACGTGATCTCGATGCAGGAGATCTTCCGTTACCGCCGGGTCGGACTGAACCCCGACAACAGCATTATTGGCCACTTCACCGCGACCGGCGTCCGCAGCCATTTCTCGGAGCGGTTCCGGCTTTGGGGCTACGACCTGCCCGCTTCGGTGTTTGAACCCGTGGGAGGGAAGTGACGCATGAACCTCAGCGCCGAACCCGTCATCTACGGCCTCGTCTTCATCGCCGTGCTCGTGCTGGTCGAAGGGGTGTATCTCACCATCTTCGGCCGCTCGATCAGCCTCAACAGCCGGGTCAACCGCCGACTGACCCTGCTCGAGAAGGGCACGCGGCGCGAGGAGGTGCTCGAGCAACTGCGCAAGGAGATGACGCAGCACCTCAAGGCCCGCCGGGTGCCGCTCTATGCCCTGCTGGCCCACAAGGCGCAGAAGGCCAACATCGCCTTCAGCCCGGCCCAGCTCGTCATGCTGATGGCCGGGTTGGGCTGCGTGGCCTTCGCCGGGCTGACGCTCGGAACCGGGGCCGGTCTGCCGATCCGCATCACGGTCGCCGCCGCGATGGGGGTGGGCGGCGTCTATGTCTGGGTCAGTAACAAGGCCAAGAAGCGGATCGACCTGATCGAGGCGCAACTGCCCGAGGCGATCGAACTGATGGTGCGCTCGCTGCGCGTCGGCCATCCGTTTTCCTCGGCGATCGGCATCGTCGCGCGCGAGGTTCCCGACCCGCTCGGCTCCGAGATGGGGGTGATCGCCGACGAGGCCGCCTATGGCCGCGACATGAGCGATAGCCTCAAATCGATGGCCGAGCGGCTCGACATGCAGGATCTGCGCTTCCTGGCGGTGGCGGTGACGATCCAGCGCCAGTCGGGCGGCAACTTGGCCGAAATCCTCGACGGCCTGGCAAAAGTGGTGCGGGCGCGTTTCCGGCTGTTCCGGCGGGTCAAGGCGATCACCGCCGAGGCCAAGTGGTCGGGCATGTTCCTGTCGGGGTTTCCGATCGCCGCGTTGATCGGCATCAACCTGATGGACCCGAACTACTACGATGAAGTCAGCCAGACGTCGGTGTTCATTCCGGCCTGCTTCGCCGTCGCGGCCTTTCTGATCATCAACATCATCGTCATGCGCGCCCTCGTAAACATCAAGGTCTGACCGATGCTCCAACTGCAACAGATCCAAGCCATGCTCGTTGAGCGCTTCGGACCTGCGGGACCGGTTCTCGCCCTCGGGCTGATCGGGATCGTGCTGATCCTGCTGACACTGCCTTCGCTGCTCCACCGCCGCGAGGACCCGCTCGACAAGCTCAAGGCGCAGAACGGCCACGGCCCGGTCGCACCAGCCGATGCCGCCAAGTCCGCGCGGCTGCGCACCCCCTCGGCCGCCGACAAGCTGGAACGCTATGCCACCTTCCTCGAGCCGCAGAACGCCAAGGAATTCTCGGCGATCCGATTGCAGCTGATGCAGGCCGGCTACCGGTCGCGCCATGCCGTCCGGATCTTCCACTTCTCACAGTTCGCGCTGGGCATCGTGTCGCTGATCGGCGGGCTGACCTATGTGCTGAGCCAAGGCGCCGAGGGGGCCACCGACCTGATCGCGCCGACCCTGATTCCGGCGGCAATCGGCTATCTGCTGCCGCGCTACTGGGTGACCCGGCGGCGCGAAGCGCGGCGCCAACAGATCACCGACGGCTTTCCCGATAGCCTGGACATGATGTTGGTCTGCGTCGAGGCGGGCCAGTCGCTCGACCAATCGATCATCCGCGTCAGCCACGAGCTGCGCGCGGGCTATCCTGACTTGGCTTGGGAATACGGCCAGGTGGCGCATGAGATGAAGGCGGGCAAGGAAAAGACGCAGGTGCTGCGCGACCTGTCCGAGCGCTGCGGCGTGACCGACATCTCGAGCTTCGTGACCGTGCTGGTGCAGAGCCAGCAATTCGGCACCTCGATCGCCGACGCGCTGCGGGTCTTCTCGGCCGAGATGCGCGACAAGCGGGTGATGCGGGCCGAGGAAAAGGCCAACACCCTGCCGACGAAGATGACGCTGGCGACGATGATGTTGACGGTGCCGCCGCTGCTCATCATCCTGATCGGGCCGTCGCTTCTCGACATCTACATGACCCTTGGCGGCGGGGCTTCGGGGAACTGACGCGACCGACATGCGCCCACCGCTCCTGCTATTCGTGGTCCTGCTTGCGGCCGCCTGCTCCGACGCGGGCGGCCTGTCCGAATCCGCCGGTGGGGTCTATGCGCCCGGCCCGTCCGGCGCCCCCGATGTCGACGGTCTGATCGTCGGCCACCGGCTGATGGCTGCGAACGAGGCCGAGTTGGCGCTTGCCGCCTATGGCCGCGCGGCAGCAGAGCGGGGCATGGATGTCGACACGCTCTCGGCGATGGGATCGGCCAATCTGCGGCTCGGGCGATTGGGTCAGGCCGAACGGCTGCTGCGCCGCGCGGTCGAACTCGACCCCGAATTCGCGCCGGCCTGGAACAACCTCGGCGTGGTGCTGATGGAGACCGACCGCGCCCCCGAGGCGGCCGAGAGCTTCCTGCGCGCCTTTGCGCTGGTGGATGGCAATGATGACAGCGTCCGCGACAACCTCCGCCGGGCTATCGCCAAGCGCGATGCCGCCCTCTATGCTGGCGAGGAGGAACCACAAGAGTTCCAACTGGTGCGGCGCGGACCGAGTGAATACGCGATCCTGACCGCGCTTTGAGGATGACGAGCAGCAAAGGACCCCTCATGCGCCTTCCGGCCCGTTATTGCGTCTTCGCGGCCGCGCTCGCGCTCGCGGCCTGCAGCACGTCCGACGGCAAGGTGTCGCGCGCGGTCGACGACCTGCGCGAGGCGCGTGATGCCGATCTCAACGAGATCATGCTGACCGTGGCCGAACCCGCCGAGAGCGTCGCCTATTTCGAACGGCTCGCCACCGCCGAACCGGAAGCCATCACGCCGCAGCGCGGTCTCGCCACCTCGCTGGTGCGCGCCAAGCGCGGCGCCGAAGGCGTGGCCGCCTGGCGCAAGGTGACGGCGCATCCCGAGGCGGGCCCCGAAGATTCGGTCGAGCTGGCCGACGCGCTGATCCGGGTCAACGAATGGGACGAGGCCGAGCGCGTGCTCGATGCCATTCCGCCCACCTACGAGACCTTCCAGCGCTACCGGCTCGAGGCGATGGTCGCCGACAGCAACGAGGAATGGGCCCGGGCCGACAGTTTCTACGAAACCGCCGCGGGGCTGACGACCACGCCGGGCGGCGTGCTCAACAACTGGGGCTACTCCAAGCTGACCCGCGGCGATTACCGCGCCGCCGAGCGGCTCTTCACCGACGCGCTGCGCCAGCAGCCGGGGCTGTTCACCGCCAAGAACAACCTCGTCCTCGCCCGTGGCGCCCAGCGCAACTACAAGCTGCCGGTCATGCCGATGACCCAGACCGAACGGGCGCAGCTGCTCTACACGCTGGCGCTCACGGCGATCAAGCAGAACGACGTGACGATCGGCAAGGAGCTTCTGCGCGACGCCGTCGATACCCATCCCCAGCATTTCGAGGAAGCGGCGCGCGCCTTGCGCGCACTCGACGGCGGTTGACGCCGTACTGCCGGGCTCGCTCCCACTTGCCGCCACAATGATCGTGCAACTTGGCCGCGTCAGGTCGGGAGGACACCGATCGCCGTAGCGGAGTGATCCATGAACATGCAGGTCGGCACGGCCGCGCCGCAGGTCCCGCGCAGCCTCGAGGCGGCGGGGCTGCCGCCGGTCATGATGCGTGACATCGCGCTCAAGACCATCTTTCGCACCAATGTCCGGCTGCCGAGCGAGATCGGCCGGGCACTGTGCCTGCCGGTCAATGTCGCGCAGGAACTGATCGACGCGCTTCGCGGCCAGAAGCTGCTCGAGGCGATGGGCACGCTGAACGGCATCGATCCCGGCACCGAGATGCCCTACCAGCTCACCGATACCGGCCGGGCGCGGGCGCTCGATGCGCTGGCGCAATCCGAATATTTCGGCGCCATGCCGGTGCCACTCGCCACCTATCGCGAGCAGGTGGCCCGCCAGTCGGTGCGCAACCTGACCATGACCCGCGACCGGCTGGACGCGGCGATGGGGCATCTCGTGCTGCCCAACGCCTTGCTCGGCCAGCTCGGCCCTGCCATCGGTGCCGGCCGTTCGATCCTGATGTATGGTCCACCCGGCAACGGCAAATCCTCGATCTCCAACGGCATCCGCGACGCCTTGGGCGATCTGGTCTACGTGCCTCGCGCGCTCGAATATGGCGGTCAGGTGATCACGGTCTACGACCCGATCATCCATGCCAGCGTCGAGGACAACGAGGACGCGCCCAGCGCGCTGCGCCGCGCCGGGATGCGGTTCGATCCACGCTACGTGCGCTGCGAACGCCCGACCGTGGTGACCGGGGGCGAGCTGTCGCTCGACATGCTCGACCTCGTCTACAACCCGGTGGCCCGGACATATCAGGCGCCGCTTCAGCTCAAGGCGACCGGCGGCATCTTCATCGTCGACGACCTTGGCCGCCAGGCGGAGCCCCCCCAGAAGCTCGTGAACCGCTGGATCGTGCCGCTCGAGGAAAACCGCGACATCCTCTCGCTGCAGTCGGGCGAGAAGTTCGAGGTGCCCTTCGATACCCTGGTGATCTTCTCGACCAACTTCCACCCGAACGAGATCTTCGACCAGGCCGCGCTGCGTCGGATCTTCTATAAAATCCGGATCGACGGGCCGAGCCAGGAGGATTTCCTGAAGATCTTCGCCATGGTCGCCCGCAAGAGGAAGATGCCGCTCGACCAAGCGGCGATGCTTCACCTGCTCAAGGTCAAGTATCCGAGCATCGGCAACGTCTTCGCCAACTACCAGCCGATCTTCCTGATCGACCAGATGATCGCGATCTGCGAGTTCGAAGGCATCCCCTACCAGATGACCCCCGAACTGGTCGATCGCGCCTGGGACAACATGTTCGTGCGCGACGGCATGGTGGTCCACTAGGCGCGACCGCGACGGAACGTCCTTCCTTATCCGCTGTGGCAATCTCGTGGCCGCATGGGCTATCAGGTCGAACGGCGGGCCGATGGCCCGGCGGCACGACACGGGAACCGAAGGGCGGAACATGGCCGAACGCGACGAGGAGCTGATCGGGGACATGGCGCGGGCCGGGATCGCGCCGGAGGTCACCCGCGCGGCGCTGGCATTCGACGCGGTGCTGCAGCGCTGGCGGCGACGCGTGCGCACCCGCGAGCTCGGACATCGGGCGCTCGACGAGCTCGGGCTGCCGCTCGATCTCGCCCAGCTCGACGTGATGATCGCGATCCACGCCCCGGCCAACGAGTTCGCCGACGACCCGGCAGAGGAGACCATGGTCTCCACCGTGGCGCAGCGCCTCAACATCGACCCGTCGCGGGCCAGCCGGATCGTCACCGACCTGATCGGCCGCGGCCTCGCCGCGCGCGCCACCAGCCGCGCCGATGCGCGCCGCAGCATCGTGACGCTGACGCCGTCGGGACAGGCCATGGTCGAGGCGGTGCGACGCTACAAGTTTCTGCTGCTGGGCGGTTTCCTGTCGGACTGGACGCCGGACGAGCGCGAGACGCTGCTGCCGCTTCTGGAGCGGTTCTCGCACTGGTCCGAGAGCGGCGCCACCGCCGACGAGGCCGGGCTCGAGGACCGGATCGCCCGGCTGCGCGACGAACTGGCGCAGCACCTCACCACGCTTTGAAACGGGGGGCCGGTCGCCCTAGATCAGACGGATGACCGCGCTGCCCCCCCTTTTCGACGACTGGTTCGCCAAGCGCGGCTGGAGCATCCATCCGCATCAGCGCGAGATGCTCGCACGCGCCGACGCTTCGGCCCTGATGCTGATCGCGCCCACCGGGGGCGGCAAGACCCTCGCCGGGTTCCTGCCGACGCTGGCTGAGCTGGCGGATGGCAGTCACAAGGGGTTGCACACGCTCTACGTCTCTCCCCTGAAGGCGCTGGCCACCGATATCCGGCGCAACCTTACCATCCCGGTCGAGGAAATGGGCCTGCCGATCCGGATCGAGGACCGTACCGGCGACACCAAGCAGACGGCCAAGAAGCGCCAGCGAGCCGATCCGCCGCATATCCTGCTGACCACGCCCGAAAGCCTCGCCTTGATGATCTCCTACGAGGATGCACCGCGCATCTTCGCCGGGCTCAAGCGCATCGTGGTGGACGAGATCCACGCGCTGATGGAGGGCAAGCGCGGCGACCAGCTGATGCTGAGCCTCGGCCGGCTGGAAACCCTTGCGCCCGGCCTGCGCCGGGTCGGCCTTTCGGCCACGGTCGAGGACCCCGAGGCGCTGGCCTCTCTTCTCGCGAAGCATCCCGAGCCTTGCGAGATCATCGAGGCCGATCCCGGCCCCGATCCCGACATCTCCATGCTGCGCACCGAGGCACCGCCGCCCTGGGCGGGGGCCGGCGGCGGCTACGCCGTCCGAGAGGTGCTCGAGCAGGTCAAGAAGCACAAGACGACGCTGATCTTTCACAACACCCGTGCGCAGGCCGAGATCTTCTTTCACAAGCTCTGGCTTGCCAATGAGGACGACCTGCCGATCGGCATCCATCACGGCAGCCTGAGCCGACAGGTCCGCGCCAATGTCGAAGCGGCGATGGTGGCGGGCGAGCTCAAGGCCATCGTCTGCACCGGCAGCCTCGATCTGGGCATCGACTGGGGCGACGTCGATCTCGTGATCCAGATCGGCGCACCCAAGAACGTGAAGCGTCTCGTGCAGCGGATCGGCCGGGCCAACCACCGCTACAACGCCCCCTCCAAGGCGCTTCTGGTGCCCGCGAACCGCTTCGAGGTGGTCGAATGCATGGCCGCGCTCGAGGCGGTGAAGGCACACGAGCTCGACGGCTCGCCCCGCGGGCCCGGACCGCTCGACGTGCTGTGCCAGCACATCATGATCACCGCCTGCGCCGGACCCTTCGACGAGGATGCGCTCTTCGCCGAGGTGAAGACCGTCGGCCCCTATGCCGGGATCAGCCGGGCGCAGTTCGACGACTGCCTCGATTTCGTCGCCACCGGCGGCTACGCGCTGCGCGCCTATGACAAGTGGAAACGGCTGCTGCGGCGCCCCGACGGGCTGTGGCAGCTGCGCGACCCGCGCTCCGCCCTGCGCATCCGCATGAACATCGGCACGATCCAGGATGCCGACATGCTCAAGGTGCGGATGCGTGGTGGCGGCGGCCGGCCACTGGGCGAGGTCGAGGAAGGCTTCGCCTCCTCGCTCACGCCCGGCGACACCTTCCTCATCGGTGGGCAGGTGGTGCGTTACGAAACCCTGCGCGAGATGACGGTCGAGGTGACCCGCCGGGCCGATCGCGAGCCGCGCATCGCTACCTATGCGGGCGCCAAGATGCCGACCTCGGCACAGCTCGCGCACCGCATTCTCGACGACCTGCAGCGTCCCGACTGGCCCGAGCTGCCGCGCCATACGCGTGACTGGCTGCATCTCCAGCGCGAGGTGTCGAAGATGCCCGAGCGGGGCCGCATCCTCGTCGAGACCTTCGAACATGACGGGCGCCACCATGCCTGCTTCCACACCTTCGCGGGCCGGCACGCCCAGCAGACGCTCGGCCTGCTGCTGACCCGTCGGATGGAGACGCTCGGCCTGCACCCGCTGGGCTTCGTCGGCACGGACTACGCGACACTGGTATGGGGGCTCGACGAACTCACCGATCCGGCGCCGCTGTTCGAGGCGCATGAGTTGCGCGAGGGGCTGGAGGGGTGGCTGACCTCGAACGCGGTGATGAAGCGGACTTTCAGGGGAGTCGCCAGCATCGCCGGGCTGATCGAGAAGAACCTGCCGCAGGTTCGCAAGACCGGGAAGCAGGCAACGTTCTCGTCCGACATCCTCTACGACACGCTGGCGAAATACGACCCCGACCACCTGATCCTGCGTGTGACCCGCGATGAAGCGATGCGCGGCCTCGTCGATTTCGCCCGTGTCGAGGAAATGCTCGAACGCACCAAGGGCCGGGTCGATCTGGTCCGCGCCGCCCGCCCCACCCCGCTTGCCGCCGCGATGCTCTTGGAGCGGGACCGGGTGCCTGTGGCGGGCGCCGGGCGCGAACGGCTGGCCGAGCAGGAGGCGGCGCGCCTGTTGAAGGAGTCCGGCCTCGCGGCCTTCGGTGCGCCCACCGTCGCGGGGGTGTGAGGGACCGCCCGCTTGCATGACGCGCCCGGCGCGGGCATGGGGACGTTCCATGAACGCCATCGAGATTCCCTTCCAAGGCGAGACGCTTTGCGCGCTGGCCTCGGGCGCGCTGCTTTGGCGCGCGCGCGACCTGTTGATCGTGTCGGACCTGCACTTGGGCAAGTCCGAGCGCATCGCGCGGCGGCGTGGCACCATGCTGCCGCCCTACGAGACCCGAGCGACGCTCGAGCGGCTGGAGGCGGATCTCGCCGCGACGGGCGCGAATGGCGTGCTTTGCCTGGGCGACAGTTTCGACGATCTCGACGCGGCGACCGGGCTGGAGCCGCAGGACCGCGCGCATCTGGTCTCGTTGATCGAGGGGCGGGCATGGCACTGGGTCGAGGGCAACCACGATCCCGGCCCGGCGGGGCTGCCTGGCGCGCATCATGCCGAGCTGGTCTTGGGACCGCTCACCTTCCGCCATATCGCCGAGCCGGGCGCGCAGGGCGAATTGTCGGGGCATTACCACCCCAAGCTCGGCCTGCCCGGCTGCGGCGGGGCGCGGGCCTGCCTGCTCTTCGACGCGACCCGGATGATCCTGCCCGCCTACGGGGCCTATACCGGCGGCATGCCCGCCACCGCGCCGGAGCTGCGCGCCTTGATCGGTAGCCCCGCCTTCGCGGTGCTGACCGGATCGAAGCCCTTGCTCGTCCCCTACCCCGCGCGCGCAGGCGCGGGGCGAGGTCGCAGGCGGTTCTAGACGGTGAGCCCTTCGGGCTCGGGCAGGCCATTGGCGCGGCAGGCAGCCGTGAGCGTGTTGGCCAGCAGGCAGGCGATGGTCATCGGGCCGACGCCGCCGGGGACCGGGGTGATCGCACCCGCGACCTCCCTCGCCGCGTCGAAATCGACATCACCCACCAGTCGCGTCTTGCCGCCCTCGGCCTCGACCCGGTTGATGCCGACGTCGATCACGGTCGCGCCGGGCTTGATCCAGTCACCCTTGACCATCTTCGGATGGCCCACCGCCGCGACCACGATATCGGCCCGGCGCACGACATCGGCAATGTCCTTGGTACGGCTATGAGCGATGCTCACTGTGCAGCTCTCGCCCAGCAGCAGATGCGCCATCGGCTTGCCGACGATGTTGGAGCGGCCGATCACCACCGCTTCCTTGCCGGACATGTCGCCAATATGATCGCGCAGCATCATCAGACAGCCCAGCGGCGTGCAGGGCACCATCGCCTTCTGTCCGGTGCCCAGAAGGCCGACATTGGAGATATGAAAGCCGTCCACGTCCTTGGCCGGTTCGATGGCGTTGATGACGGCGTCGGAGTTCATGTGCTTGGGCAGCGGCAGCTGCACGAGGATGCCATGCACCTTCGGGTCGGCATTGAGCTTGTTCACCAGCGCCAGCAAATCGGCCTCGGAGGTGTCTTCGGACAGGCGGTGCTCGAAGCTCTCCATCCCGACCTCGACCGTCATCCGCCCCTTGGAGCGCACATAGACCTCGGAGGCCGGGTCGGCGCCGACCAGAACCACGGCCAGGCCGGGGATGATGCCATGCGCTTCCTTCAGGGTCGCGACCTGCTCGGCCACGCGGCCGCGAATGTCGGCGGCAAACGCCTTGCCGTCGATGATGGTGGCGCTCATTCGGCGTCTCCCTTGCCCAGAACCTCTTCTTCGCGCGCGATGAAATGCTCCATCATCTCGCGCCACAGCCGCTCGGTCAGGCCGGTGTCGAGGCCTTCGGCATGGGCGCGGGCGATCACCTTGTCGAGCACGTCCTGCACCCGGCTTTCGATCCGGGCGGGCAGCCCCTCGCGCGGCTTCAGCTCGATCGCGCGTTCGATCATCGTGGAGCGGCGCGCCAGAAGCCGCACCAGCTCCGCGTCAATCGTGTCGATCTCGCGCCTGAGCGCCGCCATGTCGCCGATTTCGGCCGCTGCCGTCATTCGAAACCCTCCGAAAGCTCGTTCGGGGGCCTTTTCCCACAGTGCGACGGCCTAGAACAGACCCTCGACATGACCGGCATCGCATAGCCGAATCTTCTCTGCTGCAGGACGGCTCGGCAGGCCGGGCATGGTCATGATCTCTCCGCAGACCGCGACGACGAAGCCCGCCCCAGCCGAGAGCCGGACCTCGCGGACCGGCACGTCGTGGCCGGTAGGCGCGCCGCGCCGGGTGGGATCGGTGGTGAAGGAATACTGCGTCTTGGCCATGCAGACCGGCAGATGGCCGTAGCCCTGCGCCTCCCATGCATGGAGCTGGTCGCGGATCTTGGCATCCGCGATGGCCTGATCGGCGTGGTAGATGCGCCGGGCGATGGTGTCGATCTTGTCGAAGAGGCCCATCTCGTCCTCGTAGAGCGGCGCGAAGGAGGAGGCGCCGCTCTCGGCCAGCTTCACGACCCGCTCGGCCAACGCCTCGGCGCCCTTGCCGCCCTCGGCCCAATGCCGGCACAGCACCGCCTCGGAGCCGTGCTGGTGGACGTAGTCCGTCACGGCGGCGATCTCGGCCTCGCTGTCCCCTGCGAAATGGTTGATCGCGACGATCACCGGCACGCCGAAGCCCTTGAGGTTGGCAAGGTGCCGCCCGAGATTGGCGCAACCGCGCGAGACGGCCTCGGCATCCGGTGTTCCGAGATCCTCCTTGGCGGTGCCGCCATTCATCTTCAGCGCCCGGATCGTCGCCACCAGCACCGCCGCATCGGGGTGCAGCCCGGCCTTGCGACACTTGATGTCGAAGAACTTCTCGGCGCCCAGATCGGCGCCAAAACCGGCTTCTGTCACCACGAAATCGGCGAGCTTGAGCGCCGTGGTGGTGGCGATGACCGAGTTGCAGCCATGCGCGATGTTGGCGAAGGGGCCGCCATGGACGAAGGCGGGGTTGTTCTCGAGCGTCTGCACGAGGTTGGGCTGCATCGCGTCGCGCAGCAGCACCGTCATCGCGCCATCCGCCTTGAGATCGCGGGCAAAGACCGGCGACCTGTCACGTCTGTAGGCCACGATCATGTCGCCCAGCCGCCTTTGCAGATCGCGCAGATCGGTGGCGAGGCAGAGGATCGCCATGACTTCGGACGCGACGGTGATGTCGAACCCCGCTTCGCGTGGGAAGCCATTGGTCACGCCGCCCAGGCTCGCAGTGATCTGCCGCAGCGCCCGGTCGTTCATGTCGATCACTCGGCGCCATGTGATGCGGCGGGTGTCGATGTCGAGCTCGTTTCCCCAGTAGATGTGATTGTCGATCATCGCGGCGAGCAGGTTGTGGGCACTGGTGATCGCGTGGAAATCGCCGGTGAAATGGAGGTTCATCTCCTCCATCGGCACGATCTGCGCATAGCCGCCGCCGGCGGCGCCGCCCTTCATGCCGAAATTCGGGCCGAGGGACGCCTCGCGGATGCAGATCGCGGCCTTGCGGCCGATCCGGTTGATCGCATCGCCCAGCCCCACGGTCGTCGTGGTCTTGCCCTCGCCGGCCGGGGTCGGGTTGATGGCGGTGACGAGGATCAGCCTGCCCGAGGGTCGGTCCTTCAGCCCGTCGATGAAGCGTTGGGAGATCTTGGCCTTGTCGTGCCCGTAGGGCAGCAGGTCGGCTTCGGGAATGCCCAGCCGTGCGCCGATCTCGCGGATCGGCAGCTTGTCCGCCGCGCGGGCGATCTCGATGTCGGATTTCTGTGCCATGCGCCTAGTTCCCCCCTGTCCTGACCCCAGCCTCACCCGCCCGGCCTCGTTGTCCCGCGCCCAGGCGACCCATCGCGGCCCTTATGCGTCGCCTGCGGGAGCGGGACGCCACGCCCGTTGATCCGGCAGATGCAGGCGAAGCGTATCGCCCGGCCGCAATGTGCCGGGGCGTTCGACCCAAGCCGTGACGCCGCGCAGCCCCTTGGACGCCGATTTGAACGCCTTGCCATGGCCCGGCCGTGCCGTCTCGATGGTCATGGCGGGGAACTGGCAGGGCCGGTTCTGCATATCGATGACCAAGGTGCAGCCATCGGGCCCCTGCAGGCGCGCAGAGGGCGGCAGGTGGCTGAAATCCGGCAGACCGGCGATCACCACCGAGGCGCCGAGCCAGGCGGGGTCGATTGCCTCGAGATCCAGCCGTTTCGCGATCTCGTCGAGCTCCTCGGCGCCTAGGAGGCTGAGCTGACGGGTATTGCGGATCTCGGTGCCCTTGGGATGTTGCGAGGTGACGCGCGAGCAGGAGGGACGGGTCAGACCGGCATGGACCTCACCCTCCATGCCACCGAAACCGAGCTCCATCTCGTCAAGTGCCAGCGTCTCGATCGGCGCTTCGTTGCGGTGCGGAACACGGCCGAGCCAGGTGATGCGTCCAATGAATTCGGTAGGGGCAAGCGCGGGCATGGCGATTCCTGCATTGGTTGCACTCCTCATGCCAGCAGGCTCGGCCTCGCTCAAGCGCACATGAAAAGCCCCGGCGCCTTGCGGGGCCGGGGCTGATATCAATTCACGTGGAACGTGGCGCTCAGGCGCTGGGCTCAGGCAGCCCGCCATCGGGCGCCTTGGGCTTGCGCGTCTTGGGGATCGCGGTGATCGACGCGCCGCCGCCCTGCTCGGGCTTCTGGTGGTCGTCATCGTCACCCCTGTTGAGCGGCTCGCCGGCGATCACGCGGGTGATCTCGTTGCCGGTCAGCGTCTCGTACTCGAGGAGGCCCTGCGCCAGACGCTCGAGATCCTCGCGCCGCTCGGTCAGGATGCGCTTGGCGGTCTCGTAGCCCTCGTCGATGATCCGGCGAACCTCTTCGTCGATGATCTTCTGGGTCTCGGCCGAGTGGCTCGCACCGCCGGAGTAGGAGCCGAGATAGCTCTGCTGCTCGTTGGCGTAGTCGATATGGCCGATCTTGTCCGAGAAGCCGAACTGCGTGACCATCGCGCGGGCGATCTTGGTCACCTGCTGGATGTCCGAGGTGGCGCCCGAGGTCACGTTCTCCTTGCCGAAGATCAGCTCCTCGGCGACCTTGCCGCCCATCGCCATGGCGATCTTGGACTTGTACTTGGTGTAGGTGACCGAGAGCTGGTCGCGCTCGGGCAAGCTCAGCACCAGACCGAGGGCACGGCCACGCGGGATGATGGTCGCCTTGTGGATCGGGTCATGCTGCGGAACATTGAGGCCAACGATGGCGTGACCGGCCTCGTGATAGGCGGTCAGCTTCTTCTCGTCTTCAGTCATGACCATGGAGCGACGCTCCGAGCCCATCATAACCTTGTCCTTGGCGTTCTCGAAATCGATCATCGTCACGAAACGGCGGCCGACACGCGCGGCCATCAGCGCCGCCTCGTTGACTAGGTTGGCGAGATCCGCGCCCGAGAAGCCGGGCGTGCCGCGCGCGATGATGCGCAGATCGACATCCGGGCCAAGCGGCACCTTGCGGGCATGCACGCCGAGGATCTTCTCGCGGCCCTTGATGTCCGGGTTCGGCACCTGCACCTGGCGGTCGAAACGCCCCGGGCGCAGCAGCGCGGGGTCGAGCACGTCGGGACGGTTGGTCGCGGCAACGATGATGATGCCCTCGTTCGCCTCGAAGCCGTCCATTTCGACCAGCAGCTGGTTCAGCGTCTGCTCGCGCTCGTCGTTGCCGCCGCCATAGCCCACGCCACGCGACCGGCCCACGGCGTCGATCTCGTCGATGAAGACGATGCAGGGTGCGTTCTTCTTGGCCTGCTCAAACATGTCGCGCACGCGGCTGGCGCCGACGCCCACAAACATTTCGACGAAGTCGGAGCCCGAGATGGTGAAGAAGGGCACGCCGGCCTCGCCCGCGATGGCACGTGCCAGCAGCGTCTTACCGGTGCCCGGAGGGCCAACAAGCAGCGCGCCCTTGGGGATCTTGCCGCCGAGGCGCGAGAACTTCTGCGGATTGCGCAGGAATTCGACGATCTCCTCGAGCTCGTCCTTGGCCTCGTCGATGCCGGCGACGTCGTCGAAGGTGACGCGGCCATGCTTTTCCGTGAGCAGCTTGGCCCGGCTCTTGCCGAAGCCCATGGCGCCGCCGCGTCCGCCGCCCTGCATCCGGTTCATGAAATAGATCCAGACGCCGATCAGCAGCAGGAAGGGCAGCAGCGACAGCAGGAAGGTGGTGAAACCCGACTGCTCCTGGCTGCGCGCGCTCACGGGGATGTCGCGTTCGATCAGCAGTTGCGTGACCTCGGCATCCTCGGGCTTGATGGTGACGTAGTCACGGCCGTCGGTGCCGCGATAGCGGACCTCCTCGCCGTCGAGCGTCACCTGCGCGACATTGCCCGTCTCCACCGCCTCGACGAAGTCGGAATAATTGCGGGAATTCGACTGGAGCGTGGACTGCCCGCCGCTGAACAGGTTGAACAGCGCCAGGATCAGCAAGAAGAGCACGACCCAGAAGGCGATGTTGCGCGCGTTGCCCAAGGGATTTCCTCCGAAAAATAGATCAGTCCGCGCTTATCGGCGCGAGGACCGTGAAATCAAGATAGAGATTGCCGTGGCATCTTCAATGCGGAAGCGCCGGATAAGGGAACTCCGCGACAATCCGCGCGCCGGAATCGCTCCCAAATCCGGCGATCGGCGCCGCGAGGAGCGTTTCGCCGCGCCACAGCGCCGGGCTGGCGAGCAAGGCGGGTCGCGGCAGTCCGGTATCGCGCCAATCCGGACAGTGCGCGAGCCCGGCGGTGCTGAGCGCCCCGAGTCGCAGCCCTGCCTCCCGCGGCGGGGTCTCGAGCCGCCAGCGCCCGTCCCAGACGGTATCCGGCGCCACATCCGGCCCGACCCGCGCGGGTTCACGGCACAGCCACAGCTGCCCTGCCCTCTCGCCCAACAGCACCCCTGACAGGCTGCGCCAATGCCCAGCCGCCGCTTGGTCGAGCGCGCGGCGCAAGCTGTCGAGCCTTGGCCGGTAGGCCGCCCCGCCGATCCAGCGCAGCGCCGCCGATACCAGCCGCAGTCGCGTCTCCTCCGGGGCCTCGCGCATCGCGGTGGCGTCGATCCGAACCGCGCCGCCTGCAAGCCGCAGCGCGCGGGCGGAGAGGTCGCCTGCAAGGTGATCCAGCGCCGCGCGGGCCATCGCCATGCGCTCCGCGGTTTCGGCCAACCCCTGCGCATCGATGCCGACCGGTTCGAGCTGCGCAAGCGCGTCCCGGGCACGAACCCGCTGGAACCGTGGGTCGGCGTTGGAGGGATCCTCTTCCCACCCGATACCTCGTTCCTGCAGCCAATCACGCAACGCGTCCCGACGCAGACCGAGCAGCGGCCGCAGCCATGTGAACCCGCCTTCGCGCCGCACCTGAGCCATCCCCGACAGCCCGTCGACGCCGGAGCCGCGCGCCAACCGCATCAGCACCGTCTCGGCCTGATCGTCCAGCGTGTGGCCCAGCGCCACCGTGCCGAGCCCATGGCGCGCGGCCCAGTTCCCGAGCAGGCGTTGCCGCGCGTGGCGGGCGGCGTCCTGCAGGTTCCCCCTGCGGTCCCAACCGGTCCAGTGAAGAATCTCGTGCGGCACGCCCAATTCCATACAGGCACTGGCCACGCGCATCGCCTCGGCCCCGGCCTCGGGGCGCAGCCCGTGATCGACCGTCGCCGCGCGGCAAGGAATGCCCCGGGCAAGCGCCTTAGGTGCCATGAGATGCAGCAGCGCCATGGAATCCCCGCCCCCCGACACGGCGAGACCGAGCCCCTTTCGGAGCTCGGTCTCGAACGTCTCGAAGAAACTCGCGACCACTGCACCCGGCGGATCGGGCCGCGTGGTCACTGGCAGGACAGGTTTCGCATCGCGGTCTGCGCCTCGGCCGCCGCAGGGTCACCCGGAAAGCGGGTCCCGACCTCGCCCAGCGTCACGCAAGCGTCGGGCACCTGACCCAGCGCCGCGAGCGACTGGCCGAGCTTGAGCAGCGCCTGCGGTGCGACCTTGCCGTCGGGATCGCCGGAGAAGCTGTCGAGATAGGCCCGCGCCGCGCCGGCGCTGTCGCCCAGCCCGGTCAACGCTTCGCCCCGCCCGAACAGCGCTTCGGAACTCAGCGCGCCGCCTGGGTAGGCCTGGAGATAGGCCGCAAACTGGTCAGCGGCGCTGCGAAAGTCACCTTGGGCGAGCACCTCCGACGCCCGCTCGAAATCCGCCTTCTCGCCGACGGCGAGAGCGGGGCCGGACCCGGTCGGTGCAGGGGCCGCAGGGGTGGGTACGGAAGCCGCGCTGTCGACGCCGCCGAGGCTCGGCGTGTCGCCGAGCTGGCTGATGTCGCAATCGGGCTCGAGTTCGCAGATCCGGAATTCGAGATCGCCGACCCGGTTGGTGCCGTCGGTGGTGATCCGGTTGATCCGGAACTCCAGTTCCTCGGTCTTGGAGGTCAGACCCTGAAGCTGTGCTTCGATGGCGTTGAGCCGCTCCAGCGCCGAGTTTCCGCCGACCGCCTGCGGCGTGGCGCCGGTGGTGTCGAGTTCGCGGCGGAGCGATTGGATGTCGCCGTAGAGCACCGACAGCTCCTGCCGGATGTCGGCCAAGGTCTGGGACTGCCCCTGCGCATTGCCCACGGCCGGAGCCGCAAGGGCGCACAGGAGCGCGAGGCTGCGCAGGGGGGCCTTCATCAGCTCAGCGCCCCGGCCGCGATCACGGTGACGGCGCGACGGTTCTGCGCGTAGCAGCTCGGGTCGGAGCAGGTCGCGATCGGACGCTCCTTGCCATAGGAGATGGTGCGCAGCCGGTTCGCCGGCACGCCGCGCGAGATCAGGTATTCGCGCGCCGCGTTGGCCCGCCGCGCGCCCAGCGCGACGTTGTATTCGCGGGTGCCCTGCTCGTCGGCGTGGCCTTCGATCACCGCGAGGTAATCGCTGTTGGCCTGCAGCCATTGCGCCTGTCCGTCCAGCGTCGCCATCGCCTCCGCACTCAGCGTCGACTGGTCGACCGCGAAGAGCACGCGGTCACCGATGGTCTGCTGGAAATATTCGGGGCTGTTGGGGTTGCCGGCGCCGAGGCCGCTCTGGCCGACACCAGCCTGATCGAAGCCCGCGCCAGCGCCCGCGCCGACGCCCATGCCGTCCGCGCCAGCACCGGCACCCGCGCCGAAGCGGTCAGGCCGGGTACAGGCGGAGAGCGCCAGTGCGCCGACGAGAATGGATACGGTGAGATACTTGTTCATGAAATTGGTCCTGCCCCTCGAGGAGTGTTCGTTAAAATGCCTAGCACGGGGTCGCCCCCGTGCAAACGCCGGGTCCTTACTGTTGCAGCGGTCCCCAGGACGGATCCGAGGCAAAGCCACCGGTCGGCACCTGCTTGAGATTGCGGCCGGAGATGTCGACCGAGTAGATCTGCGGGCCGCCCGAGGCGCCCTGCGTCTCGCGGGTGAACATCAGCACGCGGCCGTTCGGCGCCCAGGTCGGGCTTTCGTCCAGGAAGGACGAGGTGAGCAGCCGCTCCTCGGAGCCATCGGTGCGCATCACGCCGATATGGAACCGGCCCGCATTCTGCTTGGTGAAAGCGATCAGGTCGCCGCGCGGCGACCACACCGGCGAGCCGTAGCGGCCCTCGCCGAAGGAAATGCGCTGCGGCTCACCGCCGGAGGCGGACATGACGTAGAGCTGCTGGGTGCCGGAACGGTCGCTCTCGAAGACGATGCGGCTGCCATCGGGCGACAGCGAAGGCGAGGTCTCGATCGAGGGCGCCGAGGTCAGGCGGCTATGCGAACCGGAGCCGAGATCGGTGCGGTAGATGTCGGTGTTGCCGCCGGTGGAGACCGAGTAGATCACCGCGCTGCCATCCTTGGAGAAGCGCGGCGAGAAGGCCATCTCGCCCTCGACGGTGGTGATCTGCCGCCGACCAACGCTGGCGACGTCGAGCAGGCTGATCCGCGGGAAGCCGCTCTCATAGCTGGTGTAGAGCACCCGGTCGCCATAGGGCGAGAAGCGCGGGGCGAGGACGAGGCTGTTGCTGTCGGTCAGGAACTGCCGGTTCTCGCCGTCGTAATCCATGATGCCCAGACGGCGAGCGCGGTTGTCCTTGGGGCCGCTTTCCGAGACGAACACGACGCGGCTGTCGAAATAGCCGCTCTCGCCGGTGATGCGGGAATAGACCGCGTCGGCCACCTTGTGACCCATGCGACGCCAGCCGCCCGTGGTGCCCGCGAATTGGAGCCCCTCGCCCAGTTCGGCGCCGGTGAAGACGTCGAACAAGCGGAACTTCACGGTGAGCTGGTTGCCGTTCACGGCGACCGCACCGGTGATCAGCGCCTGCGCGTTGATCGCGCGCCAGTCCGGGTAGGCCACGGGGCTGGCAAAGCTCGCGGGGGTCGAAATAAAGGACGAGGCCGGGATCTCGCGGAACAAGCCGGTGCCGGTCAGGTCCTGCGCCACCACGCGGGTGATGTCGGCGGCAATCTGCTCGGCGCCGCCGGTCTCGGCCTGGAACATCGGCACGGCGAAGGGCAGCGGCTCGATCACGCCTTCGGAGATGGTGATCCGCAACGGGCCGCTCTGGGCGGTCACCGGGGCGGGAAGCAGGGTCGCCGCGACGAGCGGCGCCAGCAGAAGCGCGATGGTTCTGGTCAGCATCTTGGTCCTCGTTCCGTCAGGCCGCGGGGGTCTGGCGCCCCTTTGTGCGCAGCGGCGTGTGTTTGGGCAACGCCCCTTCGGGCGCGCGGGTTCAACGGTTTCGTGAGCGCGCCGAAACATCAGCGCATTCTCATGCCCGAGGGGTCGAAGGTCATTTCGACCTCCTTCCACTGCTCGTACTTGTCGGCGGGCAGCACGTAGCCGTCGCGCTGGCAGCGCAGGATCGCGCGCCGGGCCGCCTGGAAGGCCGCCTCGATCGCGCCGTCGCTGCCGCCTTCACCGGAGATCCGCCGCACGTCGCCCTGCACCCGACCCTGCGGATCGAGATCGAAAGCCACGGTCAGCGTTACGCGCGCCGCCTCGGAGCCGACATCGACGTTCCAGCACTGCTGCACCGCGACACGGAAGGCGTCCTGCTCGGCGCCGGTCATCGGCGGGCCGGGATTGGCGGCGGGCGCCGCCGGAGCGGGCGTGGAGGCCAGCGCAGCGGCCAGCGCATCGGCCACGGCGTCGCTGGTGTCGACCGGCGCGGGCGTGGGCTCGGCCTCCTGCGATGTAGCGCTCTGCGTCTCGGCAGGCGTTTCGGGGGCGGGCGCCGGAGCTGGATCGCGGCGGGCCGGACGCGATGGCGGACGTGGCGCCGAGGGCGGCGCCAGCGCCGCGACCTGCGGGGCGGGCGGTGTCTCGGGCGCGCTGGCGGGCTCCTCGGCCTCGGTCACGATCTCGGTCGTGGCCTCCTCGGGGGCGGTTGCCTCCTCCTCGATCTCGGCCACCTCGGCGCTTTCGGCATCGGGCGTCGCGGCCTCGCGCACGGCATCGGCCACCTGTGCGTCAGGCGGCGGCGGCGCGACGGCCTCCGGCGCCACGCGGGGCGCTGGGCGGGGCACGGGA